>Ga0209092_10000217_pt1 | contig 54839 bp, 66 predicted proteins | sample FraStrMetagenome_FD_187446 | JGI IMG/M metagenome (GOLD analysis project Ga0209092, IMG submission 187446) | Marine eukaryotic phytoplankton communities from Arctic Ocean - Fram Strait ARC3M Metagenome (SPAdes) (version 2) | ecosystem: Environmental > Aquatic > Marine > Oceanic | place: Fram...
CTGTAGCAATTGACAACTGGCAGGAAAACATACAACCTGCTGATCCAAATGCACCTAAGTTACCGCATAATGAAAAACAAAACTTTTTAAATAATTTAGAATCTTATAAGCAGGATAATACTGTTGATGTAATTGATAATGATTTATTTGAAGCTGATGTATCACAGTACAACGGTAAAATAGACATGTTCTTTTATGACGGCCCTCATGATGCAACAAGTACAGAACAAGCTGTACTACATTATAAAGATGTATTTGCACAAGAAGCTGTATTAATATTTGATGATGCAAATTGGCAAGGAGTTGTCGAAGGCGCACGTAACGGAATAAACAAAGCAGGATTTGAAGTTGCATATGAAAAAATGTTGTTATGTGATGTAGAAGATTTAGAAAGTTGGTGGAATGGATTGTACATAGTTGTACTTTCTAAACCTAAAGAAGAATTAATATCAATTGAGGAAATAACAGAATGGTAAAAAAGATAGTAATATTTGGCGGTGGAACTAGTGGCTGGCTAACAGCGGCATACCTAACTAATAACTTAATTGATCCTGTTGAAATACAACTAATTGAAGATGCATCAAAAGGACCAATTGGAGTTGGAGAAGGCACACAGCCTCTCACAGCCTCTTTTTTATATAAATGTGGAATAGAAGCAAAAGACTGGATGAAACCTAGTAATGCTTCATTTAAGTATGGGGTAGAATTAACAGGCTGGAACGATGAGCCGTATTTTGTAGATAATGATGTTGTTGACAATGTTCTGCCTGCGCCGCATTTACCCGTAAGTAAATATTTTGTAGACAAGCCTTACAGTGAATTTGCAAAATGGCACCCAGCATATAGACTAGCAAAAAATAATACAGCAACTAAGATTGATGACGAAACTGATATTAATTTCAATGTAGGCCTTGATAGTTACGGTGCTGTACATTTTAGTGCTTATGATATCATTGCTACTATTAAAGACTTAATACTACACAAAATTAATTATGTTAATACTAAAATTACACAAATAGGCAGTGACGTAAATGGTATTACAAAATTAATTGACGAAAACAATAACGAGTATACCGGTGATTTGTATATTGATTGTAGTGGATTTCAATCCTTGCTATTAGGAAAAACATTAAAAGAACCTTTTATAAGTTATGACAAATGGTTAATAAATGATAGTGCTGTTGCAATGCCAACACAATATACTAATCCTGAAGAAGAATGTTTTCCATATACAAAAGCAACTACAATGAAAGCAGGTTGGCGTTGGACTATTCCTACATACCATCGTGTTGGCAATGGATATGTATATAGTAGTAAACATATAACTCCAGAGCAAGCAGAAGCAGAGCTACGTGAAGCCATTGGAGAATATGATGCTCCTGCTAATCATTTAAAAATGCGTATAGGATCACATCAAAATATTGCTGTAAAAAATGTTATTGCTGTTGGACTAAGCGCAGGATTTGTCGAACCGTTAGAAGCAACAGGCATTACATTTACAACAGCATTAGTTAGTTCTTTTACTGACTTAATGAATCGTTCACGTAATGACTGGTCTGAACAACCGCAAGCAATGCTAAATCGAGGCTTCTATGAAATGAATATAGAAATCTTAACATTTATATTTGCACATTATTACTTCAGTAATAGAAATGATACTCCGTATTGGCAAGAGATAAGATCACAAAGTTTAAATGACTTACCTGATGATGCACAAATGATGATGAGTCAATATTATCCTAACATACCAGAATTTGTATTTTTTAGTCCTGGTAGTATGTTTAGTAGTGTACAATGGTGGTCAATGTTGCATGCCGGCGGAGCATATCCAAATGCAAAATCTACTCTTACTGATAAACAAAAAGACTATGTAGAACACTTTATGAAAGTACAGGATTTACGTGTTGAAAGTTCAAAAGAATTATTTGGCAATCATTATAAATTTTTAGATAAGTGGTACAGTGAATGGAAAGAGTAAACCTTTTCCGCTCTGACTTCTTTGTAGGCAGAGTAGGCAATGAAAATCAGATAGCTGATCTTAATAAACAGATGTTAGTATCACAAGAGTCTAATGCTGGTGCAATTGCTAATAGCAACGACGGATGTTGGCGAAGTACAGTTAAGTATGACAACATAGATTGGCTTTTAGATGGAGTTAAGATATTAACAGAGAATGCAATAGACTACTATTCATCTTTAGATTCAACGTTTAAGAACCATATAACTAAGAATCATATTAGTATTGACTACTGGTCAAACATTAATAAACCTGCAAGTAGAAATGTGTTGCATAGTCATGTAGCAGATACTTTTGCCGCTGTTTATTATGTACAAGGTTCTAAGACAGGTCCTTTAAAATTTATAAATCCTGCAAATGTACTAAATGATTGCAATTCAGTAAGTCCGTTTGTACGTGAAGTATTAGTTCATCCACATGATGGAGAATTAATATTATGGCCTGCATGGGTTCCTCATGAAGTCGAAGTAAATAAATCAAACAGAGATAGAATGAATATAGCATTTACAATACAGGTATCTTGATGTTTAAAAAGCAAGAAAAAATAGAATTTTTTAGTAAGATTGACGGGGTAGCAGACGCTTACCCTATTATTCCTGCTAATAAATTTAGGCCAAAATGGATGTCTCGTTGTAAACAAAATTACATTGATAATAAAGATAGAAACTTGCCAAGTCATTTATATCAATGCCCGGGCATATTTGATCTATATAATTATGGATTTATATTACCTTTATGGCACGATGTAATAATTAAGACACAAGGCGGACAGCCAGGATTTCAATATGTTAATCCAAGCGAAACATTATCTAAATTACTTGAAGGTGATCCTGTTACTAGTCAACCACCAGATATATCTAGATGGTTACCAAAAAGACCTCATAGCATTGAAGCTATAGTAAAATTTAATACTCCGTGGCATGTAGTTACTCCTAAGAATGTTAAATTGTTAATTACACCAATTGCATATCCGGATACTTTTGAATTCGAATCTTCTATAGGCGTACTTGATCCTGCAATTAATACAGAATTAAATATACAAGGATTTTGGAATGTTCCAAATGGTGAACGGAAGTTATCGGCAGGAACTCCAATAGCACATATTATACCGTTGACAGAGCAAAAGTATGATCATATAATAAGAGAAATGACTCAAGAAGATTGGAAGTTTTTTAAAAAACGTTTGTTCTGGGGAACACATTCTTTTAAACATAAAAAGTCTTTAATGAAAGACATGTATAAAAAGCATTTTAGGAGAGAATAATGCCGTTAACAGAAACTAATACAAATGAATTTGTAACTTACACTCAAAAACTAAGAGAAGCTAAAGACCAATATACAGAACGTAAAGTACAAAAAGATAGAATAAAACATGTAGGTTGGTTTAATGCTGTATTATCACAAAAAGATATAGTGCTAACATATAAAGAAGATGGCAAGTCTATACAAGTTATTGCATCAAAGAATGGCAATGGTGTTGGCCCGTTACCTCAGCCACCTATTACAATAGAAAATGTATTAGGCGAAGATCGAGAAGAAGTACATCATATTGTGTTTTATACATCACCGCAAGGAGATACTAAAGTTGTACATATAGACGATGTTGAATGTTGGGTAATCACTAACACAATGATGAATCAAATAGACAAAATTTATAAAAGGTCAATAAATGTTTAATTGGTTTAAGAAAAAACCTAAAGTAGAATTTGTCTGTTTATTTCCAGAAATAAAAGAAGTGATGCCTGTTGTTCCAGCAAGTAAAATAAAGTTTAAATGGGTAAAGACAGCAATAGACGACTGGAAGAAAACACAACAAGAAATGAAAGATACTCCTGTTAAGTTAACACATTTTGCTAGATGCCCTGGCATGCACAAAATTATGCGTGAAGGTTGGATATTACGTAGCTGGTGTGACTTTACAGTTAAAACTGACGGTGACGGAAAGTCATTTCAATGGGGGTCTCCAGTTTCTCAAAAAAGTATGGATGCAGATCATATTTGGAAATGGGATTATTTGTCGCATCATGCAGAATCTATATTTGGTCAAACAGATAAAAGAAACACCCTAGATACTGTTCTTAAAGTGCAAACGCCTTGGATTGTATATGTTCCAAAAGGGTATTACTTATTATGCATGCCTTGTCCTTACCCAGACAATCATAGCTTTACAGCAGCAACTGGATTCATAGATGGTGACGAAGGACCAAATTTTTTAAATGTACAGTTATACTGGCATGAGTTAGATGGTATAACAAAAATTCCTGCAGGTACTCCTCTAGCACAATATATGCTTGTTAAAAAAGATAGCATTGAAGGCGATGTAAGAAGCGTAACAGACAAAGATATAAAAAATCTACGTTTAAGATCAACTATATTAGACAATCGTTTTATTGTAGATTATAAACCGTTAAAGGAAGTAAAGTGGCATGAGTAGTTTTCATAAAGTTGAAATTTGTACTATGATGGATCGAGACAATAAGATAGGAAATGATGCACACGCTAATTGGCTGCGCTGGTCAGTACAACACAGACGTATGGCAAATTTTAGAATACAACTTAGTCACTGTAAGACATATGTAACTATGAGTGACGGCGAAGCCTTTGAGTATTTTAAAAGACATTGGACATATTACAACCGAATCTTATATTAACATACAGATAAATACTACTGTACAGATTAGGACTTTAATATGGCATCAAATACAGCACCAGTAGTAGACAGAATACGAATTATACCTAGACCCGATGACTTTCTTGATAGAAACGTTGGCTCTAGTGGCGAAGTCTTTTACGATAAGCAAGCAAACACTCTAAGATTATACAGCGGTAAACAAGCTGGCGGGTTTTCATTACTAACAGCTGGAAACTTATCACAACAACTTGCAGATGCCGGGGTTGCACTACTTGAAAAAACGGTCACAGTAGGTGTTGACACAGTAAACGGTCAAGCATCTGGTGTGTTTTATATTGACGGTGTTGAAACACCTGTATTAGAGTTTGTTAGAGGCTACACATATCTATTCGATCAGTCTGACGAAACAAACAATTCATTTGCTAATTTATGGCATCCATTGATGTTTGCTACAACTCCAAATGGCGATCTAATAGAAGGCGGTGCTCATTATAATCCTGGAATAGTTTACTTACTAGACGATGACCCGGTATCAATGAGATACTATACAGATAATTTCCAACGTGCAACAACAAAAAAAGTTTTATTTACTGTTAAAAGTAGTGCGCCAGACACACTATATTATTGGTGTCATTTTCATACAAATCAAGGTAATTCAATTAATGTATCTGATCCAGGAACAGGTAGCGGCGCCGGTGGCGGAGCAAGTGTTGACGTATCAGACACAGCACCAACAGACCCAACACAAGGATCTATATGGTTTGATAGTACTAACGGTAAGTTCTTTGTATACGTAACTGATGTCGATAGTAGTCAATGGGTACAACCTACAACTCCATTACCTCCAGTAAACACATTTAAGAATATTAGTGTTACTGGTGGATCAACATTAGTAGCAAGTGGTAATGCAGATACAGTAAATTTTGCACCAGGCTCAAATATAACATTAGATGTCGATGGTGCTACAAATACAATTACAATAAACAGTTCGGGTGGCGGCGGTTCGACATATGATCAAAACTTAAACACTACAAATGATGTTACATTTGATGATATTACAGCAACTGGAATATTAACAGCATCTAGTATAAATGCCGCGGCAATACAAAATACAGGCGTAGGTAATCCTACTTTTACAAGTGCAAGTACAATTGACTTTATTGCACCAGACGGCATACGATTAGAAAACATATTAAAAACTAATGAAGTTTTAACTAACATAGTAGGAGCAACAGGAACAGTTACATTTAATTATAGTGCTGGGCCAATATTTAATGTTACAACACCAGCGGCAAACTGGACAGCAGATATAACAAATGTTCCAACCACAGACAACAGAGCAACAAACACAGCAATTATTATTACACAAGGAACAACACCATATGTGCCTACTGTAATACAAATAGCAGGAGTAACGCAAACCATAAATTGGATAGATAACGTTGCACCATCCGGCAATGCAAACAAGACCGATGTAATAACTTTATCCATGCTACGTGTAGGAGGTTCTTGGAACGTTTTAGGTAGTTACGTAAATTATGGATAATAGTTATGCCAAGATATAGTTCAGCAAGTTCCCTACAATATTTTCAGCCTATACTTAAACCTTTTAAATTATTAAAATATTTAGAAAATCCAAATGAAGAAGGCATTGCACAATCAGATGCATTTGGTACTACTGTTGCAATAGGACCTAATCATATTGCTGTAGGAGCACCTGGCGAACAAGGTGTATCAGGAGTACCATCGCAAGGTATTGTTTACATTTACACTTCTACAGGTACATATCTAAGAACAATATTAAATCCAAATCCAGTAGCACCTATAAATGCAGGTGACGGAGATTTGTTTGGCACAAGTGTTGCTGTTAATACAGGATACGTTATTGTAGGAGCACCGGGCGAAAATGATGCTACTGATAATAACGGTAAAGCATACGTATTTGATATAACTGACGGAAGTTTAGTATATACGTTTAATGATCCAAATCCTAATACAACAGAAATTAATGCAAATGGTGATGCATTTGGTAGTACTGTTGCACTTACTGAAGACTATGCAAGTGTTTGTGCATATAGAGAAAACGCTGTAGGGCTAGGCGACGATACAGGTTGGACATACATCTTTGATTTATCAAACGGAAACTTAGATCACTCTATTGAAAATCCAAACTTAGATGGTGAAGATGAATATCCAGGTGACCAAATTGGTGAAAGGATTAATACACTTGCTATTACTGATACATGGACAATGATAGGCAACTGGAGAGAAAATGAACCGGGTGCATTAGGACAAGGTGATAGTGGTGCATTCTTCCTATTTAATAACTCTACAGGTGCTGCTGATCAATCAATTTATAATCCAAAAGATGATGCACTTGACGGGGATGATAGATTTGCTTATGCTGTAGACTTAAATGAAAATTATGCTGTAGTAGGTTGCCCTGGCGAGGACAGTGAAGCTACAAACAGTGGCAGAGTATATGTATATAATCCAACAAACGGAAGTTTAGTATCTACAATACAAAATCCTAATACATACGGTACCGCAAATAATGATAGGTTTGGTGAATCTATTGCACTAACAGATAATTATCTTGCTGTAGGAGCGTTAGAAGAAGATGACGATAATGGTACAGCAAGTGGCGTTATACATATTTTTAGTACAACGGACTGGAGTTACCTAAATACTATAACTAATCCAAATAAATATACTACTAGCACTAGTGATAGATTTGGCTATACTATAAGAGCAACTAATGATTATCTAGTAACAGGTGTTCCTGCTGAAAATCAAGGTAGTGGTGCTGTTTATATTTTTAAGGCGTAATACATGGAAAAAGAATACATTGTAGTAGTACATAGAGGAATCGACTTAGAGGCATTTGATGCAGAATTATCTGCAAGTTCAGGTGCTGGACCAATACCAAATAGAAGTGTAGATGTAGCAAATCCAAGAGCTGGTTCAAAACGTATGACACACTGGATGCTTACTGAAGAAGAAGCATCAACATTACAAAATGACGAAAGAGTATTATCTGTAGAGATACCGCCAGAACAACGAGACGATATTCAACTAATAAAAAATGCATCGCAAACTGGTGTATTTTATAGAACAATATCAGGAGCAGCACTAACAACACCAAGTTATGTAAATTGGGGACTAAGGCGTTGTATAGAAGAAACAAATGTTTATGCCAGCGATAATACTGTTGCAGGTGACTACGACTATGCGTTAGACGGAACAGGCGTAGACGTAGTAATACAAGACAGCGGCATTGATCCTAATCATCCTGAGTGGGAAGATAAAGATGGTGTTAGTAGATTACAACAAATTGACTGGTATACAGAAAGCGGACTATCTGGAGTACAAAGCACAAACTATTATAGAGATGCTGATGGCCACGGAACACATTGCGCAGGTATAGCGGCAGGTAAAACATACGGTTGGGCAAAAGGCGCACACATTTATTCTCAAAAGTTAGCAGGCCTAGAAACATTGTCAGGAAGTGACGGTACTGGTACTTCAATTAGTGATGCGTTTGATGCTATACGATTATGGCACAATGCTAAGACTAACAGCCGTCCTACAGTAGTTAATATGAGTTGGGGCTACGGATCAGATCAAACTACTGATCCAATAAGTGGCACCTATAGAGGTGCGGCATGGACATACGGAGTTGACTACACTGATAGAGGCGGACTATGGGCCGCAACTGGAGTTAGTAGATTGTTTTTTGGTAACAATAGAGTACCAGTAAGAGTGCCATCAGTAGATGCAGAAATAGAAGATATGATAGATGACGGCATACATGTATGCATTGCCGCAGGAAACAATAGATATAAAGCAGACTTACCAACAGGACTTGACTTTGATAATGAAGTAGTGTTTAGTGGCGGGACGTACCAATATCATCGAGGTAGTTCTCCATTTAGTAATGAAGCATTTATGGTGGGTAATATAGATGCACAAGTTAATAGTGGTGTTGATAGAATAGCAGGAAGTTCAACAAGAGGTCCTGCTATAAACATATACGCACCCGGCGACAACATAATGAGTACGTCTAGCATTGCAGCAGACGCTGTATATTCATTGCTAGACTATCCTGGTAACAGTACATATAAAATTATGAGTATTGGCGGCACATCAATGGCATCGCCACAAGTAGCAGGAGTTTGTGCTTTACATTTACAAGTACAACCTGACTTAACACCAGGACAGTTAAAAGATAAAGTTATTAGTGATGCTAAAGATGTAATAAGTACTACGGGTTCTGATACTGATTATGATGATTACATTAATAGTTTATTAGGTGGCCCAAACAAAATGTTATACAGTAGATACGGATCAGCAAACACCTGGGCTATTACAGGAACGATAAATATTAGTGGAGGCTTATAATGGCACTTAATTTTCCTAGCGCACCTAGCGCAGATGAAACATTTACAGACGGTACAACTACATGGATATGGGATGGCGTTTCTTGGAATGTAGTTTCCGGTGGCGGTATATCTGCTGAACAGCCTGATGCATTTAAGACGTTTACAGCAGACACTGGCACTACTACAGCAGATAACGAAAATGACTCATTTGCTATTAGCGGTGGTACTAGTATTGAAACAACAATAAGCGGCGATGAAGTAACAATAGACTTTAATGGCTCTGTTGGTGATCCTGATCAAAATATCTTTTCTCAAATTGATGCAGATGCAGGATCAATATCGGCCTCTACAACAAGTAGTATATTAACTGTTGAAGGTGGAACTAACGTAACAACACAGATTGTAGGTAACACACTTACAATTAATGGTTCAACACCTACACTAAGCATAAATGATTTAACAGACGTAGATACTACAAATACAACACCTGTTGCAGGTAATGTGTTAAAATGGGACGGTGCAAAATGGTCACCAGGACTTGATGCAACAACAGGCGGAGGCGGCACTGATGCTGACACATTAGACGGTCAAGATAGTACATATTTTTTAAATTATAATAACTTACAAAATACACCAACTGTGCCAGCAGATGTAAGCGACTTAACTGACACTACATCTTTATTATTCAGCGGAGCATTTGCAGACTTAACTACTAAACCAACTACTATAGCAGGTTACGGTATTACTGATGCATTTGACGGATCATTTTTAAACTTATCAAATGTACCTACTACAATATCAGGTTACGGTATTACTGATGCTGTTGTGGACTTTGCAGACTTAGGCACAACTCCAACTACTATATCAGGATACGGAATAACAGATGCACTTAGTACAAGTTCTAATTTATCAGCATTAGCAGACGTAGATACTACAGCACCAGCCACAGGTCAAGCACTTGTATGGGACGGTGACTCGTGGGGTCCAGACACAGTAAGTGGTGGCGGCGGCGATCCAGATCAGAATGTGTTTACAACAATATTTGGTGATGCTGGATCATTAGTAGCGACTACTACAACATCATCTTTTACAGTACAAGGTGGTACAAATATTAATACTACAGTAGCAGGTAATAATGTACGTGTTGATTTTTCAGGAGCATTAGGTGTTGACAAGTATGACGATTTAGAAGAAGTTGTACGTACTGGTAGAACAATTGACAAAAGTTATACATCAGCTTTTGCAATGATTAGAATGAATAATGCAGGTAACTCTGCTTATACTGTTGATAGTCACGGATATAGTGGAAATAATCCTACGTTGTATGCAATTGGCGGAATGACTATTGCATTTGATTTAGATCAAATAGGCGGACATCCATTTGAAATACAAGACGGTACAGGTACAGCATATAATACTGGCCTAATACATGTAGATATTATTGGTAATGTTTCAACTGGTACAAACGCACAGGGTAAAGATGGCGGAACATTGTATTGGGAAGTGCCAGAGACTGTCTCAGGTGGTTACAGATATCAGTGTACATTGCACCCTGCAATGGTAGGTGCTATAACTATTAAACGTATATCACTACTTTAATTGCTTTAAAATTGATTCAATTTTATCTTTAGTAATAAGCAGATTATGCTTAATATCAATTAACTGTCTTGGCTTAATATAACCACCACTTCCGCTTTGATGGCCTACATCAATTTCATCACTAAGTGATTTAAATGTATTGACATATCCTATTAATTTATCTTTTAATTTGCCTTCGTCTAAACTATCACATGCGGCTTTATACCTAGTAATATCTTTAATCCATTTTTCAGACTTTGTTAATAGTGGAAACATTTTTCTATCCTATGTTATTTGAAGGTAATACTATAAAAGTATCTTTTTCAAAATCACCATTACTAGATTCTGTTATAGAACTGTCAGCTACTATTGCTTCTAAACAACACGGCATTAATGGTAATACATGATGTGTTTGACCTTCACCTAACACAGTTTCAAATAATTTTCCTGTGTCTGTATCTATCCATCTTAACTTAAAATTACCTGTGTTTACAAACCATGTTTTTTCTTTTTTAACATTAAAAAAGAAATCTGTTCTACTACCAGCACCAGTAAATGCTAATATTTTTGTGCAATAATCATTGGTCCTAGCAATAGTTAATTCGTGTCCCCAAGTTTGTTTTGTTACGTCACTCATTTTCGTTAATTACCTTTAGTACTTCAATTATTGTTTTTAACTTATTTTGTATTGTTTTATTTTGTAGTGTATTTCTTAAACCGTGATGTAATGGCTTTGGCCATTGTCCCGTAGTAACCCATGCATAGCCATCGTGTTCGTGATTAAGTGTTGGAATAAATTCATTTTCTACTACAATTAAATATGTATGAAAGGAAAAGTAATTATCATTGCTAACAAAACTTTCTAATGGAAGAACTTTAGTATAATCTACGTTGCCTATTTCTTCTAGAACTTCTCTTTTAAGTCCTTCCCAAGGAGTTTCGGCATTTTCGTTTGTGCCGCCGACAAGGCCCCAAGAAACATTAGACTTGTTTCCTGTCCTATGTAAAAATAAAAATCTTTCTGTGGCTAAGGAGTAGAATAATGCTCCACTACAAACAATCTCTTTCATACTAATAATTATGCATCAAGTAGTATGGTCCAGGTCGCTCCTGAGTATTCTCCTTCGTAACTTTTAATCCAGTATTCGCCATTCCATTTATATTGGATACCGGTATTTAAGTTGCTGGTATATGTTGCTGGTGATCCTGTACTGCCATCATCGGCACCGCTTGCATCAAATACAATGTGCCAATTTGCTCCGTCCCATTCTATAATATCACTTTCGCCTGCAATAAAGTCTGTTCCGTTTGTATTTTTCCAAGCATCTGGACCATCATCGTTTGTAGCGTTACCTATTTCAGATAAAATAAGCAAACGTAAGCCTGATTGTTTTACAGTATCAGGGTTAAATCTTAACGGATCGACAATATAGTCTATTGTTGTAAAGCTATTAGTACTTCTTGCAGGACCTGAAATAACAGTATCATCCGGTAATGTATCACTATCAAAGTTAATAACTATTTTAGTATCGTCTAATGGATTAATAGTAAATGTACCAGTAATATAATTATCACTATCTGATGCCTTTAATAGTATTCTACTAACGTCAGATTGGTACGTGCCTGGATATGCTTGTATTAGCTCGTTCCAACTAACTTCGCCAACTTTGTTTCTCCATACTAATTTTGCTACATCGTCTTGTACACTGATGCCATAATTTTGATATGTGCTACTAACACTAGTTTTATCAAACAATCTCTTTGTATTAAAGTCCATTTGGCCATCGCCAACATTTGGAAATTCACCGTCATCGACTGTTTGTGTACTTCCGTCAGCCTCGCTATCGTCTGATAAAGGACCTGTGTTTACTCTAGTTACAAATGTTGGTTCTGTGCCATCTATTTGTCCTGCTATAGTAGCACCTAAGTTAATGTCGCCATTTTGCTCGTTAAATATGTTAGATATAATACTTGTTGTTACACCTAAGCGTTTAACTTTAGCAGGAGGTGTTAAGTATATAGGCGTACTAAATTGTAAACTAGCAACATCTATTTCACTATCTACACCAACTGGAATTGATCTAGAACTAAATGTAATGCCTTCCATATTTACAACAGTTAAACTAGTCCAGTCTAAGTAATTGTCTGTAGTTTGTATTTCGAAACTAGGATTAAACAGTACTAATATTTGTTCTATTATTTGTAATTTTTGTTCAGCATTACTAGCCCAAATATCAGCTGTTACTTTAAGTGTATATGGTGCAGGCATATAACGCTCTACAGTGTAGTTTTTACCTTGTGTATTAAGATACTCGCCCGTAGCACTATCGTATGTGCGTTCACGTACATGTCTTTTGCTTATTAAACTAGAATCAGCTGTTCTATCTCTATCCATTTCTAAGCCAGTTACATATACAGCCATTCGCGGCGCCGTTGGTATTTTATTTTCAGAATTATCTCTTAGTATATTAGCAACTTGACGAGTTAAATCGCCATACATAACAGGAACTTGTTTTTCATTTCCATGCCCGTCTTGCACTTGGAAATTACTTAACATTCTTATAAGTTGAGTAATATACCTTCTAATTTGTGCATCATAAAAAAATTGCATTATACATCATCCGCTTTAGGTCTAAGTGCTTTACTTAGAGCTTGTCTTTCTGAAACAGTTTCGTCACCAATAACATCAGTATTTGTATTATTAATAAATGTTCCAATTTGTGTTTTTCTATCGTTAGTATTAGTCATTGTCATTCTAACATTGTCTTGCATTTTAATCCATCTAGTGCCATCATATTTAAATAGTCTATTTGGTAAAAAGTCTGTACGTAAAAAATAATCGCCAGCTTCATTTATTGCTGGGAAACTAGTACCACTACCAAATGCCGCACCGTTAGGTGGTTGACCATCTTCAATTAAGTAACCTGCGTAACCTGTTCTGCCAGGCGCACTAGCACTTGGATCAGCTACAGTATCTACTATTGCTCTTCCTGAGTCATCAGTGTCAAGTGTGTAATAGTGTCCTATGTCGTATCCTGACTTAGGCGCATCTGCTTCAGCTTCTGTAAGCACAGCATCGTTTATAGCTTTTTCATTTTCGTATGTGCTTAGTAAATCTCTTAAGGTGTTGTCACTATACGTAGACCAATTAAAAACGTCTGTAGGTGTGTTACCTTGCGTCTGTGACGTTGCTTCATATAACTTACCTTTATACTTTACAACTTGACCAATTTCGTATGTAGTTCCTATAACATAGTCTCCCATAAAGATATCTTCATCTTCTGGTGTTTCTAATATATCTGCAAATTCTTGACTATCAACAATTTGCTTTAATTTAATTCTATATAAATGCGGATACCAAGTAGGACTAAATCCTTCTGCCGCTCTGTTTACATCTTCTACTACATAGTATCTTTTTAAACTAGTAGCAAAATCGTTTTCTGCATACTCGTCTTTTAAGTGTGGTAGCTCTATAACATCTCCACTCATTATTTTTCTACCAAGTGCTTTAACACTTGTAGTAATGTGTATGGTCATAAACAATGTGTCATTGGTTAAAAACAAACCAAATTGGCTTAGATCAAAATCAATGTCTTGTACATTGTATATTCCTCTAATTGTATAGATGTCTGAATCGTATTTCCTGTCTCTATTTTCTAAAAACAGAATATCTTGAATCTGAGTGTTATCTTTAACAACGTCACCATCGTCAGTACCTACATATTTGTGAATATTCACATCAGTACCGCCAATAGTAAACATTTCATAGATACGGTTATCCATGAATTTGTAATCGTTGCCTCTTTCGGGTTTATATAAACTAAGTCTTGGCATATGTATATTTATCGTAACGATAAATACTATTGGAGAACAAGACATATGACAACAGCTATAACTACACAAAGACAAGAAATTTTCGACTACGTTAACGCATTTTTAGGCGGAGGTATGGTTGATGTTGAACTTGATCCAATACATTACGAATCCGCTTTAACAAAAGCCCTAACAAAGTATAGACAAAGAACAGATCATGCTGTAGAAGAATCGTACTTGTTTTTAACTTTAGTTGAAGATCAAAACGAATACATACTACCAAGTGAAGTTATTGAAGTACGTAAATTGTATAGACGTTCAGTTGGTTCGCGTAGTGGCAATGGCGGCGGCAGTTCAATGTTTGAACCATTTAACTTAGCATTTACAAATACATACTTACTAAGTGGCTCAACACAAATGGGCGGACTTGCTACATATGACATGTTTGCTGGATACCAAGAACTAGTAGGGCGTATGTTTGGTAGCTTTATTGAATTCAAATGGAACTCTCCGACTAAGAAACTTACAATACTACAACGCCCACGTGCTGATGAAGAAGTATTAATTTATGCATATAACTTTAGACCCGATAATCAGTTATTTGAAGATTATCTTGCTAAACAGTGGATTAAAGATTATACACTTGCAGCTTGTAAATATATGCTAGGCGAAGCACGTAGTAAATTTGCAACGGTTGCAGGACCACAAGGTGGCACCAGCTTAAATGGTGATGCACTTAAAGCAGAAGCACAACAAGAAATGGATAAGTTAGAGCAAGACTTATCACTACAAGCAGCTGGCGGTGTCGGCTACGGATTCTTAATAGGCTAAAATACCCCAACGTTAGCGCCAACATCTTAAATCCTTGTAAATACATATGTAACAAGGAGAAGCCGATGTGTTCACCCGAAGTGCGTAAAGAAGCCAACCGAATGAATTGGATCATAAAAGGTCAACTTATTGATCCTATTGAAAGTGACAGCTCAGTCGAACAAATATACAGTTCATACTTTAAGAGACTTTGGGGAAATAATGAGAATTATATCCATGAAGTTGGGTTTGAAGAAGCATATCAAAAAACACTTGACAAGTAACAATAATTATTATATACTATATAGATAATATAGGAGTATAAATTTTGTTGCCAAAGTTATTAATTGTCGGGCATGGCCGTCATGGTAAAGACACTGTGTGTGAATTATTAGAATCATATGGGTATACATTCCAATCATCAAGCAAATTTTGTTCAGAACTTTTTATCTTTAATGATCTAAAAGACCAGTACGGTTATGCTGACGAAGAAGAGTGTTATGCAGATAGGCACAATCATCGTACTGAATGGTACAATATGATACATGATTACTGTAGTGACGATTTAGCAAAACTAGGACGTAACTTATTTGCAGAACATGATATCTATTGTGGCTTGCGTAACAAGCGTGAATTCTTTGCAATGCAAAATGAAGAAATATTTGATCATACTATTTGGGTAGATAGAGGCGATCATTTGCCTACTGAAGACCCTAGTTCAATGAGCATTGAACAATGGATGTGTGATTATACTATTGATAATAATGGCGACCTACAACGGCTAAAACGTAATGTTGATATTTTAATCAAAACTATTTTTAAAAATCGGGGACTAGATCTCCCTGCTTCCAGCGGCTACCTTCTTTCTGAAGCGTTCGTTGACAGTTAGCACATATAGTTTTTAAATTAGTCGGTAAACAATTATCTAAGCGTCCGTCTATATGATATACATTAAATTGTTCGTGATGCTTTGATTTAAAACCACACTTCTCGCATTCATTCTTTTTAACATATCCGTACTTTGCCCATCTTGGCCTTCCACGTTCATTGCCTCCATACCTAGCACAACTCTCACACATACTTCTATAATATGCTTTATTGTGTTTATAATAATTTATAGCACACGGCTTTTTACTACAGTTTTTACATAAAGGTCTCATACTATTATTTAGTTGCCCTTTTCGGTCCCTTTTAATAGGGGTTTTCCGCAGGTAATTTTCTATTTTATGCTAAATAATAATAACAACTACTCAACAGGAGAAAAAAAATGGCATTATCATCACCAGGTGTTGAAGTTAAGGTAATTGACGAAAGTTTTTATACCCCAGCTGAACCAGGCACCGTACCAATGATTTTTGTTGCTTCCGCCGAAAACAAAACTAACGGAAGTGGCACAGGGACAGCGGCAGGGACGCTGAAAGCAAACGCAGGTAAACCTTACTTGCTTACATCACAAAGGGAACTAGCTGAAACATTTGGCGACCCAGTATTTTATACAGATTCAAATAACAACCCAGTACACGGCGGAGAGCTAAACGAATACGGTTTACAAGCTGCTTACTCGTTACTAGGTGTTAGCAATAGAGTTTATGTAACTCGCGCAGATATTGACTTAGGTGTATTAACACCAACAGCAGACGAACCAAAAGATGCTCCAGCAGATGGAACTAACTGGTTTGATACTAATGATAGTTCATATGGTATTTTTGAGTGGAACAGCTCACCAAAGAACGTCACTGGTGGACAGTCATTTAGCGTAAGAACTCCAATTGTTATTACAGATACAACAAAATTAGATGGTAACGGCGATCCTAAAGAGTCAGTTGGTAACATAGGTGATTATGCAGTTAAAGCAACAACAGATGTACTAAGAGTATATTACAGAAACTATACAGGTAGTTGGGTAAAAGTTGGTTCAACAGCATGGATTAATTCACATGCAGTTACAGCTGGTACAGTTTCTAATCCTACATTAGGAGCAACAACAAACTTAACTATTACTGTAGGCTCTGGTTCAGCAATTACAGTAGCAGAGGGTAGTGACTTAGCAGATACAGTTTCAACAGCAAACGCAGATGCAAGTTTCCAATCAGCAGGCATTAGCTTTGCAGTAATTGATGGAAAATTCCATGTATTTAATGACGCATCAGAAGATGAAAGAATTACTATTGCTGACACAGACGGCTTACTTGCTAAATTAGGCTTAACAGCTGGAACTTATGATGCAGCAAAAACACAAATTAGTGCTCATACAAGTGTACCTGAATTTAAGTCAGGCGATACTACTCCACGTCCAACAGGAAGTGTTTGGTTAAAAACTACTGAACCAAATCAAGGTGCTAACTGGAAGTACAAGCGTTACAATAGTAACACAGCATTATTTGACACTGTAACAGCACCAATTTACGGTTCTGCAGCAGCGTCTTTATATTGGTTAGACAGAAGCGGCGGCGGTGTTAACTTACCAGCAGGAACTACTTTTGTAAAATCAAACGCAGAAGATAGTGCGTCAGCTGAAGGTGCATTTACAATCTTTAGTCGTGCTAACACAGGCGCAACTACTATTACTGGTAGTGCTATTACAGGAAGTACATTTAGTGCGCAAGCATATGCATTTAATATTGCAGAAACTGACGCAGGTAAAACAGCGTTACAAAGTTCTGTAACAATTAGCTTTACAGCAACAGGTGCTGTAGGCGATGCAGACTTAATGGCAGGTGCTATTAACAGTTCAGCATTAGAAAATGTTCAAGCTGAAGTATCAGCAGACAACAAATTAGTTGTTAAGCATACACAAGGTGGAGACTTTACTATTGTAGACACAGACGGCGGCTTTGCAGCAGCTGGCTTTGTAGCATTTGTAGTTGGTAATCCAAGTACAACAACTAACTTGTACAGCAGAAATAGTGTACTTACAGCAAGTAACTGGAAGAAAGCAATATTCACAGCAAGTGATGAAGCTCCAGGAGCATTAGCTGCACAAGGCGCACTTTGGTACAACAGTGTTGTAGACGAAGTTGACATGTTAATCCACAATGGTACTACATGGGTAGGCTATCAGAACTTTAGTTCAGACTATGGCGATACTAACCCAACTGGTCCTATGGTTTCAGCAACAGAGCCAACACAGCAAACAGATGCAACAGCATTAGTTGATGGTGACCTTTGGATTAGCACAGCAGATTTAGAAAACTATCCATTAGTTTATAGATACGACGGTGTTAACTTATCATGGGCATTACTAGATACAGCAGACCAAACAACTGAAAATGGTGTACTATTTGCAGACGCACGTTACAACACAGCAGGCGCAAATGGCGACGAAGCTGGTAGTATTGTTGACTTATTAACAAACAACTACTTAGACCCAGATGCTCCAGATCCAGCACTATATCCAAAAGGTATGTTGTTATGGAACTTACGTAGAAGCGGATTTAACGTTAAGCGTTTTGAGCGTAACTATGTAGACATTAACGGCACTAACGGCAGATTCAATAATGACGAATCAATGGCTGGTTACTATCCACACAGATGGGTAACTGAGTCAGGCAACCAAGCTGATGGTTCAGGTAGCTTTGGACGTAAAGCACAGCGTAAAGTTGTAGTACAAGCGTTACAAGCAATGGTTAACAGTAACGATGACATTAGAGATGATGAGTCTAGATTGTTCAACGTTATGGCAACACCAGCGTATCCAGAACTAATTGGCGAAATGGTTAGCTTAAACTACGATCGTGGACTAAGTGCATTTATTGTAGGCGATAGTCCAATGCGTTTAACACCAGATGCAACTTCATTAAATGAATGGGGCACTAACGTTAAACTAGCTGTTGAAGATAACGATGACGGTTTAGTTAGCAGAGACGAGTACATGGGTGTTTACTACCCAAGTGGCTTTACAAGTGATAACGCAGGTAACAACGTAGTTGTTCCAGCTTCACACATGGCACTACGTACTATTGCATTAAGTGATCAAGTTAGCTTTCCATGGTTTGCACCAGCAGGTACAAGACGTGGTGGCGTAACTAACGCAACAGCAGCAGGTTACATTAGTAGCGAAGGCGAATTTGTAAGTGTAGCACTTAACGAAGGTCAACGTGATACACTTTACAGTAATGCTGTTAATCCAATTACATTCTTAAGCGGAAGTGGATTAGTAGTATTTGGACAGAAAACAAGAGCAAGAAATGCAAGTGCATTAGATAGAATTAATGTTGCACGTTTGGTTATCTACTTACGTAGTCAACTAGGCAAACTTGCAAAACCATACTTGTTTGAACCAAACGACAAAATAACAAGAGATGAAATTAAAGGTGCAGCAGAAAGTCTAATGCTAGAATTAGTTGGACAAAGAGCACTTTATGATTTCCTAGTTGTATGTGATGAAAGTAACAACACACCAAGTAGAATAGATCGTAATGAACTATATCTTGATATTGCAATAGAACCAGTTAAGGCTGTGGAATTCATCTTTATTCCATTAAGACTTAAGAACACAGGAGAAATTGCAGGACTTTAATTAAGTGAAAAGGCCCCTGAAATATGGGGCCGACACTTTGATAAATACTAGCAACAGGAGAAATATAAATGGCAATCTCGACATTATCAAAAATTACAGTACCGTTAGCGAGCGACACAAGCGCAAGCAATCAGGGACTTTTGATGCCGAAACTACAATATCGCTTTAGAGTGACATTGGAAAATTTTGGTGTTACAAACGCAACGACAGAACTTACAAAACAAGTTATGGACGTTACAAGACCAAACATAACTTTTGAAGAAATTACACTAGATGTATATAACTCAAGAAGTTACTTAGCTGGTAAGCATACATGGGAACCAATTACATTGAATGTACGTGATGACGTAAGTAACAATGTACAGAAACAGGTAGGCGAACAGTTACAGAAACAATTTGACTTCTTTGAACAGTCAAGTGCAGCTAGTGGAATAGACTACAAATTCTTAACACGTATTGAAGTGTTAGATGGTGGTAACGGAGCAAACGAAGTTGGAGTATTAGAAACTTTTGAACTTTACGGTTGTTTCCTAACTAACGCTAACTACAACACATTGAACTATGCAACAAGTGATGCAGCTACTATTGCACTATCAATTAGATATGATAACGCAATCCAAACTCCAGTAGGACAAGGTATTGGCACATCAATTGGCAGAACAGTTAACTCACTCGTAACAGGTGGCGGCGTATAATATACGTTAACTAGATTGCCCTTAGAGTCGGAAAAAAGGAAGTCATTAGGCTTCCTTTTTTTTTATGTACGTACTTAATCTTTTCGGATAAATATTAGTATGGCAAATAAGTTAAACGGATTCTTAGACAACTTCTTAAGTGGAGTATTAACCCCAAAAGGTAGTATGGGTGATTTTCAACATGCTTCTAGATTGTATGTTGACAACGCATTTAGGCTTGCACCTAAATCAAAATTTCTTTATTTTGTAAACTTTAATTTTTACAAAGATGACAAACACGATGTATTAGCAGGATTTCCTACTTTACAAAATAGACACAGAGCTGAGCTTAACATGCTTGTTAAGAATGTAGATTTACCTCAGTATAGATCTTCAGTTGAAACTAAAAATGCATACAATCGTAAAAAGAATGTTCAAACACGTATAGATTATACACCAGTTTCTCTTACTATGCATGATGATAATCAAGGGCTAACAACAGCATTAATGGAAGCCTACTATAAGTATTATTATAGAGATTCAAACATATCTGACATAACAGCAAGTTTCGATCCTCGCTCAAATTATAAAGAAGCAAATGGTAGAACATATCGATTTGGTTTAGACAACGATAAACTAGTTCCATTTTTTAAGAATATAAAATTATATCAATTTGCTAGACACGAGTACACTGAGTATACTCTTGTTAACCCTATTATAGAATCTTGGGGCCATGACACAATGGATCAATCAGATGGCTCAGGCATAGCAGAAAATAAAATGACAATTAACTACGAATCTGTACTATATAGTAGAGGTGCTGTAGGAGAAGATAGTCCTGCAACATTTGCAACAGATCACTATGATGTTACACCAAGTCCATTAGGTGTAGGCGGTGGCGGAATAAGTAGTCTATTTGGAGGCGGTGGAGTATTGGACGGTGCATCAAGTGTACTTGGCGATATTACTAGCGGTAACTTTGGATTAGGCACAATCATTAAAGGTGTTAATACTGTTAAAAATGCAAAGAATTTAAGTAAAGATAGTCTTAAAGCAGAAGGACTTAGTATTTTAACAGGTGCTATTGTAAATGCAGGTAAAAAAGGACCTGGCGGATTACCAGGCATACTAGTACCTAAAACAAACGGTACCGGCGGAAGCGATACAAACACAACAGCAACAACAGATAGTAGTACTAATAATTCATCAGCATCAGCAGCTAAAGTAGCATCAGCACAAGCAGCAAATAATTTACCAGTAACAGTAGGAGACGACGGATAATGTCACAAGGAAACTTACCACAACGAGGTTATAATTCAAGCGATGAACCAGTAAGAGAATTGTTTGATACTTATTATCAACAAAAATTAGAATTTCCAAGTAATGACGTAGATGCTGTATTAGCATACTTTGATAAAAGAGGATTCGAAGATAGAGCTAGTGCTAGTATTGCGAGTACATTGTTACAACAAGCAAAGATAGACGGAGTACCTGTTTTTAAATTACTTGATACACTAAAAGGCCTAAACGAGTCACAACTTAGTGCATTAGTTGCAGAAATTTTAAACTATACTAGAGGCAAAACTAGTAGCTTAGGTTTTCAAGTGCCATCAGAAACTAATATTGTAGAGTCTAGAAATATAGAAGTCTTTGAGGACTAAACATGCCTAAGTTCGCACAGGGCAAATTCAATGTAAAAAATCCTGACAAATATGTTGGAAACAAAATGCCAACATACAGATCAAGTTGGGAATTTGCTTTTATGAGATTTTGTGACGAACATACAAGTGTTGCACAGTGGGCAAGTGAAGCAATTAAAATTCCATACAGACATCCTTTTACAGGAAAGCATACAGTGTATGTACCAGACTTTTTTATAGTATATGTTGATAAAAAAGGCAAACAAAAAGTTGAATTAATAGAAGTAAAGCCTGCTAGTCAATCCTTCCATGAAAGAGTAGGTAAATCAAAACAAAATCAATCAGCTTGGGTAGTTAATCAAGCTAAATGGTCAGCAGCTAGTGCATGGTGTAAACAAAAAGGAATCTTTTTTAGGATTGTAACCGAAGATGATATTTTCCACCAAGGCAAAAGAAGATAAATAATACTAGTAGTTAATAGGGAATACTATGACTAAGAAATTAGAAGAAATGCTAGATTTACCAGAATCTAAAGAAATTATAAAAGAGGCAAAAGCTAAGCCAGAGCCTATAGTGCAACATAAAGAATCGTTGCGAGATATTGCAGAGTTTGACAAAATAAGTTCTGCATTACCAGCCGTTAAAGGCTTAGGGCAAATGGCAGATACTGAGCTTAATGATATTGCTGATCGTGCATTAACAGCATACGAAGATCTAATGGATCTAGGAATGAATGTCGAAGCAAGATATTCAGGTCGTGTATTTGAAGTTGCAGGCGGTATGTTAAAAACAGGCCTAGATGCTAAAGTTGCTAAGTTAGATAAAAAACTAAAAATGATTGACTTACAACTTAAAAAAGAGAAAATGGACAAGGATGGAGGCATCGGAGACGGCGATATGGTCAACGGTGAAGGCTATGTTGTAACAGATCGCAACAGTCTTTTAGAGAAGTTAAAAAACGTCCAATCAGATAAATAATATATATAGGAATTAATACAATGACGTTTGAAAAATTTTTAACAGAAGCAAAGAAGGTATATCCTTTTAAAATTGGTATAGCAGGTGTGCTTCCAGAAAAATGTGAAGACATGTTAAAAACATGTTTAGAAAAGTATGGAGTTAATAATATAACTTCAGGCAAGAAAACACCAATTCAAGAACGTCCATTAGATTTTCCACAATTACAAAATATGGAAGTAACATATTTTGAAACAGAACTTAATTATCCTACAACATCACAAGTACTACAAGAGTACTTAGGTCAGTGTTGCGGTATTGATCAATCTTACATTGTTGTTAGAAACCCAATGGAGCCACAAGAGCAATACCAAGAAGAAACACAAGACGGTGAATATGTTGCAAAACTAACTACACCAGAACTAGAAAGTATTGACGGCCAAGGCGAAGTTGCAGGCAACAGAGTAATGGATTTATTAAAAGAATTAGAAACAGCTCGTAAAGAGCGTGGGTTCGACACTGTCGACGGACCAGTTGGTGAATCAAGTGATATCGACGATAGTGAAAACACAAAAAGCGCAATAGGGAGCTAAATTATGAATATGAAAGATATGATTCAGCGTATGACTGATATCGAAGCGAACAAACAACAATTAAACGAAGCTGAGATGCCACCAATGGGTGCAGCACCAGCTATGGATCAAGGCAATCCAGTAACAGTAAGTGTGTCAATGAATGCAAGTGGTAAAGAGCATGTAGCAGATTTACTAGACATGATGAAGAACGCAGGATTAGGCGGAGCAGAACCAGTAACAGCTAAAACACTTTCGCCACGTTTAGATATGGAACGTTTAGCAGGTATTGTAGATGATCCAGAGATTCCAGGTAAAGACGAAGTACCAGGTGACGAAGATACAACAGATAGTAGTTGTAATGATGACATTGATACAGATGTTGAAGATGTAGATATGGACGAATGGGCAAACTCACCAGAAGGTTCAGAAGGCGATCCAGAACATAGAGATCACCACTATATGACTAAAGATTTAAGTGGCGGAATTAATCGTAAAAAGAAACAATTCAAAGCTGCACAGCCAGGCGATAATGCAATGGCAATGGAAGGTATTAAAGAGCATCTTTATAACTTACTAGCTGAAAAGAAAGGCAAGCCAGACTTTTTAGATCTAGATAAAGACGGCGACAAGAAAGAGCCAATGAAAAAAGCTGCTAAAGACGCAGGCAAAGGCAAAGGTAGCAAACCTAAAAAAGGTCAAGTACCTCCGCAGTTCCAAAAAGAAGCAATGGAAGAGAAAAAAGAGAAGTGTCCAGAATGCGGCAAAAAAGGTAAAGTTAAATTGATGGCTTGTTCAAGCTGCGGTTGTAGTTAATAAGGAAAGATAAATGGCAGCAGTAACAAGAGTACACGGATTAAGTGTTACAGCAGGTAATGTATATTCCCATGGTGCTAAAGGGTTTTTAATTACAGTACAAGTTGCTGGTAATACAGATGTTGATTTGAGAGCTGAAGATGATGCTGTTGATGAAGCAGTCGAGCTGATTATAAAAGAAATTAATCCTTTGATGTATGCTGTAAAAGACGATGCATCAGGTGAGATTAGCATTATTACAGACAGAGATACAAGCCCAGAGGACTTACAAGCACGTATTAGAGCATTGGGTACAACAGTAGGACCAAACAACGTTGATGTAACAGGCACCGACGTTATAGAAGCAACTTTCTTAACCGTAACTGGTTAATCAAGAATAATAATAATAGATTCAATAGGCTCTTAGGAGCCTATTTTTTTCACTAAATATTACTATGGCACAATCACTCGATGGCGTCTTAATCAAAAAGGCGAATAGACAAGAAAAATTTACAGAAGCGCAAATGGAGGATTTGCTAAAATGTATGGATCCTGATGAAGGGTACTTGCACTTTGCAAAACACTTTGCTTTTATACAACATCCTGTAAGGGGTAAGTTGTTGTTTGATCCTTACGAGTATCAGTTAAGACTGATGCACAGTTATCATAACTATCGTTTTAATATCAATATGATGCCAAGACAAACAGGTAAAACTACATGTGCTAGTATATACCTAGCATGGTATGCAATGTTTAAACCGGATCAAACTATTCTTGTTGCAGCACACAAGTACACAGGCGCCCAAGAGATTATGTCACGTATAAGATTTGTTTACGAAACTTGTCCTGATCATATTAGAGCAGGAGTTGTAAGTTATAATAAACAATCGATTGAGTTTGAAAACGGTTCTCGTATTGTAGCACAAACTACAACAGGCAATACAGGACGTGGTATGTCCATATCATTACTATACTGTGACGAGTTTGCATTTGTGCAACCTAACATCGCAGAAGAGTTTTGGACATCAATATCTCCTACACTAGCAACAGGTGGTCGTGCTATTATTACTAGTACGCCTAATAGTGATGAAGATACATTTGCTACTATTTGGAAACAAGCAGAAGAGAAGTTTGACGCACACGGCAATGAAACTGAACTAGGGTCAAATGGCTTTCATAGTTTTGTTGCACAATGGGAAGAACATCCTGATCGTGATGATGAATGGAAGGTAGCAGAAATAGGTCGCATTGGAGAAGAGAAATTTAGGCGTGAATACGGCTGTGAATTCTTAGTATTTGATGAAACACTTATTAACTCAATTAAACTTGCGGCCATGGAAGGCAAAGCGCCTACACTTAACATGGGGCAAACTAGGTGGTATAAGAAGCCATCAAGTCAGTACACTTATGCTGTAGCATTAGATCCATCAATGGGTACTGGCGGAGATCATGCCGCTATACAAGTATTTGAATTACCTAGTTATGAACAAGTAGCTGAATGGCAACATAACCAAACAGCAATACCTGGACAAATACGTGTGTTAGCAGATATTTGTAGATACTTAGAACAAGAAACTAAGAATTCAAACGGCATATACTGGAGTGTAGAAAATAATGGCATCGGCGAAGCAGCACTAATCGTTATAAACGATTTCGGGGAAGAGAATATACCAGGCCTATTTGTGTCTGAACCAATTCGAAAAGGACATGTGCGAAAGTTCCGTAAAGGCTTTAATACTACACACGGTACAAAGATTACAGCCTGTAGTCGACTAAAGACTATGATTGAAAACGATAAAATGATTGTACGTAGCAAACCCTTATTATCAGAACTAAAGGGGTTTGTTGCTACAGGCTCTAGTTATCAAGCAAAGTCAGGAATGACAGATGACTTAGTAAGTGCAACACTACTTGCTATTAGAATGATGACAGTACTCAAAGATTGGGATCCTAGGATCTACAATTCCTTTAACCAAGCAGAAGATGATGGCGATTATGAACCACCAATGCCGATCTTCGTTAGTAGCAACTATTGATAAATACATTATGCAGAATATAGAAATTATAGCAGACGAATTGTTTTCAAAAATCAGAGGTAGATTCCCTGGTGTTACAATTGGCGACCAAGAAGGCAATGTAACAAGTGAGCCTAAACAAGCAAGGTTCTTTGAATTTCCTTTTAGGGAAGCAGAAGCAGACGTTGGCAAAGTTAGTATATCATTATCGGATGAAGATGGTGTAGTAGTAATGCACAATAAAGACGTTGCAGAAAATAACGTTAGTAAAAGTACATGGTACGATTTCTTAAAAGAATTAAGGCAGTTTAGTAAAAAACGTTTATTAAACTTTACAACTAGAGACATAACAAAGTCTAACTTAGAAAAAAGAGACTATAAATATCTTGCACAGCGATCCGGAGATAGCAACATGACAGAATCAAAATTATATGGCACATCTAAAATAAGTTACCAAGATGTTGGAGAAGCCAGACTAATTATCAAGCACAATGAAAGCATTGATCAAACTTCACCTACAGGGCGTAATAGAAGTATTGGTAAAATATATATAGAATCAGCACAAGGTGAACGTTTTATGTATCCGTTCAAACACCTAGGCGGTGCAAGAGCAATGGCAAGACACGTTGCTGAAGGCGGCAATGCATATGATGAATTTGGTAAACATATTACAAGTTTAAGTGAAGAATTAGCAAAACTTAGAAAGTTCAAAAATTACATGGGTCGCTCTAGTGTAATGGCAGAAAGTCTAAGTGAGTATATGGACGTTGTTAAAGACCGTGTTGCGTCAGTTAAGAAAACAATTGAATCATTACAAAAGCCAAAGTTTTATGCAGAAGCATTTGAAGCATTTGCCCCGGTTGTAATGGAAGATGTACCAGCAGACGTTGCTGAAAATTGGATTGACCAATTAACTATTAGACAGTTTAATGAAGAACTGTCAGATGTATTTCCATACATTTACAAACTAGTAAGTGAAGCAAGTAAAGCAGAGGATATTAATCCAGACGATTTAAACGAATTCCTTCCAGCTGTTGCTGGAATAGCAGGTAGAGCTGTTGCTGGCGCTGTAGCAAATAAAGCTGTTGATAAACTTACCGCAAATAAAAAGAATAAAAAAAGTAAAATTAAAGACAAACGGTTAAGCAAAGAAGAAATGGAAATTGAATCAGCATTTGAACAAATGATGGGACAGTTTGCTGAAGGCGAAACCAACGAAGCACAAGAAGGCCAAGTAGGAACTATGGCATTGTTTGTTACTGATCAAGACGGTGGCGAACACGAAGTCGAAGTTGAAGTTGAAATTAAAAACGGTAAACCAGAAATAGTTGCTAATACATTACCTGGACCAGAAGACCAACTTTATTGGGATGACGCTGACATTGAACAACAAGCAATGGATGCAATGAAAAATGGCGACATTGAATTTGATGAAAGTTTTGATCCAAATGCAGAGCCAAGTCAGGCAGACTTAGCTATGGAAGAGTTTATGGATACCTATGAAAAAGGTGGCGAAAAAGCATTAGCAGCTGCTTTACGGATTAGCGAAGAAGAACTTGATCAAGATATTAACGAATGGTGTGCAGCACACGGCAAACATGCAGACGATGATAGAGACGAAGCAATTGAAGGCGTTGTTCAAGAACTAGTTGACGATACAAATTTTGATGAAGGCAATGCGTTTGCACAAAAAGTACGTCAGGCCAAAGCAAATGGCAAGAAAAAAGGCGACAAGATTGATGGTCCAGACGGTGATGAGATTACACTTGAAAAGGACGAAAAGACCCCATTAGGCGAGTTCATCTTATCATACTTTGATAGAGAAAACGGATCATTTCCAAAGGGCGAAACAGCCGTACTAACTATGATCGAAAAAGACTACGGTGAAGAGTATATTACTCCAGCTAAACAGTTTATTGAAAGAATTAACCAAACATTTGAAGAGTACCAAATGCGTGAGCAACCACAGCAAATGGAAAATCCAGAGTTTGAAAGAATACGTGAGTTAGCTGGTTTAAGATAATTAGCTAACCGCTTATAAGTTTTTATGTATTTTCTTTAAAAAAACACTTGACTTTGTTTGTAAAACAGTATATAATAAAGACTGTGCTACAAACTAATAGGCACAAAACGTAGCAATGTAGCTACAAAGCAAAACATAGGCACTTATAGGAGGCATTAACTATGGCATCATTAGCAGAAATCCGAGCAAAGCTCAAAGAACAAGAAACCCGCTCATCGGGCGGTGGACAAAACCAAGGTCCAAACCCAATTTACCCATTTTGGAATATGAAAGAAGGCGAGAGTTCAACTCTACGTTTCCTTCCAGACGGTAACGCAGATAACACTTTTTTCTGGGCAGAACGTTTGATGATCAAACTTCCGTTCGCAGGTGTTAAAGGCGAAACTGATAGTCGTCCAGTACAAGTACAAATTCCTTGTATGGAAATGTATGGTGAAACATGTAACATCTTAAATGAAGTACGTGGTTGGTTTAAAGATTCAAGTCTAGAAGACATGGGTCGTAAGTATTGGAAAAAGCGTTCATACGTATTCCAAGGCTTTGTAACTGATAATCCAATTGCAGACGATCAGTCACCTGAGAACCCAATACGTAGGTTCATTATTGGTCCACAAATTTTCCAGATTATTAAGCAGGCGCTTATGGATCCAGATATGGAAGAATTGCCGACTGATTACACAGCAGGTGTAGACTTCCGTCTTAACAAAACATCTAAAGGTGGTTATGCAGACTACTCAACATCATCCTGGGCACGTAGAGAGCGTCCATTAGATGATAGCGAAATGAATGCTGTTAATACGCACAGTTTGTTTAACTTATCAGACTTCTTACCCAAGAAGCCAGATGAAACGGCTGTAAAAGTGATGCAAGAAATGTTTGAAGCATCAGTAGATGGTGAAGCATATGACGCAGAACGTTGGAGTAATTACTTCCGTCCTGCAGGTATGCAAGCACGTACAGGTGATCCACAAGTAGCTGCAAGTGCAAACGCAACAGCAACTTCACGTTCATCAGCACCTGCAACACCTGCTCCTGTAGCAGAAGCAGCGCCAGCACCAGTGGCTGAACCAGTAGCACCAGCAGCTCCAGCAGCTGAAGCGGCTCCTGCACCCGAAGGTAATGCAAGTGACATTCTAGCAATGATTAGAAGTCGTCAACAGTAATAATAACATTATAGCTTCTACTAACTAACCCGGTAACAGAGATTCAAGGTTTACCTGTCAACGTTCCAAACGTTAGTAGAAGCAACTTTTAATACAGGAGAAGAAATGGCTAAATCATTCGATGTAAGTAAATTTAGGAAAGACTTAACAAAGTCAATCCAAGGTATGAGCTCAGGTTTTAATGATCCTACAGATTGGATTAGTACTGGTTCGTACGCACTAAACTATCTTATTAGTGGAGACTTTGACAAAGGTGTACCACTAGGAAAGGTAACAGTGTTTGCAGGAGAGTCTGGCGCAGGCAAAAGTTATTTTGCGGCAGGTAATATTGTAAGACACGCACAAGAACAAGGCATTTATGTAGTCTTAATTGATACAGAAAATGCACTTGATCAAGCATGGCTAGAAGCACTAGGAGTCGACTGTGACGAATCGAAGCTTCTAAAATTAAGTATGAGTATGATCGATGACGTTGCTAAAACTATTAGTACGTTTATGATTGATTACAAAGCAATGGATGATGAAGATCGTCCTAAAGTATTATTTGTAATTGACTCACTTGGCATGCTATTAACACCAACTGATGTTGATCAGTTTAACAAGGGTGACATGAAAGGTGATATGGGTCGTAAGCCTAAAGCACTAACTTCATTAGTCCGTAATACTGTTAACATGATTGGTGCCCACAACGTAGGCTTAGTTTGTACTAATCACACTTATGCGTCACAGGATATGTTTGATCCAGACGATAAAATAAGTGGTGGACAGGGCTTTATATACGCTTCTAGTATTGTTGTAGCAATGAAGAAGATGAAGCTCAAAGAAGATGCAGACGGTAATAAGATCAGTCAAGTCATGGGTATCCGTGCTGGCTGTAAGGTAATGAAAACACGTTACGCAAAACCGTTTGAAGGTGTACAGGTTAAGATTCCATACGAAACTGGCATGAACCCATACAGTGGTATTGTTGAACTTTTCGAAGCAAAAGGTATTATTGAAAAGCAAGGCAACAGATTGAAATATATCACTTCTGATGGCACTGAAATGTTAGAGTACCGTAAGGCTTGGACAGGTGAGAAGCTAGACATTGTCATGGCTGATTATGTGATAAAAGAGCAATCCGTGGTAAATACCTCTGAAGCAGAACTAGAAGAAACACTAGAAGAAACTGTTACAGAGGAGTAATTATGGAATTGGATCAGGCGGTAGACGTTTGGAATTTGTTCAAAGAGTATGTGGACAAGAAACAAGTTGAATTAGTTGCTGAGAAGTTTGTTGATTTATTAGCTGATCACGGAATCGATGATCAGCAAATGAAAGAACTTCTGGGCAATGATAATCACCTAGATGAAGCAATATCTTATTATCTAGATGAAGACAACGAAGAAACATACGATGACGAAGACAACGAGTGGAGTGAGTAATGGGTTGGTATAGTGAAGTAAGTCGTGACGTAGGTAAAATACCTGCTGCTGTTGCGTTTTTTGAAAACGAACTTCTTGATGCAAAGAAAGAAGTTAAGTTGGTAGGTAACGTAGAACGGGCTGCTGCATCTATGCCAGGCATTGTAGAGCATCGCTTTAATCAACTACAAGAGATTGAAGCGGTGCTACACTACTTAAATATTGAGTTACGCAGGTTGCGTAGCTCATACTTTAAGAAATATTTAGAAAATTATCAACGAGCTTTGTCAAGCCGTGACGTTGAAAAATACGTAGACGGTGAGGCAGACGTTGTTGACTACGAAAAGATTATTAATGAATTTGCATTGTTACGTAATAAATGGTTAGGTGTACTTAAAGCACTTGATCAAAAGCAATGGCAAATTACAAACGTTGTTAAACTTAGAGTTGCTGGGATGGAAGATGCCTGCCTTTAAAAAAGATGATGACAAATTAATTTACGAATTTATTAAAGACACAGCACCTAAAGACATGTTTATGTTAGACGTAGGTGCAAGAACAGGCAAATGGTGTAAGACGTTTGTTACTGAATTTCCGGAAGCAACATTTCATTGTTTTGAGGCTTTACCAGAACAATACGAAAAATGCAAAAATAGATTTAGAAAAAACAATAATGTTACAATACATAATTTTGTTATCAGCAATAACTGTAATGAAACAACTTTCTATAAAGACACAGACAGACTAGGCTGGAGTGGGTTACAAAAACACTCCTATATGGAGAACTTTGAAGAGTTAACGCTACCTAGTAAAACATTAGATAGTTTCCAATTAACACCTTACTTTGTTAAATTAGATGTAGAAGGCGCAGAGCTACTAGCACTACAAGGCGCATCATTTACATTAAAAACAGCAAAAGTAATTTACTTTGAATGCAACGAAATACATACAAAAGAGTATAACTATACTAATGATCAACTGTATAATCAATTACGTAACTACGGTTTTACAGTACATGACAAACATTTAAATGAACTAACATTAGATGAATTTATACATCGTACAGCTGATGCAAGACGGTATGAAGATCCAAAAGGCTATGAATCTAATTTTGTAGCTCTGCGTTAAGTACGTACATAAATACCTATATGGAACGTATTGTATTAGTCACAGGTGGATTTGACCCACTACACTCAGGGCACATAGCCTACTTTAAAGCAGCAAAAAAACTCGGTACTAAACTAATTGTTGGTATTAATTCAGACGAATGGCTTGCTAGAAAAAAGGGTAAACACTTTATGCCCTTCCATGAAAGATGTTCTATTGTAGAAGAACTATCTGTTGTTGATCAAGTTATAGGATTCAACGATGACGATGATAGTGCATGTAATGCAATTTTTCAAGCACTTAGTACACATGGAAATATCAAATTAATCTTTGCTAACGGCGGAGATAGAACCAACACAACAACACCCGAATATGCTACATATGGTGATATGCCTAATGTAGAATTTGTATTTGGCGTTGGTGGAGAAGATAAAAAGAACAGTTCATCTTGGATACTAGAAGAATGGAAGGCTCCTAAGACTGTAAGAGAATGGGGCTGGTATAGAGTACTTGATGATCAACCTGAACAAGGATACAAAGTAAAAGAACTTGTAATACTACCAGGCAAGCGTCTAAGCGATCAAAGACACAAGCACAGATCAGAGATGTGGTATGTAACACAAGGTCAAGTAAGCATGGCTATTCAAATAGAAGAGAGTGGCGAACCGCAACAAGGATTTGAATTACCTGCACTAACTAATGGTTATAATATTGGATCAAATATATGGCACAAGGCCATGAATAATCAAGATGTTCCTGCACACGTAATAGAAGTACAATATGGCGAAAAGTGTATTGAAGAAGATATAGAAAGAAGAGATTAATGAAAGTATTCATAGGCTACGACCCAAGAGAAGATATGGCTTACCAAGTGTGTAAGCATAGCATATTGAAGCATCAACCTAATGCAGATGTACGTCCACTAGTACAAAAAGAATTAAGACAAGCAGGATGGTACAAGCGTCCTGAAGATAAACTTGCAAGTACAGAGTTTACGTTTACACGTTTCTTAATACCAGAGCTTACTAACTTCAAAGGCTGGGCTGTGTTTATGGACTGTGATATGATCCTTACAACAGACATTGCTGAACTGTTTGCACAAGCAGATGACAAGTATGCTGTTATGTGTGTACAACATGATTACACGCCTAAAGAAGGTATTAAGATGGATGGACAAAAGCAAACTATCTATCCACGTAAGAATTGGTCAAGTGTTGTGTTATGGAACTGTGGCCATCCTAGTAATAAAGTCGTTGACCAAGATATGGTAAACGAAAAAGAACTTAATGGCGCATACTTTCACAGATTTCGTTGGTTAGAAGACAGTGAAATAGGCGAACTAGATCATACATGGAACTACTTAGTAGGAGTGTATGATGATATTGAAAAACCAAATTTAATTCATTATACTGAAGGCGGTCCTTGGTTTGAAAACTATAGGGACTGTGAATTTAATGAATTATGGAAACAAGAACTTTATGATATGTTTAAGTAAAAATCTTACTGACGAATACATAAACATGTATGCTAAAGGTGCAAACTTGCCTATACATAATTATGACTTTGAACATGAAAATAAAAAAGCACCAATACTAATACGTAGCCTAGCAAAACGCAAACTTATATGGAAATGTTTAGAAAATAAAAGAGACTTTTATTATATGGACAGCGGTTATGTAGGAAATTATAAAGGCCCAGTTAACCCAATGGGCTGGAAACTATATCATCGCATAGTTAAAAACGGTCTACAGCATGACGAAATAATTGAGCGTCCTAGTGATAGATGGGAACAACTAGGAATAAAAATTGAGAAACGAAAGAAGACCGGACAAAATATTTTACTTGTTATGCCTAGTGAAAAGCCTTGCAAGTATTATGGTATAGATGCAGAAAAATGGAAACAAGAAACAATAGAACAAATTAAGATGCATACAGATCGTCCTATTGTTGTTAGAGAAAAACAACCAAGACATGTGCGTTTGCAAAATACAATATATCAAGAATTAGATAATGCATATGCATTAGTAACTTATCAGAGTATAGCGGCTGTAGAAAGTGTGTTGTATGGTGTACCAGCTTTTACACTTGCACCAACAGCTGCTGATCCGGTTGCTAATAAGTATCTATACAATCTAGAAAACCCCGAGCGGTACGACAAAGACTATATCTATAGTTGGGCATGCCACCTAGCATATGGACAGTTTCATATTAATGAAATGAAAAACGGAACAGCTCATAAATTTATAATGGAGGAACTTTATGGCAGTTAAGTACGTAGTAGTTCATAGAACTGATAAAAATAATATCGGTGATATGTCAAGTAATCCCTTGCAGTATTATCTACCAGCAAGTGATTATCAAGTAGTAGATGTATTAGATATCGGAGCATCAAATTATCCTAGCGATGTGCCTTTAATTGCAGGAGGCGGCGGCTTAATAGGAAATCAATTTTTAGGAAATGATTTACAATATGCTCTTAACAACAGTGACCAAAACGCATTGATGACATTGTGGAAAGAGTCGTGGTCAGTAGTAAATCATAATAACATAGATGCACGTGATGAATTTTTACGTAAACTACAACCGCTGATAAAAGAATACATAGATAAAATAGACAACACTACAGCACCACGTATTGTATGGGGTGCTGGACACAACGAAGATACTAACAAAAGAGTGAAGCGACCTCAATGGCCAGATTGGTTAACTAATTTTGATCTAATAGGCGTAAGAGATTACGGACAGCCTTTTGAATGGGTGCCATGTGCAAGTTGTTTAGACACAGCATTTGATAAAAATTATAGAATTAAAAATGATATAATTTGGTACGAACACAAAAAGCAATTAATAAAATCTACACATTTTGGAAGTAAACCTATTCCTAGATATATTAATAGTGGTGCTAATATGGAGCAGACTATTGAATTATTAGGTAGTGCAAATACTATTATTACTAACAGTTACCACGGTGCATACTGGGGTACGTTACTAGGTAAAAAAGTTATTGTAGCAGGTCCTTGGAGTAGTAAATTCCATACACTCAAGCATAGAGTAACATTTATTAATCCTCAAGATAATTATGAATACTTGTTAGACGGTGTAGAAACTCATCCTGAAGCATTACAAGAATGTAGAGATGCAAATAATAATCATTGGCAAAAGATACAACAATTATGAAAACTGTAGTAGGATATGCATCAGGGATACCAAACCCACATAAAAATAAACATAAAGTTGATATTTTAAAACGTTACATTGACGGCGTACAAAAGCACGGCGACAAAGGCATTTTACATTATGGTAATAACATTATTGACAGTGATGTAAATTTAATTCAAGGCTGGGTTCATGCAGGTTCTGCAGCTAGTCCGCACTTAGTAGTGAGAAGACGTGCCCATGAGATTAATGTTAGTAAAGGTAAACATTCGTTTATTGCTGACAGTAATCTTTTTAATTATGCTGTAGGCAAAATGCATAATATGCAATATTTAAGATATAGTATGGACGGAGTATTTCCTACAACAGGAAATTATTTTAGTGATACTGTCAATCCAAAAAGATGGAAACAAATACAAAAACATCTTGGCATTACAATGAAAGATTGGCGCCCACAAGGTATACATGTATTAATATGCACACAACGTAATGGTGGCTGGAGCATGGGCGGACTTGATGTTGTACATTGGTTAACGAAAACAATTAAAGAAGTTAGAAAGCATACTGACAGGCCAATTATAGTACGTGGACATCCAGGCGACAAGCATGCACCTAAATATCTTAAAAACAAAGATTGGCAAGTAAGTACGTCACCATCTATTATTGATGATCTAAGAAATGCACATTGTTCTATTACGTATAATAGTAGTCCTAGTGTTGCAAGTGCTATAGAAGGTATTCCAACATTTGTTACAGATCCTAATCCGCAAATAAGTCAAGCATATGCTGTTGCTAATACTGACCTTTCGTTAATTGAAACTCCACTAATGCTTGAAAGAACAGAATGGGTGCAAAAGTTAGCAATGTGTCATTGGAACTTTGACGAATTAAGCTCAGGCGAAGCATGGGCTCACATGAGAGATTACGTATGATAAAAATGATAGGCTTTCCACCTCCAGCCTCTAAACCTTATTTCCATTGGGCAAAAGGTATGGAAAAAGTAGGCGACCAATATATAGTAAGTGATGACTTAGATAGTAACATTGTACGTGATGCTGATGCTTACTATCAAACTAATGAACTAAAGCCTAAGTTTTTACATGGCGGCAGAGCCGAATGGCATGGCAAGTATTTGTTACATATTCAACAAGCAAACAAGCCATATATTGTTAGTGAAAGCGAACCCTTTCGCGAATGTCCAGGATGGTTAAGATTTGGATGGAATAGTTATAGATGGTCCGATGCCAATTGGAATAATGAAAATGTAGGTCCTGAACGCTGGGATCGTTTTGAAAGTATGACTGGCATTAAATTTAAGGACTGGCACAGTCCAGGAGACCATATTCTTATTATGGGCCAAAAAGAAGGCGACAGTAGTTTAGTAAATGTGTACAAAGCAGGCTATGCTAGTATATACGACTACATTGCAGAACAATGTAAAATAATTAGGCAATACACAGATCGTCCTATTGTTATACGTCCACATCCTCGAAACTTAGACAGAGGCGCAAAAATAGTAACACGCTTGTTAAAAGAATTAAAACTTACTAATATATCAATGAGTAAAAATCTTACACGAGGCGGATCACAAGGCGGCGAAGGATTAGATAAAGATTTAAAAAATGCATATTGTGTAGTTACATATAATAGTTTAAGTGGTGTAGAAGCTGTAGTAAGAGGCATACCGGTGTTTGCACTAGACGGTGGAAGCATGGCATATCCAGTAGCACATACAGATCTTTCAAAGATTGAAAACTTAAACTATGATATTGATTTACAAGAATGGAAAAATAAAATTGCTTACTCTATGTGGAATAAGCAAGATGTGCAAACTGGCGAATGTTGGTCACATTTAAAACAAGTATATTTTAAGGATTAAAAATGTTAAGAAAAGTTTTTACTACACTAACTAAACGGTGTGATAAATTTGAACACTACTTTCCGTTGTATGAAAAACACTTTGAAAAGTATATAGGTAAAAGCCCTCGCATACTTGAAATAGGTGTACGCGGAGGAGGTAGTTTACAAATGTGGCAAAGGTATTTTGGCGAAGGCACATACGTACATGGAGTAGACATAGATAAGAAATGTCAAGCACATGAAGATCCTGATAACAATATACATGTAACTATTGGTGACGGAACTGATCCTGTATTTTGGGAAAGAGAATTTAAACAAAAAAATATTAGAGATTTTGATATTATTATTGATGACGGTAGTCACGAAAGTCCAGATCAAATTGTAACTTTAAAACTTACATACCAATTACTAAAACATGTAGGTATATATTGGTGCGAAGATACACATACTAGTTACTATCCAAATAGACCCGATGGCGGCTATGGTAATCCAAAAAGTTTTACAAGTTATGTTAAGAATGTAGTAGACGTACTAAGTCATCATCATACTAGTCACGCAATTGGATTCGGACCATTTGACGGTCCGCATGTTCCTAAAAAGTTAGTAAAACCATTTGATGAAATACAAGGCGTTTCGTTTTACGATAGTGTTATTGTAATTGATAAAGGACCCAGACTACATTTTAAACGGATAGTAAAGAAATGAATTCATGGGATGTCTTTGATACATTAATTGCTAGACTACATTACCATCCTACTTCTATTTTTGACGAAGTTGGCAAACGTATTGGTGATGCTAGTTTTAAGGACAGACGTATTGCAGCATGGAAGCAAGTTAAAAAAACTTGTGTAGATAAAACCTATAATGACATATACGACATCCTTGTAGACGATGATCCACAGGTAGAGCTTGACGTAGAGTTTGAACATAACTTTCCTATACATGAAAATTTAATGAAGGTTAAAGACGGAGATCTATTGATAAGCGACATGTACTTGCCAGCAGAGTTTATCATGAAAATGTTACGCAATGCTGGATTAACAGTAGATGTTAAGATAGTTGTTACAGCAGACGGAAAGAAAAAAGGCTGGGTATGGAAATCAATTAACGAGAACTATGTTATAGATAATCATTACGGCGACAATGAAAAAAGTGATGTTGCATCTGCTAAGAAGCATGGCATTAATGGTGTACTGTATACTGGATACAAACTTAATAATATTGAAAACTTTGTTTACAAATATGACAGACATTTAGCATTATGGATGCGTTGTACAAGATTGCTATGCCCATTTAATGACGACACACATATTAAGTTTTGGAATGATCAAGCTAATATTAACATGCCTGTACTAGTACTAGCAACATTAGAATTACCAGATACTCCAATAGCATTTACATATAGAGATTGTTATAACTGGCAAAAAATTTATGAAACAATGACTGGCAAGACAGGATATAGATTAGACGTATCACGTAAAATGTATCTTGATCCTAATGAACATTTTAAAAAGTACATGTCTTTTGTAAAGGAAAACAATGCTACTATTGTAGACTTACAAGGTAAAGGACGTAGTATACAAAGTTTCTATAACGGCAATCCGCCTAGTACATTATACATAGGAGGTAGACCTCCACCATACGTAAAACGATTAGTTGACTATCAAACTAAAAGTATGGAGAAACATAATTGTTTTGAAGAAGGTCCGATTATAGAGTATAATGAACATGGTCCTGTTAGGGGAGTAAATGATCATCCTCAAGATGTAGCAGATATACATAAAAAAGCAGGACAAGCTGCTGTTAGATATATTAAAAATTTTACATTTAAAAATAATCTATCGTTGCTAACCGAACTAGTAAAATTATACGATACAAAAAACTTTACCAATAAAAATGTTAAATGGGCAAAATACAATAATGGATAACATTACTAGACATAGAATCGATAGAAACTTTTGGAATGACGAAAGGGAATGTTATCGACGACTAGCCGACTGTACACATGTTCCTAATCTTGTTACTTCTAATACATCAGACTTAACTATAACAACCGAGTATGCCGGTGTAAGTTTATTCATACTTACAGCGGTTCAAAAAAAGACAAACATTAAAATTAATAAGCCAGTAAGTCAAATAGTAAAATTTATTGATGCTTGTAAAGAACAAAACATTGTGCATTTAGATTGTCATCCTGGTAATGTATTATTACTAAACGGTAAACTTTCAATAATAGATTTTGAAAAAGTTGCAATAGATGGTAAAACACGCAATACTAAAATGAACAAAAAATATAATAAGTTTATGGCCAAGGGAGGCTGGGACTGGATACTAAATAGATATACAAAGTACTTTGAAAACTTCGATAACTATATTTGGTTCAACGAAGAAATATTACAAAAAGGAATTAGAAAATATGGCCAAGCACTATAGTAAGTTTACAAACAATTATACAAAAATTTATTACAAAAATAAACTTATATCAGATGGCTCACGTGATCCACTTGAAAGAATAAATGCTATGCCTATAGACTTTAGAGATAAAACTTTGTTAGACTTAGGATGTAATTGCGGCGGAACAATGTTTGCTGTTGCAGATAAGATTAAACAAGGATGGGGCTGTGATATTAATCCTGATGCAATTAGTTTTGCAAACAACTTAGCATTAGAAAATAATATTGATAATGTTTCTTTTGGTGTTGCTGATCTTAACAACTGGCAGGATGCTAACCTTCCTAAAACAGATATACTATTTGCTCTAGCAATTGCAAAATGGGTTCCTACTTGGAAAGAAATAATTACACATCTTGATCCTAAAGTATGTGTGTTTGAAGCACACGGCAAAGGAAGTATGGTACCTGACCAAGTTGCTTGGTTAACAAATCATTTTAAGAATGTAGAAGTAATACTTGATGGTTACGAAGCAGGCAAACGCAGACTTTATCTTTGTGTCCAGTAACTTTCTTTTCTATTAACCATTATATCTGAACGTTTACTTTTACCAGCAGTCTTACGATCACCTTTCATATGATCCATCCACTTACCTAGTTCAGTATTAATTAACGGATGTCCACCACCACCTGACTTTGCTTCACGCAAATACATTTGGGCACTGTAGTCATGACTAGGAAACTCTTTATACTTGTTAAGTATTTCTCCAAAGATATAACTGTCATGCCATTCTGCTAATTTAAACATTCCATTTTCAGCATCTTCATACATTGCTTCAAAGTCTTTAAGGAATTCGTGTGCAACTGGATGATTAAGATTAAGACCGTAAAAGCCGCACTCGGGCCATGTCTGTGATCCTTTACCTCTGCCTACATATGTAATGTAGTCGTGTTGAGGTAGTAAGTTATTAAATTCTTTGTGCTTCCACGGACTATGAATAAATGTATCAGCGTCCATCCACACTACCCAATCCTTACCATATTGGCATGCATCAAATACAGCATACACTTTATTAGCAAAGCGTATGGCGTCCCATTTAAATTCTTTTTGCCAATCTTTACGCCCGTGTCTTGCAGGATGATTTGCAATATTACCATTAGCATGCGGAACATCTTTCCAACGCTCTTTAAATGCATTTAGTTTAGGTAATGTTTCCTTTGCATCTAATATTGTAATTTGATCCGTGTTAGGATTCCTTGGACTACAGTCTTCTGCATACACAACTAATTTAACTTTGCTTTCAACGTTTTCTGCAAAGCTATCTATAAATCGTTGTCCGTATAAACTAAGTCCGGGTTGATGAAATGTGGTTACCACAGTTATTGATGACATGGTGTTCCTCTTGTTAAATATGTATATGGAAGTATTTAACCAATGATTTTCTGCCTGTATACTGATCATGGCGCACTAAACAGTCAACCTGTTTTTCATGCATTTGCAAAGAGTGCTGTCGATGCCGGGCATACTGTAATTTACAATGAGCCATATAGAGTCGGCGACCATTATAGTAATTATGATATTGCTGTTATATGGAGTGTACTATGGCATGGCAGAATGGTAAAGAATAAAACAGTATGGGAACAAAATCGTTTACATAATAGACCAGTAATTGTTTTAGAAGTAGGCGCACTTAATAGAGGCACTATGTGGAAGGTAGGACTTAACGGCATCAATAGAGATGCATACTTTGCACCAAAGAACAACAATGACGAACGTGCTAAAATGTTAGGGTTAAAAATGCAACCATGGACACACAATGAAGACGGGCACATTGTAATTTGTTTGCAACATAACAAAAGTCAGCAGTGGGCAAATATGCCTCCACAAGACAAGTGGTTGGATAAGACACTATCGACTATACGAAAACGTACTGATAGAACTATAATAATTAGACCGCACCCACGTTGCCCAATACCTCCATTTGCTGACAAATACAAAAACATACAAGTACACCAGCCAGTAAAAAATACTGCCACTTATGACGATTATCAATTTGATATGTCAGATGCATATGCTGTTGTAAGTTGGAGTTCTAACCCTGCTATACAAGCAATACTACAAGGAGTACCGGCCTTTGTTGGCCCAAGTAGTTTAGCGTATGATGTAGCACAACACAATGTTAAAGAAATTAACAATCCGATAAGACCTGACAGAACGCAATGGCTAAATGACCTTGCACATGTTGAATACAGTACGCATGAAATAGCTGCAGGATACCCATTAAAACACTTGACATCGCAACTGTAATCAGTTATACTAGTTAGTATATTACAGCAGGAGAACCTACGTTTGCAACATACAATTGAAGATTGTTTGGAAATTGTAGCAGGCTTACAAGCCGATAACAATTTTAAACTTGATAGATTAGATGGATCAATAACCCTTAGTATTGCTAAACAAGTATTCAGAGGCATCTCTCTTAGTGACAAACAATACGAACTAATGAAACTAAAACTAGTAAAGTATAGTGATCAATTTCAAGAGCTTAATATAGATATTCATGATGCTGTAACACGCACCAAGATGCCTTTACGTTCTATTGACAGAACTAAGTTTATTAAAATAGTTGATATAGAAGAAGTACTAGAAGGACAAACTGTAACTACATTTGGTAGAAGAAAAACAGAACTATCTAATTTGCCTTGGATTGCTATACGTTTTCCTTTCTCTAAGAAATTAATTTGTAAATTAGATCAACTTGAGAAATCAGCTACTACGTATGTACATAAAAAAGGAACACATACACATTATTATGCACTTACAGAACAAGTTGCATACGAATGTGTAAACCAATTTAGTGTTAATAATTTTGAAATTGATCCTGAAATAATTGAGTTACATAAAGAAATAAGCACTTGGAACAAAGAAGATTATGTTCCAGGAATTTATAATAACAAAATTAAAAACTTACCACAACATGTAATTGACGGAATGGTAAAAGAACTTGGCGAGCCGTGCATAGAAAATATGCACTTGTATCATGATAAGAAGTTTATGTACGGACTTGAAGAAGTCAGCGGCGGAGCCTTTCATTGTAGTCCATTATCGAAAACTATTGCAGAACGAACTCAAAATTACATGCACATATCTTCAAAGGAACAACAGTTACAAGAAGTATTTAAATCAATAGCCGAGTTAAATCGTTACCCAATTAATATTTTAGTTGACAACGAATCAGCATTTGATATACTAACACAAACACATCAAATTGTACGTAATTATATTCCTGAAGATCAAATAAGTGTATTGTACAGAATGGATAATCATACTGACACTGAAGGATATAACAAGTACATTAAAATATATAAACTTAATACTCCGGTTGACAAACACACAAAAATAGTGTATACTCTAAAGAGTAAGTTAAATAAACCCTTATTAAAAAGCGACTGTAATCCTATTACATGTCTCTCTTTTTCTAGTAATAGATATCCTTATAGTGCATCAAGTGCTCTTGAGAATATGGATTTACTAATTGAATACTGCGAAGATGCACCTCTTTTTAGAGACTGGAGAACAAAATTTAATGGCCTCATGTAGACTAATAATTGAAGACGAAGTAAACATTAAACTAGAAGGACTAGAGGTTGATGTACGGAGAAAGCTCGCGAATGCTCTTAAGTTTGAAGTGCCATATGCAAAGTATATGCCTCAATATAAACTTGGTCGATGGGACGGCAAAGTTGCTTTCTTTGGCATCGGCGGCACTGGTTACGTTAATCATCTTGATGTTGTTAGCGAAGTACTACAAAAAAATAATGTCGAAATAGTTGATATTGAAGACAGGCGTAATCCTGTAAAATTAGACTTTCCACAAATTACAGAACGTTACTGGGCAGACCAAGGTGTATGTTGGCCCGAAGGACATCCGGTGGAAGGCGAAGAAATTATTCTACGTGACTATCAAGTAGAAGCAATTAATAACTTTTTAAAGCACCCGCAAAGTTTACAAGAGATTGCGACAGGCGCAGGTAAGACAATTACTACAGCAACCCTGTCGCACATAAGTGAGCCATACGGACGTAGTCTTATTATTGTTCCTAACAAATCGTTAGTGACGCAAACAGAAGAAGACTATATTAACTGTGGCTTAGATGCTGGGGTGTACTTCGGCGACAGGAAAGAGTTAGGTAAGACTCACACTATATGCACTTGGCAGAGTTTGAATATTCTAGACAAGAAGCATAAGGACGGCACGGCTGTACTAAGCCTTGCAGAGTTCCTAGAAGGTGTAAGCACTATTATTGTCGACGAAGTACACCAAGCAAAAGCAGAAGTACTTAAAAATTTACTTACACGTAATTTAAAAAATGCTCCAATTCGTTGGGGTCTAACAGGCACAATACCTAAAGAAAAGTTTGAGTTTGAAAGTATACACGCAAGTCTAGGACCTGTAATCGGAAATATTACAGCAAAAGAATTACAAGACAAAGGCGTATTATCTTCATGTCATGTTAACGTTTGTCAATTAATTGATACTGTTGCACATAGAGATTATCAAAGCGAACTTAAATATCTAACGTCAAACGAAGCGAGACTACAGTACGTTGCTAAGATGATGAATAAGATTTCGGAAACAGGCAACACACTAATACTAGTAGATAGAATTAGCGCAGGCAAATTATTAGAAGAACTAATACCTAACAGCACGTTTGTAAGCGGCGCTGTAAAAGTTAAAGACAGGAAAGAAACTTACGATACAATTAAGGAAGGCAATAATGAAGTTATTATTGCAACTTATGGTGTAGCGGCTGTTGGACTTAACATTCCTAGAATCTTTAATCTTGTCCTTATCGAACCTGGCAAGAGTTTTGTTAGGGTAATACAGAGTATAGGCAGAGGCGTAAGAAAGGCAAAGGACAAGGACTTTGTACAAATTTGGGATATCACTTCAACGTGCAAATTTGCAAAGAGACATTTAACACAACGCAAAAAATTCTATAAGGAAGCACAATATCCGTTCACTATAGAAAAAATTGATTGGAATTAATTTATGAGAATACTTACACTTGAAAACCAATGTTTTCATCTTGATAAACTACCAGAAGAAATAGACGAAGACATACGTTTTAGTGTGCTTGATAATTCAGATCCAAAGGAACCAGACTTCTTTTTTATTCCTTTGATCTTTTTAGAATCATTTAGCGCACCCGCTATGGTCCTTAATATAAATGGACACGAAATTACAATGCCAGTAGATTGGCATATTGCTGTGGGCGACTCCGAAGCCGGCATGGACTTAGAAGTCCTACCATTAACTAGTTTAAATGACAGGGGCTTTGAAGCATGGATATTTAATCCGTTAACAGGGTTCAAATCAGACTACGGAAAGATAGAGATTGTTAATTTTTACAATGACGTAAAATGGTATTTTCCTAAAATGAAAAACGGACAGTTATTAAGTATGCCGCTAACAGACGGAGACAAGCCCGAATGTGTATTTGTCGCTAAGGACATTACACGCCAAAGTGAAGTAATAGAATACGCATCACTTATATAAAGGAGAGTACAATGGGAGTTAAAGCAGGAAAAATTTGGGGCAATACAGAACTAGTACATGCTAACGGTGTACTAGAATTTCACCGTATTGAATTTAACAAAGGATTTAAATGCAGTGAACACGAACATGAATTTAAATGGAATGGCTTTTTTGTAGAGTCAGGAAGAATGATTGTACGTGTTTGGCAAGATGATCAAGATGGTCTAGTTGATGAAACTATTTTAGAAGCTGGTGACTTTACACAAGTAAAGCCTGGCAAGATACATCAGTTCGAAGGACTAGAAGATGGTGTAGCGTTTGAACTTTATTGGGCTGAATTTAATCACAACGATATTGTTAGACGTACTGTAGGATCGTCAGTGAAATAGAATGTATTCATTGAAGTATATAGAAGAACTTCGTGTTATACATGCTGATAGAAGTCGAACAAAAGGATTTGGTGGTAAAACTAAGAACCTTGGTAAGTTCCATAAGTATGTCCAACAATGGCAACCTTTAACGCTACTAGATTACGGTTGCGGCAAAGGTGGTATTCTATCTGACTTAGAGTCAAGGTATCGACACATCAACTGCACAGGATACGATCCTGCTGTAATGATGTTTGCCAACGAACCCCAGCAAGTTGAATGTGTCTTTAGTAATGACGTGCTAGAACACATTGAGCCAGAATATCTAAACCAAGTACTTACACATATAGATACATTAAGTACAAAGTACATATGGTTACGCATAGACACTAAACCTGCACGTAAAAGATTAAGTGATGGAAGAAATGCACACTTAATACTAGAAGACCAGGCATGGTGGACAAACCAAATCAGTACACACATAAAGGGTATTATAGTTTATAATAATTTAAATGATAAAGGAAAACTAGATGTTGCAATCGAAAGATAAAATGATTCCGGGCGAAGCACTAATATACGAAAGAGCAGACGGAGTTGTATATGCAAGATATAGAGATGCTCCACATAACAAAATGCCTCGCTGGATTATAGGTGGCGACCCGGCAGGCGTTGCTAGAGCACAAGGTGATCTATTAAGTTATGCCGAATGGCAAGAACTGTGTGAGCTGTCGTTGAACTATCCAACTTTAAAGAAGTTATTGGACCAAGTAGTAACAACATACTATACTGTTAAGGATGCACAATGATACATCACGAAGCATGTGTAAGTAAGATGACACTGATACAATTAGAACGTAGTAGTAAACTGTTATCAGACTTAGTATCAGATAGATTTGATGAGTTTTATAAAACCTTTCCTAAGGGTTATATGAATTTTGCAGAAGGTAGTCGTAGTACAGAGTTGTATGAAGCATACAATGTGTTCCTAAGTCATTACCCGGGTTTCTCTGATTTATATCGATCTATTGTGCCTACAATTAAATCAAAGATACCAAACTGGCAACAATACGCAATAGCAGGTTGGGTGAATGTTTATAACAAAGGCGGCTACTTAAACTGGCATAAACACGGTCCTGAGAATCAAGTACATGACGGAAGGTGGCATGGGTATGTTTGCGTAAATGCAGAACCTAGTCAAACAATGTATAGAGATAAAGATGAAGTTATTAAAACAATTGATAACCAAGATGGTTATATAACACTCAGTCCGGCAGGACTATATCATCGTGTTAGCGAGTGGGAAAAGGATACGCCTCGTGTAACCATAGCGTTTGATATTATTAAACGTGAGCAAATAGATCCTTTATTATTAAACAGATGGATACCAATAATATGAGACATAAAATAGCAGGAGTAATTTTTTTACTGTTAGGAATATATTTTCTAATACCAGACTTAATGCCACCTTCAATGGGTGCAGGTGCAGCAATGGAACACAACATGCCAGCACACAATAACACATTATTAGGCATTGGTGAAATGTCTTGGATGTGGTTTACAATGGCACTAGTGCATTTCTTTATACGTGATTGTAATTGTAAGGAGTGTTGCAAATGAGAATAATTGCAGGTCCGTGTCAGCACGAATCATTACCACAAAGTTTAGAGATTGCACGAGAGTGTAAACGTGTATGTGACAAGCATGGTATTGAATACATATTCAAAGCAAGTTACGACAAAGCTAATCGATCAAGCGAAAGTGGTATTCGTGGCCTAGGATTAGAAACAACGCTACTAGACTTCCTTGCACTTAAAGTAGAATTAGGTGTAAAGACATTAACTGATGTGCATGACTATGTGCAAGTTAATCGTATTGAAAGAGAATTTAAAGATGCAGTTGACGTGTATCAGATACCTGCATTTTTAAGTAGACAGACTGACTTGATTAAAGCGGCTTGTGCTACAGATAAAATTGTTAATATTAAAAAAGGACAATTCCTTGCACCGTGGGATATGAAAGGCATTCTATCTAAAACAGACGGTGCTAAAGAAGTTTGGATAACTGAAAGAGGAACAAGTTTTGGATATAATAGTTTGGTTGTGGATTTTACCGGCATTGATTATATGCTTTCTAATTTTAACTGCCCTGTGGTTTTTGATGCCACACACAGCGTACAGAAGCCGGGCGGCAACGGAAGTAGCAGCGGCGGGAATAGGGATTATGTTCCTGGCTTACTTCGTGCAGCAAGTGCTTTGGGTGTTAGGGATTTCTTTATAGAGACACACGCTGATCCAGAGATTGCTCCTAGTGACGGCCCCAATATGTTACACATAGAAGATTTTGAGGAGGTAGTAAATGACATCGTCAGTTATTCTTATACCCGCTAGATATAACAGCACACGCTACCCTGGAAAGCCACTAGCTATGTTAGATGGTGTTCCTATGATAAAACGTGTGTATGACGCTTGTGTTGCGTCTAAGATACCAACGTATGTGCTTACCGATGATATGCGTATTTTTAATTTATTTGGTCCTAGACAGTGTTGGATTGACCAAGAGAAAGAGTATGCTAACGGTACAGAACGATGTGCCGCAGCTATTACTGATAGCAACTTTATTAAGTACATTGGACATTACGACAATATTATTAATGTACAAGGTGATATGCCTGATGTAGACGTTGCTATGATACAGCAAGTACAATGGCATTTACAACATTACTCTGTAACAACAGCGTTTACAGAAATGCCTCTTTGTATGCAAGAAGATCCTAATACAGTTAAAATGATAAAAGCAGGCGACCAAGCTCTGTGGTTTGGTAGAGGTATTACTGGTTACGGTGATTGGCATTTAGGTGTATACGGATATAGACGTAATGCATTAGAAATGTACTCAACACTTGCAGAATATGAAGAAGAACAAATTGAGAAACTTGAACAGTTACGTTGGTTAAAAAACGGTTGGCAAATTGGTTGTTTGAGTGTAAACTATAATGGTACAGAGATTAATTCACCAGAGGACGTAGAAACATGGCACAACAAAAACTCCCAATAAAAGATGTATTAGCAGCTATTGATATGGGTGCTAGAAACGTGTGGGACGAACTTGACGAAGAAGAACGTAAAGCTGTTGGCTTCTGGTTATTGAATCGATATGTAAGCAATGTCAAAGGTAGCTTTGAAAAACAAGCAATGGCTGTGTTTAAGACAAATGAATATTATAATAAAAACTGGAACGAGTTAGGAATGAAACATCCTAAGTTACAGTGGCAATTAATATGCCTAGCAGGCAACTCTAAGAAAATTGAATTTCATCAATGGATTGGATTTAAAAAGAAAACAGGCGGTAACGGAAACGGTGTGAAGTTACTACAAAAAATTTATCCTAATATGAAGGAAGATGAGATTGAACTCCTTGCTAACCTCTCTACAAAAAAAGAACTCAAACAATTGGCTAAAGAACATGACATCGAAATCAAACTCTAATAAGCCTTATGTATGTAACTACTGTGGCACAGGGTACTCTAGAGAAAAGACTCTTATGGTACATATGTGCGAGCAAAAACGTAGAGCATTACAACAAAAAGAGAAACGTGTACAATTAGGGTTCTATGCATTTAATCAGTTTTACAAATTAAGTGCCGGTGCAAAAAAAGATAAAACTTATACTGAGTTTTGCAAGAGTCCGTATTATAATGCATTTGTAAAGTTTGGTAGTTTTGTTGCTAATGTAAAGCCGTTGTATCCTGAGAAGTATATTGACTACGTAGTTACTAGTGGAGTAAAACTTGACCACTGGTGTCGCGAAGACATGTATGAAAAATATGCTATTGGACTAATACGCAAAGAAGGTGTTGAAACAGCTCTTGAACGTAGTGTAATGACTATGATGGAATGGGCAGAAGAAAACAATAGTGTGTGGAATCATTACTTCCATTATGTAAGTTTAAATCGTGCAGCTTGGCACATTAAAGATGGAAAGATATCGCCTTGGCTTGTACTTAATTGTAAGAGCGGAAAAGAGATGCTAAGTAAGTTTAGCGATGAGCAACTTAATATAGTATTTCACATCATGGACCCTTCGCATTGGGCAATGCGATTTAAACGTACTCCTATTGATGTTGAATTAGTTAAAGACGTGGCAAAAGAATCTAATCTATGAAACCAGACAAGCATCAATATACCCGAGAAGAATGGCGGAGAATACGTCACTATAGACGATTAGAAAAAGAACAAAATAGAATTAAGAAGTTTGAAGAAACAGCAAAAAATAAACACAACCGCAACTTAGCATTTATTATTAGCCAGCCAAAAGCAGGTACATACCTTTGTGCTAACTTACTTAAAAACTTTGGCATGGTCGCAACAGGCATGCATGTTAAAAGTGGCAAGTACAGAGTATATGATATCACACAGCCATTACCTACATTTGAAAAGAAGAACGAGTTAAAAAAATATATACAAAGTGTAACACACCAAGTTGGTAGTTTTCAATCTATAATCGACTTAATGCCAACGGACGGTTTTGCTGTTGGGCACCTAGGGTATGAAGGAAAATATATAAAGCCATTACGCAATGTAAAGAAAATATTATTAACTAGACCGCATGACCAACACAAAGAATCTATAAAAAGATTTCAAGATGAGATGCATGGAGACACTTCAGTTACTGAAGAAGCATATCATAATATAGAACGTTGGAAGGATGAAGACAATGTATTTGAATTAACATTTAATGATCTTATCAAACCTAAATATGCTAAGTTAAGAAAACTTCAAACCTTCTTGTTCGGAGAAGTTAAACACGATGAAGTAGCAGCAATACACAAAGCACTAGCAGCTCCTTCGCCAACAAAGAGTAGTATACGATGAAAATATTAGATAACTTTTTACCTGCAAACGAATGGCAAGTATTACACGACAATTTAACAAGCGATACGTTTCCATGGATGATGGGCGATGCTGTTAGACAAGGTACAGAGACTGTACCTGATAAGTACAATTGGCAATTGTATCATTTATTTTATTATAATCCAAATATTATATCAGAAGCAATGCCATTGTTAAATGATCTTTACACTAAACTAAGAGTAGGAACATTTATGAAAGCAAAGGTAAATTGTAATTTTGTTACAAATGAAATTATTGAACATGGCTTACATACAGATATCGAGCCACGTAGTTTGGGCGAGTCAATGACTACAGCAATTTATTATGTAAACTCAAACGACGGTTATACACTTTTTGAAGATGGGACAAAAGTAGAAAGTGTAGCAAACAGACTAGTGATGTTTCCGTGTAATACAAAACACACTGGTACATCATGTACTGACCAAAGATACAGAATGGTCATAAACTTAAATTATATAGAGGTATAAAAATGGACAAGCGTATTCACGCAATTTTAGATCGAGAAGTAGATAGACAAGCATCAACTGTTGAACTTATAGCAAGTGAAAACTTTGCAAGTAACAGTGTAATGGATCTAGCAGGAAGTGTATTTACAAACAAGTATGCAGAAGGATATCCAGGCAATCGTTACTACAACGGATGTGATCATATGGACGAAATTGAAGCATTGGCTGTAGATGAATTATGTAAACTATTTAAGTGTGACTTTGCTAACGTGCAACCACACAGTGGAGCAAACGCGAATACGGCTGTATACCAGGCATTCCTAAAACCAGGTGATACTATTCTCGGTATGGATTTAGCAAGTGGTGGACATTTATCACATGGTAGTCCGCCAAACATATCTGGTAAGATTTATAGTGCATGCAGTTATAAAGTAAAAGCAGATGGTTATTTGGACTATGATGAAATTGAACAGATGACAAAAGAGTATCGTCCTAAGATGATTGTTGCAGGAGCAAGTGCTTACCCTAGACAAATTAATTGGGAAGTGTTTAGAAAGATTGCAGACAAGTATGGCGCATTACTATTAGTAGACATGGCACACTACAGCGGTCTTATAGCAGGCGGAGCATACCAATCGCCACTAGCATATGCAGATGTAGTAACAAGTACAACACACAAGACCTTACGCGGTCCTAGAGGTGGTATTATACTATGGAACAACCCAGACTACACAAGGCGTATTAACAGTGCTATCTTTCCAGGAACACAAGGCGGTCCTTTGATGCATATTGTTGCAGCCAAAGCACAATGTTTTATAGAAGCAAACACACAAGAGTTTAAAGACTATTCAAAGCAAGTAGTAGTTAATGCAAAAGCAATGTGTGCTGTGTTCAAAGACAAAGGATTTAAATGCTTGACAAATGGAACAGATTCGCATATAATATTACTAGACTTGAGTGATAGCAAATATAGCGGAAGAGAGGCTGCAGACTTGTTAGAAGAAAACGGAATTACAGTTAACAAGAACGGTATTCCAAATGATCCACGTTCGTTTATAGAGACAAGCGGTATTAGGATCGGAACAGCAGCTGAAACAACTCGTGGTCATGACGAACAATGGTTTAAGGAACTAGCGGATAAAATATGCCAGATATTGATATAGACTTTGCAGACAGGACATCAATTTTAAATAAGATTGATCATATAGTTGCAAGACTAGATAACAATAAGAAACATAACACAGGAGTCTATGTAACAGAGGCTCCCCATAATCCTGTTGACAACCTATGTACAATAAATCATAAAGACGCAGACGATCGCGGCTACTTCAAATTAGACTTCCTTAACGTAAGCATATATAAGAGTGTTAAGGATGAACAACATTTAACAGAACTAATGGAAAGGATTCCAATATGGCAACTTCTGGAACACAAAGACTTCTCCGATCAGGTATTCCATCTAAACGGACACAGCGAACTATTACAGCAATTGAAGCCTACTTCGGTACAACAATTGGCGGCAACACTGGCGATAATACGTCCAGCAAAAAGAAACTTAGCAACGAAGAGCTGGACAAACATATTCGAGGAAGTTTGGACAAAACCAACAAACGGTGATTACTATTTTAAAAAAGCTCATGCATTTGCATATGCAATGAGTGTAGTAGTACATATGAATCTATTGTGTGATCAAATTAATGCATCACAAGATTAAAGTTGCTCCTACAATAGAGTGGACTAAGAAACCAAACAGAAAATATTTCCTTGAGCATTTAATAAATGACAACGGATATATGTCAATGGCAGAGATAGGAGTGCGTGATGGACGCACAACTTTTTACTTGCTAGATAAAATACCTTACTTAAAAATATATGCTGTAGATACAGACATACGTTTATTTTATAATGACGAAGTAGCAAAAAAATACGGCGATAGATTAATACCTATCAACGGTGACAGTTCTGTTGTAGCAGAACGTGTACCAAAAGTAGACTTAGTTTTTATTGATGCTGATCATTCATATGATGGATGCAGAAAGGATATCCTTTTATATAGCAAAAGGATAAATGGCAATGGTTGCCTTAGTGGGCATGATATTGATTTCCCTGGTGTAAATAAAGCTGTAAACGAACTTGTTCGAACATATGAAGTAGGTCCGAATAATGTTTGGTTTAAATTTATTTAACTTTTCTTACCAGTTGTACATTTTTACGCTTAACCCTTTTAACACTTAGATTACCTAAGTTTACACAAGGGCCTTCGACAATACGTACATCTTTTGAATTCATTGTCATTATCGCATACTTAAACTTTGCCATTTCTTGTTTTAAGAAAATGTTTATAGGAATTAATCTATTTGATTCCCACCACCATGCTTCCCCCATTTCAAGAAACTGTTTCTTTGCTTCGTCCGTTTTCAAGTCATTAAAAACATACATGCTGGTAACAGCTTGGTCCTGATTAATTACGATGCCTACGTATTCGTTTCCGCCATAGCCCACTATGCTGATGAACGGGAAATTTTCTTTTATGTCTTTTGTTAGCATTCGTTAATTGTAGTTCCTATTAATATAAATACAGTATGTCACTTATACCTAGATATTTAGTCAATAACAGAACCAGCCTTGTAGCCAATGTGACTGGATTCATAACGGAGTACAGACCAGTGTATCAAAGAAATATATCAGTTTACAGTGGAATAGATAATAAATTAGAATTCCAACTATTAAACCCAGATCAAAAACCAATTAACCCAACAGGGTCAACAATACATTTTGTTGCCTTTGATGAAAATAAAAATCAAATTATTAAACACACAGGTACTGTGTTAATAGCTAACAAGGGTTTGTTTAAAATTACAATTGCTGAAAATGATTTACTAAACATAAAACAACAGTACTTGTCTTATTCAATATATCTTACAGACAATACAACTAACAATAACACACTTACTTTTGCAGACGAGCAACTAAATGCTGTAGGTACAATATACGTAAGTGGATCAGCATTACCTGGACCACGTGATACTGTAGAGGTTACAAACTTTACACAAGACAGTGGTGACGTAACAATTTATAACAGCGATCATATATCAGCTGAACCTGCTATCAACGGTAACGAAGCTTTACATACAGCAGTCATATATACAAATAACTATATAGGCGATGTAACTATCCAAGCAACTCTAGAGAACCAAGTTGATTACACAACGGAGTGGAGTGATCTTGATATAGTTACATTTGTAGGCAGTGAAACAGAACCTCATTCTGTTAATTTTACAGGTGTGTTTAACTACGTAAGATTCAAAACAACTGCTAATCCCTCAGAAAAAATAACTAAAATTTTAGTAAGAAACTAGTTGACAAAGTAATATAATTACGTTATAATAAGCGTATGAAAAATAAATATAAACTCGTAGCTGCATTCTGTGCGGCTTTTTTAATGACCCCAGTATATGCAACAGAGCTAGTAATATATGTATACGCTGACCGAACACCTTCATCTGTTGCTAGTGCTACATATTCGTATGATGCAGTTGAAGTAGAAGACCTTGAAGAAGTATCTAGTTTAGATATTTTGAGAAGTGGACCAAAAGGACAAATGAGTTCCTTATATATAAGAGGCGCTGACAGCGATCAGAGTCTTATAACCCTAAATGGTATTTCCATTAAAGACCAGAGTAGCCCAACAGGCACAGACGATCTTGGACAACACAACTTTACAGGAATTAGTCTTGTTGAAGTATACAAAGGTCCAATGAGCAGTTTGTATGGTGCTAATGCCGCAGGTGGTGTAGTTAACCTTGTGTCTGATGTTACAGGAAGATCATATGTATCATCTACAATAGGTAGTAACAATTTGCTACTCGGCGAAACACAACTATCTGGTAAAGTAGAAGATATAAATTATTCGCTTACACTTGGAAAGGAAACTAGTGATGGCATAAGTGTATATCCAAACGGTGAAGAAACTGATCCTTACGATAATGAAAATATTAATTTAAACTTATTATATGCAACTGATACTACTAATGTAAAATTAAATTATATTAACGAAACTAATTTTACA
>Ga0209092_10000218_pt1 | contig 54720 bp, 29 predicted proteins | sample FraStrMetagenome_FD_187446 | JGI IMG/M metagenome (GOLD analysis project Ga0209092, IMG submission 187446) | Marine eukaryotic phytoplankton communities from Arctic Ocean - Fram Strait ARC3M Metagenome (SPAdes) (version 2) | ecosystem: Environmental > Aquatic > Marine > Oceanic | place: Fram...
ATATTGTTTCTACTGCAGGTTCTACAAACTTAGATGGTATTACTGATTGGGCAGTAGGTGATTGGGCAGTATTCTCTGACCTGGCTACAGATGCTTGGCAGAAAATAGATAATACTCAAGTAGGTAATGTAACAGGTAGTGGTTCATCAGGAAGAGTTGCTTATTGGAATGGTAGTAGTAGTATAACAAGTGATGCAGGATTAACATTTAATGGTAGCACAAATGCTTTAGCTGTTAGTGGTGCAGTAACTTGGAGTGGTGGAGGATCAACAGAATCTAATTCTGCATATGACAATATGATTACTGGATTTGGTAATTCAGGTTCTTCTACAAAAACACTTACTCTTACACAACAAGATGGTGGTACTTTAACTACATCATTTAGTATTCCACAAGGTACTATGTCTTCATGGACTATTAAAGAAGGGAATGGAACAGAAAGTACAGCAGTTACAAATGGTGAGACATTAACAATAGCACAAGGTAGTGGTATACAATCAGAAATGACTTCTACAACTAGTGGTGGTACTATTACTATTACAAATACAGATAGAGGTTCTTCTCAAGATATATTTAAAAATGTAACTGATGGTGCAGGTACTATTGTAGCGAAAGGCAACAATGATACTTTAACTTTATTAGGTTGTAAAGGAACAACTGTAACTGTTAACGCAGAGGAAAGAACAGTTGAATTTTGTGCAGATCAACAAACTTTGTCTGTATCAGGTCAAACACTTACAATTAGTGAGGGTAACTCTGTAACAATGCCAACTAATACCGGACCTCAAGGACCTAAAGGAGACACAGGTGATACAGGAGCAGCAGGTGGAAAAGGAGATACAGGATCACAAGGTATACAAGGTATACAAGGAATACGTGGATTAACTGGAACAGCTGGTGCCAAAGGTGATACAGGTGATACAGGAGGTACAGGAGCAAGAGGACCTGCAGGAGCCGCTGGAGCTGCGGGTGCCAAGGGTGACACTGGAGATAAAGGTGCTACTGGATCACAGGGGATTCAAGGTAATCCGGGTACAGCCGGAGCTAAGGGAGATACGGGTGCACGTGGTGCTACTGGATCTGCTGGTGCAGCAGGAGCAAAAGGAGACACGGGATCTCAAGGTCCAAAAGGTGATACCGGTTCCCAAGGTCCAGCCGGACCTAATGGTGGAACATATCACTATACTAATTCAGGTGATAACCCAAGTAAATTTAGATTCTGGGGTACTTCAGCTACTTATGGTATAGGAATGCAATCTGGTCAAAGCTATGGTTATTTAAATGACTACGCTACAGTATTCCAAATGAATAATGATGCAGACCGAGGATGGGTTTGGAAATATGAAGGTCAGTCAAATAGTGACGGTGCAATGTCATTAACAACTACTGGTCAATTAAGACTTAAAGGAGTTGCGGATGTAGGATCTGTTAAAATAGACGGTAATGATGTAATTAATGCTAAAGGAGACTGGGTAGGTAATCCAACAGGTTTGACAGGACCTAAAGGGGATACAGGAGATACGGGAGCAAGAGGTGCTACAGGTACTACCGGTGCCCAGGGACCAGCTGGAGCTAAAGGAAATACAGGTTCACAAGGACCGGCAGGAAGTAATGGAACTGATGGTAGTGATGGAGCACCAGGTGCAACTGGATCTACTGGACCTAGAGGTGCAACCGGATCAACTGGTTCCACAGGTAGCCAAGGTCCACAAGGTCCACAAGGTGATAAAGGACCAACTGGTAGTCAAGGGCCAACAGGTTCTAGAGGACCTACTGGTAATACTGGATCAACGGGAAGTCAAGGGCCACAAGGAATACAAGGACCTGCTGGATCTGCTGGATCTGATGGAAAAAACGGAGCAACTGGTGCTACAGGGCCTGCAGGACCAAACTTTCCTGTAAGTGTTGATGGGCAGGAAGATACTACAATATTAAGAATAGATGTAGATGGTAAAGGAGGCTGTGCTACTTTTGAATTAACGAATGGTAGTTCATTTAGAGTTGCTCTGTGTAGATAAAATTTAAACTAACTGTTATGACAAAAAAGAAAAAAACATCAAGTAAGAAAGCAATAAAAAAAACTACTAACAAAAAAGTGGTTAAGAAGAAAATTGTTAAAAAAGAAGAAGCACCTATAGTACAAGAGCATCTATCAGAAAGATTTTATTTTGATATAGAGTCTTTAGTGACAGATGGTAATTCTTTAATAAAGGAGATAGTATTCACTTATACAGGTTCATTAGTAATACCCAAGTCATTAAAATCAATATATGAAAAAAAGAGTGTTACTGTACACGGATCATATATTATAAAAGATGCTGATGAGGGTGTTGTTACAAAAAAAGACTATAAATCTTTATCTAAGAATGAAGTAAAAACATTTTTAATAAAGTACTTACGGGATGACTATATAACAGGAATGCAGGATATAATTAAGAAAGATTTATTACCTGATACAAATTTAGTTGTTAATCTTCCTTGGAAATAAAAAATAAATTATTATCTTTGAAGAGTATACAAATTTTAAAAACCAATTATAATGGCAAAAGAGAAAAAAGCAAAAAAAATTTCTACTAAGGAACTGGAAGAAGTTAAAGAGCTTCAAAATCAAATTAATACATTACTAATGAATATTGGTAATGCAGAGTTAGTAAAATCTCAACTTATAACAACCCATGCAGAAGCATCTGCAAATTGGAAACAAGTAAGTAAATCTCTTGAAGATAAATATGGTTCAGTTAATATTAGTCTAGAGGACGGTACCATAAGTGATATTCCAGAAGAAGAATAGACTCTACACTTTTTTATAAATATTTTTTCAAAAAATTTTAAAACCATTCTTCTTGTTTGGTTTTAGAATTTTTTGTATATTATATATGTATAGCATTTCTGAAAGACTTGCATCATAGAAAAAAAAATATTTATGATCCCAACTAACTCAAGCGCAACTACAAATGGTTGTGATAGTATATCATCAAATTGTGTTATCTGGCAAGGACCAGATATTGCTTGTATAGATCTTTGCAATGGTGATACAATTACCGAAGTAGTAGCTAAACTAGCTGAAAAATTATGTGATATCCTTGATGGAGGTATTGTTGCTAATCCTGATTTAACAGGTTTGGACTTAACATGTCTTGCTATACCGGGTTTACCACCAGAAACTCTTGTAGGAATTCTACAAGCTATGGTGAATCAAATTTGTGAAAACAGAATTGGTTCAGATAAACCACCTGCACCTACAGAAAGATTAAACTTACCAGCTTGTTTATATTATCTTGATGCTAACGGAAATCAAGTAACTTCATTACCAATAAATGAATATGCCGTTAAAACAGCACAAGAATTATGTCAAGTAATTTCTGATGTTGAAATTAACACATTAACAATAGCAAATCATACAACCAGATTAAATACGTTAGAAGCATGTGTATTTCCAGAAGGAGTATGTGTTGTAGGTAGTGGAGGAAGTGAAGCTCAAGTAGTACCTACATGTATTGTAAATGTAGGAAATTTAACAGATGTATCAGTTTTATTACTTGCACTAGAAATTAGATTTTGTGAATTAGAAAGTGCAGTTGGCTTACCAAGTACAATTAATAATGCAATTTCACAATCAGCTATAACAGCAAGTTACGTAACATTATCTAACAACGCAGTTAGCTATGGTTCTATAGCAGGTTGGAATACTAATGCAATTACTCTTGCACAATCTATGCAAAATGCTTGGGTTGTAATTGATGATATGTATAATGCTATTACAGATATTCAAACAAACTGCTGTGGTGGTGGATGTGATTCTGTATCATTTGGTTATACAATACAAAATGTACTACAAGACGGGCAAATAACTGCTCTTAAATTTATATTTTTAAATTCAAGTATGCCAAGTACATTTAATGATTGTGCTGGTAGTTCAACCATTACAATTTCAGATGTAAATGGTAATACTATTCAAGAGATAGTGTCAGTTAGTAGTTTACAAAATAATCCTAATGGGGTACAAGTAAATTTACCTGGTATGAATACAGTTCAAGATTTAAATGTTTCAATAGGTTTTTGTGTTACAAACGGTACAGAATCATGCTCAGATACTCAAACAACTGTTGTAACAGGATTTATACCATGTCCAGTATCTCCAACAATGTCAAATATACAGAATTCACAAGCAACTATTAGTTTTGTAAATACACTAGGACCAACAGCTCAGTATGTGTTTGATGTTATAAACACTGTTACAAATATTACTGAACAAACAGAAACTCTAAATAACCCAGGAGGTCCTGTAACAGTTACATTTACAAATTTAATTCCTAATACAAATTATAACGTTCAAATAACTGTTAACTATCAAGGTGGAACAGAGGTATGTATTAACCCAACTAACTTTACATCTACAGGGGCAGAGAATCCTTGTACAAATGGGATTGATTGTGGGTTTATAATTGACTATTCATCAAGTATGGGTGATGAAATTAATGGACTTAAAACAGGAATAAGTGGAGTAGTTAATACAATTATAGCTGAATCAGGTGCAAATGATTATCAATTAGGTATGACTCTTGCAGATGAGTATTCTACTGGAGTACAACCACCATCAACTACTTATAGTTCTAGTGCTGCCTATACTTCTTTACCAGCAAACCAAAAAATTATGAATACTGGGCCTACTACTAACATGTGGTTCACAACAATGGAGCGTTTTGCAATAAATAATCAAGCTACATTTAGTTCACAATTAGCACCACTTAATACTCCAGCCTTCCCAATAGGAGGAGGTCAAAGCTTACCTGAACCAACAGATGTTGCAATAGGCTTAGCAATTGAAGGTGCAGCCTTTATGGGTACTTGGAGACCAAGTGCTGCTAAATATTTAATAATATTTACAGATGATCTTCCAAGTGGTTCTGATGATACATTTAATAATATTGATGTTCAAAGGTTAGCACAACTAGCAGCATCATGTTCAACACAAGGTATTGCATGTTTTGTAATGGGAGCGGGTAATAATAAAACATACACCCCACCAGGAGGATCACCGACATTCCCTTGGAGAGTATTTGCTTTAGATACTGGAGGAGATTGGAATTTAAGTTATGATGCAACACTTATATCATCTTTTATAACTGATCAGTGTCCATAACATTATATAAGAAATTAAATAAAAAATAAAAAATAAAAAAATGGCATGTAATTGTACAAAATGTAGTTCACAATGCGGATGTTCTGATACAGCAATCACAAACCCATGTACATATACAGATTGTGGTGTTGGTAATGAGAGGTGTGATGATATACAATGTGCAGAGTGTGTAAGTTATTGCGGTACATCTTTTCAAATAGGTAATCCTGGTAGTAGAATAGTTATATCCTCCGGTGAAAGACTTGATTCTATTATACAAAAATTTTCTATGATATTATCTAATGGATTAGGAGCATGTACTTCAAATGATGTACAACATGATCCATATAATGTATATGCCGGTATAATAACTAAAAGTTCTGTAGATGTAATTTGGGATGGTATATGGAGTAATAGTGCAGGGTTAAATATATATGTAGATACACAAGTATCTCCAGGAGGATGGGTATTAGTAAATCCAACTCCTATTGTACCAACTGTAAATAATCTTACAATAACAAACTTAATTGCTAGTACAGCATATAAAATTAAAGTAGTGGATGCTGGAAACTCTTCAGCGTGTAAACCAATTGAAATTCTTATTACTACTTTAGCTAATTAATGGCAAATAAAAATAACAACAGAAGGTGATAGTTTGTTGGTTTTCTATCACAAGAGTTGGAGAGGCTCCTTTTAGGGGCCTCTTTTTTTTTAATAATTAATTCAGTATATTTGGTAAACTTAAAAACTTTCCCTATGCAAGACATTAAACAGAAAGTAATCAATTCATTGAAATGGAAAAAGAACAGTAGAATATCTGCTGAACGGTGTAATATCAGTGAAGATGAATATCTTAAAATTAAAAAGCAAGTCCTACAAGAAAGAAAAACAAAAAGAAAAAAATCTATATTTTTTAGCAAAGCAGCAGAAAATGCTCAGGTTGTAGAAGCAATTGATTTAGAAAAAGGAGAAGGTAAGATATCCGGAACTTTTGATCATGAACCTAAAAGTGCAGAAGAAATAATTCTGTTGTTAAAAATAGATACTGATAGATGGAAATTGTCACAGTATTGGAATAAGCAAATGGGTGATCACTGGAGAGTATCAGCCTTAGTATCTCAGATTAAGAATCCAGAAGAAAAACTTTTTAAAGAACTATTAGAGAACTGGGCACCCAAAACATATAAACTTCCTAAAGCAAATATTAAAAAAATTAATAAAGAAGATCCTGTATGTGGTGTAATATCATTACAGGATATTCATTTTGGTAAAGAAGGTAATGATACAATAGATAAAGATTTTGAAGACACTATCACATACCTCATTAATAAAGCAGCTCCTGTTAATTATATAGAAAGAATGTACTTTGTTGTAGGAGGTGATTTAATCAACATGGATACATTTAATGGTAGTACAACATCAGGAACTCCTTTAGATAACTGTATGAGTGCTACAGAAGCTTATGTACAAGCTTTTGATGCAATGCACTGGGCAATCAATTACATTAAAGCTTTCTGCAAAGAGTTAGTAATAGTTTATGTACCTGGAAATCATGACAGACTATCTTCCTATCATTTAGTACATGCTTTATCAAAATCAATAGAAAGTGATGAGATAACATGGGATATAAAATATGAAGAAAGAAAAGTTCATGTTTGGCATAATAACTTTAATGCTTTTGAGCATGGTGATAAACGTAGTAAAAACAATCCTTTAATTTATGCATCAGAGTATCCTAAGCAATGGGGTGCTACAACAAATAGAACTTTATTTAAAGGGCATATACATACAGATAGAAAAGTAGAATATATGACATCTAATGAGACTGCGGGATTTATAGAAAAAACTTTACCCAGTCTAGGAAAGACAGATTATTATCATTATTCAAATAAGTATGTGGGTAATAGACGGTCTGGTAAATTAGAATTACAACACCCTACAATGGGTAATATATGTGAAATAACTTATCAAGCTCTATAAAGATCCTTCTTTTAGCTTTCATAAGTGCACTTTTTTTTGTAAATTAATAATATAGTATGTATGATAAATAATTTTAAAAAACCTGATTTAAATGCTCCAAGGTACAGAGAGCATAGATTAGGTTTATTAAATGCAGAAACAATAAAAGAATTCAAAGAAAAAAAACCTTTGTATTCTAATATTGATAATGAGAAGTTAAAGAAAATAATTAAACTGTACAATGTTAAACTATGGAAAGCTGTAATTGAATATAGAGATGGAGTTGAGCTGCCTGATTCATTAGGTTACTTATTCATAGGTACATGCTCTTCTTCTAAAACTGTTAATACAAATTATAAGTTATCTAATGAATATGGTAAGGTATTACAAAATAAAAATTGGGAAACTGATGGAAATTTAGGAAAAATATTTTATACAAATTGGTCAACAAAATACAGATTTAAAAATAGAGAGTTATGGAGATTTGTAGCATGTAGACAATTTAAAAGAGCAGTGGCAAAAGATTATCCTTCTAATTGGACAAAGTATGTTACAATGAAGAATAAATATAGAGTTGCTCATTTATATGATAATACAGAATACACTCAAAGTGCTCTAAAAGATTATAATGAATTTGAAATATAAACAACAATGTCAACAATAGCAGAAGCTGTATCTAGAATAAGAGGGCAAGTAAAAGCAGAAGTTCAAGATGCTTTTGTTACAGATAGATACATATATAGTTTAATAGAAAAATTTGCTCAAGTATTGATGAGGAGGCAGGATTATGCCAATAAGTTAATGAAGTTTAACTCAGTGTGGAAAGCTTTACCTTTTATAGAATTAATTGAGGTAGATAAAATTGAAGCACATTGCTCAGGAATTCAAAGTGGTTGTACAATAAAACGTACAAAAGAAAAATTACCAGATATGATAGAAGGTTACTGGGGGCCACTAATACGTACCGTAAGTTCAATAGATGGTTCACAAGAGCTACAAGCAACCCAACCGGGTACATATACTTCAATGACTAAGACAACATCATTCAAATATAATACAACCAAATATTTTTGGTGGTTAGATGGATATATATACTGTCCAAATATTGAATGGGATGCAATAAAGTTAGAAGGTGTTTTTAATTCTGATATAACAAAGTGGAATTGTGATACTGAAGATGATTGTATACCTAGATATGATCAGCCAATTTATATACCAGAAGCTTTATTTGCAGAGATAGAACAACAAGTAATAAATGTTATGATGAATACAATGCAAGTTCCACCAGAAGATTCTGATAACAAAGTTAATATACATAGATAATGGGAGCATCAAATAAATATAGAACCTTTTCACAATTAATGGAAGACGTTTCTATTGACTTTTCTACATATGCATTAGAAGGGATGATAGAACCACAACAGTTAATTAAAGTTGCTACCAGAGTTAATTATGATTTAGGACTAAGAATACATAGAACTAAAGAAGTAGTTATAGATATAGAACATGGCCGTGGGCAGCTACCTATGGATTTTGCATATTTAAATTATGCATTTTTATGTGGTGAGTATACAGTTAACTCTACTATGCCTTCAGGAACACATGTTGAAACTTTTAATGATGTTCCTTATGTACCAGCACCGGGTGAAGTAGCTCCGTGTGCAGATGGTAAAACATGTAATGACGTTTGTGTTATTGAGACATGTGATGGTGAAAATGTTTATCAGCTTGTTCAGAAAGTAGGTGCTAATCAATTTAGAACTTACAGTACATTTATGCAACTAAGAATTCAAGATGTAAATAGCAAAACATGTTTCTGCCCCACACTGGGAGCACAGGCATCAGATATTGCACAAATAGAAGACGGATTTTTGATTACAACTTTTAGGACTGGCAAAGTTTATTTGAGTTATCAAGGAGCAATGGAATCACCTAGTGGTGATTTATTAGTATTAGACCAACCTTACTGTAATGAATATTATGAGTATGCTATAAAACAAAGAATACTTGAAAACATGGTGTGGCAAGGTGAAAACGTTAGTCAACAATTAGGTTTAGTTGAGCAACGTTTAAGAGCAGCAAGAAATAATGCTCTTTCTTTTGTTAACACTCCTGATTTTAAAGAATTACAAAAAGTTTGGTCAATGAATAGAAGAGCACAATACCATAATTATTACAATATGTTTTTGAGTTATGCACCATCTAATCCAAGAGCGGCATTAGTATCAAACAATTCAACAAGATCATCTAGTTCATTGTAGGACTAAAAGATAAGCAACAATTATGGCTAAGCAGAATAATAGAGCAAAACAAAATACTGGTACATCTTCTATAGCTACCAATTCATTCTTAAAGGGAATGAATAAGGATATAACCCAGTCTATGGAACCTAATCAAAGTTGGTGGAATGCACGCAATGCTGCTAATAATTCTACTGATGGTGACATGGGTGTTATTGGTAATGAGCCAGCCAATTTACAATGTGGAGTTATTCCATATACAATTATAGGTGCTATTCATAGATATGGAGATCAATGGATTGTATATTCTACAGATGACATTAATTCTGAAATTGGAACGTTTGATGATAGTGAGTGTAAATATGAAGTTTTAGTAAATGACCCATGTCTAAATTTTAAAAAGAAATTTTTAATTACTGGTGCAGCTAAAGAAAACTTTGATTGTTCTTGGCAAGTATATTGGGATGATGGTAATAATCCATCACGTACATTAAACATAGATGAAATTCCTTGGAAACAATACATAAGTTCTGCAGAAGGAGATCCATGTGTAGTTTTTAGTGATATAGAACCTAAACAATTAGATTGTGAAAAAATAAGATTGGCACCACTGATGGACACACCATGTGTAAAACTATCAAAAGATGTTGATGGTGGTATGTTAAGAAATGGTGCATATCAAGCTTTTATTGCATATACTGAAAATGAACAAAAAATAACAGACTATATTGGTATATCAAATATTCAAACTCTTTGGAGTCATGCTGGCTCTGGCGGATCAATGAATATTAAAGTATCAAACCTAGATACTAAATTTGATTATTATCAATTAGCTCTTTTGATAAGACAGCAGGGTCAAGTATTTGCTAAAAAAATTGGTCTTTATAGTACTCAACAAAAAGACATAGGTATTGATTTTATTAGTGATGAATTAGAAGCAGTAGATATAGCAGAGATACCTAAACGTAATCCAGCATATGAAAAATCAGATGCAATGTATGTTGTTAATGATTGGCTTATTAGACAAGGACCAACTGAAAAATTTGATTTTAATTATCAACCTATTGCTAATGCAATAAAAACAAATTGGGTAAGTAATCAACTAGACTCAAAATATTACACTTTAGGTGGTAGTAAATTAGGATTCTTAAGAGATGAACAATATGCATTTTTTATTAGATGGATATATAACACAGGTGAAAGATCTTCATCATATCATATACCAGGTAGAGCTCCAGAAATGTATAATGGTAATTTAGAAACTGATATTATATTTGGTGATAATGCTTTAGATGCTTTAGGAGACCCTGTTTTTAAAGTTTATAATACAGGCTCTATTACACAACAAAATATATCTGAATTACAAGATGATGATTCTTTTATTATTGGTAGAGGTAAAATGGGATATTGGGAGTCTACAGAAAGATATCCCTCAGATAGACCTGACATTTGGGGTGACCTATGTGGAAAACCAATAAGACATCATAAGTTCCCTACTGAAGAAGTAGGAGGTCCAAACTCACCTTTACATATTAGCACAACTGATGGGGATAACATAAACTTATTAGGAGTAGAATTTACAAATATAGGAAGGCCAAAGTATAATGATGGAAGTTATTTGCAAGACGTAGTTGGTTATGAAATACTAAGAGGATCAAGAAGTGGAGCAAAATCTATATTGGCTAAAGGTTTGTTTAGAAACATGCGTGAATACACTGTGCCAAATGCAGAGAATTTAATTGGTGGAAGTGTTCAAGGTCTATACGCAAACTATCCATATAATGATTTGAGACCTGACATGTATTTTTGGAAAGGTGGTAATGATCTTAATAGAACAGACTCATGTGATAACCTACCTGAAAGTATAGCATCATTTGCTCCTTTAGATGGATATTCAAAAAAAGCATTTACTTTTGCATCTCCAGATTTAATGTTTACAAAGCCTTTTTTAAATGCTTATGAATCTAGAATATATGGTGAGATAGTAGGTAAACAATCCGGCTATTTTAAAGCATCAGAAGATCATCCTCAGTTTAAACTATTAAGAAATGGAGCAGCTGTAATAGCAGCTGTAATTGGTATAGGTTATGCTGTTGCACAAATTCAAGGAGACAGAGGAGCTATTAGATCTGGTGGTGGAGGTGGTGGTTGGATGTCCAATGACTTTTACATGGGTTTTGGAACTGGTGGTACTACAGGCCTTGGGGCAAGTGCTGCTGTTAATGCTGCAGGTGCTCTTATTAACTCAGGTATTTCTGAAGTTGCGGCAAATGTTTATGAAGCAGTTGATAGTACATTGGCATTAGCTGATTTGTGGGCAGGTGGAGCAGCTTTAGAACTAGGACAAGTTGCATATGGAGTTGCAACTGCTGTTTCTGGTATTGCAGCAGGTGGTAAACCGGGTGAGTATCAAATAACAACCAATAAAAATACATCTTTATCTCAATTACCTTCTGGATTTAGAGTACTAATTTCTATTACAACTTCAGCTGCTAATATTGCAATTGGTGGTAATGAAATAATTGAGTTAATTTATAACTTAGTTAATAAGAGTGACTTTGTATTTAAATATAATTCACAAGGCTTTTTTAATGATTTTAAAAATAGCAATTTATCAATATGGAGATTTAAGAATGAAGATTCCAATTATTTAGGTTCTTCATTTCAAACATTTAATAATGGAGAATATAAAATAAATAATTTATTTAGACCATCAACGGTTGCTGTTGCATTAGAGAAAGAATTACAAGATCCAATAACTGAGGATAAGTCAAGATTTACAGTTGGAGGTTATGTTAGAAAAGATGGTTCAGTGGGTCAATGGTCTGATAATTATTTATTAAATCCAGATCAAAGTAAAATATCAGATATATCTGCATATTACGGATCACTTAAATTTAACTTTGATAATCAATATGGTCAACTAAGTGGTATAAAACAAATACCTATGAGAGGTTGTGTTGAATTATTAGATCCAACTAAACCTGATCAATTTATGTATTCAACTCAAGCCCTTATGGCAGGTGATACATTTATTGGTAGATATACAGAAAAAGTTATAATGCCAATTTTTTCTCAATATTTATTAGGTCAGCCAGATGAGTTTACATATGATTACTCTATGCATGTCAATATACCATACCCTAGGTTTTGGTTAAATTCACAAAGATTTGACATGACACCTTTAGCTCAACAAATAGCAACTATTGGTATTGCTCCTGATCCAGATGATTTATTCCCTAATGATTTATTTTATTTAGATAGGGGTAATGACAGTTGTTCACAAGGATTTACTAATATATTTAGAGGAGCAAATGCAAATGATCCTAATCCAATATTAGCTATGAGATATGCTTATATGTATACTCATAATAATGGAATATTAGACTTCTTTGTAGAATCAGAAATTAATTTAGCACACAGAGATTGGGAAGATACTAAAGCTAGACAAATATATGATGTATATGAAAATAATGATATTGATGAATTATTTCATGCACAAATAGAAAAGAAGGATAACTACTATAAGTATGATGAATCATTAAGTCCATCAAGGTTCCCATCACAAATAAGTTCTTTTGGGGAAATTCAACCATTGTATTATGATCCATATGTTGCAGCAAACTGTTATGTTAGCCGTCCAAAAAGATTAATATATTCTTTACAAGCTCAAGATGAAGCTAAGAAAGATTTTTGGAGAGTATTCTTACCGCTTAATTATAAAGACTTTAAAAATAAAGTTAGTGTAATAAAACCTATGAGTAAAACAGGGGCATTAGTATTTTTCCCTTATTTATCTCCTCAGTTATTTCAAGGGGTAGATTCTTTAAAGTTAGGATCAAATACTAATGTAACAATAGGAGATGGTAAACTATTTAATCAACCATTGCAAAATGTAACTAATTCTGATATTTCTAATGAGTATGGTTCTTGTGAAAGTTTAAGAAGTGTTGTAAATACACCAGTAGGTTTATTTTTTATATCACAAGCACAAGGTAAAATATTTCAATATACAGGTAAAGGTTTAGATCCAATATCTAACAATGGAATGAAATGGTGGTTTAATAAATACTTACCTTCTCAATTAATTAAACAATTTCCACTACTAGAAGATTCTGTATTATCAGATAATCCTATAGCGGGTGTAGGGTGTCAAGCAATATATGATCCTAATGATGATATTGTTTATTTTATGAAAAAGGATTATAGAATAAAATCTAAATGGATTGCTAACGTTACATATTCTGAATCAAAAGGTTTTGAATTTAACGGAGGAATACCTCTTACAATAGGAGATCCTGTTTGGTTTGATGATTGTTCTTGGACTATAAGTTATGATCCAAAAGGAAAAGGATGGATATCTTTTCATGACTGGCATCCTGAGTTAGCTTTACCAAGCATTAATCACTTTTTTACAACAAAGACAATAGAAAGTGAAACTCCAATATGTCCACCAGGATTCACATATAATGCAACAAACGGATTGTGTGAAAGAATACAAAATACATCTGATTTAGCTTCTGTCATAATAGATGAAGTAGACGCTGATGTACAAGGTGGTGCAACACTATGTTTATTAGATATTGTTGTAGCAATGGATACTTCTGGTTCTACTGGGAATGGTGCAGGTTCTATAAGACAAGCTCAACAAGATTGGTTAAGTGCATTTTTGACTGATCCTAATATAGCAGGACCTATGGCTACTGGTAGATTTCAAGTAGGTTTAACTGCATGGGCAACTACACGGGTTGATATGAATCCTAATGGATTTACTATGAGTAACACTGTTACTGAACCTCAAGTAACTGCTTGGTATAATAGTGTTTGGGGTCAAACACCTCCAGGAGGTACTACAGTATTAGGTCCAGCACTAACTCATGCGCAGAATAGATTAAATTTAAAAGCAGGAAGTCAGCTAGGAGATAGAACTGGAAATCCAGTTTTTAGACAAATAATTATTTTTATAACTGATACAAATAGTAATCCTGGAAATATAGGTTGTCCATTCCAAGGTATAAATAATTCACCCAATGCATCAGGTCCTGCAAATCAAGATGTGTTTGCTTTATATTGTGGTGCTACAAATAGTACACCTGCTAACCCAAATGTATTAAGTAATATATCTTGTACTCCAGGTCCTATAAATGTTGATGGATATCAATATGGTATTGCAGCTAATAATCCAGCTCAAGTTGCTTTAATAGCAGCAAACATTGCAGCTAATGCATGTTCAATACCTACTACATGTAATTGCCCTCCTGGTTATACTCTTGTATATCCAAATCCAACAACAGGAGAGTTTATAGATAGCTCAGGACCATGTGAGGTAGATGCACCACCAATATGTAGAAAATTAGAATGTGAATGTCCTCCTGGTATTCCTGGATTTCCTACAACAACAACAGGTCAGTGTGATGATTTATTTTTAGCAGGAAGTCCTACATATGTTAATCCTAATCCACTTATATGTAATTCAGACTCTTATGAAACTGCACAAGCAAACTTTAAGGTTGGAGCATTTTGGAGACATAATGTGAGGTGTGATTTATTTGCAAATTATTACGGTGTAGATTATCCATGGGAAATTGATTTAGTTGAACAAACTGGGCAAATGGTTAATACTGTAAGAAGTGTTGAATATCAACTTGAAACATATGTTTATAAAGGTGATATGGGCTATGCATGTAATGATGACAAATGGGAAGATCTTTTATTTAATTTTGATCAAGCAATCATTTATAATAATGAACAAGTATCCGGATCTTTAAAGTTAGTTCCTACACCATTTAATGAACCTTTAGCTAATTTAACTTACCCTATAGTTAGTGGTAATAATATAGATATACTATGTTCTAAAGTAGAACAGAAATATAGGTTTAATCAATTTTGGGATATTACAAATGATAGAGGAGAGTTTTCATTTGCAGAACAACCTATTTGGAAAACAGCACCAAATGGCTACATAAAAAACTTAAATGTGATAAACTTAAATTATAATAAATCACAACTACAACATAAGAAATTTAGACATTACGCAAATAATTTTATATTAAAAAGATTAGTCTCAGGAAATAGAAAAATGTTGCTACGTTTATTTAATACTAAACTACTTACATCTCTTAGATAATGGCAAATAAGAAAAGCATAGGACTACCAGGGGGACCAAATGAATACATAACACATGTATCAGAAATGTTTAGTACAGAAGGATATAAAAGAAATTCACCTGATGTAAACAATCCAGTTAATATTATTGAGTCAAGTAATATTACTATGAATGGTGTAGACTTCCCTGTTAGGGGTTATGGTAACAATGGTAAAGTTCAGGATATGATGCCGGGAGTAGAACATTACGACTATGGTAATGCGGACTATGTTGTTGAAGTACCAATGGCTCAGACAGGTGTAGAAGTAGAAAAAAGTTTTGAGATAACTCCTGAGTTGCTTTTAAAACAAGCTTTTGTAGAATCTTTATTAAACCCAAAAGCTAAAAATGATCTTGGATATAAAGGTATAGCACAAATAGGAGATGACTTAATAAGTGATTATAAAAAGGCAAATAAAGTTGAATCAGTAGATCCATTTAATGCACAACAAAATCATGATGTTCAAGAGTGGTCTATGAATGAATTATACAACTCATCATTTGTAGATAAACCTACAAGCACTGCTGAGAATAGATTACTTAAAAGTTTAGCATCTTATAATTGGGGAAGAGGTAAAGTACTAAAATTACTTACTGAGGAAAAGGCTAGTGGTACTGATATATATACAGGAACTGATTGGACAGAGAAACTACCGCAACAAACAAAGGACTACATAAATATGATTGTTTATGATGGTTCAACAGAAAAAAGACCTCTAGTACAAGAGAATTTTATTAAAGCAACAAAAGATGATAAGTATAAAGAAATAAGAGATATATATAAATATCAGTACGGTGGTGATTTATTTGATGAAAGAGCTAATAACACAGTTGTACAAGACAATACTTATACAAATTGGTTTATGCCTAAAGATCCTTTTTTTTCATCTTTAAAAAATACAAATAAAAGTATTGAAGATTATAAATTAGATCCATCAGATTATGAAGTTAAAGATAATCCAAGATCATCAGATAATAATCTAGAAAATAATCATGTTGTTGCAAAGGGTGAAAGCTTAGGTCTTATAGCAAAAAAGTATAATACATCTGTTAGTGAAATTGCATCTTTAAATAATATACAAGATCCTAACTTAATTAATATAAATCAAAAATTAAAATTACCAAACATTGAGGTTAGTGACAAAAAAGAATATGTAATAAAAGCTGGTGATACCTTAAATGAAATAGCTAAAAAACACGGGACAACATCTAATAAGTTAGCTGAAATTAATGGCATTGAAGATATAAATATTATAAGTATAAATCAAAGATTACAACTACCTGATAATTATATTGATGAAGTAAGTCTAGCAGAAGAAAGTTGGATTAGTACAGATAAATTAAAGCAAAATAGAAAAGACATTAATGGTGGTAATGATGAAAGCATTGTTGTAAAATCACAAATGTTAAATGACCCAAACCAAAGATATGTTGTTATAGATAAAAAATCACAAAGATTAAAACTTTATCAAGGTGATAATGTTCTTATGGATTTTGAAGTGGGAACAGGTAAAAATGTTGGGGATGCACAAACAGTAACTAAAAATAAATATATAGATCCATATGGAAATACAGTTACACCAAAAGAAGCATTTATAGAAGAAGAGAAAGACGGTAGAATTGTATATGAGAAACTTAAACCAGGATACAAAAGTAAAGTAGACTGGAGTGCTGGTAATAAGCAAACAGGTGCAGGAAGATTTACAATGGGTAATGTGGGTGAATATAAAGACACACCTTCATTTACATTAGTTAATGAAAATGGAATAGAAATACCTGCTGTTATTCATGCTGCATTAAACAATAGAAAACAATACTTTGATAATGACAACATTGAAGATAATAGAATGAGTAATGGTTGTATCAATGGTAAGTGTACTGATCTAGAGGCATTATATAATACAGGCTTACCGCCAGGTTCTCCAGTGTTTATATTACCAGAAGAAGAAGGAAACTATTTTGAGTTTGCAGATGGTCAAGCAGTATTAAGAACAGGTAGACAAAATAGGGTAGATGCAGAAAATTATACTGATTCACAAGGTAGAGAACAGAAAGGTCAAGGAATTAATAGATCTACTAATACTTTAAACTATAAAGAAATTAGACCTGTTTTTGATGAGGAGAAATTTAAAGAAGATAAATTTACTTATTTTGATTTTGATGATACTGAAGAATATGAAGGGTCAGTTAAACCTTTTGTAAATTCATTAGTAGATAATAAACAAAAGATAATGAAAGTTGCTGGTATATCTAGTGATCAGTATAATGAAATAGCTCAGATTGCATTTGGAATTTTAGGTAATGAAACAAACTTTGGAGATACTCATACTGAACTGGGTAATGCATATAGAGGTGCAAGGAAAAAATTTATAGATCCAAAATCATCATCACCAGATTATCAGAGAAAATTTGATGGTTATAGTTTTGCTGAAGGTGCTGATAATGACTATAACAGTGTTGGACTTACTCAGCTTAGGTATCAAGAAGTAAAAAATGAAGGTAAAAAAAGAGATAGTAATGGTAATATTTTAGCTTCTGAAAGGGACAAAGTAATGCCAGCAGAAAAAATGTTTAATGATTTAGGTATAACTTCTAATGCAGACTTAATGGATCCTGAGAAAGCAGCTATAGCAACAATTGCTAGATTAGCTTTTTTAGCCAACAATAGAAAAGGTGTTGACAAAAATGATTTGATGAATACATTACCTGGATTTTGGGGAGGGTCAAGTAAAGATGGTAAAGCTACATATATAAATAATGTCAAGAAGAATTCTAAATATTTAAAGCTACAACAACTAGATAGAGTTTTACCTACAAATGAAGAAGGAGGAGAGATGGATGACTTTGATATGTATCAAGGATATTTAAATGGTAAGTATGATGGTACTGAACAAGAGCTGGAAGCAGAAAAGATATATGATAAGCTTAACAGAAAACATTATAGAGAAGCTAAAATGCATGGTATGACTACTAGTAATTTTATAGCAACTCACTTTTTAAATAAAGCTTAAACCTTAAAAATTAGTAAATCTCTTGATTTATTTGTATATTATTAATATAAAATAATTGTTGTGAAAGTAAACAAAAAAAGTTTAATGCAGATGGGTGGTCAATCCTCAATGCAGCCTACAGGACAAAGTACAGATTCTGGTATGCAGCAGATTGTTGGGTTTATAAACTCTTCTGTAAATGAAGGACAAGACCCGGTAGAAGTTGTTATGGGTTTATTACAACAAGAAGTAGATCAACAAACTATAGCACAAGCATTTATGCAATTGGGTTATGAAGAAGAACAATTGATGCAATTGTTTAGTGCTGTTCAAGAAAGAAGTCAACCACAAGAACCAAGTTCACCAGATGAACAAACTAGAAATCCTCAAGAGATTGCTAGAAATCAGGCATTAGAAGAACAAGCAGAGGCTGAAGAGCAACAAGCTGCAATGGCTGAAAAAAATGCAATGGCTGAACAACTAGCTATGGATCAAGGTATGCCAGTTGCAAAGTCAGGTATAGAAATTAAACCTGAAAATGAAGGTAAGTTTACTAAGTGGGCTAAAGCACGTAGTATGACTGTAGCTGAAGCATATGAAAAAGTATTAGCTAATAAAGACAAGTATCCTCCTTCTGTAGTCAAGATGGCTAATTTTGCAAGAAATGCAGCCGGATGGAAAAAAGAAGAAGGTGGAGAGACAGAAGAGTTTGTAGCACACATAATGTATGATACTAAAACAGGTGATGCATATAAAGCTAATACTCCTGCTGATCATGAAAAGTATAAAAAGCTAGGCTACTTGCATAAAGATGAATTAAAGAAAGCTCAAGAAGGTACGGAGACAGTAAAGAAAGAACCCTCTGATGAAATTAATTATGATAATTATGGTATAAGAGTTGTGCAATTTCCTTATGGATACAGAAGCATGCCTCCTGGTCATATCCAAGCTCAGTTATACGATAAAGATACAACAAAGCTTATTAATAAAGTTGATGGTAAAAAAGCTTATGTAAATAGATGGGAAAATACAAGGGATAATACACCTATGGATCCTTCTGAATATGAAGGTCAAGATAATGTAAGAGTAGTTGATCTTGATGTATCATCTGAAGAAGTTGAAAGATTTTTAAATGAAGCACAAACATTCCGAGGTACGGATAGACTGGCACAAAGAAAAAATGTAAAAGGACTTTTAGCCAAAGCACCTACAGCATTAGGTGAAGGAAAAGAAGGTGCTTATGATTTTATAGAAAGCAACTGTGCTACTGGTGTATGTACTGCTCTTGGTTTAAATCCCAATGCTTATAGAAATGCAGGAATAACAGATCCTACAGAAGTAATGGATGGTATTATCAAAGGAAAAAAATACAGAGACCGTATTAATAAAATTGTTGGTAATAGAGTAAATTCAACAGAGGGCCTTCAAGCTATAATAAGTAATAGTACAGATGGAGAATATGTTCCATCAAATGATGCTGCTGAAAAAATATCAAATTTTCTAAATGGTATTAGTGTAGATGAAAGAGATAAATTATTAAAATCTATAAATAAACCAGTCAGTGAGCTTAAGTCTCTTGATGGTGTAATGGATATATATAACTCTTTGCCAGAAGGTACAATACCTACAGCTATAAGTGCTGGTATAGATGAAATTGAAAACAATACTGATTTTCAGTTTGATATGCAGGGTGTAAAAAATATGCCTGGTTATTGGTATGATAAAGCAGGTGATGCTTGGAACAGTTTCTTTAAGCAATCAGGTGGTGAACAGGATAATGAAAGGATTAAAAATCCTAACATGATAACTAGATCTAATAATTATGCAAACCCATTAGCTTTTGAAACTGCTAATGACTTTAATCTTTTAGGTGCAGTTAACACATTAAATAGTGGTCTGACTAATATGTTTAGTGGTAAAGATGAAGATGGTGATGGTCTTAAAGATGGTTCATTTAGAAATCTTGGTGCAAAGAAAACATTAAATAAGTTAAACAAAGGTCAGTACTATGATTATAATATTCAGGTAGATCCTAATGATACTAATACTTATGCGTTTGATGAATTAGATTTATTTAATGCAAGTAAAACAATTGGTAAAGATAAATTAAGAACAACTGAAGAGTATAAGGAAGATATTAAGAAAAACTCACGTGTCAATTTTAATACAGAGACAGGTGAGTATGATGCTCTTTTATCTAGCAGAGATCCAAGCAACTATACATACCGTAATTTATTTGGTCAAAGGAAAGATGTATTTAATGATGAAAAATTAACTAATGCATTAGATGGAGAAAATCTAAACTATTTTGAAAATGTAGATGAAGATACTAGACAACAAATTTTAGACTTTGGAGCAGCAGACGGAATGCCTGAAGGGACTACACTAAATATAGATAGAGATACTGGTGCAGTGCGTTATATGGGTCCTGATACACCGGAGAATAAGCAAAGAGATAATTATAGAACAATGATGGGCTATAACAAATATGGTCCTAGAAAAGAAGAGGTAGTAGAAGAGGTAGTAGAAGAATCTAAATCTATGATACCAACAGATGTTGATGGACGACCTTTTGCTGCTTTAAGTAATGATCCACCAAGGGTACAGCCACCATCTTTTCAAGATTGGGTGATGCAAGATTCTCGTAATAGAACTGGTGCTAATGCTCCACAACAATATCAAGACTTTCTTAATGGTGTTAAACCAAGTCCAACCAATTCAACTAGTCCAGTAAATCAAACACCAAAACAAAATATATTTAAAAAAACAGGAGAGTTTTTTGAAGATAGATACAACGAAGCTATGCCATTTTTAAAAGAAGGTGTTGAAGAAGCTGGGAAAGCTGTAAGGAAAGCAGGAGATTTTGTTGAAGATAAAGTTAATACAGGATTAGATTTTTTAAAAGATATTAAATTTGAAGAAGGTGGTGATTTACCAAAAGCTCAAATGGGTTTTGGGAATCCTCAATTTGATCCAAATAATCCATTTGGTATACCTGATTTTTCACAAATGGGTCAGACATCTTATATAAATCCAGATACAGGAGCACCTTATACACCTGGTCCAAATGTACCAGCTGTAAATGAAGAAAATCCAATAGAGCTAGATGAGGTAACTGTTACTGCAAAAGGTGATCCTTCTAATAGATTAAAGCCAATTGGTATACAACCATTATCCAACGGTTTAGATGATTTAAAATTAGCACCTATAAATATACCTAATCAATTTATGACAAATGAAGAACCAAATCAAGGAGTAGATTTTGCAGATTATGATGATCCAAAAGTCAAAAGGACAAATAACTTTGAAGGAGGACTAAATAGATTTATGGATAGCAATTTTATGAAAGGTTATGCAGATGTTTCAGAATTTGCTGTTGAAGGAGCAGGTGTAATAAATGATTGGTTTAGACAAAAAAATGTTCAAGATGCAAGAAGAGAAAACCGTAGAAGATTTGCTGTAGCAGATAATATATATGGTACATATGAAGATCCGGCTCTTAAAAGAGGTGTATGGGATGCTAATACAGGTCAAGCTCAGGGTGAGGCAGACAGAACAACTAGCTGGAGTATGACAGCTAAAGAAGGTGGAGAAGTAAATGTTAATAGTGAAATGCTTGCTGCGTTAATAGCAGCTGGTGCTGATATAGAAATGTTATAATTATGGCAAAGATCAAAATAAATAAATTACCAAAAGGTTTTAAACTTGTTAATGGTAAGGTTGAAAAAGAGCAGATAATGAATCACGGTGGTTATGTTACCGGTGACCAAAGAGATTACGGCTTGGTTACAACTCCTCAAGAGTATTATAATAATACAAGCTTTAATGATGCTGATGATCAAAGTGTTAGATACAGTCTATCTAGTGTACCTAGAGATGTAGCTAACATAGAAGCAGAAGGTGGAGAAACTGTTCTTACTGACTTAAGTGGTGATGGACAATTTGGTCTTTATAACATTAATGGACCAAGACATAGTAGTGGTGGTGTACCAATGTTTTTACCAGAGCAATCTTTTATATATTCAGATACAAATAAAATGAAATTTAATAAAGATGAAATGGCTGAATTTGGTATTGAGTCACGTAAAGGAAAAACACCGGCTACAATATCAAAGAAGTATCAGCTTAATCCATATTTAGGAGCAATAAATGATCAGTATGCAGATGACATATCTACAATAAGTGCTGAACTTATGCTTAAGAAAAATATGAATAATTTATCAAAGTTGGCTTTTGGTCAAGAAGTAAAAAAGAATTTTGAAGATGGTGTGCCATTAGCAGCACATCCATACCTAGTTTCTATAGGAGAGGATCCTATTGAATTTACTGCAAAGGTTGAAGAAATTTCTAAAAGGCAAGCACAAATGAACGCTCTTGCAGCATTGCCTCCTGAACAGCAACAACAATTAATGATGTTGCAACAAATGATGGCACAAGTTGATCAACAACCACAAGGCCAAGGTCAACCACAAGGTCAACCAGAAGAAGGAGTTGTAGAAGATGTTGTAGAAGTTGCAAAGTATGGGACTGAAGTAAATGGTTTAAGAAAATATCAAGATGGGACAGAAGTTGTAAACCCATTAAAAGAAGATCACCCAAAGTATAACGAATGGAATGAAAAAATTTCTACAGGTAATTATGAGGTAAAAACTGTAACACTTGAAAATGGTGGTAAAAGACTTATACTAACAGAAAAAAGAGGAGAACAACCAACTACAGAAATAGGTGAAGCAGGTAATCAAAGAGGAAGGGGAACTACACCTATATATAATGAAGATATTGCAGGTCAAAGAAAAGCTTTTGATGAGGCAAGTAATGATGGATGGCAATATCAATCAGGTTCTTTATCATCTGGTAACAGACCTTTACAACAAAGTAAAATATATAACAATCAAGTAGTAGATGGTGTGTTTGATCCAAGTATAACTGCTGATAAATCATCTGGTGTACATTCATATGGTTCTCCAGAAATTAAAAGTGCAGATGCAGAAAAAGACTTCATGAATAGATGGGGAGATGTTGTTGCACAGATAGATGGATTTGATTACAACATGGATGCCAATGATCCAAAAGTTAAGCAATTTCAACGTCTTGCTGAAGAAACAAGAAAGAAAGAGCATATGGAGCACTTTGGTAATTTAGATAACTATAAAGCATACTTCACAAAAGATGGTGTTAGCGGATCTAAATTTGATGGGGCCTTTGGTTTACATACTTACAATACTCCACGTTTAAAAAAGAATGAGTTATTTAGTGAAGAAATAACTTTAGATCCAGAAGAGAAGAAGAAAGAAGAAATTAAGAAAAAGGATCCAGAAGCTTATAAGCAACCTTATACTCCTCCTTTTATTCAAGATGAAATTAACTTAAATGCATTAGGTATGATAGATGACAATCTATACATGCCTTGGGCACCAACAGCAGAAAGACAAAAAATTGATTATGTCTTGGATGATTATCTAGGACAAGTTAATGCAAACAATTCCTCACTTGCTACTGCATCAGAGCAAGTAGGTAATACTATTGGTGGGCCTGCGGCAATAGCTGCAATTTCTGATCTACAAGGTAGAACTATGAAAGCAAATGCTGCTGCTATAGGTTCTACTAACTCACGAAATGTAGCTACTATGAATCAAGTAGGCACTCTACAACCTCAATTGGATATGAAAGTAAACTTTGAGAATGATAGAAGAAATACAAAAGTATATGATGATGTTAACAAGACATTACAAGATCATGATAACTTTTTAAATGATAAAATAGCTAAGAGTGCAGAATTAAGAAACGCACTTATAACTAATAGAGCAGGTGCAGCTAATCTAAATGCATTAACTAAGAATTTTGATATAGATACTACAACAGGTGGTATAATAGAATTTACTGATGGTGATGCTTTAGAAAAAGTAGGATTACCAAAAGATCAGCAAAAAGCATTCTTAGATAGTTATACTGAACTTCAAAAGAATTTGGGACCAGATGTAAAAGTTGATGCTGATTTAATAAGAGCATATATGACACTTGGTCAACCTACAACAGCATCTAATCAAACAAATGCAGCAGCTGAATATGCAAGATTAGGAAGCCCACAGTTTTATCCAACAGGTAAATCTAAAGTGGGGAAAGAGATTAAAAGAATGGTAGTCCCATTCTATACAGGCAAGATGGGATCATAAACCTTAAAGGTTTTAATTTATACCTTGTTAAACATATATAATTATAGTAAATTTACATTATGGCAACATACGTACCAGGATCAAAAGCATACTTACCGGACATTAAACCGTTTACTCCAGATTTTAAGTTTCTATCTGCGGTATTAGATCAAAGACAAGATAAGTATACTACTAGTTGGAAGGCAACAAATGAAGTCTACAATAAAGTAGTGTATGCTGATCTATCAAGACAAGATACTACAGAACAAAGAGATCAATATATAGAAACGTTAGGTCCCTCACTGGAGAAGATTGCTGGTATGGATTTATCATTAGCACAAAATGCTGATTCAGCTAAAGCTGTATTTGCACCTTTCTTTGAAGATAAACTAATTGTAAAAGATATGGTTTATACTGCTAACTATAGAAAGCAAATGGATTATGCTAATAGGCTTTTGCAATCAAACAATCAAGAACAAAGAGAAAAATACTGGAACCCAGGCATCAAAGCTTTACAGTATAGAATGGAAGATTTTGTAAATGGTACTGCAGATGAAGCAATGAATGCATCATTAGCTAGATATGTAGAAGATGCAGATTTAGTTCAGATGTCTGAAAAAATATTATCAGAAATGGATCCTCCTTTAAAAATTAAGATGGATCATTTTGGAACAAATCCAGATGGAACTGTAAATACAGATTTTATTATAACAACGCAGAATGGTGAGTTAGTTACTGGACCAGCTTTACAATATATACAAACAGCATTGGCAGATGATCCAAGAGTTCAACAAGCCTATCAAACAAGTGCATATGTAGAAAGCAGGGACCGTGCTGCAGAATTAATGCAAGCAGGACAAGCTGCAAGCGTTCAGCAAGGACAAGAGATGTGGGCTAATGAAAGAATAGCTTTAGTAACTGGAGCAAATCAAGAGCAAACAAAAGGAAAGAAAAAGCAACTTGCTGAAGATAATAAAACCAATGAAAACTGGGCAGCATATCAAAAAGATCAAGGTATTATACCGGGATCTGATGAAGATAAAGAGCAGAAAGACAACTTAAGTGCTTATGAAGCTACTAAAGCTGAGTTAGAACAAAACATGAAAATTGAGCAAATTGCTCAAACACCTGTTGGTGAAGGTTTAGAAAGCAATCTTAGTAGAGCTTATGAACTAACTATGTTATTTAACATGGATAGAGATATGAAAATAGGAGCTCAGAACTATAGCATGAGAGATTTTGAATCTTCAATGGAGGCCAATCCTTATGCGGTTGCACAGAAGAAGCATATGATGGATATGCAAAAGGTAAGATTCCAAGCTAGAGAAAGAAGAAACCTTGAACAAATTAAGCAACAAAATAGAATTGATTTAGCAAAAGCAAAAGGAGAAATCTTAAGTCCAGAACAACAAGCACAACAAGATGCTTTAATGAAAGCATTAGGACAAACTGTTGTTAAAAGAGGTGAAGCTAACACTACAGAATTACCTGATGGTGCTGTAGTAGTGGCTGTAACAGAAGATCAATTTATTCAAGATGATAATAAACTTCTAGTACGTGAAGTAGATGCTATTTTAAATTCATATGTGCAAATAAATCCAAATGGTGATAATGGCAATCAAGAGTGGACTATAGATTTTAATGGTACACAAATTACAGGTAGCATTGAGACGCTTAGAAATCAAATGCTTAAGCAAGAAGATCTTACTACTAAACAACAGCAGGATGGCGTTGTAGCTGATTATGAAAATAGAGAGGCAATAAATGCTGCGTTTACAGGCAGATATGAATTTATTACTAATGCAGAAGGAGTTAAAAGTAAAAACCCTTCTTATCAGCAATCAGCTCAATGGGCAAATTTAAATAATGACTTTTTACAATTAAGAACAGACAAAACAGTATTAGACAGAAACTTCCAGAGTGCAACACAAACACACTATAATACTTATGAACAAACAAAAGTAAGAACTCTAAAAGATGATGATGAAGTTAAAGCACAGATGGAAGCAGGATTTGGTGATATATATGATAATACTGATCCAGATAATGTAAGACTTTTAAGTAAAGCAGAGTATGTTGCTGCTATGGTAGAAAAGGCAGAAGCCAATCAACTAATTAATATAGGTGATGAAGGTTTAATGTGGGGTAGAAATAATGTCCCAGAAGGTGAAGGTAATGACTTTACAGATAAGAACTATAGAAGAACTAAAACAAGATATGTTGAAGGTGGAGGTTCTTATGCTAGTTATGGTATAGGTGGTTTTTCTACGGGTAGTACTGGATACTTTGAAAAAGTATTAGATGCTAATGGTAATGAAGTAAAAGAAGTTAATGTTTTTGCAGTTAAAAAACATGCAGAAGAAGTATATGATAGATTAGCAGAAGATCATAATAAAGGATTAACTGCTCAAAAAGGTTGGGAAGGTTATGAAACTGCAACACTAAAAAGTGTACAAATGGGTAGACAAAACCTTATTGGTGAAATTGAAACAGGAGTAACTTATGGAGGTAATATAGATCCTAAAGTCTCAGGTTCTGCAGGTAATAAAATCTATACTGATCTTTTAAATCAAATAGCAGTAATGGAAGGTGCTGGGCAAAATCCACAATACTATGCTGGTGAAATAGGTATAGATAGTGACATGGATGATCAACTGGAAGGTACTGACTTAGCTTTATATAAAAGAGCACTAAATGCTTATAGAGCAGATATGCTTAACTATGTTACAAATGAAAAAGCAGGAAACTCTATTTCAACTATGCCTAGAGCATCTATAGAATACAAACCTGTATATGGAGATCCAGAAGCAGTAGATAAAACAAAAGCTGGTAATATTATTACGTTTGGTGGGGATTGGTTAGAGTCCAAGAAAGCTGGTTCAGAAACTACTGGTGAGTATGGTACATTTAGTCAAATAGAGATTAATAAATTAAAGAAAGGTATTTCTATTCTATTTGATCAAAAAGATGATATAAGCTCCAGGTCTGCAGCTAATAGTGCTATTGTATCATCACCTATTATAAGTGAGATAATGGCAAGTCAAAATCATTATGTAGAATATAAACCAATCTATGGTACCAAGGAAGATGGTAATGTTAATACAGGTACATTAAGATTTGTTCAGAACAGTCCAACAGAGTATATGATGAACTGGCAATTTAATGAATATGTAGAAGGCGGATCATACAGAATGACACCAATTAGATCAAGAACCATATCTTTACCAGCTGGTACACCATATGATGGAACACTGGAAACATTAAAGAAAGCTTTAATAGAAAAGGAGTTTAATCCTTTAGGTGCAGAAAATTTGAGAAGAAGAAAAAAAGATAAAGCAGTAAATGCTAAAAAATAATATTCAATTCTGAAAATGGAGAACAATTTAGAAAGTAAAGGTTTAGATCAGGCTATCAAAGCTAGTGAGGAAACAGGACCTCAGTTTGCTATTAATAAGGATATGGACTTTGTATCAGTTGATCAAGCGTATGAAGACCCAGAATATGATGCATATATTGATATGGCAGATACTGCTGCTATACAAAGGTTAGATCAGCAAAAAGATTTTATAGAAAAGTATGGTTCTGGTGTATATCAGAATATGGCTTTACCTACACCATCTATGGCAAATGATACATATGATCCACAGATGCAAAGAAAGGCAAAAGTGCCTGGTGATACTATATCAAGAGATAACTCCGTAGAACAAACTATTGATGAAGTTTTATATAATCAAGGAGTAAAATTAAATCAAAAACAAAAAGAAGGGAATTTAATTGCGTCTCCTCTTTACAGTGATAAAAGAGCAAATAGTTTTGACCGTTATTATCATCATCCAAAATTTGCTACATTAGGCTATAGTCCTTATGCAAATAATTCAGAATATTATAATGCAAATAGTACAGCTTGGGATGATCTGTCTAGAACATGGACATCCGTAAAAGGATTATTTGGCATTGGTTTTACTTCTGGTTATGTAAGTGTTGGAGATGGTATGGATGGCAAATATGGAAAATATGATTCAGGTAGTGCTGGTTCATATGAAGATTTTGTTGACATTGGTATGTCTGATAGAGGTGGAACAACTCAATTTTTTAATAATTTACTAGTTAATTCAGGTTATACTTTTGGTATAATAGGATCAATAGCATTAGAAGAACTTGCATTAGTGGGTTTAGAGGCAGTAACTTTTGGTGGTGCAACACCTTTGGTAGCTGCTAGATCAGTAACGAATGCTGCAAAATTAGCCAAAGCAGGTAAGAGAGTGGTAAACTCTTTTGGAGTAGGTAGAATGGCTACAGCAACAATGAGTATGGTAAAAGCCTTAAGGAATGCTGATATTGCTATGGACTTTTATAGTGTAGGTAAATTTGTTGGAAAAGGAATAGCACCAGAAACTTATGCTGCAATTAAGGGTATAAGGACTGCAAAAAATACTGCAGGTAATCTTACCAATATGCGTAAAGCAGCAACAACCTTTGGAGGATTTTATAGAGATGTAAGATCTCTTAACTTGGCTATGGCAGAAAGCAAGCTTGAAGGTGGTATGCTTTATAATGAAAGGATGGATGAAGGCATGAGAGAAATGCAAGCAACCAACTTTGGTGGTCCAGTTACTGATTCACAAATGGCTAGGATACAGGAAAATGCTGCTAAAGCAGGTTTTGCATCTACTATGCAAAATTTACCTTTAATATTTGCTACTAATCAACTAGTTCTAGGTAATGCATTTGGTGGTTTTAATAAGTCATTTGCAAGAATGGCTAATCAAAACATAAAAGGTGGAGCTAGAAGAATTATTAAAACTTCAAAAAGTGTACTTAAAGATGGCACAAAAGCCTTAGATGTATTTGCTGATGCAGGTGCAGGATTAAAAGGTGTTGTTAAATCTATTGCTAACGCTGGTGTAAAGGGGAATCTTAGAACTGCAGCTGGTGCTAGTCTAAGATATTTTGCTGCTAATTTTGGTGAAGGTATTCAAGAATTAGGTCAAGAAGCAATTGCTACAGGAACAGGAGAATATTATAAAACATTATTAAAAGATCCAGGAGCAGGTGGATTAGAATTATATAATACAAGTTTAGCATCAGGAATTGGATCTCAATTTTCTGAGCAAGGGTTTGAAACCTTTATGTCTGGGTTCTTGATGGGTGGTGTTGTAGCAGGCCCACAAAAATTATTTTTTCAAGGAGTGCCTGCTATTTACAAAAGAATTTCAGATCCTAAAGCATTTGCAGAGTACAAAGCAAATAAAGAAAAAGCTATTTCTTCATTGGTAGATACTTATAATGATACCTGGAACAAAATGGCAGAAGATCCAAATGCTGTTTTTGATCAAAAGAAGTTTAAATTTTTAGTTCAAAAGCAAGCTGCTGAAGGAATGTTAGAATCTGCATTTGAAAGTGATCAGTTTGGTTTTATAGATAGTAAAGATATTGCAAAGTTTAATCAAATTTATGATGTAATATCTAATGGTGGTGCAAGATTTTTTGAACAACAATTAAATGATTATGCAAACCTAGATGACGCTAGTTTAGCACAGGCATTTCCTACAGATAAACAACAAATAAAATCAGGTAAACTTAGAAAAAGATTTACTGACATGATTGATTCAATTGGAGTCATGGAAGAAAACTTTAATAAGTTAAGTGATAAATATGAAAATCCTTTTGATGAAAGTAGATTTGAAAAAGGTACAAGAGAATTTCAAGAAGAAGCAATAAAAAGAATATCATTTGATCATGCACGTTATTTATACATGTTTACTAATGATGGATTTAGTAGAGCTTTAGAAAGAGCAGATAGTATATTTCAGTCATTAGAATCAGATCCATTGTTTAAAGACATGGAGGCAAAAGATATTACTGTATTATTAGACAATGATTCAATTAATAATGAATTAAAACTTTTACTTCAAGAAGAGTTAATTTTAAAAGATGATAAAACTCAAAAAGGTAAAGTAAAAGAAATTAGAGAAAGAGCAAAAAGGTTAGGTGCTTTACAAGCAATCTTAAGTGACAAAAAAAATCTAAAAAAAGATGGGTCATTTGATCAAAGAAAAATACTTAAACTTAAAACTGAATTTCACAACTATGTAAGATTCATGGCTAAAAAGTCAGGATCATTTGTGAATGAAGAGGTTGTAATGGATGCTCTTAAAAAAATTGTAGATCATAAAGCCCTTAAAGGTAGAGCAAGGGTATACTACAAGTCTATTGAATACTTAAACAATCCTGAAAGATTTACAGAGATATATGAAAGAACAAATGAATTCTTAAAGAGTGCATTTAAAGATGTTCAAAAAAACTATAAAGAAGCAGTTACGAAGTATATTGAAACAAAAGAACAAGTTCAACTTCTTAATGAAATAGCTAAACTTACTGATGACAAGGGTAACATGGTTATACCAGATCCTAATGAAGTTAAAATATTCTCTATAACTAATAATCCATATGATCTTAAGACGTTCTATACAGAAGCAGGTACAGTTACAAAAAGGTTTAATGCAACTACAGTAACACAAATCAATGAAGTACTGGGTGCCTATGCAAAAATAACTGAGCAGGATACAGTAGATCAAAAGACAGAAGAAGCACAAGCTGAAGAAACAAGAGCTGATGTTGAAGAGATACTCAGTGAAAATGGAGTAGAGATAGAACTACCTACTGGTGAATCTAAAGTATATACAGAAATACTAAGAAAGGGTTATAACAAATATCTTGCTGATCAAGCAAACTTAAATAAAAATGCAGTAGACTTTAATGCTTGGATTAATACAGAAAATGGTAAAGCTTATAGACAATCATTTGCAGCAATTAAAAAGATATGGATAGCAAATGATAAGTTAACAAACCCTAATAGATCTTTAACCCCAGAGCAGATAGAGAATGATGCAAACCTTATAAGTTGGTTAACATCTCAAGAAGGAAAAACAAATGACTTGGTTGCTAAAATATTAGACAAGACTGGTTTAACCATCTCAGAAATAACAGGTATACAAGAACAAGCACCTACAAAGAATAAACCATACAAGGGAAGAGCTAACACAGATGTTATTGAAAGCGGATCTTATGTAGCACTTGTACAAACTGAAACAGAAAACAAAAATGGTGAGAAAGAATTTCTTTATCAGTTGTTTGAAAATAGTACTGGTAGATTACTAGATGCTGAAATACTAAGTGCAAAAGGATTAGGTAATGTTAATGCTTTTTTAGTAAAGGGTCAAGCTATATCTGCTTATAAAAGACTAGAAAGTGATCAACCAAACTCAGCAGAGTTTCCATTTGATGGTGTTGAAGGTTTGTCATATGGTCAAAAGGTTTATAAAGATGGAATAGAATATACAATATTAAGTAATCCAAAAAAATTAGCTAATAAAGGAACACTTCTTTTAATACCATCTGATGCTCAATCATTAACGTATGAGGAGAAGGTAGCACAAAAGGTATTTATAAATGTAAAAAAAGGTGGGTTTAAAGATTTCTATACACTAGAAGAAATAGATTCAAAACGTTTACCTAATAGTGTTTCAAGATTAAACTTTAATGAACTTGTTACACCTTATGGTGCAAAGAATGAAGATGAAACTTCATGGAGTATAGCTAAGCAAAGATATTTTGCTATAATTTCTGAACTATCTCAAGAAGACCTAAAAACTTTAGAACTTGTTGTTACACTAAATCCAGAGGCTGGTAAAAAAGGAGGGCAGTATAGTATACCTGGTAAAGAAAGCAATGAATATATTACACGTACACAATCTAAATACCTTATTGGTATAAGAACAAACAGTGGTGTTGTACAAGATAAGATTGATGCATTGTTTGCTAAGGATGGTAGACTTGAAGGAGTAGATCCTTTTAAAAGTGATGCTAGAGTATTTGCTTTTTTACCTAATCAAAATTTTCAAATAGAGATAGGTGGTAAAGTATTAACAGTTGACCAGCTTAACCCTAGTCAGTCAGCCAATATATTTAATGTATCTGATAATTTAAAAAATAAATTAACTGATGCACAAGTATTAGAAATAGTAAAGGAAAAATATGCAATAAATAATGCTCTCTTGGCAAAAATAGATGAGCAATTTGCAGAGAATTCAACAGATGGGAACACAGCAGTATTGTCTAAAGAACAATTACCTGAAGGATTTTCATTTAATTCTACACTTGGTAATGTTGTATATGATAAATCAGATAAAAAATTAACTGATTTAGAATACAATGCAGCAGATGAAAATGGTAACTATTTAATTTATCAATTAGAAAAAAGTAAAACTGGAAGATCTAAAATAGTTATTACTAATCTAGAAGAAGGTGCTAGAGAAGAACTAATTAATAAAGTAGAAACACAATTAGAAAAGCAAGGTTTACTAAGTGAGTTAAGCAAAGGAACAGATGCTTATAAAGCAGCTGTACTTTTACCTGATGGAACTTATAGACTTGTTCCTTTAAAGTCAGAGTCATTAGAAAATGAAGCAACTGATAAGCTGTTTGTTGATTTGATTACAAGAGCACAAAAAACACAAGAGGAAAATAAGAATGGAAAAGACCCTTCCTATAACAAAGAATGGAATGATAATCAAGGAGTGTGGATTAGTTCTTATCCAGGAATAACAGTAAAGCTTGAAGTAAATAAATATGGTAAAGTTCAATTGTCTATTGTTAAAGATGGTAAATGGACAAACTTAGAATTAACACGTGATGAGGTTAACGCAGCAGAAGATGTAGAAGTTAAGATCCAAAAATTAATTGATAGAGCTAATGAAACAACTGTTTTCAAAACAGCAGTTAGTAGTCCAGAGACAGGAAGTAAAATAGGTTTTACTTTATCTAGAAAAAACTTTAGAACATCTTATTCTAGAAGTGTAAGTGTTAATGAATTAATTGAGAAAACAACAACTCAAGCTAAAACTCAAGTTGTAGGTATAAATACATTAGAAGTATTTGCTCCTTCAGGAACTACACAGAGTTCTTCTAATACAGAAACAACTACAGCAGCTACGTTTACTCCAACTAGAGATTATACAGATGCAGAGGGTAATCCAATACCTGCAGGCCCAGAGATGACAACTGCAAGTTCTAAAGAAAAAACTTTTACAGCAGAAGAATCTGAATATAGTATACTAGACTTAGAAGATAGTGAGTTTGATGCATATAAGGAAAATGACTTTAGAGATCTTCCTTCTTATATGATAGAGCATATTGTAAACAAAATCATATCACCAGAGGGTGGAGTTGCATTAAGAGAAAGAGAAAGACAAGTTTTTGAAAGTCCACGCAAGTCAGAAATAATGACTAGAATTGCTATACTAGGTGGTACAGTTAAAGAAACAGAGATATCAGAAACACCTTTAAGTAAAATTGATAAAGAATTAACTGCTCTCAAAAAGAAATTACAAGAGGGTAAAAAAGGTGCAGCAAAAAGAAAAGCTTTAAAAGATAGTAAGGAATATCAAACATTACTAAAAAATAAAAAAGCAATAGAGTCTGCAGCTAATAAAGTAATGCCTGCATATACAGCACAGGATTCAGAGAATGTAGATGTCTTTATGGCTTGGGCTGCAAACAACCTACCTGACTTCATTAGTATAGAGGACATAGGTGTATTAGGTAGCAACTTAAAAGCGGGTGGTGTAAGAGTTGGAGCTTTTGCTTTAAACTTACATGCATTAGCAGGAGGAATGAAAATAGGTGGAACAATATACACCGGTGCTAAATCTCCATTTAGATATCATGAAGCATTTCATGGTGTGTTTAGAATGTTGCTAAGTGATACAGAAATTAATAAGTACTTATCAATTGCAAGAAAAGAAGTAAGAAGTAAATTAAGAGCAGAAGGTAAAAACTTTTTACAAGAACTAGAAAGATTTAGAAATTCAGCAGACACATATACTAATATGAGTAAGGCTAGATTAGAACAAGAATATTATGAAGAATATCTAGCAAATGAGTTTGAAGCATTTAAACAAAATCCAAAAAAGACTAAAACAGATTCTGGTGTCAAGTCTTTATTTACTAGGATTATGGAGTGGATTAAATCCGTATTTAATTCATACAATAAAAGTGAGTTGCTTACTTTATTTGAAAACATTGATGGTGGTAAATATCAGACAGCATCAATAGCTAACAATCAATTTATCAATACTCTTACTACAGGAGTTACAGTAGAAGCAAATGCATTAATACCTTATGATTCTATACAAGATGGAAAGAAGGTGGGTTTTTATTATTTAGATAGTGCTGTAGCTGATCCTATGATTAGAAGTATTGCTGCTATGTATTTACAAGCAGAACGTCAAGTTACAGAACCGGGTGTTAAAAGATCTGAAATATTTGATGGTGTCATAGATGATTTTTACAATCTATATGATCCAGAGAATGTAATAAACCTAGATAAAACAGATGCACAAAGAGAAGTATTAGAAAATATAATTTTAGCATTAGATAATTATTTGGAGGTTATAAAACCACAAGTATATTCTGTATTAAATGTTATAGATAGTCAGATTACTGAAGAAGAATATAATACAGAGTACTTTGAAGACTCAGTAGGACTAAGAAGTATTGATCAGTGGGATACAGATGCATCATTAATTGGTGGATTAGAATCTACACCGAGACATATACGTGCTTACTTGGCTACAACTACTAAAGAAGAAACAGATTTCTTTGAATAGAGAGTTAAAAGCTGGAGTACCTTTAATTATACCAGTAGAGTTTAATAAAGTATATAACGGTTTACTAAAAGCTGTTAAGAATATTGAAGATCCAAAAAAGATGTTGCGTACAATGTACTTCTTTGGACAAGATAATCTTGAAACAGGAGCAGTAGTGTCAAGATTATTGAATGATCTTGGTGTTAGTAAAGAAGCTTTGTTATCAAATAGCCCTTTACCTTTAGAATTAAAAAATCCTAGTTTGTTTCAAGCATTCACTAAAGCTTTTGAAAACTTTAGAGTAGAATATATATTTAGTCAAAGAGATTCAGCGGGTAATGTTATAATGTATTCTGCAGCTGAAAGAGATGATATAAATTCTCAAGTAGATGTTTGGTCACAAGCATGGAATGATGCAGAAAAGAAAATAAAAGTTGATTCTAGTAGAAAAGAAACTGTTGAAAAAACATTAGGTGCTTTTGGTAATTTATTATTGCCTTCATCAACACAGAAAACAGATAAGGAAATTAGTGAGTTGTCTCAAAAATACTCAGAGAAAATATTTGAACTTACAGGTATAAGATTAAGTAAGCAATACATTGCATTTAGTTTAACAGCAAATAGGCCTCAAACCGAAGAGCAGGAAGCACTTCAGAGTGTGCATTCTAATGAAACACCTATTACTGAAGAGGCTATCCGTACAATGAATATATTAATTCAAAATGGTGAAGATATTTTTAATGAGGGTGCAGAAGGAATGTATTCTAGATTAAGAACCCTAGCTATTAATAATGCACCTTTTGATGAAACAATTGGTCTATCTGTATTTAAAAATAGTGAGGGTAATTTAGTTTATGCTCATCAAAAACCTACGTATCATTTAAAGCAAGTTGAAAAATTAAATACTGATGTTCAAGCTTTAGAAAAATTAAAACAAGAGAATCCTTATTTGAAAAATAATTATCTTTTAAATAATGATGCGTTTATACAAATGTCTGCAGAGAACAGACAAAAAATATTAAGAATTGCTGGTACAGCTGTTGGTAATATAAATACTACCGAAGAAGAAATAAATGAAAGTATTTCTGGATTAAAGTCTAGATCCACTTATGGTAACTTTACACCACAAGAGTTTGCACTAAATTTACTGAACTCATATACTTATGGTGTTAATACCAAATCTAATAAAGCTAATTTTGTAGAGTACTATGATACTAAGCTTGGTAAGAATGTTAAGGTTGCTTTAGCTCCTTCATTAATAAGGGTATTAGAATCTTCCAACACGGGGGATATGATGAACCTTCCTGTAATTAAAGCTGTTGAGTTTGTTAGTGGATCAACTGGTGCTGTAAAATTAACAGATGAGGCTGTTGATACATATATAAGTTCAATTGAAACAGAGTATGACCGTATACTAAGAGAGTCAGCTCTAAGACGTGATAATCCTTTGCAAGTACAAAAGCTAGGCTATAATACTGAAGGAGGTAGAGCATACAAACTTCATAACTCTGCTTTATTTTTACCTCAAACAATAAGAATTGCGCTAGAAGAAATAGCAACACGTGATGATGCAAAAAGTTTGTCTGCTGCTTTATCTGAATTAGATATGACTATGGCTGATCTTAAGTCAAATGTAGTAGAAAGTTTAGAGCAACAATTTGAACTGTTTAAAGATGAGCTTAAAACATTAAACATAAATGAAGAAATAAGCAGTAAAGTTAGAGAAGGTTTGGTAAATAAAAATGTAAAAGCTACACCAGATCTAATACAGTCAAATCAATTGCTAAATTTAAATTATGATCAAGAATATAATTTAAAACAAATCTTTTTTAATAACTGGATTAATACAAAATCAATCAATGAGATATTATTAGGAGATCAAGCAGTTACTTTAAAGAATGGTGTAGATGCTATTAAAAGAGCAAAGGCACAGAATGCTTCAACAGTTAGTGCTTACAGTGCAATTACTGCTCCTGAATTAGGAATTAATCATCCTGTTGATGATATAAGTTTAGTTTCTTTAGAAGAACCAATTGGTGTATCATCTGTAACGGGTGACAATATTGATATTGCTGATGCACAAATGTGGATGACTACAAAAGCATTTAGATATATGTTCTTTGGTTTTGGTAAATTAACACCAATGCAAGCCAAACTTATGGATAAAGTAGAGGCAGGAGAAACAATCTCATCTGAAGATATATTTGGTCAAGACGGTTATGTTAGTAATGGTGTAATGCTTAATTCTAAAAAACTTGTTTACTTTGATGGTAGTACATTTATAAAGATGTCTGCTTTTATATTGACACCACAACTTACATCCAATAAAGTTGTAAATGCTAATGGTGAAGTTACATATACTGCAAAAGAAAATAGAAAAGAATTACATGATCTAAGAGTAAAACTTGAAGGTATAGAAGCAATAAAAGACAAACAAACACTTGGTATTGCTGCGCCTTTGAGTGCTTTAAAAATGTTAAAGCAAAAAGTAAAAACACTAGAGGAAGTAAAAGCAGATGGTCAATTTAGTGAAAATGATTTCACATCATTATCAGCTAAAAATATGGGTCTTCAATTAGAGGTACCTTCTAATAAACTTGAAACTGTTGAGCCTTCACAAATTAAAGCAATTATAACATCAGAACAAAAAGATGATGTATTTGTCAAAGAGCTTGGCTTAACTGTAGGTCAAATTAGAAAAGCGTACAATGAAGCAATTAGTGCTAGAGTTGAATTAAAGTTTAAGAATAAAAGAAATCTTATTTTTACTTTTGACAGTGCTATGGAAGAGTTAAAAATCTCCATGGCTAAAGATAAGCTTACACCTAACTTAATGTCTTTTTTAAGATATGCAACAGAAGGTTTAAAGGCATCACAATCTAGCTCACAACTATTAGAGTTTTTCTCTACTGAAGAAGGAGAACAAAAATATGATTTGAATAACCCTATAACAATTAATAAGTTTGAGCAATTATTCTTAAGTTATTTAAGTAAAGGTGTTCTTGCTGAAAAGCAACCAGGACATGCTTTAGCTTTGGTTTCTTCATACGGTATGAATATATACAGAAGAGTTTATAGCGTAGATGAAAATGGTATTCCAGATAGATCAGAAGTTATTAGAGAAAAGTACTGGAACAAGATGTCTGATAAACCAGAAATTGTAGAATTTGACACACTTCTAGGCAGAAAGATTCCAAAAGAAGGTGTTGTAGTATTAGACCGTTTAAGATCTGGTGTTAAAGAATATGATAGCAAGGGTGTGTTTACAGGTCAAAGATATACTGAAATGCTAATGCCAGCACATTTTAAAAGCGTAATGGATTTAGTTGAGAATGGTAGCATGACTAATATACCTGAAGTTATATCTAAGATGTTTGCAATACGTATACCATCTCAAGATAATCATTCAACAATTAATATAAAGCATGTAGATTTCCTACCTGCCTTTTATGGTTCATCAGCAACATTTGCTCAAGAACTTGTTGAAATATCAGGAGCGGATTTTGATATTGATAAAGTATATGCTCAGATTAAAGAGTTTTATGTTAAAGATAAAAAGTTTATTGAATACGGTACTGCTAAAAATAATAATGATGCATATGATGACTATATTAATTACATAAATGAAAAGGTAAACAAACCAGGTACAATTTATTCTGAAGCTTATCAGTTATACAAAACAGATGAAGGATCAGCAAGAATACAAAACAGTGCAACAGAAGCTGAGGTTGACGTTGCATCTGATGCGGGTGCTAGTGAGCAATCTATAAAAGCATTGCAAATGTTAGGATTACCTATTACTAAAGGACAATATGTAAACTATATAAAGAAAAATAAAACTGAACCTTACGAAGCACCATATAACAATGAAGTATTAGATTATAAATATGCTTTAATGGGTAACACAGGTGTAACTGAATCAACTGAAGGTGTACCAATATCTTATACAGCAGCAAACTTAGAGATTTTACAATCTGAATTAGAAGCATTGGTGCAACTTTCTGAAACCTTTGCACTACGTGATAGTGAAGACTCTGTGGATATTGATAATTTACTTGGTCAAATAAAAGCGTTTACAAGCAACAAAGGTGCTGCTATTGGTGCAATTGTATCTCCTAATGTTAACTTAAGTTTATTGACTGAGTATAAGATAAAACTAAAAGGTGATAACGGATTAAATTTTAATAATGTAACCTATGATAGTTTTGCAACATTAACTGAGAAACTTACCAAAACAAAAAATGGTCTTAGAAAGCAGGATATATATCTTCTTTAATTAACCATGGCTACAGATAATGCTAAAGAAAGATTAGTTGCAAAGCTTGGTCTTAACAAAGCAGCATTATCATTGGTAGGTACAATGACAGGTTTAGGTGTTCCAATTAGAACATCCTTACTCTTAGTTAACAATCCATTGATACGTGATATCTATAATGAAGCTTTAAATAAAAAAGATAAGTTAGATCCTGGAGTTAAGGCATTATCTAAAACTGCATTTGAAAATATTTCTAAAAGAATTGGAAATCTAAAAGCTAAAGTAGTAGAGGTTGTAGTAACTGATGAACTTTTATTAGAAGCTATTAATAGAACAGGTAAAGAAAGTATTGCTTCATTACAAGCAGATTTAGCTATACTAGATCAGTTTATATCTGCATTAAATATTAATGATGAGGTTACCAAAATGACATCTGTTTCAAATCTAACAAAAGGGTTGGGTCAAAATATGGCTGCTGTAGCTGAGACAAGAAGAAACATATCAGACTTAATGGACAGTGAGATGATGGATCTTAAATCTATTTATCAAGGTGACACATGGCTTTCAAAATATGTTGAAATATTTCAGCAAATATCTGATGAAATATTACCATCAACATTTTTATCTGCCAGTGAATCATTCCAAGCTATCTTGGATGAAGTTGTAATAAACATAAATGCAGGAGATATACAATTTACAGAAGAAACATTAGCTGGTATATCAAGAGACTTATTGTCTTACATTACTATTAAAGCCTACATAAACAAAAAATTAGGTGCAGATGGTAATTCACAAAGTGTTGCTACTTTAAGTAATGATTTAATCTATCCTGGAGATTACCAATCCATTAATGAAATAGTTGATAGAATGAGATCATCAGAAGCTGGACAAGACAATTTCTTCTTGGATAGTTTTGCAGTCAGTGTTAAATCAGATGAGCAAAGCAATAATACTGGTACAAATCAGCTAAATGCAAATACATTTAGAAGTTTAAATGCTGCACAAAAGATTGACTTACAAACTTCTTTTGCTAAGCTTTACGGTTCATTAGAGACAAAGGATGATGCTTTATCAATTATTAATTATATAATGGTAAAAGACGGTCTACAATTATCATCAGGGTCATTACTAGATGCTGTTAGTCCATTTATTATGGAGAGTTATTTATCTCAAATTGAAACAGCAAATCAAGCATTAAGATCTAGATCTACTGAAGAAGTATTTGGTTTATCTTTTACTGAGATGAAAAAAGAATTTATAGAAGGTTATCTTCTTTCAAATAAAAGCAATGCATTGTTGCAAACATTTATTTCTTCTCCAGGATTTGTATCTAAAGGTATAAAGATTAGGGATAATAAAGCCACTGTTGCATGGAATGATAAGCAAAAAATTGGTGGAAGTAAACTTTACTTTAGAGTTAAAAATGAAACTGATGCTGGAGTTATTACATCAATAGATACATATAAAAGAGATGAAAATTCACAAACTGACTATACAAAAATAGATACTATTGGTTCTAATCAACAAAATGCTATTGGTTTTATGTTTGGTGAAAGACCTACATATAATGCTGTTAGGGAATATGTAAAAGAAAAAAATGCTCTTGTAAATAAAAATGATGACATTGCTAATAATTCAGCAAGCTCATTAGCAGAGGAAAAAAGTCTAGCTGCTGCATATGCTGAAGAAATTTTAAATGATCAAACTGCAGATATAGTAGCAACAGAAGATGGCATTACAGTAAATGGTGAAGATATAGCAGATGCAATAGAGTCATATGACCCAGATAATGTTGTTGATCCAGAAAATTTAGAAGGTAATTCTGTTTCTGGTAATAGTATATTAAATCTAATTTCATCTGATACAATAAAAAGTGTAGAGGTGCCTGAGTACACAGTTAAAAATCTAGTAAATGAAGATGGTACTAAAAGACTAGCTTCAACTAATGGTAATCAAATATTTCTAAACCCTGTTGAATCTGTAGAAGAGTTCTTCAATTATGTTACTGGTAAACAAGGTGGTCAAACATCTAAACAAAAAGAACAAGTAATATTGGCTTTAGAAAAAGAAGGTTATACAGTAGACCAAATGAGAAACATTCTAGATACTAAGAAGAAAGTAAATACTTTTTTAGTTTTTCATGAGCAAGATCATATAGATAACAATGATAAAGATGTCTATTGGAAAAATGGGAAAGACTTGCTGACTCAAGATAAAATAGATATTGAAGTTAGAGCTACAGTTGTTGCTTTGAAAAAGGTTCAAGAAATGCAAGCTGGTACAGAACAAACTGAATTAGATACTTCAGAAAATCAAGTATCAGAAACACCGTTAACAAATGAACTAATGGGTCAATTAAAGTTTGCATTAGATTTTGAATCTAAATATAACATTTTAATAAACTTTTGGGACAACAATGTACAAGGTAAACCTGAAATGAGAAGTAAGCTAAGAGCTCAAAATATATTATCTTTACAGGATATGATTGATGCATTTAATAATTCAAGTTTTGAAGAGACAGGTGTAGATCCACAAGATCAATTTTTAGAAAAGTTAGGTTGTTTATAAACATAGAAATAAGATATAATAGTTATGGCTACATGTCCAAATAAAAACGCAGCAGAATACAAAGCTTTACAAGCAGTGTATAAAACAGAATTAAAGACAAATGATGTCATTAATAGCTGGCAACGTGTTAATAATACAGATGCAATACCTACAACAGTAGAGGCAAATAGATATGTAAAAAACCAAAAAACAGTTTATGCATTAAAGCAAAAAGCATTTGGTGAAAGTCTTTTGAATAATTTACGTAGAGAAAAAATCATACATCAGTATCAAGGTACTTATTTTATTAATAACTCCAATCAGCAGACCAGAGAGTATGATGAAGTATCTCTGCAAAAAAACTATGACAAACTACAAAGGTATTTAGAAATAAATAATATTCCTTTAGATTCTATATCACTAATAAGAACACCTAAAACATTTAAAGTATCTGTTAAGAATGATATATTCACACCTCAAGATATTTTAACAAAGTCTAGATCTTGGGATACAAATAGATCAAGAGCTGTTGTTACACATTTAATGAGGATGTTTCCTCAGATAAAAGTAAAAATGCTATCAGTAGCAGATGCTAAAGCTGTATATGATACTATCCCAAAGTGGAAAAAAACATCTGCAAATTTTTCTGAAGTTAATTCATTTTATGTTGATGGTGTAGCATACTTAATTAGAGGAAGAGTAACTGATGAGACTGCCATAGAAGAAATGCTTCATCCATTTATAGATGCAATTAAAGTAGATAATGCAGAGCTTTTTAATGGTTTACTAGCTGAAGCAAAAAGAAACTTTCCTCAAATGGTTCAGGAAATTACAGATGCATATAATAGTGATAGAAGATTTACTCAGGTTGAAAGAGATTTAGAAATTGTAACACAAGCATTAACAAGACATTTTAAACAAGAATATGAGACTAAGCCAACTCAAACATTCTTAAATAGAATAAACCAAGCATTGGAGTGGTTTATGAATGTAATTAAAGACTTGCAAAACTACATCACAGGTGCAGCTTTACCAGTAACTGCAATAAACAGCAGTACAAACTTTAGTACTCTAGCCAAACTTCTTAACACAGAGGGTGTAAGGTTTAATCTTGAAAGTAGAGCTAATGGTAAAGTTAGGTATGCTTTAACTCCAAAAAAACAAAAAATAGTAGATGCTACATTAAAGGTGTCTAATGGATTGCAGCAAGAAATAATTAAAAAAATGTTTCAGGTTGCAACGTCAACTAAAGAAGAAGTTGACTCTTTATCTGTTAATATTAATGTAGCAGAGCAAGGGGATGATATAGTAATACTAAATGAAAAAGATCATACATACTATAACTTAGCTACAGGAGAAATATATGAATCTGTTACTACTGCTATAAAAGGTAAAATGCCTAAGTCAAAGCAAGTAGAAAATCAAATTAACCTTGATATTGGTAATGATGTAGATGCATTATTAGATGCGTTGGTATCTTTTGAATCTTTTGAAAGTGCTATTCCAAACATGAAAGTTTTAAATGCTGAGCAGGCGGAGGAAGTATATAAAAGATTAAAAGAGGAGCTGTCACAAATAATTCCTAAGTCAACAGTACTTATATCACAAGTAGTAGTATTTGATCCTGCAACTAAGATTGCCGGTACTGCAGATTTAGTTGCAATTGATGAAAATGGAAACATAAAGATTATTGATTTAAAAACCAGTAAGAATTCCATATACAAAAAAACTGTTAAAGATTCATTTGTTGGTGGTATACCAGGTAGATCAGAAGTATTTCAGTATGAAACTAAAGAGTGGGATATTTTACCATCTACAGAAGATGTAATAGAAGATTTAGAAGATAATAATGTAAAGAAGGAAGACGGTAATAAATATTCTAAAGAGCAAATAAAGAATAGGCAAGAAGAACTTGCACCTACACTTTATAAAAAAGCAGGAGTTACAAAGCTTTCTACAAGAGGTCAGCATAACTTACAAGTAAACATGTATAAACGTATGTTTGAAAACATGGGTTATAAAGTTTTAGGTAATGAAAATGGTGCAGCAACCTTCCATATGTTAGCAGATATAAGTGGAAAAGGTAAAGATCAAGTATTTAATGGTGGTATAACGTATGATGGTTTATATCAACACAAGGCAACAGAAGAACAAGATAAGGTAGACAAATTAATACCCGCTGATAATAATACGGCTGCTGCTAAAAAATTAGAACAACTTACAAAAGACAATGAAAATCTTGCTTACGTAGGTAAAGATGAAGATATAGAGCAAGTAGAAAATAATATCCCAGAAGAAAACTATCCTGAGTATAATACAATCTTTGGTGCATTAGAAGGTTTTGCAGCTGGTCTTCTTAATAAGCAACAAGCTCTTGAAAATATTGCTAGTAAAACCTTCACTACTCAAAATAAAGAGTTAACACGTGATGAGATTGCAAGAGCTGTTGCATTAATCCGTATGAATTTAGGGGCCGGTTCAGATGCTAGGTCACAGACTTACACAGCAATGTTGAGGTATGGGTTAAAAGAAATAAGACAATTTAAAGATTATGTTGAAGATCCAAATAATGTTACAAAGCCTGAGTATATAACTTTTGTTTTAAATTTTAACAGATTTATTGCCACATATGAAAGCTTATATTCAATTGCAGAATCTAGTGAATTAAATGCTACACAAAGATCTTTAGTTCTACAAATGCAAATTGAAGTTAATAAACTTGTAGGAACAGAAAACACTGAAGGTATAATTAATCAAGCATACACTGATTTTGTAAAAGAGACGGTTAGATTAAGATCAGATAAAAATTTTGGTGCAGAAAACAGTTTGTTTACTGAGGAAGATCTTGAGCAGTTAATGAAAAGAGTAGAAGACATAAGCACTATAGAATTGCTTACTAAAGATATGGCTACTCAGAAAGATACTTTGATGGCTGTTATGGATAAAATCTATAAAAGACAAAAACAAATACTCCTAGATAAAATAGCACAACGTGAAGATCTAATAAGGAAGTCAGGTAATAAACTATTAAAGCTTTCTCAAGGTAGTGATAAAAATAAGATTTATGACTTTATGCTTGAGTATGATAAAAATGGTAAATTCACTGGGTTCTATACTAAATCAATTGGTCAAAAGTATTATGAAAAATCTCAAGAGCTTTATTCTGAACTAAGTGATGCTAATGGTACGCCTTATGAGTATCACAAAATATACAACAAAGAAGATGCTACAGAAAAGCAACTACAAGAAAATATTGACTTAGCAAATAAAAAGAGAGCTTATAGTGATTTTTATAAAGCAGAGGATACATCAGTAGATATAGATGCAAACGGGAATCTTCCGGGTGGTAAGTATCACAGATATACTCAAGAATTTATAGAAGTAAGAAGAAAGAATGAGACTTATGTTTATAATGAGAAAACAGGCTATGGAGAATGGATGAGAAAAGCTGGAGTAAGCAATGCTCAATGGTCAGAGTATCAAGCAAAGTATTACAAGTTCAATCCTTATACAAAGGCACTAAGAAAGAATGGTGTACCTATTGGTACTATACTTGAAGATCAAGTTTTTCCTTCACCTAAAAGTCAATATGTTGAAGCAAGAGAGATTACATCAGAGGGTGAAGATATGCGTAGTGAAAAATATAAAGCTCTGTATGATCCAACAAAAACTGATGCATTAACAATGGCTCAGAGAGAGTTCTATGAACTTTATGTAAGATTTTATGAAGAAGAGTTATTAAAAAAATTACCTCAGAATACTAAAGATAAAATGGCAGGTAGAGTACCTGTGGTTAAAAATGAATTAATTAGTAAACTAAAAGGAGAGGGTCCATTGTTTAATAAGCTTTATGCTAATACTATTAGAGGGATTAAAAACTTTACTGAGCAAACAGCTACAGAAAAAAATGTTTTACTTGATGAGCAAGGTAATTTTGTAAATAGTTTACCAATCATGTATACTGGTAGTACTAAGATAGATGGTCAACTAGAAGAAGTTGAATCTCAGATACGTGCTTTAAAAGATGAATACAAGAAAGGTAAAATATCAAGAACCAACTATAATACAAAAGTAGCTAAGCTAAATGCAAACGCAGCTAGCCTAAGAAATCAACCTTCTCTAGGTGAAATAAGTACTGACTTGGCAAGTAGTTTAATTAAGTTTAGTGCAATGGCTGAGCATTATGAAGTAATGGGTGAAATAGAAGACACTCTTACTGCTTTTGTGAAGGTTATAGAAAACAGAGAGTATGATCCTTCCCCAGATACATCAACCAAATTCTTTGGGCGTGCTGTTGATGGAGTTATGAAAGGTGTTGGATACACTAAAGAAACTAAGGGTGCATCCAATGTAGCAAAGAGAGCAAGAAAATACATGTCTATGATTTTCTATGAGAATGAGCTTGTAACAAAAGGGATGGCTAATAAAATAGCTGATAACTTAGTTGCTGCATCTTCTCTTACATATGTAGCATTTAACCCACTAGGTAACTTCAATAACTACGTTATGGGTAGGTTGAATAATAATATAGAGATGCTTGGTGGTAGATACTTTAGTAAGAAGAACTTTCTACGTGCTGGGAAAGAATATAATGTGCAGGCATTGCAATCAGGTATATTTAAAAGACTTGGTACTGCAACACTAGATCTTGCAGATATTGCAACTCTAGGTAAAGCAGGATTAAAAGTCTCTAACTATGATCCAGATAAAGCCAATAACAAATATGAAGGTTTTGTAGAAGAGTTTAGAATGATGGATCCTTCTACTGATATACGTGAATCTGGTAGAGATAATGATGGTAAAACTGTTTGGGAAAGATTTAAAGCCTGGGGTTATGTTTTACAGGATGCTGCAGAATATAATGTACAAACAAGAGTTGGTATATCAATGCTTATGGACACCATAATAGAAAACTCTAAGACTGGTGAATCATTATCTTTTTATGATGCTCATAGCTTTAATCAAGAAACACATAAGCTTGAGTTAAAAGAAGGCTATGATACAATAGTAACTAAAGATGGTAACAAAATTAAATACAATGATGATTTTAGATATGACATTAGAAATAAGATACGTGAAGTAAACAAACAAATTCATGGTAACTATGCCAAGGAGGACAAAATGGTTCTTCAAAGTTACACTTTAGGTAACCTAGCAGCACAGTTCAAGAAATGGGTTGCTCCTGCAATAAGGTCAAGATTTCAAAGAGAATACTTTGATGAGAACTTAGGTCATATGGAAGGAAGATATAGATCATTCTGGAAATTTTTAGCTTACACAAAGCAACAAATCTTTTTAGGTAATAGAGATTTTAGAAAATACTCTGATGGTTTCTTAGAAGAATATGGTTTTACTGGTAAAGGTGGTAATAGAGATCAGTTTGCTGTAAATAAACTTAAAGGTTTTTATAGAACTATGGGTGAAGCAGGTATCATATTAACTGTTATGGCAATGAACTTATTATTTGATGGTTTATTAAGTGGAGATGATGATGATAGTGATGCAATGATAAAACTAAAACATGCTTTAAAGAAGCAAGGTAGTAGAACCTATCAAGAACTTGTTGCTTTTGTACCAGTATCACCTGCTGGTTGGGAACAATTGTTTGGTATGATAGAGAGTCCAATAGCAACCACAAAGGTTTTAGGTGAAATGACTGAAGCATTCACACAAACTATATTTACTCCAGCTGCAATGTTATATTATAGTGATAAAGAGTTTTATTCAAACTCAGACTATGTATATCAAAATAGACCTAGAAGAGGTCAGCTTAAGTTAGCTAAAGAGTGGAAAGATGTTATTCCAATTTTATATACAATACAAAAATGGGACAACTTAATTAAAGAACAAGAGTACAGTATTAAGTACAAAAATAAAACCCCGGTGTAATTGCCGGGGTTTCTTTTTATTCTGCATGATATACTAACCTTCACAACTAGAACACTCTAATATATTACGAGCAAAGTCTTGAGCACTGCTCTTACTAAACTGATAGTACAAAGTCTTTACACCTTCTTCCCAAGCATACATGTAAAGCTTATTAATATCTTTAGCTGATACTGACGGGTCAATCATTAAGTTTAATGACTGTGACTGGTCAATGTACTTTTGTCTTTGTGCTGCTTGAAGTACGAGCTCTTTTGGAGATATCTCAACAAAAGACTTGAACACTGCTTTAGTAGGGAAATCTAAGTGTTGCACACTACCATCTTTCTTTAGGATAGACTTCCAAGTCTTGTCTGTATTTAAACCATACTTGTCAAGCTCCTCTTTCAAAAAAGGGTTCTTATAAATAGTCTTAGACTTAGCAAGATCCTTAATAAAGTAGTTAGACTTAATAGGCTCTATACCCATAGACACGGCACCGTGGATAAATGAACTAGACTTAGTAGGAGCAATGGCCATAAGAGTGGTGTTAGCATACCCTTCTCTAAGAGATGTGTATCCATACTCATTATGCAACTCTCTAGAAGCAATCTCACTTCTATCTTTAAGTGTTCTAAAGATTTCACTGTTTAATCCTTTAGCTTGCAATGAGTCAAACTCAAGAAGCTTTGATTGAAACAAAGAGTGATATCCTAACACACCAAGACCAATTGCTCTATGCTTCTCAGCAAAGTTAAACGCTCTCTTCATGCCCGGCATAGTCTCAGACTTAATAATGAATTCATCCATTACTGCATTTAAGAAATACACATATGTTTCAATTGCATCAGTCTCTTTTATCTGGTCCCAATGTAATAGGTTGATAGAACCTAAACAACATACAAAAGAATTATAACTATCAGTAGGAAGCTGGATCTCTGAACATAAATTAGATGCTGTGATATCCATTCCAAGCTCTTTATAAGGAGAATTGTTATTGGAGTTATCCTTAAACATAATATAAGGAAATCCAAACTCACTCCTGTTCTGAATGATCTTAGCCCATACTTTACGTTTAGCTTTATCTCCTTCCTTCATTTCATTCATCCATTGATCAGTAACTGTAACACCATACTGTAAATTTTGTATAGGATTACCCTCTGTACCAATATCTAAGAACTCTAAGATATCCGCATGCTCAACTGGTAGGTATACTGCACAAGCACCACGTCTAGCCTCAGACTGCTTGCAAACGTCCACTACAGTATCATAAATCTTAGCATAGTGCACTGGACCATCAGCAAAACCACCTGTAGATATTTCAGTTCCTCTTGCTCTAATGTTACCAATAAAAGCACTTGTACCTCCGCCATACTTACTCATCATTCCAATTTCACGGCCTGCATTTAATATGCTATCTAAGTTATCATCAACGTTAGATCCGTAGCAGCTTATAGGTAAACCTTTTTGTTTACCAAAGTTAATCCATACAGGAGTAGACAAAGAGTAAAACCCTCTTGCCATATAATCCTCAAACTTTTCTGCAAAGCCTTTTATATTCAAATACTTTTCTGCTTTAATAGCAATGTCTTTGATTCTTTGTTCAGGGCTTTCTGATATATACCCTCTTGATAAAAATGTGCGGCTGTCTTCATTCAGCCAGTAGTATTTATTATATTCCATATTGTTTTAATTTTTATTTCCGTTTTGTTTCCAATCTACCCAAAAGCCTATAGCCACCATTAAGTGTAAAAAAATAGACAGTGCGTATTCATAAAAGTTATGCCAAGTAGCAAAATGTAAATGTACATGACCAATTATCCAAAAAGGTATAGCCATTTGCTGACTATACCATATAAGAAAAAATTTTATAAACTTCATCTCTCTTTGGAGTTAAAGTATTTAGCTAAAATATGAGCTGACTTGTAGTTGGTGGCTAAAGGTACCTCATGTACATCACATAACCTCATCAACATGCTAATATCAACATCGTGTGGGTGTTTATCTAATGGATCTCTAAAAAATATCACCCCATTAACTTCACCACGAGTTACCATTGCTCCAATCTCAGCATCACCTCCCATTGGTCCGCTTGCTACTAAATCTACTTTTAAACCAGCATTTTGAATCATAGTGCCTGTTGTACCTGTACCTACTAGTTCAACATCTTTACGTTTAAAAAAGTCCATACGTTTCATTACAAAAGCAACCATTGATGCTTTTTTTCCATCATGTGCTATTAAGGCTAATTTCATCTCTCTTTGGTGTTAAAGGTTAAAAAAGATCATCTTCTGTAATAGACTTGCTTTTTTTATTATAATCAACACTCTTCTTGTAAAAGAAATCTCCTTCTTTAGTGCCAGTAATTTCTATATCAAACCATTCTACTGCTTTCAATATTTCCTGATCTACTTCAAAGATGGGCTTCATACCTATCTTTTCTAAAGAGTTGTTAAATCTGTTTTTTATAAAGTGTTGTATTGTTTTCTGAGGTAAAAAGCTAAGCTCACCCTTCTCAAAAATCCAATCAAGTATTCCACATTCAGCTCTATAAGCTTTTCTGCATGCTGAGTCAATTAAATCTTCAAACTCTTGATCAAACCATTCAGGATTTTCTTTCTTAACAATATTAATAATCTCAGCACCAAAGTTACCATGTATCTCTTCTTCTTTACTAGTAGCCTCAACAACATTAGATATACCTTTAAGCACATTCTTTTCTTTGTTAAAACTCATCATAATTAAGAACTGACTAAACAGACTTACATGCTCTATAAATAGAGAGAATAATAATACAGATTTTGTATACATTTTATCATCTCTAGAACGTGTACCATCCAAGTACTTTTTTAAGTACTTAAGTCTACCTTCTATTGCAGGCACTTCAACCACTGATTGAAACTCTTTTTCTAAACCTAAGATTCTCAACAGTCTAGCATAAGCATCTTTGTGCCTAACTTCTGATTCAGCAAATGTAAATCCTACATCACCAATCTCAGTAATAGGCATTCTCTTATATAGATCACCCCAAAAAGTTTTTACATTAACTTCTATTTGCGCAATTGCAAGCATGGTCTTTTTAATAACATCACGCTCTTGAGAGTTGATGGTTATTTTAAAATCTTGTATATCTTCTGTAAAATTAAACTCTGTATCAATCCAATAGGAATGTCTAATAGCATCTTTATATGCTAGCAGTTGTGGGTATTCATAAGGTAATATGTTTTGTCTTGGTAAGAAAATGTTTTTATTCATATGATTATTTTTTAATGTGGAAAAAAAAACTGCATCCCTTTTGAGAGATACAGCTCTTGTTCAATTTAAGAAATATAACTGTAAATATAAAATTATTGAGTCATATTAGCAAAAGAAATTGTGAAAAATATAAGGCCAAACTCTACTCCAAGTACTGGACGATAGATGTCATCTTCACATAAGATTTCACAGTTTACTACTTTAATGCCTAATAGTGTTTCTGTAGGAAGAAACTCTATAGCTAGTTTATTTTTAAAAATTAAAGGATTTACTTTTTTCATAAAATTAGAATTTGTATATTAAGTATATACCATTATTGCAAAGATATATATATTATTATGAGCCATTGGAAAAAAATTAAGAATTTATTTTGGTATTCTGACAGTGAGCCAACTGAATTGCTTATATCTTTCTGCTATATATTGGCTCTTCCAGCATGTATGATACAAGAATTCAATAACCCTAATATTATTTTTATAATAGGGGGTGTTCTCATAGGTTTATTTCAGTTGTGGGCAGTTTTATATAATGTAGTAACAAAGAATTGTTTAAGTTATAGACTTCTTGCCACAAAGCTCTCATCAATATTAGCCTTTATAGTTGTAGTTAATCTATATATAGAAGGTGTAATGAGAGGAACCAATATAGAGTGGATAATTATTATGCTTTTTGCTTTTTGGAATACAATAAGATTGTTTAAAGAAAAAATAGAAAGAGAATAATGGATCCTGTAGTACAAATAGTTATAACAATAATAGGAGTCTTAGGCTCCGGTGCAATCTGGAAATATCTTGAAGCAAGGTTAAGAGTGAATTCAGATGAAAAAAAATTAGAATTACAAAACAATGATGGCGTGCAATATAGAGACGATTTAAAAAACAGAGTTAGAAACCTTGAGGCAATGCTAGCTAACTCAAGCAATGAGAAAGACACGCTTAGACAGCAAGTACTAGACTTAGTAGCTGAAGTTAATACATTAAGAGTTAAAGTTGAGTTTCTTGAAAAAGAAAACCAACGTTTATCAAATAAGTAAACTTTAAATATTTGGAAAAGTTTCTTAAATTTTGTATATTATAGTATATAGTAACTTAAATATTTAACATGATAAAAAGATTTTTTTATTTAGTATGGACAAGTAGTCTCCAAGATATATGGAGATACTTGTGGTCTTTAACATCAATAGATGAAAAGACTGTTGCAGTTGTTAAAGAAACAAAGAAAAGAACCAAGGCTGTTAAAAAGGCCATTAAAGGAAAAAAATAACATGGGTGATTGGACATTAGAAATAGCATTCCATTGGCCTCATAACAGATTAGCTCTGGGATGGGAAACTATAATGCCTGATGAAGAATACAATTATAGTACTATAAAAGTCTATTTATTATTTGTAACACTCACTTTAGATTTTTAAACTATGAAAAAGATAAATGTAAAAACACAAACTGGATTAGTTGCTTTAAAAAAGAAAGCTCCTGAAGTTGTTAAAGACATGGGTTATTTTAAATTAGGTGGTGGTACTCATAATACATTTAGTGGTTTACCTAAAAAACAAATTGGTGGTACATCTCCTGAGTTGATGCCAACAACAGAGAATAAAAACAATGCTGTAGATAGCATTAAGAAAAATTCTTTTGTAAGATAATGAATATTTTAACTGACATATTAAGTTTATTTAAACGCAAGAAATTTGTTAAAGAAGCTAAAGCTAATGATGTATTAGTTTTAGGTCTTAATGAAGAACCTGACATGACGGGTGTTGCATCTCCAATTCCTTATAAAAGTGTAAGGTTAATAAAGGTAAAGGATTTGGTTGTAAAAGGTGAAGCATGTGAATATAATAATGTAGTCAATGGTACAGGTACTAAACCTGCTTATGTATATAGAGATACTACAGAAGATCCATGCTCAGTTAATTTACGTTCAATTGCAGCTACTGGTAATTACATTAGTGTATTAACAAATAACAATGAAATTGAAATTTCTACAAGTGCTGAACCAAATAGAGCAGACAATGTAGGTAGAGGAATAGGTGTATTTAGAGATAAAGTAGGAGCTTTATTAAACTTCAAATCTCTTGTTGGTGGTGGTGGTGTTACTATAAGTGATGATGGTGATACAATACAAATTACTTCAACCGGTGGTGGTGGTGGAGTAACCAGTATTATTGCAGGTGCCGGTATCTCTGTTAATACATCAACAGGTGATGTAACTGTAACAGCTACAACTGCTCCTCCAACTTTATATGCAGCCGGGTTAACACAATTTAATAATAATGCACCAACCTTGAATGTATTTGCTAATTCAATTAGTAGAACTGTAACAGCTACATATGTAGATGTTGGTGTATATCAATTTGAATTTAGTATACCGGTTAATATTAATAGAACAGCAATAAAGTGTTCATTAACAGGACAATCTCATCCGTTTTTGTTTAACGTTTCTAATCAAACATCAAACGGATTTAGAATATATTCATATATTGTTGATGAGACAGGTGCAACTGTTCTTAAAGATGGTATATTATTTAAGACACCATTAGAAATTATTGTTTACCCAGAATTACCATAAGCTATGAGTGATAAAAAACCTAAAAAGAAGTTTAGAGATACTAAAGTAGGACAGTTCCTTACAAAAAAGGTTCCAAGTATATTAGGTATTGCAGGAGAATTACTCCCTGATGCAGGCGTTTTAGGTATGGTTAAAGCATTAATAGAAAAAGAGCCAGACTTATCTCCAGTAGATAAAGAAACTGCTTTAAAGTTATTAGAGCAAGATATGGTTGAAATGCAAGAAGTAAGCAAGCGTTGGGTCAGTGACATGAGTTCTGATTCTTGGCTTAGTAAAAATACAAGACCAATGACTTTGATATTTTTAACTATATCAATGGTAATATTTATGTTGTTGGACAGTTCTGAAATTGACTTTAAGGTAGACTCAGTATGGGTAGACTTATTAAAGTCATTATTAATAACAGTCTATGTAGCTTACTTTGGTTCAAGGGGAGCTGAGAAATTTAAAACAATTAGTAATAAAAATAAAAATTAGAAATTATGTCAAGAAGTAATAAAGTAGGACCCAAGTATGGTAAGGGTGGTTCAACAATGCAAAGCACAGATAAATATACATATGGTGGTGGATTTACAATGGGTGCTGGAGACGGAGATATGACTCCGGGTAAAGCAGGAATGAGAGCAATAGCCAAAGGTGGTGGCTTAATGGGCTTCATGGAAGGTGGAGATGTTACACAACCAGGTTCAATGGACTACTACAAAATGGGTGGTGGCAAAGGTAAATGTTGCGGCAGATAATAATTAACTTTTAAAAATATAACTATGAAACAAGGACAGCAATGTATATGTGGTGAAACACAAAACTCAGAAGGTTTATGTGACGGATCACATGCTTCATGTAAATAAACAAATTATGGCAAAGACAAATAAAGTAGAAAATGGATATTTTGATCCAACTTCTATACCGGCAAAGATACAAGCAAAAAAGAATGCAACTGCTACAGCAACTAGAATGAGGTTGGCAGCACGTG
>Ga0209092_10000219_pt1 | contig 54478 bp, 64 predicted proteins | sample FraStrMetagenome_FD_187446 | JGI IMG/M metagenome (GOLD analysis project Ga0209092, IMG submission 187446) | Marine eukaryotic phytoplankton communities from Arctic Ocean - Fram Strait ARC3M Metagenome (SPAdes) (version 2) | ecosystem: Environmental > Aquatic > Marine > Oceanic | place: Fram...
ATTTTGTGTTAAGTATATATTGGATTTAGATATTGAAGGAGGTGGCGAAGAATCGTATATATTTGATGTGTGTTATATATTACAATTTCAGAAACATATAACAGAAAAAGAATTAATGGATTTAATAACTACTTAAAAATTTTAGATAGAAATAAAACTATTTATTAATGTCTCTTGGATTTCCTCTTGAATTTTTTGGATCTTTTGGATCTTTTGGACTTTCGTGTTCTTCTTTTACCGCCCCCTAGATATTTTCCTATTTCATGTCGTAGTTCATAAGGCATTGTTCCATCACCTACATTCCCTACATCTTTTTCACTCATAACCATAGCTAGGTTTTTCCTATCTTCTTGTCTTTTCAAATGTTTTGGAATAGTTTGTGCGACAATATTTTGTTTTAATAAAAAATCGTCTTTTTTCTTTTTTATTTCTATGTGTTTTTCTATCAAATAAGGAATACCAGATTGGTCTTGGTCGTCTTCTTCCAGGTCTTCAGCCAGTGACTGTTCCTCGTTTGTTACATCAGCGCCATTTTCAAGTAATAATTCAATGACATCATATTCTCCAGAATTAATTGCGCGTATAAGTGGTGTATCACCATCTTTATTCCGAGCATTCACATTAGCTCCGTTATTTAAGGCATTTTCAACTTTATCGTAATCATAAATATCAATTGCATCAAAAAGATATTTATCCTTTTCTTCTTGATTTCCTCCTCTCTGTCTTTTCTTGGTTTTTCTAAACTTATTGGGTTTTCTAAACTTATTGGGTTTTCTATGATATTTTCGTGTTGCCATCTACTACTATATATATCTATTTTTATTTTTGGTTGAATTAAAAATTGATTAATTAATTATGAATAACTAATATATAATAACAATGAATAAAATTATACCTGGTTATAATGGTGTAATGGATTTAGATTTGACAAATGTTGACTCATTAATACATGACCAATTAATAATAGATCATTATAGAGATATAGAACTCTATAAAAGAGAACAAAGTAAGTTAAAACCAGAACAACGATATGAAAACACAATAGAACGAATACATAAAATGCATAAATACGAAAGTACTATGATACAATTACAAAATGAAAAAGCTAAGATAGAACAGGACAAAAAAGATAAACTTATGATAGACCTATATAATAGGTATAAAAAATAGATAGAAATATTTTTTTTATATATTTAAATAATTAATTACTGATTGTACACCAGGACCATATTTGAGTTTTGTTGAAAATACAATTTCTACTAATTTTCTCCATCCTAAATTATAAATAATGTAAAAAGAATATAATAAAAACAGCCCTATACCGAATAATAATCCATCATAATTATTAGGCAAACCAATTATATAAGCAGGAATCACCTTCGCAGTAGAAACAACTACCCAAAAAATAATAAAATGGATTATGTTTTTATTGAAATATAAAATTCTTAATGAAAATATGATATTCATGACAATAGCAATGATAATACTATAAAATGGAGACGGGACGTTAACTAAATTTGAAAAATATAGAATAGTCCAAATTAATATCCAATTTGAAAATATATTAAAATAATTCCTAAAAAATTTATCATTTGTCATATACATATAATACGCTATTAATATTTATCAAATTTAGTTAAAAATATAATATAAACATTGCGCTGTTTATATTATAAAATGGAACAACAACCCATCATTGCAAAAATAGCCGATTTTAATTTTTTTGGTAATGTTGATAGTACCCGAGGCAATACTTCTCTTTTAATGAATCCTGTAATTAAACATGAAGATAATTATAAATGGATAAGAGATGATACACGATCTAATCCTGAAGTAATCAAAATGCTTGAAACAGAAAATAAATACACAAAAAATGTTATGAGTGATATGGAATCAGAACAACACACTATTTATGACGAATTATTATCAAATATCAAAGAAGATTATGATAGTTACCCATTACCCCATACATTTAGTGGATGGGAAAGTAAGTATTATTATTTTACAAGATCAATCAAGGGAAAAAGTTATCCTATTTATTGTCGTATTGAGCAAGAAACACAAACTGAATCAATATTAGTAAATGTAAACGATTTGGCTGAAGGTAAGACCGCGTTTGATTTGTCTGGATTTAAAATAAATGATGATCAACAATTAATGAGTTATGGTGTTGATCTAAATGGAAATGAAAAATATACTCTACATATTTATAATATAGAAACTGGAAAAGAAATAGAGCATTCTATACCAGAACTGACATATTGTTCATATAAATGGGTTGGTAACAATACCCTCTATTATCTTCAAGGAACAGAACAAAATAGATTATATCAACTATGGAAATATAACATCGAAACTAAAACAAACGAGTTAATCTATCAATGCGATGATGAGTTGTTTAATGTTTCAATAAATGTTTCTGAAAATAGAGATTATCTTTTTATTTATGCAAGTAGTGTTGAAACCACAAATATGTATTATATATTTTTGAAACATAGTAGTTGTTTTTGTAGTACACCAAAACAATTTACAGATCCGGTTAAAGGAATGAAGTATTATGTATCTTATGATAATAACAAATTTTATATACTAACAAACAAAGATAATTCTACAAATTTTAAAGTAATGGTTACGAATAGAAAGGAAACGAAAGAATCGATGTGGACCGATTATATTCATTATGATGAATCAAAATACATTGAAGGCATTGAAATTTTAAAAGATTATATGTTAATAGAATACAAAGAAAATGGAAATAGTTTTATTAAGGTAATGAATGACGATATATCTTATATTATAAATGTAGATGATGAAATAAAAAATGTCGGATTAGTTCAGACAATATACAATTCAAATAAAATAATATACTATCATACATCGTTAAAAAAGCCAATTACATATTATGAATTTCATTTGGATAGTCACGAATCAAAAATTCTTAGAGTAAAAGAAGTGCCGAATTATGATGATACATTATACAAAACTGAACGTATATTTGCAAATGGTCACGATGGCGTTCAAATTCCAATGTCACTAATTTACAGAAAAGATAAAGTTGAAAAGGATGGACTGAATCCTGTTTATTTATACGGATACGGATCCTATGGAATTACAGTTGATCCAAATTTTCGCAGTTCAATTTTACCATTGTTGAACCGAGGTTTTATTTATGCAATTGCTCATGTACGTGGTGGAAGTTTTCTTGGATATAAATGGTTTGAAGATGGAAAAATGTTAAATAAAATGAATACATTCAAAGATTTTATATCTTGTGCCGAACATCTTATTAATAATAATTATACCATCAAAAAACAAATTACAATCGAAGGACGCAGTGCTGGAGGATTACTTGTTGGAGCGGCAATGACCATGCGTCCCGATTTATTTTGCACTGTAATCGCAGGTGTTCCATTTGTAGATGTTATGAATACAATGTGTGATCCAAGTATTCCACTTACTATTCCTGAATGGGAACAATGGGGCAATCCTAATGAACAACAATATTATGATTATATTAAACAATATAGTCCTTATGATAATATAAAAGAGGCGTCGTATCCGAATGTTCTTGCATTGGGAGGATTAAATGATCCTCGAGTTGGTTATTGGGAACCAGCAAAATTTATTGCTAAGTTACGCGATTACAATACAAATAATAATTTAATGCTTCTTAAAACTGAAATGGAGCAAGGTCATTTTGGTCAAACAGACCGATATAAATATTTACACGAATTATCTTTTGACTATAGCTTTGTATTGAAAACATATAAATAAATTATAATATAATAATATATCATATGTATAATAATAATAATACAAGCATTTATCCTGAAGACATGGATGATTCGGCCATAAATCCACGTTTATCTGAAAGAAGAACAGCTATAATGCCAATTCCTTTACAACCTATTGAGACGTTTACTTGCAATTGCTGTAAACAAAATCATGATAATATTACTTGTGCTATTTGTAAAAAAAAAATGTGTGATAATTGCGTTGAAAACAATGTTTGCACTCTGTGTTTAAGATCTGATTCTAAGCAAGAAGACATTAGAGCTTATTTAAAAAAACATAAACGCAAGTGGTGTTGTGGATGGTAATTTATATTTATTATAAATATATTAAATATAGATTTATATAACTACTATATTATGTTGCTGATTGAAGTAGCTTGTGGCGTTATGTTTAACAAAGATAATAAAATACTAATGGGACTAAGATCGAAAGGAAATCCGTACGCAGGTATATGGGAATTTCCAGGTGGACAATTGGAACAAAACGAATCTATAGAAGAATGTCTACATAGGGAATGGATGGAAGAATTAAATTTAAAAATAGTTATCAAAAGAGAAGTACATCAGGCATATTATGGAAATTATTTATGTAGATTTTTTGTTGGGGAAATAGTAGACGAAGAAAATATGGAGAGAAATGTTCACGATGCGATTAAGTTTTGTAATAACAGTGAAATATTACAATTAAAACTTTTTGAAGGTGATAAGGATGTGTTGCGTTGTTTATAATAACTATTCTAAATTTTTTTCACATTTCGTACAATATTGAATTGTTTTCGATCTATCTGGATCTATGTCAATCAGATCCGTTTCCCAAACATGATTACAATTATCTTCTATTTCTAAATTTACACGAGTCAATAAATCTTTACGCGTACCAATCATATCCGATGCTTGAAATGAATGTTGATAATATTCATTTAATAATGTTGAATTGTTATCATTTTTTCTATTTTTTTTATAGAGTTGTGCATAGAAATGATATCGTTCTAAAAAATTTAATTCTTCTATTAATAAATTTTTAACGATATGTAAATCATTCGCTGTCTCATTCATTTTGTCGTGTATTTTAACTTATATACAAATATTTATATGATTTTTGTATATAATTTATTTAATTAGATTTGGAATATATAATAAATAGAATATGATAAAATGCTTAATTGGAGTAAGCAAGACCACCCATACCACTCATGATACGAAGAACATTGTAGTTGGTAGCGTATACACGTACTTTGGCAGTTTTGGTACCTTCAACAGTGGCATTGGAGAGAACAAGTTGAAGAGTAGCGTTATCAATTCTGGAGAAATTACATGTACCAGAGGGTTGATGTTCTTCAGGGCGAAGAGCAAAGGAGTAAAGATTGATACCAGTATCGGGGTTGCGAGTGTGGTGTTGATAAGGTTGAACAAGATCGAAGTATGTACCTTCACGTTCAGAGAATCTATCTTGACCATTGAGTTGTAATTTGGCAGTTACAACGGGATTCATACCCCAACAATGCATGTTGAGAGAAGTTTCGGCAAGAACAAATGTACCTGCATCAGATACACCAACAAGGGCGGCATCAGCAATAGCAACATTGAAATTAGCATCTTCGTAACCAAAGGAACCTGCACCACCATCTCTATCGCCCATGGAGGCCCAACCAGCAGCGGCATCAGCACCAGCAGCAACAGCTGTACCATTATTGGCAACATTGTCGAAAGCAGCATTGTTGATTACACCAGGACCAGCTTGTTGGAAAAGGCCATTGGTATCAATGAAAGCAGAACCATTCTTAGTTTCATTACGGGTACCTGTAAGAGAATCTTTGCTACCGAAGGCATGGACAGCAGGAGGAAGAGCATCAAGGGCATCAGTGTAGTTGAAAGGTTGAGCACCAAGAAGTTTGAAAAGAGTTTGGTCGCATTCAAGAGAAGCACAGTAATCAACATTTTCATCAGGTTGGACAACCCAGATGAGTTCTTTACAAGGGTGATTGAAATTCAATTTAATTTTATTGGAAGAGGAACCGACAGATTCATCACCAGTGAATTGAAGTTGTTCAATCAAGTATTCGTGAGGGTTTTGTGCCATTCTACGACGTTCATCAGTATCAAGGAAGACGTAGTCAACGTAAAGTGAGGCAGCAACTAAAGATTGAGCATAGGCGCTGGTAACTTTAGGGTTGGCGATTTTTAGAGGAGTTGGGCTGGTATCATCTTGGCAGTCAAGAGATTGTACAGCCCATAAACATTCATCAATAGGACGAATATCAAGATTGATTTTGACTTCGTGGTATTGAAGAGCAATCAAAGGAAGAGCAAGTCCAGGATTGCGGCAAAACCAGAATTGGAAAGGAATGTAAAGAGTTGTTTCAGGAAGAGCGTTACGGGGAGCACATACTTGACGAGGAGCGTTGGAGGTACAGGGACCATCAACAGCGGCGAAATTGGGGTCAGTGATGTATGTGAGTTGAGTAGTGTGACCGATCATGGCGTGGTAACCACGTTCTTGTTCGGCAGAGGATGTAAGTTGATTCCAGATGTGCATCCAATCACCGTATTGACGATCGATTCTTTGACCACCGATTTCTACTTCGACTTGAGAGATAAGTTGGTGACCAGGGAAATCTAACCAACGAGCAAAAACACCACCTTTGGTATTTTTCATGTTTTGGTTAATTTCAGGTAAAGTTACTTGAAGATATGTTCTGTAAGCAAGATCACCATTTCTGGAGACTGTGCAGGTAACACGGCGACCGAAATCGGCTTGACCGTTAAATGTTTGTTCAATAGATTCCATTGCGAAATTTGTATGACGACGATAGGTAACTTTCCAGAAAGTAATTTGAGGATTGCCAGTAAGATATACATCTTGGGCACCATAAGCGACTAATTGCATGAGACCACCTCCCATTTTTTATAATATTGCTAAAGAAAAAAAAATTTTCATTTTCGTATTTAATTCATATTACTATTAAAATCGATTTTATTTATATCAAAATTATCTTTGATAAATCTACGTAAATAACTATCCAACATTATTTCTTTTTCACCTTCATGTTTTTTAATAAAAATATATTTATCCTGGTTTTTTTTAATGGTCCAACCATTTTCTAAAGCATTGAATAAAAATGCCATCTTTTGTAGTGTCATATAATCAATATTAACGTTTTCGTCTGTGGTAATTTTAATATTATTATCCATTTTAATTAATAAATATTAAAAGAAATAAAATTTACCTTAATAAGTATTTTAAAAACTACTTACTATAAATATATAAAGTCATGCCTTCCTTTAAACCTAAAACAAATAAAAAAATTGTAATTGATAAAAAAAATATTACCACGTTAGATAGCAAGCATGAAGAAATATTAAAATCGTTAAATGATGAAGAAAGTAGGTTACCGTCATTATATGAAAAAATCGAGGAGTTACAGAAAGAATATAGCGATCCAATTACTATTTTAGATACCAAATTAGATATTAAGGATGAAATTAAAAAGATAAAATGTGAAATAAAACAAATTAAAATTGACAAAAAAAAATATTTGTTAAATAATTCTAAATTTGTATTTGATTATTTTGAAAATAAAAAAAAAATATCAGAGGGAGGTACCACTACACGTGTCCTTGATTCCTTTTTTAAAATTAAAAAGGAAGAGGACGAAGAAAAAGAACAAGCACAAAGTTCCAATAATTCAATTGTAAATCAATATTTATCAAATATTGATACTACCTTTTTTGATATTAATAATTACGTTGTTAACAGTGATATATGTAAAGAATGTAGAAAGGGTGAATTAATACCTTCAGAACATGAAGGCGTAATAATATGTAATAATTGTGGTATTTCATCAAAATATATTATTGAAAATGACAAACCGTCTTATAAAGAACCACCCAAAGAAGTATGTTTTTATGCGTATAAACGTATTAACCATTTCAGAGAAATATTGGCACAATTTCAAGCAAAGGAAAGCACTCAAATTCCAAATGAAGTGTTGGAAAACATAAAATTACAAATTAAAAAGGAGAGAATAGAAATTATACATCTTACGAATAAAAAGGCGAAAGATATATTAAAAAAACTGGGTTACAATAAATATTATGAACATATTCCATTTATAAAAGATAAATTAGGAATAAAGCCTCCCATCATGAATCAAGAATTAGAAGAAACATTATGTAATTTATTTATGGATATACAAGCACCTTATGCAAAATATTGTCCTGATGATCGCGTAAATTTTTTAAATTACTATTATACTGTTTATAAATTATGTGAACTGTTGGATCAAAAGCAGTTTTTGCCCTTTTTTCCAATGTTAAAAGATAGAGAAAAAAGAATAGAACAAGATGAAATATGGAAAAATATATGCGCCGAATTAGAATGGGAATTTATACCAACAATTTAATTCTAAATTATTTCATTGTTATTATATCTAAACTACATAATAAAATAAAATGACGTATACATTACAGTAAGTAATGTTTTTTTTTCGATAAAAAAATATAGCATATATATTTATATGAATAAATTGGTTGCAATTATAACTGGGCCAACCAGAAATGGAACAACGTACGTTAAAAATGTGTTAGATAGTCATCCTGATATTTTTTCAGGATTTGAAACAGGTATATTGTTAAATAAGGATTTTAATAAATCAAAACCATTTAATGATTGGGTATATGAAGGTGGATATCATTGGGGCTTGCCAAGAGAAATAAAATTACACAATGATTTAACATTAAATGATAAATATGTTCTTTTATTTCACAATAAAGGTTCTTTATTGGGACCTGTACAAAAGATGATAAAACAATCAACATTTTTAGTCGATAAAACTCCTGCTTATTTTGAATCTTTACAAACATTTACAGATGTACTTAAACGATTTAACGCAAAGATTCCTGTTATAATTAGCATAAAATATTTTAAAGATCATTATCATTCACATATGGTAAAACGAAATGATTTCAGTGAAAAACAATTTATGGACGAAGTTAATAATTATTTATCTATATTAAGGTATTTATATTTAAACAAACAACCAAATGTTTTTATATTTTTGTATGATGATATCATTAAATATAACAATAAATTTAATAATAAAGTAAAAGACATAATTAAACATAGAATCGATGTAAACAATATTCATTTATCTCATAACAATTATGTTGACAAGGTAAAACATTTTGAAGGCTGTAGGCCATATGGGAAATGGTCTAATGACAATCAACAAATAACCATACCAGATAAATATTTATACATAGAGAAAAAATATGACAGAATGATAAACAAAATTAAAGTAAATTTATAATTATTATTTTATAATGGAAAAAAATATTAATGCGCATAATTTTAGTAAACAAAAAACAGCAACCGTCGAAATAACTATCATTGATAATAGCAAAAAATACAACAAGGATGATTTTCTGGTTTGTATTTGTGAGAATTCTATTAGATCCATATAATAATTTATAAAATTCTTTATTTAATATATTTATACAAATATATTAAATTTTAATCATATTACACTACCATAGTCTGTATTTTATTAAATTGTGGATTGTCATATACACATATACGATAATCTAATGGCATATATACATATCCGTATTCAAATTCTAAACATCCACTACATTCGCGCTCTTTCCATCTCCCAGCACGCGAATTATAATAACGATGACATCTACAGTTTGGTAGTATATACTGATTGTACGCAAAATCTTCATATAAGTCTTTCTTGTAATATAGATATGTGTAATATTCTTTTACAGCTCTATATGCAAAATCATTTATTAGATATGATTGTATAATATCATTAATCTCGCGTGGTAGTTTATGTTGGATTAAAATCAGTGGCGAATTCATGTTATGTTTGAAAATATTAAGATTATGATTATTTGAATCAATTTTTAAGAATTACTCATTTTTGTGGGTTTTCATATTCACATACACTTATCACGTCGTCGTATAAATAATTATAGGCTTCATTGTTATCGTTTGTTAAATTCTTAAGTTCTGATAATTTTATCAATTTTTCAATGGCATTGTCTTTTACAATAATATCTCTCTTGAGATCACATAATAATGTATTGTTATTTCCTAATTCATCTATTATTTAATTTATTATATTCATATTTTTTTTGTTAATTATAAAATGTTAAATATTATTATAATGGGTAATATTTTTGCTTTCTTGTTAAGAAATGATAATATAGAATTTAATTTAGAAAAAGAAGAAGTTGTATCTAATCCTATTGAAGAATTTGAAAATATAAATGTGTTATTTTCTAAAACGAATTCAAAAAAAAAAGCAATATTAATAGGTGTAAATTATACACAGGATAAAAACAGTAACGACGACTTATATGGTTGCGAAAATGACATGAATAATTTGAAAAAATGGATAAAAGACAAATGTTATTTTAATGAGAATGCCATTATTACTTTGGATAGTAAAAATTCTACTAAGAATAAAATAATAAATGAACTCAGTTATATGGTAGAATACGCGCATATAAATATAAATTCTGAATTATGGTTAAGTTATTCGGGACATGGAACATATGTAAATTCAACAGAAGAATCAGATAACCGCATGGAAGGAATATGTCCTTCTGATTATTTACAATCAGGAATTATTACGGATGACTATTTAAATCGCGAATTTATTAGTAAATTACCTACTCATGCGAAATTATTTATATTGATGGATTGCTGTCATTCAGGATCTAATATGGATTTACCGTTCTATTATAAAAACATTAATACAATAGAAAAGAGAGAAGACATTAAAAATATTCCACGAGCAACAATTATTAAATTAAGCGGATGTTTAGATAGACAAGTTAGTATTGATTATTTCAATAAATATGCTAATCAATATCAAGGAGCATTTACTAACTCATTTATAGAAACATTTTCAAATGTAAATATGATTGATTCTGTATTAAACATAAACGATGATTTACGGAAAAAAGATTTTGAACAAATATCAGAGCTTTCGTTATCATCATTGACAGCATGGGATTATAAATTAAATGAAAATTAACTATGTTATTTTTTAATTATGTAAAACCGAATCCAATTCAGAGTGCCATTTTTTCATTTGCTCTTTTTTGAATATATGTAATTTGATAATATTCTCGAGATCGCCAATAGATGATTCATAATTATCGTTATTACAAAATAAACATGCATATCCTTTTTTTGAACATTTTGTTTTTATAAACATAACAGGTTTTTTTGAGCCTTTATTATTCAAATCTTTTAAAGCATCTAATATTGATTCATAGCTATTAACTAATTTGGTGGTCGACTGTAAGTAATCAATAAAACTACTATCTAATTCATAAGTATGATTCAAATTATAACTTATCATTAATGATATAATAATTAAAGATTTAATATATCATTATTGTATTTATTTTATATGTTAATTAATTAATTAATTAGCGTGGAAAACCGACAAGATTTGCGCCGATACCGAAACCAGCACCAGAACGAGCAGATACGGCCATACTTGGTACATATGTATCTAAGATAGAGAATGTTGCGGCGGCTGTAAGAGCAATTAATGCAACTTCATCCAAGTTAAGAGCTTTCTTTGGGATGGCATACGCTGCAAGAGCAACCATAACACCTTCGACTAAATATTTAATTGCTCTTTTAACGAGTTCACCTAAATCAATGAATTTGTTATCCATAATTATAAATATTATTAAGAAAAAAATATATTATTCGTAAAAAAACTTAAAACTTATTAGATAAGCATATTAAATGGAATCAACCAAAGTGTATGAACCAATGTTAAACAAAGACGGATCAACTAATCCTAAATATGTCGACTTATTGGAGGAAGATAAACCAATTGCGGGTCAAAAATTTGCCTGTATATCATTTGTATCACCTGAAAATATTCTAAAACAAAAAACTATTTTTTTCTTCGAGGAATTCCTAAAGGGATGGGATCTTGCAAAATCTATTGAAAAATTTCAAAAGTTTACTGGATTTTTGGCTTATAAATATAATTTAAATGGGCAAAGTGTTATGAGCGATTTAGAAGATTTTATTAAACAAGAAAAAAAATCTCTTTTTGACACTACCGTAGAAGATGAGTATAAAACATTTGTTGACAAAAACGAAGAAAAATTGGAGAATTTGTTTAATAGCACATATGATTTTCAAACATCTACACGTGGAATTAAAGTGCGTGGTGTATATCCAACACAACAAGAAGCTGAACTTAGATGTAAAATGTTACGCGAATTAGATCCTAATCATGATGTATATGTTGGACCTATTGGTTTATGGATGCCATGGGAACCTGAAGCATATAAGACAGGTCGTGTTGAGTATCTTGAGAATGAGTTGAATCAATTAATGCATGAAAAAGACGCTAACGAAACAAAAGCAAAAACTGAATTTGATAAACGTGTAAAAGAAACAAAGGAAAAGGCAATTGAAGATAATAAAAATTTGGCATCAAAGACTGGTAACAAATTAACGCAAAACATTGATGAAAATGGTAATCTGATTGGTGTTAACCTTGATGGTACTAATGAAGATATTAGTGTGGCTGATATTAGAAAAGAACTTTTTGAAAATGAAAATGTCATTATTGATAAAGATACTGACCATGGTTTGAGTAATTTAGAAGAAAGTGGCACCATTACTATTGATAAAGATAACAAGATTATTGTTGATAATATTTATGGCGATGAAGTGAATGCGGAAAAACGTCAAATACGTGCTCTCAAGGTTATTGAATATTTACCTGAAGGTGTTACACCAGAAAATATTACTTCTGAGCAACTTGATCTTGCTGAAAATGCTTCTCAAGTAGGTACAACAGAATCAATGACTATTACACAAGGAGAGAGTCAAACATCTGAAAACAAAAAAGATTAATAATTTTATATGAATATTGTGGTATATTTATATAAAAATATTTAAAGGTAATGTTATAATTGTTTCTATAATGAGCGATATTTGTATAGGAATCGATTTAGGCACAACATATAGTTGTGTAAGTATTTGGCAAAATAATACTGCCGAGATTATTGCGAATGATCAAGGAAATAGAACAACACCATCATTTGTTTCATTTACAGAAAATGAACGTCTTGTTGGAAATGCAGCAAAAAGTAATAGTTCAACAAATCCTACTAATACAGTTTTTGACGCAAAACGTTTAATTGGTAGAAGTTTCGATGATCCTGCGGTTCAGAAGGATATGGAATTATTTCCATATAAAATTGTATCTACACCTGATAATAAACCAATTATTGAAGTAACCTATAAAAATGAATTGAAACAGTTTCGACCTGAAGAAATTTCATCTATGATATTGAGTAAAATGAAAGAAACAGCTGAAAGTTTTCTTGGAAAACCAGTAAATGACGCTGTAGTTACAGTTCCTGCTTATTTTAATGATGCACAGCGTCAAGCAACAAAAGATGCTGGTTCTATTGCTGGCCTTAACATTTTACGTATTATTAATGAACCTACTGCTGCTGCAATTGCTTATGGATTAGATAAAAAAATGCAAAAAGAAAAAAATGTTTTAATTTATGATTTAGGTGGAGGTACGTTTGATGTATCTTTGTTATCTATTGAAGATGGAGTATTTGAAGTAAAAGCGACCGCAGGTGATACTCATCTTGGCGGGGAAGATTTTGATAGACGTTTGGTAGAATATTGTATGACTGATTTCAAACGTAAACATAAAGTAGATATGTCTCAAAATAAACGAGCAGTGCGAAGACTTCAAACAGCATGTGAAATTGCTAAAAAAACACTATCCAATTCCACTGTAGCACCAATGGAAATTGACGCATTATATGAAGGTATCGATTACAATACTACAATCAGTAGGGCTAAGTTTGAAGATTTATGTTCAGACTTGTTTAGAAACACTTTTGCTCCTGTAGAAAAGGTTCTTATTGATAGTAAAATTGGTAAAAGTTCGGTAGATGAAATCGTATTGGTGGGTGGTTCTACCCGTATTCCTAAGATCCAGGAACAACTTTCTCATTTTTTCGATGGCAAAGAACTATGTAAAAGTATTAATCCTGACGAAGCTGTTGCTTATGGAGCAGCTGTACAAGGAGCGATCTTGTCGGGGAATACAGATTCAAAGTTAGATGAATTGTTGTTATTGGATGTAATTCCATTGTCACTTGGTGTAGAAACAGCTGGTGGTATAATGACACCAGTTATTAGTCGTAATAGTACTATACCTATTAAAAAGTCACAAGTTTTTAGTACATATGCTGACAATCAACCAGGTTGTACTGTTCAAGTTTTTGAAGGTGAAAGACAATTTACAAAAGATAATAATAAAATGGGTGAATTTCAATTGACAGGTATTCCCCCAATGCCTCGTGGAGTGCCACAAATTGAAATTACATATGATGTTGATGCAAATGGAATTTTACATGTTAGTGCCGAAGAAAAATCGTCTGGTAAAAAGGAGAAAATCGAAGTTAAAAATGATAAGGGTCGTCTTACGGCTGAAGAAATCCAACATATGGTAGATGAAGCAGAACGTTTTAAGGAAGATGACGCAAAAATGAAGGAACAAGTTGAAGCAAAATCGGCATTGGAAAATTTGATATTTACTTCTAAATCTACATTAGATGACGTTATTAGTAATAAAAAATTAGAACAAGACGATATTGATTTGATTACTGAAAGAATTAAAACAGATCAAGATTGGTTGGAAAATAATGTAAACGAAGAAATTTCTATATACGTTAGCAAAAAAACAGACTTGGAACAGTTCTTACAACCATTTATGATGAAATTATCAGCAGCAAGTAATGTACGAACTGATGATGATGCGAATGATGATGTTCCTGAAGATCCTGGAATTGATGAAAACTGGGAACCTGATATTGGAGACGTTGATTAAATAGTAGCAAAAATTGATTCGTTATAATAGATTATAGTCATAGGTATAATGGACAAATCTAATTCCAAACCTTACTACGTAAAACATAATGTTGAACATAATGAATATTTTATGCAGCAATATGTATACCATTTAGGTATTGTAAATGTTCCTGAAATAATTGAATATAATGCTATAACTAAAATTATGATTATGAGAAAAATAGATAATAATAATTTATCATACGAATATGGAGAAGATGCAACAGATATTCCCGATGAATTATTTGATCAAGTTGTTAGAATAATACAAACTCTTGTATTACATAATATTGAATATCCTGATTTAACTGGGTATAATTTTGTAGAAGATAAACGCGGTAAAATTTGGATTATTGATTTTGAGCATTCATTAATCACGTTGTCAAAATATATTGATAATATTAATATATTATCTATTTGTAATGGTAACAAAGAATGGAATCCTGATTTTAAATAATTTATAAATTGAAGTAAAATAATTCAATTTATAAATATTAATAATTATCAAATGATAAAAATAAGCAATACTTATTTGACTATAGGTCATGCGTACACATTTTACACGTGTATTCCCTATAAGAAATCTTTAAAAACATTCAGTGGTACATATATAGATACCATATCTGGAAAAATGCGAGTTTCTGGCTATAAAGATAGTAGTACGTCTCTTGGAAAAGATGAATTATGGACAGTTCCAATAGAATGGATTACAGATGTTATGTTGTTATCACCTGATTAAAATTCTACCATTTCGATTTTTTTACACTGATTTTTGGTCCAGAACTTTTGCGCCTTGAACTTTGTGGATCATATGCGTCATCTTCGTCGTCAGAGTTAAGATTCTTGGAAAGTTCCCAAAATTCTTTAGATCCTAAACGAAAATCATTATGATTTTGAGCTTTGTACCAAAAAATTTGATCGGTTAATTTATTTGTTTTTGCATTATTGTTGATCACTAAACATTCAAAGTTCTCTGTACATTGATCCATAACTTGACAAAATGATTCGAATGTTGGAAACATACCCGCATAATTTTCCCATATTCTTTTGCGATTTGTAATATAAGGTTCACGTAAAATAAATACATAATCGATATTGGTTCGAAGATTTGGTGGTATACCTAAAGGATATTGCATTGTGATAATTAGCATTATTTTCCAATGACGACCATTCATAAACAACATGCGCATTAATTTATCTTTTGTCCATGATGAATCAAACAAACAATCATCTAATATCACAAAGGCACGTGGATCAATTGTTGTTTTTTTATATGTTTCTACTTCCTTTTTCATTTGTTTCATAACTGTTCTTTGACGTTTTAATATATTTTCTATAATAGCTGTATTATATTCATCGTGTATAAATAATTTGGGTACATGTTTACTGTAAAATCCATTTCCTGCTTCTGTTCCTGAAATAACAGTACCTATAGGAATATCTTGATGATAATATAGCAGATCCCTGACTAAGAACGATTTACCTGTATCACGGCGACCAATTAAAACAATTACAGGCCCAGTTGTACTGCCACTTTTATCATCGGATTTAAATTGTATTGATTTCATATCAAATTTCTTTAATTCCAAAGAAGTCATTTATGTATATTTAACAAAAAATCTAAATATATAAAACGAAATTATTAAGTTAAAAATTAAATGAATTTATATTTATTAAGGTTAAAAGAAAATAATGGAGTTCGAATTGAACTATATTAAGGATAATATCCCAGAATCATTATCCGATTTTTTAAATGTTTCAAATATGCAAAATTACAATCCATTATACAATTTGTTTTTCAAGTTAAATGAAAATAATTATAACCAAATTCAGTTAAATGAAAAATTAAAATTAAAAAGTATTCGAGAGAGAATATCTCATAATCAGTTTGAATGTGTTTTACAAGATTCGAATAACAAAATTAATAAGCAAATGTTTATCAAATTTTCGCCTATTATTGACCCTACTAAATATATGATTGGAAAATATGATTTATCGGATGATGACTTATTTGAGGTTCCTTCCTTATTCGCTACCAAAGATGGTAACGTAACAGATAAAAAAAACAATCCCTTTAATTCGGCATATATAGATGGGTTCTTCTCATTTTTATCAAGTAAATTATTACATGTTCATAATGTTGAAAACGCAAACGATTATTATGGATCGTTTACAGGTAATCAAAATGACTTTAGATATAATGTGTACGATGATGTCGATTATTTATGCGAGTCTGATTTTTTCCATACAAATAAAAATGTATTATTTGAGTTAGATGAATCTTTCGAGGCTGAATATGATAATAGTGGCAGTCGTGACAACAAAAAAAAAATTAAAATAGATACAAACAAGTTGTCACTAAAATCAGTTGATCATTTTAATGATAATATTTATGATAATATTTTTACTTCATCTACTGTAAATACTATTAGTAATAGTAATGATAATACCGCAAATGATATTGCTGTAAATGATGATGATATTGATTTTTCTCTTGAAAAAATTGAATTATCGCATCCAATTATTAATTTGAAAAACAATCGTTCGACTACAAACTCGACACATTCGTCCACATGTTCATCCAGAACTTCTATTACTGATAATAACGAAGATATTAGTATTGATGATTTAGAATCATTGGATGACATGTCATCTTGTAGTAGTGAATGTTCTAATGAAAATATTTATGCTCATATTCAAAATTTTCCTGTTAATATTATTGCTCTTGAAATGTGTGATAATACGTTAGACGATTACATGATGAATGAAGATATTTCAGATAAAGAATGGGCAGCATTGTTATTACAAGTTATATTGACTTTATTAATTTATCAAAAAACCTTTCAGTTTACACATAATGATTTACATTCGAATAATATTATGTATGTTAAAACGGAAAAGCAGTTTTTATTTTATAATTTTAATAACAAATATTACAAAATTCCTACTTTCGGAAAAATATGGAAAATAATTGACTTTGGAAGAGCCATATATAAATATAAAGATACTATTATATGCAGCGATTGCTTTGATAAAAATGAGGATGCGGATGGACAATATAATTGTGAGCCATTTTTAAATGAATCAAAACCACGATTAGAACCAAATAACAGTTTTGATCTATGTAGATTGGGTTGTTCATTATTCGATTTTTTTATTGATGATGTAACTGACGTTAAACAAAATAAATTAAGTTCTATTGAAAAGATTATAGTTGATTGGTGTTATGATGACAACAATAAAAATATTTTGTACAAAAAGAATGGTGAAGAACGATATCCTGAATTCAAATTGTATAAAATGATTGCCAGAACTGTTCATAAACATACTCCTGAAAATCAGTTAGACCATGATGTGTTTTCAGCATTTCAAGTAAGTAAAAAAAAGTTGAATCATAGTCAACAGAAAAAGATATTATATATTAATGATTTGCCAAATTACACATAAAATGTAATAATAATAATACTAATATTATCATTTATTTATTAGTATTATTTTCAATTCAATCAAAACCTCCACTTATTTGACAGTAAATAAGGGCTTTCCATTTCCCATGATTTCTTTATATTTGTATTAAGTTCATATCTATCTCCTCCAAGCCATTCACAATATTGTGCTCTTTCATATTCATGAACTTTATCATTATATTCTTGAAGTTCAATGATAACATTATTCATATTTTCTTTTGAATTATTATTGTAGTCGGCAATATAATTTATAATTTCTATTGGCAGTATGTTGTATAGTTCTTTATACATATTGAATGGTTAAATACATAATACATAATAAATAATAATATATCAATTTTATTATTTATTCTCTAAAATTCTGGATCACCTGTGAACGCAGGAGTTTTTAACGAACCTCCTCCTTTTATTAAATTAGACGAATCATCTGTTATTTGTTCAACAAAAAAATCTGCTAAATATACACCAATAAACACGAAAAGACTATCTTTTAATAGCATTTTTATTGGTATTTCCTCCTTACTAATATATTTCATATCAATAAATCGAATCAATAGATAAACTATTGAACTTATTAATGATAATGTTAAATTTTTACTCATTTTAATTAATAATAACATTATCATTATTATTGTTTTACGCATTTTAATTTAATATTTCAACACCATCTAACACAACTAAGTCATCATTGTTTTCTTTTACTGTTCCTAAGTCCTCGAAATTCAATTGAACATTTTCAGATGATATAGTTAATTTTTCATCATCATCGCCAATATCAGCCAATTCTTCTAATTTTCTTGCCTCATTTCTTTCGTTGCTTATTGTTTCTAAACGTTCAACTGATTTTGGTGCACTTACTGTTTCTTCAATCTTATTTTCATCTATCATATTATCTATATCCGAAAACTGTAGTGTCTGAGCAGTTTTAACAGTTTCTTCTTTTTTCTCTTCCATATCATTTACGTCAAGGGAAATATTTTGTTCTATCTTTTCTATTTTAATATTATCATCTTTTTTAAGAACGATCTTATCTTCTTCTTCGGCATTATTAATTATTTCCGTTATTTCTGTTTTTACATCTGCATCTGTATGTTGTTCATTATCATTTTTTGTTTCAATTAATGTTTCATTCGCCTCTACTTCTTCTTCAACACTCTCTTCTAAATAAGAACGTAGAATATGTTCAACGGGAATACTATCTCTAACCGCATTTACAACACACTCTTTAATAATAATTTCAAATTCACGATTATTTTTTTGAACTTGAAGAGGAGGAAGATCTTTCTCAAATAAATAAATATTTGTATACAATTTACGTGCAACATGAATATAAACTTTGTGTAAAAAGTCTTTCAACTTTGGAATGTTTAAATCGATTTTCTTTTGTTTTTTTCCCACTCTAACACATGTGAGTGCTTTCAATTGTATAACATGAACGCATGTAATTAAATCATCAATATATCCACATGAACTTGTTTCTAATATTCTTTTAACTTCACTTTGTATCATCTCATCATTCCATTTTGGAATTCTACTAATAAAATTTTGAAATGTCATCAAATATTTATCCTCCTCATCTGCCTCAATACACATTTTAAATGCTTCTGTATAAATAGATTTAAATCCTTCATGAATGAAAGGTGATAATATATTAATCAACCTTGAAACCCATTCATTTCTCGATTCCTGTAAACTGGCTACATTAAAGTCATCCATTTACATAAAAGAAACATTTTCTAAATCATCATTATTACGTATTAAAACAAAATTTAATAATGTAAATATAAATAATTTTTCATTTCTAAATTCCTTTTTAATTTTTTCAAACATTGTTAATAATGTGTATTTTTTCAAATCTTCAATGCTTTTTGTATTTTCTATATATTTTATGATATCTATACTTGAAATACCTTTTTCGTAAACTTTATTCGTTATTTTAATTAACTCTAAATTTGTTACACCTTTCATAATTTTATTCATTTGTGTTTTAACATAATCATCATTTGTTTTAATAATTTTACCTTCTTTAAAGATATCATCTATATTATAAATATGCAAATTTATAGATTTATTATCGACAGTAGGTAGAGGAACAAAAATATCACAAAATCTTGATAATATTGGTCTTAATAACTTAATTTTATTTTCAACTATTATAAAAAAACGTGTAGAATGACTGAATAATTCAATACATCTTCGAAGTGCTGATTGTGCGTCAATTGTTAATTTATCGGCATTTAACAATACGATACATTTGAATAGTTTTTCATTATTAACTGAATGGACATTTGTTTTTGAAAAAAATTTTAAATCTTCTCGTATGAATTTAATTCCCTTGCCGTGGCCACAATCTATTGTCATAACATAATTTTTAATCAATGTTTTTTCATTATTATATATTTTATTTATAAAATTATGCACCAATGTTCTTTTGCCAGATCCATTAGGGCCGTGAAATATAATGTTTGGAATTTTATTTACAGTAATAAAATATTTTAGTTTTTCATTTATATTAGTATGAATGTTAAGAATACTCATTAATTATATACTTATTTTACTTTTAATATATATTTGTAACGTATTGTTATTATTTTTAATATTATATTTATTTATTAATGGAAGCTTTAAAGCAGAAAAAACAAGACTTGTTAACTAAAAAAAAGGAACTACAAGATAAATTACAAACCATTGAACGTGAACTTAACAAAACATCTAATAATATATTTTCTTACTGTTTAAAAACAACAGGTCATAATTTAATTTCAGAGAGAGAATCTGGAATGTATGGAGAAACATTTACTTATTGTGAGTTATGTGATTACGAAGTTTAATTCATATAATAGTAATGTTAATCATTATATGAGTTTATACTGAACTATTTAGACTATGGGTGTAAGGGTTATTTTTAAAAGCAGTCAAAATATCTGGCTGAATTCTATCACATGAAGCATTTTGATCATAGTGTTGAGGACCGCTTATTTTACCATAATTTGAGGCACTTGGTGGTCCTTGTGGCATGTTAGGACCACTTAAACGTTTGTTATTTGAACCACGTTGTGTATCAATATGAACATTCAATTCGCTATTCAATACACTTGTATTACCTGATGGTGTATATCCTACAATATGTTTATTATTGTTATTACGTTGATTACGTACAGCACCTTCTAATCTATGACCTTCGCCCGTTGACATTGCGTTACCATAATCATTATATGATGTTGTAGTACGTTGTGTTAATCCAGCAACAGGTTTATTCAACATATAACCATCTTGTGTTTGACTCTGAACATTTAAATGAAACTTAGAATCAACTGTCATTTCTTTGTTTGTAGTTTTCAATTTATCAGCAGGATTGATAACATATTCACCACCCGCACCATACTTTTGAATATTACCACTTAAACGTTTATTACCTATCGAATTTTCTTTTCTGGATGGTCTCAAAATATCTAACAATGGTGCAACCACTGCTCCTAATGCCGCTTGAACGCCGCCTAATTGTGTACTTGGTTGTGTTGTATTACGATTATTTGGATTAGAAATAAAACTGTGCTTGCCGTAATCACCATCTGTTGCATGATTACCACCTTCACGTGTGGGACCACCCATTTGTGAACCATAAATATGATCACGCATTGGTTCTGTATAGTTTTCTTTAGGTTTTGATTTCTTATATTCACCAGTAGCAATACCTTGATATTCCATACTGGTTTCTGTTCTATTTTCAAATGGCATTACTTCCATTGCTCTTGATGTTGGTCCCTTTTCTAAACCAGTTGTAGTTAAATAACGGTCAGGACTATTTGTGAAATATGTATCAGGTGCATATTTTTCAACATTACCTAATTGACCACGTTCAACCATACTTTTAAGAGCAGGACCAGCTGGACCTTGATGATTTTGTAATCCATAGGTAACCTTGGGATTTGTCGCTACACGCAAATCATCAACAGTTTTTGGCTGCCATAAATCACGAGCTTCCATACCAGAATTAAATCCTGCGTTACCTTCTACTCCATACCCCTTATCTAATCCAGGACCAATATTTTTAGATTCGAATGGTTTAACATTTGCCATGCTTGCGCTTGGATTTACACGTGATCTATAAAAATCTGTCATGTTAGGAGCACCGTGAGCCCATTGAACGTTCTCTTCTGGTTTAAATAATGCACCACGCTCTTTCTTTCTCATATGTTGAGAACCTGCACCAGACATTGAATCCAATGCGGATTCTGTAGTCAAATAAAATTTATCACCTTGAGCAGCAAATCCGCGTGATTTTGACCCAAAGAAAGGTTTCATATTACTATGTTTAAAATCAGTAACATTTAATGGTTCACCTGTCAATGAATACTGTTCATTGGGTAAATTACTACCCATGTTATTATTCTGAACCACTTCATTTTTATAAACATCTTGATTAAAATATCTGTCACTGGCAGTATTTGGATTTACATAATGATTGATATTTGTTTGTAAATCTTCCGTTCCTTCTACTGGATAATTTTCTACTATATTATCAGTTTTATTTGTTTCAAAAGATTCTATATTATTGTTCTGTTTTGATATTGTATATAATCCTCCTAGACCGATTAATGCAACAAGACCAGCTTCCATATTTATAATAAAACAATATATTATTTTAACTATTTCTAACAATAATAAATTAATAAATCTTTTATTATTAATTTATTCAAATATTTGAACAACTTCTTGTTTTACAAATAGTGCTATTGCCATTCATAAAATTATGGGAAGGCAATGCTTCCTTTGTATTATCATTTACACAGGGTACTTTTGGAATATAATAATCTTTTTCTAAAATTCGTGTACTCAAATTGTTATGAAATGGTATGCATGTGTGTTCTTGTGGATTAATTGGTAAAATCTTCCAATTTGGTTGTTCTAAATCACGATACATCCATGCTGGATTTGTCACTCTTGATTGATCTGTATATGGTCTATTTGAACCAGTTGGTACTTGAAATGATTTTACTTTATTTTCAATATGACCATTTGTTTGCACACAATCACGATTCATATTTCTTGTTAATCCCATTAAATCACTTTCTAAATTAACAGTATTTGTATGATAATTTGCTCCCCATTTTTGTAAGCGAATATGTGGATCAGATTCATAATTAACATTTGAACCTGGACCAGGAACATTTAAATGGTATCTGCCAGCATTGGTTGATATTTGTAAATCTTTTTCTATTCTTGGTTGACTATTTTTTATACTGGTTGACGACATTATTTTATATATATCTTATATTATAATATATTTTTTAAGACATAAAATAAGGTCGTTGATTCTTTTCAACAACTAAAGGGTCAGGTAATATCATTTGCATGCGATCATAAAATACAACTTCAGGAATATTTTTCATACTGGGAACAACTGGCTGTTTAGGTTTTACTAAATTTGTTGAATCTATACCTCGTAACTGTGATTCAATATCAACTCCATTATGAGAACGTTCATTTATTGAAAATTTCGGAGGAGCCAATCCACAATTAGGTGTTGCAGGCATATATGATTTTCCGTAATAAGGACTTTGATTATTGTATGCTTCAAATAATTCAAAATTTCGTTGCTCTAATTTATAATCACTTTGTGTATTATTATTTCTGGTAGAGGCCATTATTATATATTGCTAATTATTTTATTTTTAAACAAATCGCATAATTTCATTGTATCACAGTCTTCTTCAAGCAATCCACATATAAGTACATGTAAATATTTGAAATAATCATAGTTATGCAAATATGTAAATAAAAAATCCATTGAAAATCCTTTAACCATTGTATTTGTAGTATTTTCACTAATGTTTTCCAACATACTTCTAAACGCCAAATTATCTATTAAATTATTATACATTAAATCTTGTTTAAATGATAATTTACTAATTGCTTTGTCTAAATTATCTTCGTTTTCTAAAACTATGTTATAGGCATTCAATAAACATACACGATAATCATCATCGTTGTCATATTCAAAATCATATTCTTTGTTGTAATTCATTATATAAAATATAATAGTCTTAATATTTTATATAATTTTTATATTGTATTATTTAATTCTTTTTACCTGAAAAATAATCATAATCTTTGGTTAATTCACGTGATGGTAATCCACCTCTTATCCAACCCTCGGCAGCAACACCCTCTACTAAATTAGCAGGATTATTAACAGTTGATGCTAAAGAAGGAATTAATTCAGGATGTGATAGAGGAATATATGATTTTTCTGATGAAGGATCGATACTTTTTCTACTTGAATATTGTTCGCCTTGAGCAAGCTGTGATTCTAAAACAGGGTTACCAGCACCACGTCCTAAAAATGGAACTGTTCTATAAGGACGTTCCTGTAAATCAATTCTACATTTTGGATTGGTTTGAACTGTACCAATCAATAAACTCGAATTTGTATCTACGTTACAGCCTTCAAGTGCCATTTGTTTTGAACCACTATAATTAATATTAGGTTGAGAAAGAGCCAAATTCATACTATTTTTCATTAAACAATCTTGTGAACCATAATTGGTTAATAAATAATCAGCATTCTTGGTGCTTTGTAAATTTCTTTGACTTAAATCACAATTGTCATTACCAATTCGTGACATATTATTAAATGTGTAATCACTAATGTTAGCCATTATAATAGTATAATACAATATTATTTTTACTAAACTGTCAATTTAATATCCTGGAAGTTTTGAAAAATTGTTTTTACTACATGCTAAACTATCTCCATCTTTACATGATACCATATCTCCATACAAATATTCAGCAAATGCTTTTTGATCATTTGGAACACGTGAGTTTGGCATACTATGAAAGTTTCTCATTGATTGTTCAAAACCAAAATTATCCCCTAAATCTTTAAAAAGGCGCTTATCAATATCTTCATTTGAACTATTCAATTGTGTGATCATTTCCTTTGTATTATTATTTATATCATTTTCCACTTTTGGATTAAAAGCTGGTGGTGCCGACTTACGTGTAGGATTATCTTGAATTTCTGGTAACAATACATTCTTCAAAGGATTGCTTAATTGTGGTTTTTCAAAATTATGTTTCATTATTTCAAAATTTTTATTGTTTGTAAAACCTTCCTTGGCAATTGATTTTATATTATCTTCATTTTTTGTACTGTTGTTATACATGTAAAATATTATACCTAAAGTAATAATACCTGTAATCAAAATAGGAAATGATTGCAATGTAATAAATCCTAAAATTGATAAAACAATTATTAATCGTGAAATTGAATTCATTTTTTGACTATATGTCATTGATTCAATTGGCCATAATTCTGTAATATTTTCTTTATCGATTAATACACGTGGTTCTTCTGTCCAAAATTTAACTGTCATTATATATATTCTAATTTTATTTTTAATCAATATAATCCATTTTAATAACATGATGAATCATTATCATTTCCCATTGACACATTTAAATAATTTAAATGATCAGATGTACTTGTACAATGCAAAGGTCCACATGAATTAGAACAACTATTATCTTCACTCAAGTAATCATTACATATTTTATACTCGGAATTATCTTCAGTATACCATATTTCATTTGGTATATGAGAATATTTCAAAAATTCCTCGGGTACATGTGGTACCATATCATAATAATGTGTAATCCTATAGGACGTTATTTTATATTTATTAAAATCTTGTACAAAAGCATTGTTACCTACCCTCGGTGATCCAAACGTTATTACATAATTTACATCATATACATTCTCTAATAATAATATTTCATACGCCATTATGGTAGCCATGGCTCCACCCAATGAATGTCCTGTTATCAATAAATTGTTTGTATTATATTTATTGGTCAATTCATACAAGTTAATAAAAATTTCCGATTTTATAAAACTATATGCTTTGAAAAACCCATCTTCTATTTTAATAGAGCTATCATTATATGGCGTTATTTGATGTATCTGAATATTCTCTATCCAATTGTGTATATTAGAGGAACCACGAAAAGATGTGAAAATTGTATTTGTTATACTGTCATAACCTTGAAGAGCTTTTGAACCACTATTTTCTACGACATAATCCAAAGTAATCGAAGGTTCACATGTTTTATATACCCAATCATCTACTGATGATACACAATAAGTCGACTGAACCAAATTAACACAATGTATTGCAAGATTTTCATCATACGCATAACATGATACTGTTAATAATAATAATAAAAAACTGATCATTATTATTATTATTCATTTTAGTTTTATATTCTAATCTAAAATATATCCATAATCACTATAATTAGCAACATACATAAATATACCTCTAAGCTGTAAACATCTACAAAAAAACATGTCGAAGTTTGTATCCTCTGTTGATCTTATATTTTCATTAGAAATGGCTTTTGATATTGCTTCGAATTTATTATTACTTATCATCATACTACCAGAAATATAAGGCACATTCCAATATCCTTTTGATTCACGATTTAATAACTTATAATAATCCCACGATCTGTCGTAAAATCCATCATGTTTAACTTTTCCCCAAAAATTCGAAAAATTAGTATTTTTTTTACCTTTTAACATTGGTGCAACAATATCTAAATTGCTACATATTGCCTTGTTAAACCACAGATCGTCCACTAATGTATGTGATGCATTTCCCAAATAAATATAATCATATTTATTTTTACTTTCTTTGAAAAACTTACCAAAATATGATCTTAAATCATTACAATTATTTACAATTTGTATATTTGAAATTTCACAACCTACTGATTTTTCAGTTAATTCAAGAATTTTAGAAATGTCAATATCTGTCAAATTAATAACATGATAATACATATTGGAAAAAGGATATTTTTGCTTATTTACATTCATTACATTCATTATATTATTCAAGGAATCTAAGATTATACAATTCATAATCTTTGGGTATTCTGTAACGTGTAAATTATCTAATTTCTTCATAATTGTATGATTGTCTTTGTATCCATATATATCACGATACCTCAAATTAATATAATTACATAATTTATCAACAAACGTTTTTGAATCTGGGCCACCATTTCCATGTACCAACATTGGTGTAGTATCTGTTAATTTATTATACACTTTTGATTTACTATCATTTATAGTAATATATTCAAAATGTGAACTTAATGTTTGGAAAATCTCAGCTTTTGCATCTAATTTAATTTTTAAATCTATTTCACCTTTTACAGATTTCAAATATTCTAATTGATAATATAACTGATCATCATCATAAGATTCAATATGTGTTGTGATTAGTTTTTTAATATTTTTTATAGATCCAATAAATCCACCAGAATTTAAAAATTTATAGGGAGTCTCTTGATCTGGAAATTGATTTGTTAAGCTTGCATCTGGCCATATTAATGCTTCTCCTGAAAATAAAACATCAACATTATTACTTTTCTGAATCTCTCTAAATTTATTTATAATCATATCTGGAGAACAGGATAAAACAGCATCATAACAATCACTAAACACAATTAATCGTTCATCATTATCATCAAATGATTGCAAATATTCTTTTAATAATACTACTTTATGGCCGCCACCCGCTCCTTTCGCCATATCATTTCCACACCATGGTTTACCAAATCCTAAACACACATAAGGAAATCCATATGTAACCGCGCTATCTACAAATCTTTTATATCCATCTACAGGATCGGTACCAACCGTCACTGCTTGAATTGTATTTTCGTAAAAATTATTAAGATATTTATAATGATAAAATGGTTGCCCTTCTGTTTCAGAAACTAAAAACGTATTGGGCTTTGGTTTAATAATGTCAGGCTTTATTGCAAGAGCGGTAATTTTTTCATCTGAATAATTACTACGTTTATAATATCCTGAATTCAAATTTAAATACATAATCGGTAAAAAATCATCCACTGAAATAATATTATTTAAGAATTTTGAATTTACTATTTTTCTTATTCCCTCTTTGCTGAACATATATCCTATACACCAATATGAAAAAACTGGATTTACTAATTTATAATCATCATTTATTTGTAATACATCGTTATAATCATCTCTAAATGTTTTGCGCCCCAAATATAACAAATCAAAAGTAGGCGTTTTATTTAAAGTATCTCTTATTATATTTTCAAATCCTGATTCAATAATAGCATCAGATTCCACAAAAATAGGATAATCTATATCTTCATCCATCGCCTTTTTCCAACAAAAATAATGGCTTAATGCACATCCTATTTCACCAGTAGTTAAACTTGTATCTGTCCATGGATTACGAAAACTTGGATCAATTGAAATATTATTTTCTTTATAATAATCTTCAGTAAGATCTCTACCATAAATTGCATCAAATATCTCATAATTTAAATTAGTTTTTTCTAATTTTTCAGTTATCTCCTTAACCAAATCGGTTTTATGTTTTAAAACAATCGCATAGATTTTTATTGAACCTGTTTTTTTCATAATATTATATATTTCTAATATTTTTATTATATAATATTTTTCGCATTTCAATACAAATTATTCACTACCACCACAATGACTAAATAAATTCGCGGTTTTAACTACAAAACATATAACGACGATTTTTTAAATATTTTTATTTCATTATAATTATAATATTATAATGAAATATTAATCAATCTTATGCTTTCTTCTTTTTCTTCTTCTTCTTTTTTGTTGAAGTAGATGGAACATCAGTTTTATCTTCCATTGCAAGTAATTCTTCCATTGCTTTGTTTACTTCTTCTTCAGTTCTAATAGGCATTGCTGCTAATTTTGCTTTTTTCATAGCCTCTGCTCTTTGTTTTTCTTCTGCTTTTTTTATAATACGTTCACGCATTTCTTGTTGTTTGGTTTGCTGTTCCATCATATTGTTAAAAGCATTCATATTTACCTTTCCTTTTGTACCACCAGCTCCTTTGGGCATTTTCATACCCATTTGACTTAACATGGATTGAATGTTTTCCATACCAGGCATATCTTTCATTTTTTTCATCATCTCACCTGCCTCTTGTAACAACTCACTTTCTTTTAATTCACCACTTTTAATTCTATTATCTAATTTACTGCCTACATTTTTAACCAAACCCATTAATTTCGTGGGATCACCCATCATTTTTTTAAATACATCATCCATATTTGCGTCTTCATTCAAATCTAAATCTAAATCACCAGCAGTTTCTTCAGCAATTTCGCGTGCCAATTTACCCAATTTACCATCCAACATACCAGTTATATGACTATGTAAATCTTCAGGATTAGGAATATTATCCATATTAATTCCTGACTTAGACTCACCTGCTTTATCACTTTCATTAAATAAATTATGCATTTGACCAATTGTTTCCTCCAATTTTGATTTAAATTCGGTTTCATCGACAGTCTCAAACATTTTTGCGGTATCGCCAAAACTTTCTCCATTTTCAAATGACCCAACCATGGTAAATAACATCAATTGTAAATATTTCCATATTGTCTCCTTTGTTTTACTTGAAATATCACATGACCATAAGTATTTAAAATCTATACCAGGTAAAAAAGTAGTATTCATTTCTACGTTTGAAAATATTTCTTCATTTTGATATAAAATGTCAAAAAATCGTTCGGGAATAATACCCTTACAATAATTATAAACGATTCTTACAGAATCATCACAATTATCTTTCATACCGATATTTTTTAAATCATTATCCAACTTCGAAATGTATTCTGGAAATGTTGTCAAAATATCCTTTACCAAATCTTTAACTATTTTTTTAAATTCTGTTGGAATTTTTTCTGAAATAACCTCTTCTGTACAATCTGTCATTGTTTATAAAGATGTATAATAATTTTTATTTAAACCAAACTTATTTTATAAAATATAAATTTGTTAATTTCGATAAATTCTGAATATATTTCATTGTTTTTTCTTGATTCTCTACACCCATATCTCTTATTGGTTGCTTTAACCTATTTATTTTATTTAATATCTGATCCGTATTTTTCATATTAATGTCACCACTATAATCCTTGTCTAAGAAAAAATCCATATTAGAATCGTTTATTTCACTTCCATATTGTAAGGTAATGTGTCTATACCATACATCGATAATCATTTTTGGATTTGCTTTCCGTAAAGCAATGAGCGCATTTTTAGTAGCTAATAAATCAGCGTCTTGTGGAAACACCTGTTGTATATCGCTAATAAATTCACTAAAATGTTCATTAAATCCTTTTAATATGAGACCTTTGTCTGCCATAATTATTTATAAATATTAAGCTTTTATTTTTAAATAATTAACATAAGATATTATTTATCTGTTCAAATCTGTTTCTCTTGTTTGATTAAGTGAATCTACTGATACATTTCCACCTATTTTATCTGGTGTATAATTATCAGGAGGTGTTTCTATATTTGATGCCATTTCTGGTACTGCATAATTATACATTTGAGACGTACCTCCATCCCCCTTTGCGGACAAATCATCACTCGACATATCCCAAAAACTATAGTTATCTGATATCACGCCACTGCCGTTTAATGTTCCTAAAGAAAAAGCCAATGGTTCACCATTGTTCATTGTTGCTTTATTATTAAGCTGTGTATCTTTGTGTCTAAAATGATTATATATCTCGTCACCAAACAATACACGATGTCCGTGATTCATTAATAATAATGCTGGCACTTTATTCACTGTTGGTGGTAATCTTAATTCTTGTCCATTTTCCAATATTAAATATGTTGCTCCATCATGTCCTTTTTTTCTCTTATCTATACATAAATAAAACACTTCTTCTTTTATTTGACTTTTTGCAAGAGTCGATAATACGTTTTTACAATTAGTACAATAATTACTATAATATAAAATATTAGACATCTATAATTATTTGAAATAATAAACAAAAATGTTTTTAACTAAATATTAAATAAAATTGATTAAAAAATAACTGTATTAATATATAATAAATAATAATGACAGAACCAGTTGTAGTATTTAATAGTCGCGGAGATGATCTACAATTTACACTAAGTGGCGTAAATACAAGCGTTGCGAATGCTTTAAGAAGAACCATTGTGGCTGATATTCCTTGTGTCGTTTTTGAAACATATCCTTATGAAAAAAATAATTGTATTATTCATAAAAATACTACGAAATTCAATAATGAAATTATTAAACAACGATTGAGTTGTGTACCAATTCATATTACAGATTTGTCGTTACCTCTCGAAAACTATAAACTTATTGTTAAAAAAAAGAATGATACTGATACAATTCAATATGTTACAACCGAAGACTTCAAAATATACGACATTAAAAATGACAAATTCATTTCTGAAACAGAAAATGATAAAATTTTTCCTGTGGATCCTATTACTAAACGTCATATCGATGTCTTAAAATTGCGTCATCAAATGTCCGCTGAAATTAGCGGTGAAGAAATTGATCTTGAATCCACATTTTCCATTTCTTCGGCAAAGAATAATGGCATGTTTAACGTAGTATCTACATGTACATATGGTAATAGTATCGATGTTTCAAAAGGAACTATCGAACTTAATAAATATTTAAAAGAATCAAAAAAGAAAGGATTGAATAAAGAAGAACTTAGTATTGCTGAGAAAAATTGGAATATCTTAGATTCTCAAAGACACTTTGTAGAAAACAGTTATGATTTTATAATTGAATCCGTTGGAGTATTTGATAATTCTGATATTGTAAAAGCAGGATGCAGTGTTATTATTAAACAACTCCATGAACTAAGAGACATTTGTGAAAAGGGAGATATTAACATCAGTGAAAGTATTACTACGATGGATAATAGTTACGATATTAGGCTTGAAAATCACGATTATACTATTGGTAAATTGCTCGAATTTATGTTATATGATCAATACTTTGTTAATAAAAAGAAAATTAATTTTTGCGGATTTAGGAAAAATCATCCCCATGACACATATTGTATTATTCGTTTAACCTATAATGAACCTACAGAGAAAACAGTTATTGTGAATAACATAAATTTTTGTATTGATTTAGCAATCGAACTTTATAACAAGATACTGCGTCAGTTTTAAATAACTATATTATTAACAAAAAATTTTATTTATTTTTTTTTCGATTCTTATATTATAATTATGAGTAGTTGTCCATCAATTCAAGAAATTGAAGATAGAATTAATGCTGAATTAAGAAAAGAAGGTTTAGAACCTGTTGAATTCGCCCGAGAATTTCAAAAAATTACCAGAAGTGGTAAAAAATATGGTGGTATGCGTGGCGGTGATGGCGAGTGCACTGTATATGATGGTGTTATAATATTAGCTCTTCTATCTGCTTCTATGTTTGGAGGACATTACGTTTTAAGTTGTGTATCTGAACAATCCATGTCAACCTTGAACACAGCAGTCTCTGATACTTTTCACCGTGGATTAAACGGAGCTATTTTACAACTTTCAGCAACAATGACTTACTCTTCACTATCTGATTTAGGTAGTATGGTTAAAACAGGACTTGCAGGTGTAGGTACTTGGTCTATTTCTGAATGGTCAGGAGTTAATTCCAAGGTAAAGGAAGAGATGACGAAGATATGTGCTGCTATGAACGCATTTCGCACTGGTCAAAGTGGTGTTAAATGGAAGGGTGGTCGCAGAAGACGTAGTCGTAAATCAAGACGTGGTGGATCATGTGGAGCTAAAGTAGGTGGTCGCAGAACACGTAATCGCAAAGCTGGTTCCAGACGCAGCCGTCGTGGTGGTTCTCGTAATCCTATGGGTGGTTCCAGACGCAGCCGTAGATCCAGACGTTAAATATATAACATCTATATAAAAGAATCTATTTATAAAATTGAAGTAACTTTTTTAATTTTATAAATAAGAAAAGAATAAATGATTAATACAATGTTTAAGCAATTACAAGTAAATACGCGTGAAGAGCGTCGTCTCTGGAACGAAATGCGAAATGATCTACGTACACACAATAGTTTCCAGGTGAGACAACGATACTATCCATTTATGTTGGAATTATGGGAACAAAGGCGTATATTAATTGAAAATAGTTATCGCGAAAAAATTCAAGAAGAAAATAAAAAAAACAAAGTTATAGAACTGGAACGAGAAAAAATGAGGGAAGAAGAGTTTATTCAACGAGAACTTGAAAAGAAATATCTTCGTGAAAAAAGAGCTGAATATCGTAAAGAACTAAAAGAAAAAAGACAACAAGAAATATTAGAAAATCCGAGTATAATTAGACGATCAATCAGAAATCAAAAAACACAAGAATATTAACATGGTAAATATTTATATTTATATATTCTGTATTTATGTATTTTTTATTTAATTCCATATAAACATATTTTCTGTTATTATTATATATATGAGCGATTTCGAAAAAAAGGACAATGAACAACAAGACAAACAACCAGAAATTTCGAACGAAACTGTTGAAAAACTTATTCATGAACAACTTACCATTTACAAATATAATAATAAATTTTGGGATAAAAAATATTTGTCTTACGATTTAATATCATCTAATTATGAAGCAAAATTAATTACAAATAAATTATCATTCGGATTGTATCACTTTCATTTTTTTAAAGATAATTTTTGCAATGAATTGGTTAGTGATCTAAAAAAATTTGGCGGATGGACAGACAGTAGACATGATAACTTCCCAACAAATGATGTACTATTAAAAGAATACAATAGTAATTTACACAGTATTTATACGTCTTGTATAAAAAACATTGTTATTCCTATTGTAAATAAAATGTACGAAGGAAGTAGTTACAAACCTGAAAAATTAACGCACGAAACCTTTATAATTAGATATAAACCAGGAATTCAAAATAGTTTAAATCTCCATCACGATTCTTCTGAATTTTCAGTAATATTAAATTTATCAAAAGAGGGGGAAGATTTTGAAGGAGGAGGAACATATTTTCCTCAACACGAATTGTTAGTAAAAGCACCCAAAGGCCATTTAGTCATGCACCCTGGCAGAATGACACATTGGCATGGTGTTAGACCAATTACATCAGGAGAACGATACGCAATTGTTTCTTTTTGTAAATTTGATAGTAATTAAAAAAATTATAATATTTTATTTTTTTTAATTAATTATTTTTATTATTCTGTTTGAATTTCCTTTTCCTTTTCTTCTGAATCGATAATTTTTTTTCGTTCTACGTCCTTTTCATTAGTTCTAAAAACATAATTCAACATCGCCATCTGTTGAGAAGGATGTAGTTCATTAAAGTAATATATAACATCTGTCAGCATAATTGACTTTTTATGGTTTACGTACTCACTCAAATATTTTTGATGGATATTGTACATATGAATACGATATTGCTTAGGCCATTCACCTAACGGTTTCTCTTTTTTAATATAACACTTTACATAGTTATGATAGAGGGTATATGTAAATTTGTGAACTTGGTCTCGATATACATTGAATTTATTTTTATCTTCAGGATACAATTTCAAATACTTTGTCATGTTTCCTGATTTACGCAATTCCAAATATGTATATTGACCTTTTGATTGATTACCTCTCATGCGTCTAACATCTTCATAATTTGGATTACGAGCTTTATAACGAATAAAAGGATTTGTCAAATCTTTGAAAACGACTCCTACAATACTATAAATCGTATTAGAAGAAGCATAGTGATCTACATAATTCATCTTTGTGTGACTTGTTTCATTATAAATAGCTGGTAGTTTTACACCTGTATTATTTATAATATATTCCTTTGCTTCTTTCATATTATTGTCCAATAAAGCATCATTGTTAAAATCAAAACCATTCACATTAATCATTTTTTTATCGTTTTCTTCAACCTCCTCAAATGAATACGCTCCTACCAAATATAATCCAGGTTTATTAAATGGAGTAACAATTCTATTTTCAGGATGTTGCAATACAAAACTATAACAATAATTTTCATTAAAATTATCTTCAATATTCAATCCACAAGCTATGCATGCTTCTTCAAATAAAGCATTAAACGTTTTGGGAACATCTCTATAAAATTTGACATTTCCACCTACTGTACTTCTTGTTGCGATATCCCATGTTTGTACTTCTTCATCATAGAATAAATTTACCATAGTTCCTTCTACAAATTCTTCAGCCCGAGTATTTATCATATTTGAATCAGTTAAACCATCCAAATTTAGTGATTTAGTTGGAGAAAATACTGTCATTTGTTTACTGTTTAAATTCACGATTAAAGACCGAAAATTACCAGTGTTTTTATCATTATTACAAAGAAGATCCTTATCATATCTTAAGATTTGATAATTACCGCCTTTTGAACTTCTATAACCTTTTTTATGAACCTTTATACTATCAATTAGATCGGTAGACATTATATAGTCTTTATCAAACAGAAGAGGATTTGTCATATTAATAATGAATTATACTGCTGTATTTTTAAATCAATTTAATACGTTATTGATATTAATTTCTACTGTAAATATAAGATATGTCAAAACAAAGTGATACTATATTTTTACAAACATATGATATTATAAAATTCAATTCGCCCGCAAATGATTTATATCATGATAAAATTTTTTTATTGGACTATATCGATAATATAAAATTAAAAATCATCAATGTCTCAACTAACGACGATTATACATTACTATTAAATACCGATAAATCATTACAAGATGAATCTATAGAAAGTATTATATTAGTCAGTCGTGGTTCTAATGATGGTTACGCAAAACAAAACAATCTATTGCCTAACACATGGATTGATGTTCATTTCGGTGGCGAATTTCCATCTATTATTACAGGACAAATAACTAATTTAGAAGAAGATATGATTGAAATTAAATTGTACCAAAGTGATGATGTTATTTATATAGATTTTGCTTATAAAGGAGTACCTGAGGAACTATTTATTGATGAAATTATCATTCGACCTCAACCAAGTGTATTAAAATCGAAGGAGAGAACGCCAGAAGATAGTCAGATACAAGAAGAAGAAAAACCTACAATAACCGCAGTAGACGATGAAGATGAACAAGAACAATACGATATTTATGGAATTACACCCACCCCCGATTATTCGGATGAAGTTAATGAAACACTTATTGGAACAAATGAAGATGAAATATTTGGAAAGAGACTCGGTGAAGTATCTATTTTGAAAGACGTTGATAAATCAAAACAAAGATTTAGTATTGAGGCACAAACAAATAGTTTATTAGATGAACTATTATCAGATATTCCAACACATAAACGCAACTCAACTGTTATGAATAACTTAAATCAAATGATTGAACGGTTTGTTCAATTACGTAAACAATTCTCCGAATTTGATGAATACGGAAATGCTTTACTTCCTAAAAAAAAAGGGCCAACACATCGACCTCTTATACCATTCCTCTCCAAATTTGACAAGAACCTTAAAAATATTACCCCTATTGTTGAAGTAAATAACTCATTTTATAATGATCATGAAAATACAGAGGATCTGCAACATTTGAATGAAATTTATGAAAATTACAAAAGGAATAATACACCATCAGATAATAATAAATATAAGTTCTTTCTACAATCTATTGATACCTTTTTAAAACCATATGAATTAACAAATGGAGCATCTACATTAACAACATTAAATGTGACAAAAGATATTGATATTGTTACGCAAAATATTATTTCAGATGATTATGAAGACACATTCGAAAAACAAAAACTAAATATGGATCCAAAAATGACAAATCAGCGTTTTCTTTCAAGTGAACGCATACAGCCAAAAAGTATAATGTTGTTTTCAAAACCTGTAATAAATAATTTTAAACAATTCTTACCTGAAACATCTATTTTATCACGTTCATTATTGAATCATGTTGAGTATTTTGATAAATTATCAGTTGGAAATACAAAAAAAATTGTTATTGATAACATTGATGAATTATTCGATTACACAACTGTTAAAAATTTCTTGAAAACTAATTTACAAATTTCTGTTAATGAAACTATTGAAGATATTGATATTTATGATAAATTTTTAAATGCAGTTATACCAAAATCACGCAAGTTATTCGATTATACCAAACAGTTCAACAATGGCAATCTATCATTATTATCACTTGTAAATGAATTAGAACCATTTCTAATTTATATTGATGATATCACTTATATGTTGTACGAAGATATGACGAAATTTTTAAATGGCAAAATATTAGATTATAAAAGAATATATAAAGAAAGGAGAAAGGTTTTCCAAACAATAACAGCAAATAAGGTGGCTAAACAAACAATACCATTTCTTTCTATGCTAAATTTATTAAAGGATACTTATCATCCAGAATCCAAGATAGAACTATCAGATGATGTTATTAATAAAATATATTTTCCTAATAGCGATCTTTTGAAAACAAAATCAAATAGTGAAATTCTTCGAACAATCTATTCGCTTGATAAAGGGCGATTATTGTCTTCAGCAATAGTGTTATCAAATTTGTCATTATTGGAAACTGTAAATATTCAAGATGAGTTGAATAAAGGAAATGAACAATATGGTGAATTTATTCAAAAAGAGAAAAAAACTGATAAATGTAATACTCTTACGTTGGCAAAAAAATACATTGCATTAGATGAATTACTCGAAGACAATGATAAATCTATTTATTATGATAAACATTATGATCAAACACATTATGAAATTATGGATGAATATAAAGATGAAATGGAATCCTATGAACCAGAAGAATTTAAATTATTCTTAGGTCAAAAATTACAAGAAAATATTGGATTATCTGAAGAAGAATCTGAATTTGAAGCGAATTCAATGATAATTAATAAGCGCATTGTCAGAGACAATGATTATGCTATATTGGATGAAGAAGGCAAAAAAACAAAATATTATAAACGTATATTAAACAAATGGATATTAAATCAAAGTTATGAAGGATTAGACATGAATGATGAAATGTTTTGTAATTTAAAGGACAAATGTTTTTCATTCAATGATAAATGTATGAATTTGGATGTTACTGAATCTGAAATGAAGAAAAAATCATTAGAAAATCTATTAAAAGAATTTGATCTCAATCATGAATTATCTATAGAAGACTTATCACAAGTATTGATGTCTAATTACGCGTATTACAAAAGTCAAATTGAACATATAAAACTAATCAATCAAACAAATAATTATAAATATAACAACCAACGTTATGAATTAGGTCTCCAATTTATGGAAGACGAAACTACACAAATCCGCAGTCCATATTTACAAAAATTAGAATTAATATTAGGACAACCTGATTTTATCAAAAAACAAAATGACATTATTCTCTTTAAACAAGCATTTACACGCGACCCAAATGAAAATGAAAGTCCATATTGGTTTTACTGTAATAAGACAGATACAAAAATACTTCCATCGTTCTTTTATACATTAGCAATTACATTTAACAGGGACGGTGATTATCTTGGTGAATTGGAAAAAATTAAAAAAGATAGAGGCAAACAGAGCGACGACCAATCGTATTGGGTGGATAAACACAGTGGTCGTAAAATTGTAAGCATAGATTTTTCTGACGAAGAAGGTAGAAATGAAACTGGTTATAAAGTTTCAACCAATGATTTATTAGTAGAAGAACAAAAAATATCTTTGGATGAAATGGAAAACCTTCAAGACATGATTGAAGATCCAATCGCTCTTACAGTATATAAGATATTATCAGGACTAACCAATTATATGTATATTAACATGGAGGAACATTATATATCTATTATTCAAAACGTATTAAATTTATTTACACGTAAAATGACATCAGAAGAAGAACATAAAAAACGAGAAGAAAAGGCATCGGCAAAAGGAAAGAAAATTCAATCGTATGAAGATAAACAAAATTATCTACTCATTGTATTAACATCAGCATATTTACACATTTTCATTCAAACATCGGTACCGTCTATTAAGACAAACAAAACATTTCCAGGATGTGTTAAATCTTTTGACGGTTATCCGTTGGAAAAAACATCCAATCTTGACGGAATTATTTATATCACATGTATAATGCTAAAAATAAAAAATAAATCAATATCGCCTTGGAACAGCTTGAGTAAAGTGAAATCTGATGGACTCGTACAAACTATAAAAGATTTGATCGAAAATGACATATTAAAAGATGTGGCTATAGAACGAATGATCACAAAAAAAATGGAATATATTTCTACAGGAGGTTTAAATGTCGATATACCTATTGAACATGATGTTACTAATTGGAATACATTTTTACCTCCATTAATTGATTTCAAAATAAAATCATTAAATCCTGTATCAAGTAGCTTTATTAGTTCTCTTGTTGATAAAATGAAATCTGGAAAGGAGCATCAGGATGACGATTTATTAGTATTGGAATCTAAGATTATTTCTTATACATTTCAAATTATCGAAAAAATCAATAAAATTGTAAAAGACGAAATACCTCAACTTAAAAGCAATAGTGACATAATATTTTTAGAAAATACTTGTTGTATTGAAACCCAAATTCAAACACCATTACAATATTTCATCAGTAAAAATAATTCTATTGAAAAGGATAACGAAATAATTAATGATTATATGAAAACATTAATAGACACATTCGAAATACCACTTGCTCCTTATTATCTATTTGATACCAATACAAAATTACAATTTCCCAAAACATCAAACATATTTTCAGAAACACTTATTTATAATTATTTTATTCATTTATGCAATTTTAATAATGACATACCTCTATTCCAAGATATTGAAAAAATCGGTGTTTATAAACCTGAAAACTTTCCAAAAAATACAAATATAAATGAACAAATAACATTTCTAAAGGAAAACAATATTAATTATAATGAATCACATTTACATCATCTAATGAAAATTATTAATAAGCGTAATGTTATCAAAAAGTCTCTGGATATTGAACCAATTAGTAGAATACAGAAAATAAGAGATATGATGATATATTTAAAAGACATTGAAGATGAAAATATTCCTTCAGAATTTAAAAATTTACTAACCGACTTAATCGACACCTTTGAAATAGGTGTTAAAACTGAGACACCTGAGATGGAATCACTTAAAAACTATTTATCAAGTGAAAACAGTAAAATGAAAACACAGATAACGCAATTTTTAACTACACATGGTAGAATGACTTCCAAAGATTTATCTCCAGTATTAGAATTTATTAATGAATCTCATTCGTGGAATTTATTGCGCGAAAAATCCACTGACCAATTCACCAACATACATCATGATAGTGTGTACCGTATTTTAGATTTTATATTAGATTGTATAAATAATATGTGTTATGTTTATCCTAACATTATTTTACGTAAAACAGAATACGATAAGGTTAAAATTAATAAACATTGGAATTTTTCAAATGATCATAATGTGGACATCAAAAACATGATCATGGCATATTATTCATTTTTACCACAATTTTACGACGAAAATCTTGACCAATTGCTATTAAATGTCCAAGAAGATTGTAAAAATATTTTTGTATTGTGTACAATCATTCCTTGTTTTTCTCCAATAGATATTCCATCGTCCGATAAAAAAGTTCTTTCTATTTTCGATAAGGCTACCAGTTCATTTCTATACGAATTTTGTATGTTAAAAGTATACTTCTACTTCATTAACAATACAAAAGTACTAACATCAACAAAACACAGCGAAGCCAGATTTTCAGATATTACTACTGATGGCGAGATAGATGATATTAGAACAGGCAATTATGGCGACGAAGATGATATCGTTTCAGGAGAACAATTAGAACTATCTGAAAAGGTTGCAAAACTTTTAATTGAATTTACAAAACGATTTTCAACAAATAAGTCTAATATTAATTTAAGTTATGAAAATATTATGAAAAAAATAAATAGATCATCTGAAAGAGAAAAAACAGATAAAACAACACGTCTTAAAGAATTTACCGATGAACAAAGAGAAGTAAATAAATTATTCAAAAAACACAAATTAGGTGAATGGGGAAAAGGGTTACAGAAAGGATTAACACAATATGTCAAAGAAACATATGACGAGGAGAGAAGCGAAATATTAAATAGAACCAGCAATATCGAAGAATCATTACATATGAATAAATTTAATATGAATGATTACTTCATTGATGAAGAAGCACAAGATTTTATTACTGGTCAAGAAATAGAGAGAGAAGAAATGACATTGGATCATCTTGCCGAGGATGATGATCATGGTGATAATGATGGGGATGAAGGTTTTTAGATAAATAAAAAAATAATTATCATTATTATATAATAATAATGATATCCCGCAATTTTATTAGACAAAATGTAATATCCTTTTCCATATTATTGTTTCTATTCATTTTCAGCATAATTCATATATATAAACCAAATTGCATATACAATAAAAATGGTACCTTTAGAGATTTTGGACTTGGGTATAGAAATAAAACAATTTTACCAATGTGGTTAACTGTTATTATGACCGCTATTATATGTTACTTAGGTATTTTATACTTTTTAGCATTTCCAAGAATAATTTATTAATAACAAATATAATAAATATAAATAATTTTGTTATTAATACATTCATAATTCCTATTCAAATATTGCATTTATTCTTTAGTTTCATACACCTTAGGTTTCTCATTTTGTTTAGCTTTATCGGCGTTGATAATTGAATTTTCTGAGTCTTGTTGATTTTTCTTCATTTCACTCATAGAGTATTTACATAATCTATTGGCAATAGAATTAGCAACCATAGAGGTAATTAACATACCTGTTAATAAGTACCATATTAATTCGGAGGTTATATCTTTCAACAATACCATCTTAAAAAGATCGTCCTTATATTCATTCGCATTCGCTTTGAATAGCGGTTTCATTCGTGTCCAAAAGGTATCATAGTTATCAGGTGTTAGTTCGTTAATCAGTAATGAAGGATCACTATAAATATGTTGTAACGCTTTTGCCATTTCATTCACACTCGATATATTTGATTCTTCTCCCTCATTTTCTCCACCTCTCTGTTTCACACGACGCGAAACATTTTTATAACGACGCGATCCACCTCCTTGTTTATATGCGTCCTTTTTCAAAATATTATCTATCAATAATGTTCGCACGCCTGCTACTCTTACGGCTAAATAACCAAATGTATTCGAAAATGGCGCCTTCCATGACGGAAACATTGTCATTACAATGTATAGCACACCAAATATAAATACCCAAGGAAATGATGTTACAGTAAACGCAGCTACATAATCATTGTTGCCACATTTTTCTTTTATAGCTGATAAACTAATAAGATATTGTGTTACTATTACAAGTAATACATAAATTCCAACAATTACTTTTAATTGTGAGCTATTATACATAAAATATTTAGCAATGAAATAAAATAATGTAAGAAATGTAAATAGTAATAATGCCAAAAGTGATGATGCCATATGTATAAATAATATATATAAATTATTATTATAATTTAAATTATTAATATGGAAAGACCACGATTAATTGAACCTGGAATGAAATATTTCATTAATGAAACACTCAAAAATTGTCATAGCATAAAGACATCCTACAATAATTTTTTATACAATACCGTTGCATTTATATTATTTTTTTTAGTTTTAGCAATATTTCTAATTGTCAGATATAAAGGAAAATTAACACCAATCGAAAAAGAAGTTAAATTAAGACAACAAAAAACGTATATTCTATCGAAAATCAAAAAAATGCAGGACATTAAAAAACAAACAATGCAAACATCAAACATGATAACCGATTTACCTAAATTAACAGATGATTTTGATTATTATAATACGAAAAAAATATTTACTTAACATATACATTATGAATGACCCAAAAATATTAGAAGCTGTTAAAAATTATTATAAGAAAAAAAGTAGATACGATGAATCTTTACTAACAAAGAAGAAAGCAATTATCAACAATAAAAATTTATCTTTGAAAGAAAAACGCGAAAAGTTTCAATTAATGCGTATACCTTGTATTCACTGTAGAAAACCTGTAGGAACATTATTCATAGAAAAGGACAGAAAATTACAAGCGAAATGTGGAGCTACAAGTAAGGATAAATATACTCCTTGTGAATTAAATATTATTATTCAAAAAGGAAATTATGAAACCATTCCTTGGGCAGTAGAATTATATGACAGCGGTAAAGAACCAGATAAAGACGAAATTATTAAAACAAAATTAAATCTATTTTTCCAATATTCAAATGAAGAAAACACGTTGGCTACGTTTGATAAAATAAAAAAAGATTATTCCGAAAATAATAAAGAATACGAACGATATTTAAATGATCTTATTGAAGCAACACCATATTTAAAAAACAAGAAAACAATTGCGGAACACTCCGAAGTAATGACTAAAAAAAAATATGAAATTATTCAATTAATAAAACAAAGTAAATCAGAAAATAATAAACAACTTATCAAAGACGCAGTCGAAATTTATATTAACGATTTGCTACCTATGATTGATAAAGATCGTTCGTTAAAATATAGCTATTATAAATTAGAAACAGATTACTACGAAGAAAAAAAGAAAAATTTAATTCAAAATGAAACATCTATAATCGATACTGAATTTGTAATAGATACAGATCCAGAAATTATTCAAAATACAAAATAATATTGTGAATATATATCAAGAATGAAATTCTTCCACGTACCTACATTTATAATAAGTTTGGCAATCGGGTTGTTCTTTACGTATATTACAAAACCAGATCCAACAGTTATATATGTATACCCAAGTCCAAACAATTTAGATAAAGTTCAGTTTATTGATAAAGCAGATAATGTTTTTTCATTCGATTATAAGAAAGTTAAATGTCCGTCTGATGATACAAATTTAAAAGAAATTCCTGTTCAAAACTAATTTATTACTATATATTATATGGAAATCAAAAGATTACTTTATGGAAAATATAGCAAATACGTTATATCTATCATTTTAGGATTCGGATTAGCTACATTGTTTAGAAAAGTATGTAACGAGCGTAACTGTCTTTTGTTTAAAGCACCAAAAATAAAAAATATTGAAAAAAAAACATACAAGGTGGATAATACATGCTACAAATTTACACATAAGCAAGTTCAACACAATAAATCTAAAAAGGAAGTATTTTTTGCGTAAATTCAATCAACAAACCTTCTATATAATATATTATACCAATGAGCAATACAAGTTCAATTGAAGAATTACCAAGTGATCCATCTGTATCTCAAATGTCCCAACAAAACATTGTTTTAGAGGCAAAAGATACCCGTATTCAAAAACCCGAATTAGAATCTAAATCATATAATCCTAATGAGTTTAGTAAAGAAATCCAACAATTATCCTCAGCAGGAGTTGGTGCGTTACCGTCACGTGATATTCCAACTACCACACAACCCATGATGAATGATCAACAAGTTCAACCTAATTATATTCCACAAGATAAACCAACCGAAGATTATATTCAAAATTATTCCGATGAAAATGAAATGATGTACAGAAAATATCAAGAAGATAATAGAAAAGATTCATTAGAAATAATTTTTGACGAATTAAAATTACCTATTTTTATCGGTTTTCTATATTTCATTTTCCAGTTACCCTTTGTTAGAAAAAATATGACCAAATATATTCCATTCGCTTTTTCTGGAGATGGAAATTATAATTTTAACGGATATATTATTGTAAGTATTTTATTTGCAACACAATTTTATGCAATAAATAAAGCACTGGATTTAAATAAATCCTAAATATTACTTCAAATTATCATAAACAATAGTATCATGTGATATTTCTGGAGCTGATGGAGTAACAGGATACGCGACTACTTGTTGACAATTATCTATTCTATCTATAATTTGTTGAGATCTTCTTTCAACCTCTTCGTTGTTTTGTGCTTCCATCCTATCAAACTCATCTTCCAATGCTTCTATTTGATTATCGTTGTTGTCATGACATACAAAAGCCTTACAACCATATCCTATGACAAAACCCAAAATACTATATATAGCAATTTGTAATATAATGTAATTTTCTCCAGCCATTTCTTATATAATCGTTATACTTTTTTTAAATTTTTATTTAAAAATACTATATGCCCATTTATAAAAATTTAATTAATGAATTATTAGATAATGTTGATAAAACGCATATACCAAAAGATATTGACTTGGTTTTAGATAGTGGAGCATTTAATGGTGTGTACATGTATGGTTCATTGTTATATATAAAAGAATTAGAAGATAAACAATTATTGAAAATTCATCGTGTTTCAGGATCAAGTGTCGGAGCTCTCTTTGGATGTTTGTATTGTTTAAATAAAATTCATTTAATTGAATCCACCTACTCAGATATGCGTAAAAATTTTAATAATACCATTCATTTAGATAAAGCATTCGCTATATTTGAAAAGGAAATAAATAAACTCGATAAAAAGGCCTACAAATTATTAAACAATAAACTTTATATTAACTACATCGATATAGAGCAAAAGAAAGAAGTCGTTGTATCTACATACACAAGTAATACTGATTTAATAGATAAATTGCGTCGATCTACATTTATTCCCATTATAACAAATGACGAATTAACATACAAAAATTGTACTGATGCAACATGTCCATATATATTTCCTGAACGCATTGTTGAAAACAAAATATTATTTATTGATTTATGGAAAATTGGCAGTTTTAAATCAATGATCAACACCTTTTATGATAAAAATATTGTCAGTAGAACTATTGGTGGCATAATAGATACTCACGATTTCTTCTTAAAAAATAAACCGTCAAAAATGTGCAGCTATGTAAATGATTGGAATTTAATAAATTATACCATATACAGAACACGGGAATTTTGTTGGTTGTTAATTGTTTACATTATACATTTTATAATATCATTTGAACCATATATACCCAGTCATTTTAAAAACTCTATTTATGCAAAAACCATAAAAGAACTATGCTTAAAAATTATCAAGGATTTTTCATACTGCATTATGAGTATGTAACTATACCAAAAATTTATATAAACATACAACGTATATACTATACTATAAATATGAATTACATAAGCAATAATAATGATATATGTCCTATTATTAAAAGAAAATATATATCCATCCGAAGATTATGTAACGAGTTACAAATTTATTACCCTATACTTATAGATGAAACACAATGTCATTATAATTATGATGACTATAAAATAAGTGTATATTTTAACCACAAATATCCATTTACACCACCTACACAAATCCGAATTAATGACACTGAAATTAATTATACCTCCGTTCCATCGAGATTAATAAATTATTACACCAATGTATGCGGTCATAGTTGTCCACAATGCTCATCCTATCTACGTAAATGTTCATGGAAACCAGCATGTACCATAGAACAGGTTATACAACAGTACATAAGCTTTACATATAACATGAAAAATATTAGAAATATTATTCATTTTATAAATGTTTTGCAAATTCTAAAAAAATTACCAAATGAAATGGAGAGAATTATTATTTCATATATCATTTAGAACGTATCCTTTCTACCGTACGCCTTAATGTTTTTTAACCATTCACTTCCTTCAGCAGTATAATTCGTAAATAATTTTTGCGTATATTCTCCCTTCGATTCATCGTGAATATAACAAAAACATTTTCCATTATGTTGATACGTGCCGAATCTACCTCCTGCACAATTACATCGACCTTCAGGTGGCAATTCCTTTCTATAATTTGGAACAGTTGATTGTGTACAAAAATCATCTCCATATCCTTGTAACATACAATCATCATATGTTGGTTGTTTACCAACATCATTGAAATCTGGCTGATTAAAATTCATCCAGGGATCAAATGTTTCCTTGTTTATAGGTTTTGTATGTCGATTAAAAATTACTATTGATATTATTAACAAAATAAATGGTAATATTAAATAATAATTCATATATAATTATTTAATATTAAATTTGTGTACTAAAAATTATAACTTACAATAATTTTTTTAAACTTTGAGGGATTTTACCATTTTTTTTGAATAAATTAATAACATAATCATTATTACTCGAAATGGCTTTTTGTAAAACTGTTTCATCGTTAATAGTTTTTGCTTCTGTATCTGTTTTCGGGTGTTTTATTAACATCTCTAATATCTTCATGTTTCTCGAATTCATTGCAACATGAATCAACGGTATTCCTTCCTTAGATTCTTGATTAGGATCAAAATCATTTCCACTTATTATTGAAATTGCTTTGTCTTCGTTTGGTTTTTTATTTTCTCCTGCCCATGTAGCCGATCTTCTTATATATTCTGCTATTTGTGAAGGATCAGCATCCGTGTTTCCTCCTTTTATATATTTTTTCTTTCTGTGTGTTTTTTTACCTCCCTTTACCTGTTTTTTCTTTTTTGTTTTTCGTTTCTTCTTAGTATTCTTTTTTGTTTTTTTATTAGCTTGTTTCTTTACACCATCCACGCCAGGAGAATACTTTAAAAACCATTCATCATACGCATCAGTGCCACGTTTATTTTTTAGCTCCTCAAATTTTTCAGTCTTTAATGCACGCATACTTTCTAAAGTATCTTGCTTTCCATAACAACTTAAACTGAATCTACGCAATAATCCTTTTTGCTCCAATCTATTTTTCTGTTGAACTGTAAACAAATATTGTGCCATACATAAAATACGATCTGGTTGAAAATAATCACGACTTGAATATAAAAACGCCAAATACATGCTCAACATAGTATCAATGGTTGCTATCTTTATTTTTGAATGTTTTGTATGTAAAACATTATAACTATGACATGCGTTCGGTTTATATAAAAAAGCAACTGTTTCTCCAGCTACAATAACAGAATAATGTTCGTCCACCAATTCGCCAATGGGATTATGTTTCTTAATACTTACATTTTTAACATTATCATAACCCAATCTCTCCTTAACAATCGTTGCAACCTTTTGAGGATCTTCTACTAATACATCAAAATCAGGTATCTTTTTGTGCTTTTCACGTAAATATCTTGGCATATGATTTGAATAAAGTGAATTAGCATAGCCACCAAAAAATACTGCCCCTTCATCCATCAATGCTCTTTTTACCAAATCATATATTGTTTCTTCATTTTGTTTTTTAGATTCAAAGGACCGTTGAGTATCTACTAAATTACAATTCTTACCCTTTAACGGATAGTGTTTGTTTAACAATATCAATCGCTTTAATACTTTTTCCCAACGACTCACATCTCCTTTAGGACGTGATAATTCTAAATACATTGCCATTCGCAAATAATTGGGTGGAGCATACAATATTCCTGCTCTTTTAATCGATTCCCTTTTTACTGAACGAAACAAATCGTTATGTAACATTGTAATATCAGCAACAGGAATGTAATTAACATATACCTTAAATGTTCCATGATGTACACCTGCTTTAGCTTCTACATCAGTATAACCTTCTTTATGATATATATTTGCTAACTCTTTGGCATCATTCAGCGCATTCATAGAAAAAAAATCATAATCAGGTATCTCCAAAGATTTGTCATAAAACTGATCTTCAACTGGTAATATATTATTAATTGCTGTACCTCCATAACATACTAACTGTTTTGTGCGTAAAAAATTTTCAACGATTGAGATAATTTGTTTTACCTCAGGAGAATTTACAACCTTGTGGTTTGTTTTTTTTTCGGCAACATCAACCGCATTTCTTAATATTTCCAATTCCTTATCTTGTAAATCATTCTTTGTCATACTTATATTTATTGAATAAAAAAAAATAACTATAAATTTTATTTAACCCAATTACATTTCCTTCTTTTTGCAATTCTACGCGCCTTACGTGTTATTTTCTTATAGGAATACGTTTTTGGTTTTAGTTTTCTATAAATGCTTAATGCTGCACGATTGTGGGCTGCAAGCAATCCTTTACATTCTATTTTACCGTTGTATTTATTACACACAGGATATTTATTTTCTCCCGGCAACAAAAAACACTTAGAACCATGTTTCTTTTTATACGTTTTTATATGTTTTTTTGATGGACTTATATTCGACCACTTCTTTGTTTTCATTATATTTACTAATTATTAAAAATTTGGAGATTGTCCATCGATTTTGTCCGTTTTATATTAATTCTTGATTTCACATCTACATTCCTATTTTCTCTTACGGTTCTCCGTAACATCTCAACAAATGTTGAGGTACTCCCATTAAGTGGTCTGTTTTCCAAAGATTTAGTTACTTGTTGCAACGATAACATTCTATTTATTTATAAATAACGTTATAATTAAATGTTGATTCAATTTTATTTTTTGAATAAATTAAATAAATTAAATAAAGATAACTTTATAATATTTTATAAAGTCAAAGATGCATCAATCTATTAAAACAACGGTTAAAAAAACGGTTGAATATATTAAATATCCCTCAAAAACGTTAGTTAATACAACATATCATATTACTAAATTATACATAGCTAATAAATACACTGAAAATAATAAAATATACAAACAACATTCAATAATTCAAAAACCATTATTTGACGAAGAAGATTATTATTATGATGAAATAATGAAAAAAATTCAAAGAAACGGAGGTCTGTAATTTATTATTTGTAAATTTAGATAAATTTTTGCATAATTTTAGCACAAGTGTAATACGAATCTATTTCTCCCAAGTATTGGACATCATCAAAATAATGTTTTTTTTCAGGTGTTACTTCTGTAATCTGAACAATAGTACCTGATTTTAGTTTATAGTAAACGTAAGGAAACATGTGTCTATTATTTGATTTATTATATTTGTTTACATTGTCAAATTGTTTTTGGGAAAACCATGCATGATTTGATTCGGTCATTGTGTTATGTTATAATTATTATCATTTTACAAATAAAATATCAATTTTTTATTTTTTATTGTAGTATTATATAAATACTATGAATTCTGAAAAAATATTACATTATTATATTTATCTATTGTTATTCATAAAATGTATTTTGGTTTTTATGATTTTACATGAGTACGGATTAAAGATTAAAAATTATTTTATCGATTCCGAAAAGATAATCAAAAAAATACACCAAATAGTACATCGCAAAGATAATATTGAACACGTATTTTTGGTAGGTGTCTATTTATTACTAATGTATTTATTTTATCCATTTAACAATACAAAATCAATAACCGTAGATGGGCATACTAAAATGTTGTTGTTTGCAACAGGACTTGTAAGCATAATTCACACAGTTTTTAAAAAAAAATAATTCTTATTAAAATAATAATATATTATAATGAGAATCGCATTAGGATTTTGGGGAATTACAAGAAGTTTAACACATACAATTAGTTCAATCCAAGAAAAAATATTAACACCATTGCGTTTACAAAATATAGAATTAACGATTTTTATGCATACATTTAGTGTAAATTCCGAATACAATAACACACGAACAAATGAACTAAATATTCGGTTGAACAACAAAGAATATCAGTTGTTAAACCCTGATTACATTAAAATAGACGACCAGGACGAGATTAAAGCGAAAATTAATATTGAAGAATATCGATCACATCCTGATCCATGGAATACAAATTATAACAGTGTTGATAATTTTATATGCGCCATGTATTCGAAAAACGAATTGGTTAAAATGATACAAGAATCAAATGAAGAATTTGATTATATTATATTTTTACGCCCCGATGTCAAATATCTTCACCCATTAAATATCAAATACTTAAACCATGTTACAGACAATAAAATATGTATTCCTCATTTTTGCATTTTTTATAATTTTAATGACAGATTCGCAATTACGAATATGAATTCCTATAAAATTTATGGTACGCTATTTAATGAACTATTAGAATATAGTAAAACAAATCAGTTACATTCTGAAAAATACCAATCTTATTTATTACATCAAGCAAAAATAAAGTTTATATTGATACCGTTCTATTTTAACCGCGTTCGATTTAACGGTTACGAATTAAAAGATGATACTATTAACGAATATAAAACCACTGTACGTATAAATCAACCACAACAAAATGATCAAACAAATCAAAATGTTGTAATGTCACTCAAAAAAATAAATACGAATAATAGACAACCGTCACTGAAGATGATTATAAATTAAAAAATATTATTATTATATATGTATAATATTTTTTTTCATATTGCTGGAATAGCCTTTATCGAGATTATATTTTATTTTTATTACATTGGGCCAATAGAAACAAATGTGTTTCAAGATTCAGTAAAACGTATTATTTCTCCATTAGTAGATGCTGAGAACAATCTTACTCCGATTGTTATTGAATCTCCATATAATACATCTCAAATTATCATTATCGAGAATAATGAAGAAAATGATATTACGCAAATGATAAAATATAAGATGGATATAGCAACCAAGGAAAGAGATCAATACAATCATGACTTATTTATTTGGGCTATAAAATGGTGGATTGCCTTGTTTATTTTTTGTATTACCTTATTAATTATCGAAGAAAGAACAACATTTATAAAATACTGCAAGAGAGATACTATAGAGAAAAAAATATCTATTAGTGACATGGATATTGAAATGATACAGCGCGTATCGTTACAACCTATAAATGAAGATAGTATGAATAATAAGGAAGATTTCTTTATAAATGATGATAACCATGAAAATAATAATATACAAGAACATGATCAAAATGTTCAAGATGATAATGATTTCTATAAAAAGTTAAAACAAAATATACTACACTATATCATAATAAGCGCAGGTATAACAGGATTTGAATATTTGTTTTTTCATTATGTAATTATGAAATACCATGTAATCACATCAGAAGAACTCGAATATTTACTTTATAAAATGACATTGCCTATGGTACATAAATATATACAATTACACGACGATTAAAATAATTCATTCCTGTTTGGGATAAGTTGCACTTGATTTACTTTGGAAAAATTTACTTTGGAAAAATTTATTTTTTCCAAATAACGTTTAATAACCTGTGATTCTATATACCGTTCACCATTTTCAAAATAAAATTGACTCATAAAGGCTTTTGAATTGTTTACAATTTGTTTACATTCATATTGATGTGTTTCGCACCATTGAATCTTTTCTTCCAAATCACTAAAATCATCTTTTAATTCAATGTAATGTACATATGGAATTAAACGATCTTCCATCAACCAACTCAGCTTTTTTGGTTTTGCCATCATTACTACTGAATTACTTGCCAACATCCAATTTAACGCTGAGGATTTATCATTTCCATCTACCGATATCAAATATTTGTATTTCAGTTGTTCAGTTATAGACATCTTCCCTTTTGCATATTTTTTGTAACTTTGATAATTAATCATATTTCCAGATGTATCTACGGTTCCATAAGCAATATTACTAAAAGCAATGTCCATATTATTATTGTTGTCAAAATATTTCTCAACCAAATCAAATCTGTTTGCAGGTCTATTAGGTTGACCAGTAGTTGCACCTCTCCAAAGAGCAATGTTTTTTTTTTGCTCGTATGGAATATCATTTTCAAAAACTTCTCTGGAATACAATGGTCCCCAATGTCTTTGTAAATTCGGGGCCTTTAATATAACACCTTTTTTACATTCAGATAGTCGTATTTTTGTGAAAAAATAATTATCATCATTTATTTCTACGTCCCCTATTAAATATAAAAAATACTTGTTAGGTACATTCAATATCGAAAAATAAGGTAGAAAACGTTTGGTATAACCTGACAGACCTGCCTTATCTATTACTTTCAAACCAAAATGAGTCATTTTACATATTGTACCCGTATAGATTCCATGTTTAAAAATTCCTTTTGGATATTTTTTACGCGTTGAATCCATGTCATTGGCCAATACATCTACATTCATATAATCATTGCCTGGATATACCATTTGTTTATCATACATATCACCTAAATAATATTTCACTCTATCCTCTACAAACTTTTGTTGCGAAACCTTTTTGGCGATTTCATTGCTTAATTTAAAATTAGAAGCAATAACAACATCAACAAACATATTAAATTCATTTGTTTTATCATTAAATCTTGACTCATAGTTTATTTTTTCATCTACAGCTTTCTCATTTGGATTAGGCTTATTATAATTTTGTAGTTTAAAAAACATAATTATTAAATATAATATATTTGTATTATATTTAATCTAATCTAACTTATTATTGTTATCATTATTCAGAATAACCTCTTTGGATACATTTGATATTATTTCCGATTTATCATTATCCACATCCATGTTCATAATATTTGAAACTATTTTCATATATTCTTCATCGTTTGCATATGTTGGGTTTTCAGTTATCCACTTAGGTAATTGTTTCATATTTGCTTTTGTTACTTCATCTATAACACGTTTCATTTTATCTTTGTTATCCGTATCTTGTCCCCACATATCATTATCCTTTACATAAAGTATTTTATTCTGTAAGTCACTACAATGGACAGGGCGTTGATGTAATTCTAATTCCTTTAATCCATCGATAATGATCTTACTGGTTCCATCTATAAAACCCATTTTACTTGTATTTTCTAAATCAGTAATTTGTAATTTTAATGAATTTACGAAATCCATAATATTTAATGCATCTTTACATTGTTCGTTCAAAAATACGTTAATGTTAAATTTATTATTGTTAATATTATTGTTATTGTTATTACCTATATTTGGTATCATTTCCTTCATTGTTTTTTGAAGATCCTGGTTCTGTTTCATCATATGTAAGAACATTTCCTTATAATCAACATCGTTTGTATTATTATCATTATCTTGTACACCTTTATTGTTTTGATCCATATTATTTTGATCCAGGTTATTTTCTTCCATATTATTTTGTTCAACAATACAATTTTTTTTATGTCTATAAAAACTTGAACTATGTTTATATTTCTTACCACATTCACATATCAGCGAGGACAATATAGCATTATTATAGCATTTTGTAGCATTGTGTTTTTTGCTGTCATTATGTTTATCATAATCACTTTTTTTACAGCATGAATAGTCACATTTTTCACAGTAATATTTTAGGCGAATTTTAGGCGATTTTTTTATAGCATTTTGCATATATTTATGCTATATTAAAATTCGCCTAAACCAAAATTGACACATTAAATAAAAAAGCGAAAAAAAGTTTATGCAAACAAAACAAAATTATGCAAAATGGAAATTAGAGCCTTTTGCAGTGAACCCATTTTTT
>Ga0209092_10000220_pt1 | contig 54141 bp, 80 predicted proteins | sample FraStrMetagenome_FD_187446 | JGI IMG/M metagenome (GOLD analysis project Ga0209092, IMG submission 187446) | Marine eukaryotic phytoplankton communities from Arctic Ocean - Fram Strait ARC3M Metagenome (SPAdes) (version 2) | ecosystem: Environmental > Aquatic > Marine > Oceanic | place: Fram...
GATACCGCTGATACTATCAATAATAATGTTGTGATAACTCAAAGAGGTTCATTTAACACAGGCACCTCTGGCCAGAATAACGCTGGAATGGGAGGTAGTTACAATTATGGATATCAATATGCAGGAGCGTGGTCACACCCATATCCAGACCTAGTATTAGGTTATCATACCGGTATGAGAATAGGCGGTTACACAGGTTATGGAGGCACAAGATTTTATTCCGACCACCCGCATAGAACAACGTCAATACTTTTTAGTGTAGGTAATGGTGATAGTCATGTAAGAGCTACAAATAACATATATGCTTATACTTCTGACAAACGATTAAAAGAAAACTTTAGACCTATTGAAAATGCAGTTGATAAAGTAAAAGCAATAGGTGGGTTTATATTTGACTGGCGTAAAGATATGATGGAGAAACATGGTTTTATTCCTGACCAACAACAAGATGATGCAGGGTTAATTGCTCAAGAAGTCCAAAAAGTAATGCCTGCCGCAATCAAACGAGCGCCATTCGATCATGACTTAACAAAACCAAATCAAAGTAAATCTGGAGAAGAGTTCCTAACAGTGCAGTATGAAAAAATGGTACCCTTATTAGTAGAAGCAATAAAAGAACAGCAAAAACAAATTGATGAATTGAAAAAATTATTGGAGAATAAATAATGAAATATTGGAAAGTGACAATATATAATCCCGGCCCTCCTGTAGACTTAGACGACACTAATATTGTATATTCAGCTGCTGAAGATGCAGGAGAGCTTTTGACTATAGTATTAGACCAACACTCCAGGCCTGTAAAAGAGTCTGAAGAAGTTACAAAAGCAGTGTACGACGCAAATATATAAATAGTACTATAAATTAACTAAAGGAAATAACAATGGCAATAACATATACAAAAAATGAAACTTTCAATGGAACTCGAGTGCAGACAATGCCCGATCCAGATAATGAAGGTGAAACTATTAGTGAAACTGTAACAGGCATCAGAGATATTGAAGTCACATTCACAGAAGACGCTACTACTCCAAACACAGTTCACACTCGTATGGTAAACGTTTGCTTTGCGGCAGATGGTACTTATGACGATGCTGCAACTGATGCTCGTATTGCAGAAGTTGGCGCAGGAGTAGCACATAAAGTCTCTGTTGGCGTAGTGTCTAACGCGTAATGGCTGGTGCATTTAGTAATAGTGGCGTAGTAGACTTTAATAATATTCAATCAGTCTTCGGCGGTTCAAACCCTGTAGGTATTAATGAATACTATAGTGCTGACCCATATAAACCTATGCCAACGTCTGGTACAATATCAGCTAATGATTTTTATACCACGAGTTCAAAAACTGCTAAAATAACTCGTGGGTATAGTAGCGATAGTGCACATAGATTTGGATATAGCGCTAATGCTGGAAGTTCATATTACTCTGCAGAAAGTGGAGAGTCTACTGCAGCTTTTGGTTCAATAACTAAAGCCTCTGGATTGATTGCTGGTGATTTGTCATGTTTCACAGTTGAAGATAATTATCCGCATGGCCAAGTATTAACTATTGGCAGACGAGGCAGTGGTGATAGTGGATGGACTACATGCTATGTTAAGTGTATTGGCGGTTGGTTAAATGGAACTGTATACACTTTTACTCGTACTGGGAGGTGGGTTTATGCTGGAATCAGAAATTCAAGCCCTCAATCTTATGGATGGAGATATAGAAGTCAGTATAGTGGAGTGTCAGTTAGTAACTTATATTGGTTTATGATGAGAGGATATACAGTTGCACTTAAGTTTCAATAATAGGAAAAATAAATGATTAATTATAATATTATAAAAGTCGATTCAGTACTCAATTTGATTCAGATTCAATATACAAGATCTGGATACGAGCATTATTATGTGCAGCAGCAATTGCCAGATAGTTACGATGATGCATATTTACATAGTATCGCTTCAGCTCAAGTAGAAGAAGCTCAGGAATATTGGGATTTAGTAGATGCATCATCTACGTATACACCTAGTACTACAACTGGAGAATTAAAAGAATTGGTATTATCTCCTATACCGGAATATGATGTTCTTTATCAAAGTGTATCATTATCTTGGACTGAAACTGCTACGACAAAAACTAAAGTATGGACTATCAATAATCTTAGTGACGCCGATAAAGCCTTGAATATAAGAATTAAAAGAAATGCATTATTAGAAGAAACAGATACAGAAGCTTTATCAGATCGAACTCTATCAAGCGAATTGACAGCATATAGGGAATCTCTAAGGGGTATTACAGACCAAGAGACATTCCCAACTAGTGTGATCTGGCCTACGAAACCATTAGGATAATAACATGGCTAAGTTAAAATACTATGCGTTATGCTGTAGAGGAATGCCAGCGACTAAGCGTCATTTGACTCGTATTCCAAAAGCCGATTTAGTAATTGTTATTAACAGTCAAAACTCAGATTATGTAACAGAAGCTACTAATTGGTGCGTAAGCGAAAGCATAGAGCACTACGTTACTGCAAGCGATGGAACTCCATCAACAGGCAAAAATTCAGTATTCGATTTATTCATAGCATCAAACAATGATTATATGGTATTAGTCGATGGAGATGATTTTATTACTCCACATGGCTTATATATTTATGATACGATTGCGCAGTCAGCTTCACCTCCAGACGCCGTTGCTTTAGAATTTCAGTTTGGTTTAGTGCCAAATAATAACTATAATACCCATTTGCTGCATGTTGATGAAAGTTCTAATGCTAGCGTTAGAGATGCTAGAGACAAGCTCAACCAAGATCACATTCATGGTTGGGGTTTAAGAATATTTCAAAAGCCTTATGAGTGGTGGGCTGCAGCTTTAGATGGAACTTCAGTTCCACATCATGATGAGTTTACTGAACAATGTTCTAATATGCATAGAAGACTTATGACCCATGAGCACGAGTATATTAATGGGTGGGAAAGCCATTTAAGAATAGTATTTTATTCTAAAGCTGGTGCTGCTTTTAGGTTTGATCCTGAGTTGCTTGTAGGTGAAGATACTATGCAATACTTTAGATTAAAGAACGCAATGGTCGATGGTGATATAGACCTAAGGCATTTAAACGAAATATATCCAACATATGTGTATGACCAAAGAATCGAAGGTATTGTTGGTTGGGCTAACGAAAGAGACTCTGGTCGAGGTTGGTTAGCCTGGATGACAGCTTTAGTTAGTGAGTTTGATAGATATTTGGCTGAGGGAAAAATGCATACTACAATTCCTCCAGCAGTAGTTTTGCCAGAGCCCGCAGATGATTACAGACCTGACACTTTAGGCCTTGTAAATTATCCCCATAGATTACCAAAATATTAAATTAGAGATCTTAACCTTATAAATACATATAGGTTACTCACATAGGAATACAAAAATGGCAGCTCCAAATTCAAGAAGTACATTAATCGATTATTGTTTAAGGTCGTTGGGCGCGCCAGTAGTTGAAATTAATGTTGACGAAGATCAAGTAGAAGATAGAATAGATGAAGCTTTACAATTATATCAGCATTATCATGCCGATGCTATCGAAAAGGTATTTTTAAAGCATCCTGTTACAGCCGATGACATAACTAATGGGTATATAACTATACCTGAATTAGTGACTGATGTTGTTAGATTGTTTCCAATTAGGGATACTATTGCTGCTAATAATATGTTTGATATTAAGTATCAAATGCATTTGAATGATTTATATTCATTAGGATATATGGGTTCTCTTGTTGAGTATGAAATGGCTCAACAATGGTTATCTTTAGTGGATATTTTAACAGACCCAGATGGAAAACATATAAGTTTTGATCGCCATAAAAATCAATTAAGAGTTGATATGGACTGGTCAAAGGAAGTAGTTGTTGGATCATTTATTATTGTAGAATGCTATAGAATATTAGATCCTGATACTTTTACAGATGTATATAATGATTACTTTCTTAAAAGATACGCAACCGCTTTAATTAAACATCAATGGGGAACTAACCTATCTAAATTTGAAGGAATGGTAATGCCGGGTGGTGTAACATTCAACGGTAGACAAATCTTAGAAGATGCTAAAGAAGAGCTTAAAGAATTAAACGAAGAAATTAGATTGAACTGGGAACAGCCAGTCGATTTCTATACGGGGTAAAGAATGCCTAGAAGTGTATATTTCTCACAGGCCGTAAAATCTGAGCAATCAGTTTACGAAGATCTGGTTATAGAATCCTTAAAGATATATGGACAAGATGTCTATTATATTCCAAGGACTTTAGTTGGCCGAGATAATATGTTTGGAGAAGACTTAGCATCTAAGTTTGATGATGCATATATGATTGAAGCATACGTTGAAAATCCGGAAGGATTCGACGGGGCTGGTGATCTATACCAAAAGTTTGGTTTAGAGATTAGAGATGAAGTTACTTTCATTATATCACGTAGGCAATGGTCTACATTAATTGGTACTTGGAATAACTCTTTACAAAACGATAGGCCATCAGAAGGAGATTTAATATTCCTTCCAATGAGTAATAAGTTTTTTGAGATATCTATGGTTGAACATGAACAGCCGTTCTATCAATTATCTAATCTTCCGGTATTTAAAATTCAGTGTAGCTTGTTCGAATACAATGAGGAAGACTTTGAAACTGGTGTTGATGCTATTGATATTACCCAAGTTAAAAATTCTTATCAAGTGGCAGTAGATCTTACAGTTGTTGGAGGTAACCACTTTGTACAAGGAGAGATTGTTACTCAGGTTATTACAGCAGATCCTGCAGTAAGTGTATATGGTGAAATACAAACTGTAACTAAAACTTCAGATGACGCAGCAATTGTAACGATATCCAACATTGGAGTCACTGGTTCTACTGAGGCTAAAGACTTCTTAGTATCTCCAACGGTTGGATTAACTGGAAGTTTGTCAGCTAGCACTTGCCATATCAATAAGATATACGGTGTTGCAGATGCTACTAATTATGATCTTGCTGATGGTGGAGCTAATAATAATAACTTCGAAATAGAAGGAGACGGTTTCTTAGACTTTACTGAATCCAATCCATTCGGCGATCCATCGGAGACTTACTAATGTTTGGTAATCATTTCTATCATTCTACAATGAGAAAAGCAGTTGCTGTTTTTGGAACTTTGTTTAATGATATTGCAGTAATTCGTCAAGACGGAGCTGGAAACGTATTAAATCAAGTTAAAGTTCCATTGTCGTATGGCCCTAAGCAAAAGTTCTTAGCTAGGTTAGATCAAAATACTAATAGTGATGCATCCATGGCTATTAAGTTACCTAGGATGGCTTTTGAAATTACAAGTTTAGAATTAGATTCTACACAAAAGCTAGCTAAAAGAAATGTTATATCGGAAAATCATGCAACTGATTCTACTAAAAAGAAGACGTTAAAGCAACAAGTTGCATATAATATTAATATGACATTGCACATTCTAGCTAAGAATCAAGATGATGGTCTACAAATCGTAGAACAAATATTACCATACTTTCAGCCAGAATACACAATTACAATTACGCCAGTTACAGGATTTGAATATAAACAAGACGTTCCTATCATATTAACTGGTGTTACTATAAGCGACGATTACGAAGGTGATTTTCAAACACGTAGAGTATTAGCATATCAACTAGACTTTACTATGAAAATGAAATTCTTTGGTCCTACTAGTAATACATCAGTTATTAAAGAAATCAATATTGATTTTAACGCTGATACTGGTGGTGCAAATGTATTAGAAAATATGGATTTCACAATCACTCCAGCGGCAGCTGATGAGGATGATGACTATACGGTCAACGTAAGCATTACATAATAGGTATATCATGGACAAATTAGATAAAATGAGTGCAAGCTTAGCGAAGAACTTGCCAGTAGAGGCTAAGGAAAAAACATTAAAAAATTCTTTAAGCACAGAAGAAATTGAAATTAAAGACGATTACGAGTTTTCCCGAAAGACATACAAAGAATTAATTACAACTGGAACTAAGTCATTAGATACATTGGCTGAACTAGCCCGTGAATCTGAGCATCCTAGAGCCTTTGAGGTATTATCTAAAGCCATAAAAGATATTGGCGATGTTACTGATAAGCTTATGGCATTACAAAAAAATAAGAAAGATTTAGAGCCAGAAGAACGGAAAAGACATGGTGATAGAACTGTTAATAATAATCTCTTTGTTGGTAGTACTACAGAATTACAAAGGTTACTAGCTCGTTCAGCCCCAGAGAAAAAAGTAATAGATGTCGACATTAAAGAATAATCAACTTGGCTACATGGGCAATCCCAATGTTAAACGGGATGGCGTTGAAAGCGAGTTCACAGAAGAAGAGATACTTGAATATTCCAAGTGTATGCAAGACCCTGCGTATTTCGCAAAAACATATCTAAAAGTTATATCCCTAGATGATGGTTTAGTTCCTTTTGACCTATATCCATACCAAGAAAAGATGTTTAACCACTTTAATGATAATAGATTCTCTATTGTTTTAGCATGTAGACAGTCAGGTAAATCTATTGGTGCGGTTGGGTTTCTCCTTCATTACGCGTGTTTCCATCCTGAAAAGACTATTGCGATATTGGCAAACAAAGGTGCAACTGCACGAGAAATGCTAGCACGTATTACTCTTATGTTAGAGAATCTACCATTCTTTTTACAGCCTGGGTGTAAAGCATTAAACAAAAGTTCAATTGAATTTTCAAACAACTCAAAGATTATTGCATCTGCAACTTCAGGTAGTTCTATCCGTGGTTTATCTATTAACCTATTGTTCTTAGATGAGTTTGCTTTTGTTGAAAACGATGCACAATTCTATACTTCTACATATCCGGTAGTATCTTCTGGTAATGATACTAAGGTTATTATTACTTCAACTGCTAATGGTATCGGTAATGTATATCATAAGATATGGGAAGGAGCTTCTACAAACACTAACGAATATAAGCCGTTTAGAGTTGATTGGTGGGATGTTCCTGGAAGAGATGAAGCTTGGAAATTAAGCACAATAGCAAATACGTCTGAGCTTCAGTTTGATCAGGAATTTGGTAATAACTTCCATGGAAGAGGTAATACCTTATTAGATGCTAATGATTTGCTAACATTAAAGGCCGTAGAGCCGATTAAATGGTCTGAGAATATTCTAATTTACGAGTATGCTAAACCAGAACATAACTATATAATGACTGTAGATGTTGCGAAAGGTAGAGGTCAAGACTATAGCACCTTTAATATTATTGATACTTCAGTCCAACCGTTTAAACAAGTTTGTGTATTTAGAGATAATAATATATCTCCAATGTTATTACCTGACATTGTTTATAAATATGCTAACGTATATAACAAAGCTTACGTCATAGTAGAATCTAATGATCAAGGCGCAGTGGTATGTAATGGTTTATACTATGATTTAGAATACGAAAATATGTTTGTAGAATCACAAGTAAAAGCTAACTCTATTGGCGCAACTATGACACGTAGAGTTAAAAGAATTGGCTGTTCATCATTAAAAGACTTAGTTAGTCAAAAGAAATTAAACGTTTTAGATGGGGAAACTATATCTGAAATGTGTACATTCGTGTCAAAGGGATCTTCTTACGAAGCATCTGGCAATAACCATGATGACTTGGTTATGAACTTAGTACTATTTGCATGGTTTACTAGTACTGATATATTCCAAGGTATTACTGATATTGATATGAAGAATTTATTATATAGAGAGCAGTTATTAGCAATACAAGAGGATATGTTACCATTTGGCATTATTGATGATGGTAATTACGATATAGAAAAGGGTGTTGGAGATGGAGAAGGAAATGTTTGGTATGAACAACCGGCAGATCCATTTGATCGATATTTACAATAAACCTTTAAATCTTTATTTATATAAATAACTATGATTGAACATAACCGTATTATGAAAACTTATAAATAAACTCAATTTGAGAGGACACACACATGGCATTTCAAGTATCACCAGGCGTCCAAGTCAAAGAAATTGATGCAACAGGGGTAGTACCCGCAGTATCAACATCTATTGGTGGATTCGCTGGATCATTTAATTGGGGTCCCGTAGAAGAAGTTACATTGGTTAGTTCAGAAACTGAATTAGCTAGTATCTTTGGATCATCGGATTCTAGTACATACAAATACTTTCTAACTGCAGCATCATTCCTAAAGTATGGTAACGCATTGAAAGTAGTAAGAGCAACATCCACTTTGGCCGATAACGCCACATCAGATGGCTCAGGTCTATTAGTAAAAAATAGAGAACATTACCTAAACAGCTACGACAATGGAGCAACTGGCAAAGGAAGCTGGGTTGCAAAATATGCTGGAGCTTATGGTAGTAGTCTAAAAGTTGAAACTGTAACTGGCGGAATCGCTCAAAGCGCATTCGATAGCTGGACATATTCAGGCAACTTTGATAGCAAGCCTTCAACCTCAGACCAAGCTGTAGCTCTTGGCCACGGATCAGCAAATGACGAAGTTCATATTGTAGTTATTGACGAAGATGGTCAATTTACTGGAACCGCTGGAACTGTTTTGGAAGCTTTTGCATTCGCTTCACAAGCGGTAGATGCTAAGAAAGCTGATGGAACTAGTGCTTACTATAGAGACGTAATCAACACACAATCTAGATACATTTGGGCTGGTGATGCACCAACTACTTGGACTCAAAGCGGAAATACTTTGGCTGTTCAAGGTGCAAGTGGTTATGCTGGAGATGCTGCTCCAGGAACAAGTTCACTATCTGGTGGAACTGATTCTAGTGCTGATGTTACTTCTGGTAATATTATTGCGGCCTATGATCTATTAGCTGACGAAGAAACAGTTGATGTTAACTTACTATTTGCATATCCTGACGCTAATGGCGCTAAGGTAATTGCTGATAAGTTAATCGCGATTTGTAATGCTAGAAAAGATTGTATGGCATTTGTATCACCACCTATTGATGATAGTGTTGGAACTGCAACACCTGCTGCTGATGTTAAAGTATGGGCTGATAGTCTTACTTCAACTTCATATGCATCATGTGATTCAGGCGCGGTATACGTATACGATAAGTATAACGATCAATATCGTTGGCTTGGAGCTGGCGGGCTTTGTGCTGGTCTTTGTGCTAATACCGATGATGTTGCCGATGCATGGTTCTCACCAGCTGGTGTAAATCGTGGCCAACTATTGGGTGTAGTCAAATTGGCTTATAACCCTAAGAAAGCTGATAGAGATGCTCTTTATAAAGCAAGAGTTAATCCTTTAGTTTCTTTCCCAGGTCAAGGTACAATGTTATTCGGTGATAAGACTCTATTGTCTAAGCCCGGTGCATTTGATCGAATTAACGTGAGACGTTTGTTCATCGTATTGGAAAAAGCAATTAGTACAGCCGCTAAAGGTCAACTATTTGAATTCAACGATGAGTTTACTAGAGCTCAATTTAGAAACTTACTTGAGCCATTCTTACGGGATGTTAAAGGTAGACGTGGAGTAACAGACTTTAAAGTAGTTTGTGATACTACAAACAACACGGGACAAGTTATTGATGCTAACAGATTCGTTGCAGATATTTATATCAAGCCAGCCAGATCTATTAACTTCATCAACTTGAACTTTATTGCAACCAGAACCGGAGTCGATTTTTCTGAAATCGCCGGGCTATAATTAGGAGATTACAATGGCTATTTTAGGCGTAGATGATTTTAAATCCAAGCTAGTTGGAGGTGGTGCACGTGCTAATATGTTCAAGGTTACTTGTAACTTTCCTTCATATGCTCAGGGTGACGTTGAACTATCTTCCTTCTTAATTAAAGGCGCTCAAATGCCTTCATCAGTGGTAGCACCTGTTCCTGTATTATTCAGGGGTAGACAACTACAATTAGCTGGTGATAGAACGTTTGAACCATGGACTATTACCATTATCAATGATACTGGCTTCGAAATCCGTAATGCTTTTGAAAGATGGATGAATGGTATTAGCGAGCACAATAACAATACTGGTTTGAGTAATCCTACCGATTACCAATCTGATATGATTATTGAGCAGTTGAACAAGCAAGGCGTTTCAACTAAGCAATACGATTTAAGAGGGTGTTTCCCTACAAACATTAGTGCAATTGATGTAAACTATGATTCTGAGAATACTATTCAGGAATTTACAGTTGAACTTCAAGTGCAGTATTGGGAGTCTGGAACTACTTCTTAGAAGAGGTATAAATAATATTAGAAGAGGGGGGACAGTCCCCCCTCCGATAATATGATGAGGAATATTCAAAATGGCAGAATTTTTTGGCTTTGAGATAAACAGAAAGAAAGGTGGCGCTCCCATAGAGCTTCCTTCGTTTGTCCCTGATACCGATCAAGACGGCGTTGGTGTAATTACTAGCGGTGGCGGTTACACTGGGCAGTACGTTGATATTGATGGTGATAAAGCCAAGAATGAGATAGAGCTTATTTACAAGTATCGTGATATTGCGGCACATCCAGAATGCGATGCAGCCATTGAAGATATTGTCAATGAAGGAATCATTGGTAGTAACTCTTCAGCTCCAGTAGAAGTAGTCCTAGATGAAATGGATGCTTCTGATAAAATTAAAAGTGCTATCAAAGAAGAATTTGATACCGTTGTTAGTCTATTAGGCTTCAATAGTTACGGGCATGATATATTTAGAAAATGGTATGTTGATGGTAGATTGCCATATCACATAATCGTAGATCCAAAGAACCCTAAAGCGGGTATACAAGAATTAAGATATATTGATCCAACTAAACTTCGTAAGATTAGAGAAGTTACTGAAGATAAAGATCCACTAACTGGAGCCAATATAATTACTGGTCAAAAAGAATACTTTTTGTTCCAAGATGGTAAAATGCTTGACGCAAGTCAAGGCCTTAAGATCCACCCTGACTCCATAGCTTATGCTACATCAGGTATGTTGGATGCTAATAGAAAACGAATTTTATCGTATCTACATAAGGCAATTAAACCTACAAATCAATTAAGAATGATGGAAGACTCATTGGTAATCTATAGGATATCAAGAGCTCCTGAAAGACGTATCTTTTATATAGACGTTGGTAATTTACCTAAGGGTAAAGCTGAAGAGTATTTGAAAAACATTATGGGTCAGTATAGAAATAAACTGGTCTACGATGCTCAAACCGGAGATATTAAAGATGACCGTAAACATATGTCGATGCTTGAAGACTTCTTCTTACCGCGTAGAGAAGGTGGCAGGGGCACAGAAATTTCGACCCTCCCAGGAGGAGAAAATCTTGGGCAAATCGATGATATCATCTACTTCCAAAAGAAACTTTACAGATCGCTCAACGTTCCAGTTAACCGTTTAGAGCAAGAATCAACGTTTACTTTAGGTAGATCTACAGAGATTACAAGAGACGAAGTTAAGTTTAAGAAGTTTATTGATAGATTAAGAAACAGATTTTCTGATCTGTTTATACAATTGCTAAAAACTCAGTTATTACTTAAAGGTATTATAACTGATTCAGATTGGCATAAAATGAAAGAAGACATTACCTTTGATTTTATTGAAGACAACCACTTTGCTGAGCTGAAAGAAACTGAAATGACTCAGCAACGGTTTGAAATGCTTAGTCAAATGGATGAATATGTTGGTAAATACGTTTCCCATCAATGGATTCGTACAAACATTTTGAAGCAATCTGAAGATGAGCAAAAAGAGATCCAAAAACAAATTGAAGCAGAGAAAAAATCTGGTGAAATTGAAGATGATGGCGATCTTGACATCTAAATTATTATAAATAATATACAAGGGAACAAATAAAATGAGCATTGAAAGTTTAATTGATAACGTTAAAGACGGCAACAACGTAGAAGCTGGTAAGGTATTTAATAGCCTTATGGCTGATAAGTTGTCGGCAGCTTTAGAAGCTGAAAAAATTAATGTAGCCTCTAGTTTAATTACTAGAAAATCTTCTCAAGAAGAAGAGTAATAGGAGAAGCGATATGAAGATGATCGCAGAATACCATGACAGCGATCTTACCATCATAACCGAAAAGGTTGGTGGAAAGAAGAGCATGGTTATCGAAGGCGTGTTTATGCAAGCCGACGCAAAAAACAGAAATGGTAGAATATATGAGAAAAGTATATTAGAAGCTGCCGTTAATAAATATGTAACAGAACAAGTAAGTACTGGTCGAGCTGTTGGGGAACTAAACCACCCTGAAGGTCCGACCATTAACTTAGATAAAGTTTCACATAAGATTACTGAACTTCGTTTTGAAGGAAGTAATGTTATAGGAAAAGCATCAATCCTTAACACCCCAATGGGCAATATCGTAACCGGTTTGTTAGAAGGTGGAGTTAAACTTGGTGTATCAAGTCGTGGTATGGGTAGTCTTGTGCAAAAGAATGGTACTATGTATGTGAAGGATGACTTTATGTTATCCACTATCGATATAGTCCAAGACCCTTCCGCTCCAGAGGCTTTTGTCAATGGGGTTATGGAAGGCGTAGATTGGGTATGGAATAATGGTATCCTATGCGCACAAGAAATTGAGAAAATTGAGACTGAAATAAAGGAAGCTCGAGGTATGCGCTCTGCGGATATTGAGATTAAAGCTTTTAAGAATTTCCTCTCGAAACTTGTAAATTCTTAATAGGAGAATAAAATTATGTCAGAGACATTAGAAAACGAAATAGTCGAAGACGTATCAGAAACTGAAGAGCTTGAAACTGAGCTCGTTGAAGACCAACAAGTTGAAAGCGAGGAAGATCTCGAAGAAGCTAAGGTTGCTAAAGAAGATGGTGATGAAGACGATGAAGACGAGTCCGATGATGAAGAGGACGAAGATGAAGTCGTAGAAATGCCAAAAACTAAAGCTGCCATTATGGCATCAGTAAACGATATGTTGAAAGGCGCAAAAAAGGACAGTGCACAGAAGATCTATGCAGCAGTATACAAAACTATCACAGCTCCAGATGTTGAAGCTCCAAAAGTTTATAAGGAAGACGCCGAAGTTGACGTTAGCCATATTGACTATAAGGAAGACTTAGACGGATTGGTTGCTGAAGAAGCTACTTTATCAGATGGTTTCCAAGCGAAAGCCGGAATCATTTTTGAAGCTGCTTTGAAGTCGAAAGTTAGTGTTGAAATTGCTAGATTGGAATCAGAGTACGTTCAAAACCTCGAAGAAGAAGTTACTGAAATCAAGTCAGAGCTAGTAGAGAAGGTAGATTCTTACCTTAACTATGTAGTTTCTAACTGGATGGAAGAGAATGAAGTAACTGTAACCGAAGGTCTTAGGACTGAGATTGCAGAAGACTTTATGGTTTCTTTACAATCAGTGTTTAAAGAGCACTATATTGAAGTTCCTGAAGGTAAAGTTGACTTGGTAGACGAATTGTCTACATCAGTTGCTGAGCTAGAAGAAGCTTTGAACAAATCAACCGAAGATAATATTCAAATGACCGAAGCTGTGCAGAAATTGCAAAGAACTGAGATTGTTAGAGAAGCATCTTCTGGGTTGGCATTGACTGAAGCTGAAAAGCTAAGTTCTTTAGTTGAAGATATTGATTTTGATACTGCCGAAACTTTCGAAATGAAAGTTAAAGTTGTTAAAGAGTCATACTTCAAAGGTGAAGTTACTGAATCAGTGGATGACGCTCAAATGTTAGTTGGTACCGACGAAGCACCTGCCGAAATTGGCGATGTTATGGCTAGATATACTCAAGCTATCTCAAAATTTAATCAATAGTCTATAGGGGAAATAAAAAATGTTTAACGCAGACTCAAACTTAATGGAAAAATGGTCACCGGTTCTAGGCCATACAGATCTTCCAAAAATTAATGACCAACATAAAGCAGCTGTTACAGCTCGTTTGTTGGAGAACCAAGAAATGGCAGCTCGTGAAGATGCAGTTTCAGTTGAGGGAAATTTCCTTGGCGAAGCAGCAGCTAACGTAGTTGGTGCTGGTATGGGCGCTACTGCTGGTGCGGTCAAGGGATTCGATCCCGTATTGATCTCTCTAGTAAGACGTGCAATGCCTAACCTCATCGCTTATGATATCGCTGGCGTTCAGCCAATGACTGGACCTACTGGTCTTATCTTTGCAATGAAGTCTAAGTATACTCAACAATCTGGCGATGAAGCTCTTCACAACGAAGCTGTTACTGGCTTTTCTGGTACTGGTGCTCAAGAAGTTGGACCTTCTGGTCTAGAAGCTTCTACTGATGCTGATTCCGATGGCTCTATCCTTGATACTGCTGTTGCAGATATCACTTCAACTTACGGTACTGGTCTTTCAACTGCAGCTGCTGAAGCACTTGGCGACGGTGGTGGTACTAACTTCGGTGAAATGGCATTCACAATTGACAAAGCTACTGTTACTGCTAAGTCAAGAGCCCTTAAAGCTGAATACACTATGGAACTTGCTCAAGATCTTAAAGCAGTCCACGGTCTAGATGCTGAAGCTGAACTTGCTAACATTCTTTCTTCTGAAATCCTCGCGGAAATCAACAGAGAGATCGTTCGTACTGTAAACTCTTCTGCTATTCTAGGTGCTAGACAAGCTAACGTAGCCGTCAAAGGTATCTTCAATGTAGATTCCGATTCAGATGGTCGTTGGTTGGCAGAGAAGGCTAAAGGTCTTATCATGCAAATCGAAAGAGAAGCTAACCAAATTGCTAAAGAAACTAGACGTGGTAAAGGTAACTATGTTATCTGTTCTTCAGACGTTGCTTCAGTACTTGCTGCTTCTGGCATGTTGGATTATAGTCCTGCGCTTTCAACTTCTTTGAATGTTGATGATACTGGTAATACTTTTGCTGGTGTTCTTAACGGTAAGTTCAAGGTATATGTTGATCCATACGCCGCTGGTACTAATGCTGACTATGTAACTGTTGGTTATAAGGGTACTAACCCATATGACGCTGGTGTATTCTATTGCCCATATGTTCCTTTAACTATGGTTAAAGCAATTGGTGAGCAAGACTTCCAGCCTAAGATTGGTTTCAAGACTCGTTACGGTATGGTTGCAAATCCATTCGTAGCTACTGACGGAACTGTTGGTACAGCTAGAACTAACCCATACTTTAGAATCTTTAGAGTTGACGGTATCATGGTCTCAGCTTAATCTTAAGCTAAGCAACATGTTTAAAAGGGTCCTTCGGGGCCCTTTTTTTATGCCTATAAATAAGTACAAGGAAGATGTTCTGTGTATTAAGTTGTACACACCGCAGTAGTGGGAAGGATACCTCAATCGGAAATACTGAAAATGAGGGAGTTACTATGCACAAGTTATTTGCATTAATGACCGTCGTTTTATTGGCTGGTTGTAATACTGTAGATTCTGTTATTGATGGAACTAAAAGTATTGTCGGAGGAGTTGCTTCAGATGTTGTTGGAGTTACTGCAGGTACTTTGGATGTTGTATCTGGTACTATCAAAGGTGTTGCTGATAAGACTGGTGTTGAAACCGAAAAAGAATAGATTTAAAGGAGTTAGCCGGCCATGGATGGCATTTTTATAATTCATACATTTAAGGCGTATAAATAGATATATGACTACTTCAAATAAAAACTTTTTAAGCCCTACCGGGTTTCAATTCAAAATTGATTCAACGCAATATGCTAATGTTGAATACTTTTGTACCTCAGCCACTCTACCAGATTTAACTCTATCTGAAGCTGCCGTTCCATATAAAGGTTCTAACCTTGCTATGACCGGTGACAGAATTGCGTTTGGGGATTTAGCTATTAGATTTAACATTACAGAAGATATGGAAAACTATATTGAAATGTTTAATTGGATGCATAATATAATCAATAAGGGCGAAAAGTTTAAATCAGACGCTACTTTAGCAATATTGAGTAGCCATAATAATGTTACAAAAGAGATTACATTTAAGGATTGCTTTCCAACTACTTTATCTGCCGTTGAATTTTCAACTCAACAAACTGATATTGAGTACTTACAAGCTGATGTAACTTTACACTATTCTTATTATGAAATAAAGTAGGTATTTTTATACCTTATAAATAATTCTATACTATGGAGATATAATGAATAACCTTGAAACGATACTTGAAATGTGGAAGAAAGATTCCATAATTGATGAATTACAATTAGACCAATCTGCTAGAGATTCTGCTAAACTTCATTCAAAATACCTAGAACTATATTCTATTAATAGACTAAGATTTAAGAAATTAGATCTTGAGTTTAAGGTATTGCTACGTGATAAATTTATGCACTACAATGGTAAATTAAGTAAAGTAGAAATTGATGCTAAAGGATGGGAATACGATCCTTTGAATGGTTTAACAGTACTTAAAGGAGATATGGATAAGTGGTATGATGCAGATCCATTAATCCAAGAACATCAAGCCAAAATGCATTACACACAAGAGCTCGTCGATACGTTAAAAGAAATACTTGAAAACGTAAAGTGGAGACATCAAAATATTAAAAATATTATTGAGTGGAATAAATTCACTAGCGGGATGTAATCAATGATTAGCTATAACACAAATTGGATGGGACCAATATCTACTAAGTGGTACGAGGATCGAGATATTCCATTTGTTACTATGAAAAAGACTTCAAAAACTCTAGGTCGCGAGTACGAGTATAAAGAATATCTAGAGAAATATTCGTGTGGCCGTATTGACATATATGGATTAGACGAACAAGAATACTGGTGTGGTAAATCTGAGTACAGCGTTGCGCCAATGAGAGCTGAAGATTGGAATAAACTTCAAGATTGGCTAGATGAATTGCAAACAGAAACACTGCTTACATACAAAGAACTGATACGCCAATTTGAAGAACACTACGGCCAACCAATAAGGTGGTCAACTGGATTACTGAAAGGAAGAGACGAATGAGTGAATATACGCCAGACAACTGGGTAGTACTAAAGATCAAAGAAGGCAAAGGCACATTCCCTTTCTACAAAGTTCTCGCAGGATGGAGCGGTGGTTATCTACATGGTGATGCTTGGCGAATGAACAGTGGTATTACTCTTACGTTTGATCACGAGGATGAAGTTCATTTCTATGGTGAAAGTGGGTCAGTCTACAGATGTCCTAAAGGAGCTTACGGACTTAGAATGAGTACTGCTGGTATCTATAATCAGTTGATAGAAAAGCAGGAGTTTGGAGGTCAAATTCAAATGATGCCCGAAGATACAGATTGGAGTAAATTAGTTAATGCCGACATATAACTACGTATGCAAGAAATGCGATCACGCATTCGAGAAAATGCAAAGAATTGTAGATGATCCATTATCAATTTGCCCTGAATGTAAAGAAGAAGAGTTAAAAAAAGTTATAGTTGCTAGTGGCGGTTTTCAATTAAAAGGTAAAGGCTGGTTTAAGAGTGGTGGATACTAAATGACCCTTATAGATAAAATAGAAAAGAAGAATGGTAAGTGGCATTCTTTGTCTCAGCTGAGAGATTTTATCTCAGAAAACTCTAAAGAAAAAATTGTAGACTTTACAGGTTATGAATTAAAGACCAATAAGTTTACATATGCATTATACGACGGAATTGTGACTTGGAAAAAATAATAGTTAAAAAGAAGAATGAAGTCTTTCTCCAGTTAGTGACTGAACCGGGGATAGAGATGGAAATCTCAGAGCACTTTTGCTTCTTTGTTGAAGGGTATAAATTCATGCCAGCATACAAAAATCGTATGTGGGACGGCAAAATACGCCTATATGATGTACGAAAAAAGGTAATATACGGCGGTTTACTTAAGTATTTAAAGGAATTTGCTGATGTTAGGGACTATGAACTCGTTATAGAGGACAATTCGGTGTATGGTAGGCCTAATGCAACCGAACTACCCGACATAGATACCTTCCTTAAGGGTCTGTCACTCTCTGCTAACGGAGAAAGGATAACACCAAGGGACTACCAACTTGATGCACTCTCGTGCACCTTATCAGATAGAAAGGCATTACTATTAAGCCCGACAGCCTCTGGAAAGAGTTTAATCATATATCTAGCAATTCGGTACTTTTTAGAATACCATGATCAAAGCATATTATTGATTGTACCTACAACATCTTTGGTTGAGCAAATGTATTCGGATTTTGCAGATTATAGTACTACTGATGATTGGTCTGTAGAAGAAAACTGCCATAAGATCTATGGCGGCAAAGAAAAGTACAACATTAAACAAAGAGTTATTATTAGTACTTGGCAATCGATATATAAGATGCAGTCACCATGGTTCCGAGATTTCGGTATGGTTATTGGCGATGAGGCTCATAACTTTAAAGCTAAATCATTGACGTCTATATTGGAAAAATGTGTAGAGGCTGGTTATAGAGTTGGTACTACAGGAACTTTAGATGGATCGCAAACTCATCAATTAGTTTTAGAAGGTTTGTTTGGTCCAGTGTTTAAGGTTACCACAACTGCTAAATTGATTGAACAAAAATCATTGGCTAGTTTAGATATCTTTGTATTACTATTAAAGTACAGCGATGAGTATTGTAAGTTAGTCTCTAAAATGAAATACCAAGATGAGATTGATTTTATCGTAAAGTACGAACCAAGAAATAACTTCATAGCTAATTTGGCTATGGATCTAGAAGGTAATACATTAATACTGTTTCAATTTGTAGAAAAACATGGTAAGCCATTACACACAATGCTTCAGGAAAAGTTTGATGAATTGCCAAGAAATAATAGGAGGTTGTTCTATGTCTCAGGTGAAACCGATGTGGATACGAGAGAACAAATCAGGGAGCTTACTGAGAAACAAGATGACGCAATTATTGTTGCTTCCATGGGTACTTTTAGTACTGGTATTAATATTAAGCGTCTACATAACATCATCTTTGCTTCTCCGTCTAAGTCACAGATTCGGGTTTTGCAATCGATAGGTCGTGGATTACGTAAGTCTGCAGACGGTATAGATACTAAGGTATACGATATTGCGGATGATCTACATTGGAAATCTAAAAAGAATTATACACTTGAACACGCTGCTGAAAGAATTCGAATTTACAGTCGTGAAAAATTTGATTATAAACTACACAATATCGAGATATAATGACTATAGAAAAATTAGACATCAGACATTTTAAACTAACTAATGGTGAAGAAATCATCGGTTTGGTTAACAATGCTACCGAGAATGCGTACATCATTGAACGACCTGCGGTCGTGCATATATCCAATCTAGGGGTATATATGTTTTCATCTTGGTTCCCATTCTCTGAACAGAATCTATTTAAAATACTTAAGAGTTCTATCGTTATGCAAAGCGGTATCATTGAGGAGTCGAAACATTCGTACATTCGATTCTGTACTAGAGAAGATGAAGCTGGTCTTGATAACATTGAAGATGATTATCTTGATGATACCGATGAAGAAGAATGGTATGCATCCGGTACGGATCATGTAGGTAAAGAAACGGTTCATTAATTATAGTATACCCCTAACCTCCCCGGTAACATCTATATTATATCACACTTTTAAGCATTTGTACATCCTTTTATTCAAAATAAGTAAAATAAATTAAATTAAAATAATGATGTACATTGACCTTATTTTGTGTTATAATAGACTATATTAAAGGAGATACAAATGACTACTAAAGCAAAAGCTAAAGCTAAACCACACTACGTTAACAACAAAGAGTTTTCTTTGGCTGTTGTCGAATATGTTAGATCTGCAAATGAAGCAAAGGAAAAAGATCTTGAAGTTCCTAAGGTAACTAATTATGTAGCAACATGCTTCATGAAAATATCTGAAGGACTATCACATAGACCAAACTTTGTTCGATATACCTATCGTGAAGAAATGGTAATGGATGGTGTTGAAAACTGTTTAAGAGCAATCAATAATTACAGAATTGAAACTGCTACTAGAACAGGTAACCCTAATGCGTTTTCTTATTTTACTCAAATTTGTTACTTTGCGTTTATTAGACGTATCACTAAAGAAAAGAAGCAGCAAGACATTAAGTTTAGATTCATAGAAAGAATGGGTATTGAAGATTTTGCAGCTATGGGTATGGACTCTAACGGAGCTCAGCAAACTATGGAGTATGTGGATCAGTTGAGACAAAGGATTGATCAGGTTAGAACCAAGGATGATAAGATCAAAGAGTTTGCTAAGATCGAAAAAGAGAAAGACAAACTAGAATTATTTATGGTATAACCTCCTATGAAAATAGCTATTCTAAATGACACACATTGCGGTGTCAGAAATTCCTCTGATATATTTTTGAACTATCAAGAAAGATTCTATAGTGAAATCTTTTTTCCATATCTTAAAGAGCATGGTATCACTAATATATTACATCTTGGAGATTACTATGAGCACAGAAAGTTTGTCAACTTTAAAGCTCTCCACGCCAATCGTAAGCATTTTCTTGAGCCTATGCGTGATATGGGTATCACTATGGATATCATTCCTGGTAACCATGATGTGTATTTTAAGAACACCAATGAACTATGTTCCCTTAAAGAACTTCTTGGATACTTTACTAGCAATGTAAATATCATAATGAAGCCGACGGTTTTAGATTATGATGGCTGTAAAGTTGGGGTATTACCTTGGATTAATAGTGCTAACTATGAAGAATACACTAAATGGGCTATGTCATGCAAAGCTTCTATCCTTGGTGCTCACCTTGAGCTAAAGGGTTTTGAACTCATGGCTGGTATAACTAATCCACATGGAATGAATGCTGATATATTCTCTAGATTTGAAACTGTTTTAACTGGCCATTTTCATACTAAATCGAGTCAAGGCAATGTTCATTACCTTGGAGGTCAAATGGAATTCACTTGGTCAGATTGTGATGATCCAAAATACTTTCATGTATTAGATACTGCTGATAGATCAGTTACTCCAGTTCGTAATCCAATCACTATGTTCAAAAAAATAGTATACGATGATACTAATACTGATTATAGTAATGTCGATGTTAAGCAATATGAAAACATGTTTATTAAGCTAATCGTTGCGGCTAAAAACGATTTGTATATGTTTGATAAGTTTGTTGATAAACTTCAAAGTATCGAAACACATGAGTTGAAAATTGCTGAAAGCTTTGAAGAATACCAAGGTGAAAGTGTTGAAGATAGTAAAGTATCTCTTGAGGATACAACTGAGCTATTAGATTCATATGTCGAAGCTGTAGAGACTGACCTTGATAAAGAGCACATTAAAGTCGAATTGAGAAAACTATATACTGAAGCACAAAACTTGGAGGTGGTGTAATGTATCAACAACAACTTGATTTACAATTCCCGCTTACACAACAACTAGGTCTTGACTTAGATGTTCCTGTAGATCAGCGACTAAAATTTTACGTTAACGATGATCTGATCACAACAATTGATGGTACCTTTAATAGTGTTGGAACTATGAGTTCGTATCTTACCGTGAATAATTCAGACGGTGATGAGGCAGCAAGGATAGACGATACAGGCATCAGTCTTAGAATGGAAAACAAATCTTGGCTAAAAACTAAGGTTGCTAATTGGTTAGGAGTTAAGTACCTATGATACACTTTAAGAGTGTAAGCTGGAAGAATTTTCTTTCTACTGGCTCAGATACAATTAAGATACAACTTGATAGAACCCCATCAACTCTTATAGTAGGCTCAAATGGAGCTGGCAAATCTACTATGCTAGACGCTCTTTCATATGGATTGTTTGGTAAACCACATCGTGATATTAAGAAAGATCAATTGATTAATAGTATCAATAAGAAAGGCACTGTGGTTGAAGTTGAGTTTGATGTAGGTAATTCTGAGTTTAAGATCATTCGGGCTATTCGTCCAGGTAAGTTTGAAATCTGGCAAAACGGCAATCAAATAAATCAAGCTTCTAACGCCCGTGATTTCCAAAAGTACTTAGAGCAAAACATCCTTAAGTTAAATCATAAATCATTCCATCAGGTTGTAGTTCTAGGAAGTAGTTCTTTTATTCCCTTTATGCAATTACCTACATGGCAGCGTAGAGCAGTTATTGAAGACTTATTAGATATCAATATATTCTCTAAAATGAATATGCTTCTCAAAGAACGTAATTCTAAAATTAAAGAAGAACTTTCCGAGATCAACCATTCATTAGATTTATTTAAAACTAAAATTGAGTCACAGACTAAATACATTAGAAATCTACAAGCTGTTACTAAAGATATGGTTGATAGCAAAGAAGAATCCATAGTAGACTATAAGGTAGAAATTGAAGGTTTGTTTAAGCAATCTCAGGATCTTGGTCTTAATTTGTCTACATATCTTCAGCATGAAACTGCTAAAAATGCAGAGTTAAAGAATAGAGAATCTCGTCTAAAATCGTACGACATAAATTTCAAATCAAAAATTAAAGATCTAGTTGAACAATCTAAGTTCTTTGATAATAATGAACATTGTCCTACATGCGACCAAGATATAGATGAAGATATTCGTAATGAAAAGATTAAAGGAATAAAAGCTTCTGCTGCTGAAATACAAAAAGGTATGGCAGATCTAAAAATAGAAATGGATCAAAACGATCAGGATTATGCTGATGGTTCTACTAGTATGAATTTTCTATTAGACAAGCAACGTACAATCAATTCTAACAACGATAAAATCGGGATTATTCAAAAAGAAATAGATAAGATTCAAAAGGAGATTAAATCTCTAGGAGATTCAGGCGGAGATATTAAAACCGCTAAAACTGAATTAGAAGACATGCGTGGGTCAAAGGATTCTATTACTGAAAAGAAACTAGAGTATGTAGAAGAAAGAACTTATAATGAAGTCATTGGAGAAATGTTAAAAGACACTGGAATTAAAACTAAAGTCATTAAGCAATATTTGCCAGTGATGAATAAACTTATTAATAGTTATCTTCAAACATTAGATTTTTTTGTAGCATTTCATTTAGACGAAGCATTTAATGAAACCATTAGATCAAGACATCGAGATGCATTTAACTACGCATCTTTCTCTGAAGGAGAAAAGCAAAGAATTGATTTATCTTTGTTGTTTACTTGGCGTCAAATTGCTAAGATGAAAAACTCAGCAGCAACTAATCTTTTGGTTTTAGATGAGACTTTTGATTCTAGCCTTGACGTAGACGGTGTTGAAAATCTAACCAAGATTTTAAGCACTTTGGAAGAAGGAACAAACGTCTTTATTATATCTCATAAAGGTGATATATTAGAGAACAAATTTAGATCTAAAATTGAATTCATTAAAGATAGAAACTTTAGCAAAATAAAATAGGAAGAGATTATGAAAATGATTGGTCGTAACGTTTTAGTTACAGAAGTACAAAAAGAAGAAACAACACTTGGTGGTATTATATTAACCACAGACATTTCTAGAGCATCTAAACCCGCTTTAGTTTTAGAAGTAGGTCCTGAGGCTACTCACCTGAATAAAGGAGAAAGAGTATTCCTTGATTGGACTAAAGCTATGGCAATTGATGTAGATGGCAATAGTGGAGCCATTATTGATATGGAACACATCAAAGCAGTCTTATAGCCCTTATTCTTTTTTGATCTAAGGTTATAACAAAACGGTCTAAATAAAGTGCACTTATTTTCATAAATAGGTGTACTTTCGCGTGTAACTATGGTATAATATACATATATTGAAAGGAAGGATATATTATGTACGCAAACTCAAGTTTACCAAAATTACTCGCTAAAGAGAATATTGACATCCGTCATGGCAATTATAAGACTCCATGGTTTGATATCAAGAATCGTGTCCTAGGTTTACCTATGTGGAAAGATATGGGTAAAGACGTATACGATCTATTTGTTGGTCATGAAGTTGGTCATGCATTGGAGACTCCATTCGAGGGTTGGCATGATAGCCCAGAGAAACTAAAGGGTTGTCCTAGGTCTTATATCAATGTTATTGAAGATGCTAGGATCGAAAGAAAAATTCAAAGTAGATACCCAGGACTTGTTGGTCCATTCAGTAGAGGCTACAACACATTATTTAACGAAGGATTCTTTGGTGAAATTACATCAACGGATTTGGATACACTAATGCTTATCGATAAAATCAATCTACATGCTAAAGTAGGATCTCATATAGATGTCCCATTTAGTGATGAAGAATATGTCTTTATGGATAGAGCTAATAAGACACAAACCTTTCAAGAAGTTTTAGACTTAGTACGAGATGTTTTAGCTTTTACCGAAGCTCAAATGCCAGAAGAGGAAGATGAAGATTCTTCTGACGAGCAAGACCAAGATGATCAGGATACTGAGTCAGATACTCCTCAATACGAAGAAGATGAAAACGGTGATATCCAAATGGATCTTCCTTCTGGATCAGAGGAAGGCGATACTGAAGAAGATGAAGAGGAAACCCAAGAAGAAGGTGGTGGAGTCTTATCAGAAAATCCTATTCATGAATCAATAACTGACACAAACTTTAGAGATGCTGAAAAAGAATTCCTAGAGGGTGAAGAAGGCGATTACGGTATTCAGCAAACATTAGTTTGTGAAGACATAAGCAAATCAATGTTTGATAAAATCATAATTCCATATGCCACTCTTGCTCTTGATAGAAAAAATAGAATGGCTGAAGGCGGAATGGAAGATACGTATCAACGAATCATAGAAGGTTATAACTCTTACGTTAAGACTACAAAGCGAAGTGTTGCTATTGCTATCAAAGAGTTTGAAATGAGAAAAGCGGCAACACAATGGGCTAAAGCTACTACAGCCAAAACTGGTGTCATTGATGTTAATAAGCTCTTTTCATACAAAACCAATGAAGATATCTTTAAACAAACAACTAGATTGCACGATGGTAAGAACCATGGTATGATTATGTTGATTGACTATTCTGGTTCAATGTATGATTCTCTACCTCACGTCATTGATCAGCTTATTCACTTAGTGCTATTTTGCAAAGGTGTTAACATACCGTTTGATGTTTATGGATTTACTACAACAAACTCAAATGTTCGATGGGAAGATATGATGGATGGTGATATGGATTTAGATAATCTGTCAATGCCACTATTAACTTCATCATCATTAAAGAAAGCTGATTTTGAAGATTCTCTTAAGCACTTATACATGAGAACCAAATCTAATAGATACGAGCAAACTTACATGATCTCCCAGGCTGAAGACTTTGGTTCTACTCCATTGAATCAAGCTTTGGTCGCAAGTCATCGTTTAATTAGAGAATTCAAAATTAAGAAGCAAATTGAAAAAATGAATTTAGTAGTTTTCAGTGATGGCGATGCTAATCAAGTTCAAATATATCAGGATAGTGCTCTAAGCGATAAAAAATTATTTACAGCTCCAAAGTACAAAGGTATCACCTTTGTGATTGATAAGAGAAAAGTACAGGTCGATAGGATGAGTGATACTACAGCACGTTTGCTTGAAAACATCTCTAAGCGATATGATACAAATACCATTGGTTTCTTTATGGCTGATGAGAATAGAGATTGGAATCATAAGATTAGCAGCATATCTTATAAGACTAATCAATCTTGGGATGAGCTAAAAAGAACTGTTAGAAAAGAGTATAACAAAAACAAATGTGTCATAATGAAAAATACTCTTGGTTACAATTCATTCTACTTGATCAAAGGTGGTAATGCATTAAAGACTGAGGATGATGAGTTCAATGTAACTTCAGATCAAACCAAAAACCAAATGGCTACTGCTTTTAAGAAATTCTCTAAGAGTAAGAAGCAAAACAAGGTACTAATGACTTCCTTTGGTAGGGAAGTCGCTTAGTGACTAGTTATGAGAAACGGGTCACACTTTAGTGAAAATAAATGAAAATAATGATGTACAAACCTATGATACTATGGTATAATAGTCTTATAAACTGATAAGGAACTATATTATGAAAATCTCAACTCAAAACATTCTTACTGAACTGGCTACTAAATATCCAGATCAAATCCATTTTCGAAAGAATATAATCGAAAGTACAGCCAAAAGCATGGGTTATACTGGCAAAGACTTTGTACCGTTGTTAGATACTAGAGTTAAAATTGGTACATACAGCTTAGAAGCTCAACTTAAATCAATTTCACAAAGGGTTATTCCTACTATCGCTAAGCCTGAAAACATTGCTAAAATGCAATCAATTGTTAACGAAGAAAAAACCTTTGCTAAACTAGATCCAACGTTTGTACCTTGGGGTGCTTACTCGGATATCGTTAAAATGGTTAAGTCTGAAATGTTCTTTCCCATTTACATTAGTGGTCTATCAGGTAATGGTAAAACATTCATGGTAGAGCAAGCTTGTTCAAAACTAAATAGGGAGTTCATTCGTGTTCAAATCAATCCAGAAACAGATGAAGACGATCTCATCGGAGGCTTTAGACTTATTAATGGAGAAACAGTATTCTCTAAGGGACCAGTTCTCAAGGCAATGGAAAACGGCGCAATCTTATTGCTCGACGAAATTGATCGTGCTACAAATAAGATTATGTGTCTACAAGGTATACTTGAAGGTAAGCCTGTTCTCGTTAAGAAAACGGGTGAAACAATTTCTCCTAAAGCTGGCTTCAATGTTATAGCCACGGCTAATACAAAAGGCAAAGGCTCTGAGGATGGAAGGTTTACTGCTGCTTCGATTATTGATGAAGCTTTCTTAGAAAGATTTACCGTTGCTATTGATCAACAGTTCCCTTCTCCGTCAATCGAAACAAAGATCCTTAATAACCATATGACTAAATTTGGTGTAGAGGATACAGACTTCGTAGAGAAACTTATTACATGGGCTGACATTATTCGTAAGACGTTTTACGACGAAGGTGTTGATGAAGTTATTTCAACTCGTAGGTTATGTCACATTGCTCAAACCTTCTCAATTTTCAATAATAGAACGAAAGCAATAGATCTATGTATCGCAAGGTTTGATGAAGATACTAAATCTGCTTTCTTAGATCTATACAGCAAAGTTGATGATGGGGTAGTAACTATAGATGGTACAAATGAAACAACACAGGAAGCTTCATATGAGTAAAATTGAATACAAGTTTAGAGAAGATGAATTGATTGCTGAGTTTAGCGATTATATTAATCAAACTTATGGAGGTCACTATGGACAAGGTGGCCTTCAATCATCTGAAGTAATCATTGACCGTGGTCATGGCATTGGTTTCTTCTTAGGAAACGTAGACAAATACAATGGTCGCTATGGAAAGAAAGGTGAAACACCTGACGACTATCGTAAAGATTTGATGAAAATCATTCACTACGGTTTCTTAGCATTGTTTGAACATGACCGCAAAAATAAATGAAAATAACAGTGTACACAGCTCAAAAAGTGTGTTATAATATATCTTATTATACAGGAACAGGAACTTTATGAAAATCTCAAATGCAACAATTAACATCTTAAAAAACTATGCAGGAATAAACTCGAATTTAGTGTTTAAACCTGGGAAGTCTTTGAAGACAATCGCCGAAGCAAAAACAATTATGGCTTCCGCTTCGATTATCGAAGACTTCCCAGTCGAATTCGGGGTCTATGATCTCAATGAATTCTTATCTTTATTTAGTCTTATGGATGAACCATCATTGGAGTTCAGTGAAAAGTATTTAACTATGACTGATGGCTCTCAAAAGATCAAGTACTTCTATTCGGAAATTGATATTCTTACTCAACCAACTAAAGATATCAACATGCCTGAATGTGAAGTTGTATTGGATATCTCAGCTGAAAATATGGATAAGATCCGAAAAGCAGCTGCAGTTCTTGGTCATTCTGAACTAGCGTTTACTTGTACAGGCGAGGACGTTACAGCTTCAGTCTTTAACGAGAAAGATGCTACTGCGAATACCTTTGATATCAACTTAGGTATCGCAAATGATAACACGTTTAACTACGTCTTTAGTATCTCTAATTTGAGAATGCTACAAGGCAACTATACAGTTTCGATCTCCTCTAAGCTTATATCTAACTGGCGTCATGCTGATGATCCATTAGATTATTTTATTGCTTTAGAGAAATCGTCAAAGTTTGGTGTATAAATAATTATGCACAAAGAGAATTATACCTTGTTATGTTTATATAATAGGGATAATATGGAGATTGCCGAATTGTCGGGATCTCTTAAATTAGTCTAAAACCCGGAGAAATATTATGACTGAAGAAGTAACTCAAGCTCAAGAAGAGCAAGTACAATTGTCCCTACAGGACATCGCAACATGTGTACAGGTAATCGATATCTGTTCAAAGCGCGGTGGATTTGAAGGCCAAGAAATGGAAGCCGTTGGCGGTCTTCGTAATCGGATCGTTAAGTTCCTTGAAGCAAACAAGCCAGCAGAAGGTGAAGCACCTGTAACAGGTTCTGTTCCAGAAGTAGAAGCTGAAGTAGAAGCTGAAGCTTAAATTGTATTAGCTTAACGCGAGGGTAGCTCCCTCGTATTCTTATTATTTAATTTTATTATGAAGGATTTATTATGGATCGTAACGAATGTTCACGTCTGATTGAAGCATTACTAAAAGGTACAGTTACTGTAACCTTTCAAAAAATTGACTCTGATGAAGTAAGAGTCATGCCTTGTACCCTCAACCCTACTGTTTTAGAAGCCAATAATCAAGCTATTGTAGTTGATAAAATTGACGCTGAATCTCATCACTTGGCTGTATGGTCTCTTGATAAAGATGCATGGAGATCATTCCGTGTTAATACTGTTCTTGGTTGGGAGGTACTTTAATGTCTGAGTTTCTTTGGGTTGAAAAATATCGTCCACAGACAATTCAAGACTGTGTTTTACCAATTTCAATTAAGAAAACTTTTGAAGATATTGTTAAAGGAGGTGACCTACACAATATGCTTCTTGCCGGCACGGCCGGTCTTGGTAAAACTACAGTTGCGAAAGCACTGTGTAACGAACTTGATCTAGATTATTTACTAATCAATGGATCCGAAGAGTCTGGGATTGACACGTTACGTACTAAGATAAAGCAATTCGCAAGTTCTGTTTCTCTTCAAGGTGGCTACAAAGTAGTCATCTTGGATGAGGCAGATTATCTTAATGCGCAATCTACTCAACCAGCATTACGTGGGTTTATCGAAGAATTCTCTGGCAATTGCCGGTTTATTATGACATGCAACTTTAAGAATCGTATTATAGAACCATTACATTCTCGTTGCACTACTATCGATTTTAATGTTTCAAAGAAAGACAGTGTTAAGCTATGTGGTCAATTTTTACAGCGTTGTACACATATCCTTGATACCGAAGGTGTTACATATGATGAACGCGTAGTTGCTGAAGTCATTATGAAACACATGCCAGATTGGCGTAAAGTTCTAAATGAATTGCAGCGTTATGGCTCAAGTGGTACTATTGATACTGGTATTCTAGTGTCTTTATCTGAAGTTTCTTTGAATGATCTTATGATCTTCTTAAAAGAAAAGAACTTCAAATCTATGCGACAGTGGGTTTCAAATAATATTGATTCTGAACCTGCCGCAATATATCGAAAAATCTATGACAATATGACTTCCTATGTTGAACCATCAAGTTTACCACAACTCGTGCTTATTCTTGCTGATTATCAATATAAGAATTCTTTTGTTGCAGATCATGAGTTAAATACTGTAGCGTGTTTAACTGAAATCATGGCCGGGGTTTCATTCAAATGAACCCTTTTGATTACTTAAATGCAATTAACACAACCAAGAAAGATATTATGGTTGATGAACTTGCTGAAAAAAGCTACTCGCCATATATGGTAAACCGTGGGTTATCGTATTTCCCTGATACTATTTTATACGCTAACGAAATGAACAAAAACCATCACATTGATCATCGTCTTCAATTCGATTTTTTTATAAATATAATAAGGAAAAAGAAAAGATTCTCTAAATGGGCTAAGCCCGCTGAAATAGAAAATCTAGATGTCATCAAAGAATATTATGGTTATAGTAATGAAAAAGCTAAATCTGTATTATCGCTATTTTCTGATGGTCAAATTGAAACGTTAAAATTGAGGATGTATAAAGGTGGAAAACGAAAATAACAATATAATAGTGTCATGGACGCCAGCTTCAATGTTGGAAATAACACTAAATGAACCTGATGATTTTCTGAAGATTAGAGAAACATTAACGCGCATTGGCGTAGCATCTAGGAAAGATTCTAAGCTATATCAATCGTGTCATATTCTGCATAAACAAGGTCGATATTTTATAGTTCACTTTAAAGAACTATTCTTATTGGATGGAAAACCATCTAATTTGCTATTGAATGACGTTCAGCGCAGAAATACAATCGCTACTTTACTTTCTGATTGGGGTCTCATTACGTTTGTTACCGCATCCCAAGCTGAAGATATTGCACCATTGCGACAAATTAAAGTCATTCCATATAAAGAAAAATCGGAATGGCAGTTGTGCCCTAAGTACAATATAGGTAACAGCAACAAAGATTATGATAAGAAAGCTATATAAGAAATTTAACAAATTAATGAAGTGTGGTCGAATTCACAGAATTTTGAATAAGATCACATAATTAATAAAACAGGAAAAAAACCTGTATAAATAATAATGGATTGCCCATTAGGGGATCTGAATATTAACCTTGCTAATATCCTTAGGAGGAATTAAAAATGGTAAGAAATACTATGAACGTGCCTCGTTCTTTATTCATCGGGTTTGAACCCATACTAAACGAACTTGAAAGAATCCACTCAGCTGGAAGATCCCAAGATAACTATCCACCCCACAATGTTGTAAAAATCGATGATGAAAACTTCATTATTGAACTTGCTGTGGCTGGTTTTGGCGAAGAAGATATCTTCATTGAAGTCAAGGATGGAATTCTTTTAGTTAAAGGTGATAGCGCTAATGATGAAAGAGAGTATGCATATAAAGGTATATCGTCCCGCAAATTTGAGAAGAGCTTCCGACTCTCAGAATTTGTCGTAATTGACGGGGCCTCAATGGTGAACGGAATACTTGTGGTGAATGCCAGGGTTGAAGTTCCAGAAGAGAGGAGACCTAGGAAGATCGAAATCGGATCTACTGGGACATCAAAGAAGAAGTCATTCATTCAAGATTGAATGGCGGTGAGCAGCGAAAACTCAGTGGATTGTAATAAACCATCTACTGGAGTTAAATAATGGGCTATATAAGAAAGCACAAAGCCGAACTCAGATCTGGCTTCGAAGCAATTATGATGATTGGAGTGTCAATGTTGATTGCTCCAACTATGATAATTCTTCAGGCCGCAAGTCTGTAGCGCAAAAACCTGAATGGGAGGCGTCACAACCTCCCTATTCTTTTAAAAATAAGCCTGTACAATACCTTGAAAGTGTGATATAATATACTATTATTCAGCATGGATACATTATGAAATTCTATACATCTATATCTCGTTACGGTAATCAGCTTCTATTTCGTGGTTATGACAACGGCAAAAAAATACAACAAAAAATTAAATATGAACCTACCTTCTTTGTTAATACAACAAAGCCTTCTGGTTGGTCAGCACTCGATGGGACAAAGGTTGCTCCCGTAAAATTCGAATCAATGCGCGATGCTAAAGAATGGTTACAAGTTAATCAGCAAACAGCAGGTCGGCATATCTATGGTAACAATAAGCATATTCCAGCTTACATCAACGAAGCATTCCCTGGTGATATCAAATTTGATCGTAACTTAATCAATGTAACTTCAATTGATATTGAGGTTCAATCTGATTCTGGATTCCCTGAGCCTGAAGAAGCTGCTCACGAAATCACAGCAATCGGTATGAAAAATAACATTGATAACACATATTACGTGTGGGGTTTAAAACCTTACGATGTAGAAAAAACATACATGAAAGATTGTCGTGTAGTCTATAAGGAATGCGCTACTGAATCTCAATTGTTACTCGAGTATATTGCTCATTGGTCTAGTCCATCGCAATGTCCTGATGTAATCACAGGGTGGAATTCAAGGTTCTTTGATATACCATATATCGTCAATCGCATCCTAAGAATCCATGGCGAAGAATTCGCTAAACGATTATCACCTTGGGGATTAGTTGATCGTAGAGATATCACAACTATGCAGCGTAAACAATGCGCATATGAAATCCAAGGTATTGCTCAAATGGATTACCTTGAACTATTCAAAAAGTTTGGTTACTCTTACGGCCCTCAAGAAACATATAAACTTGATCATATTGCTCACGTAGTTCTTGGTGAAAACAAGCTTTCATACGAAGAGCATGGTAACCTACACACTCTTTACAAATACGATCACCAAAAGTTTATTGACTACAACATTAAAGATGTTGAATTGGTAGATCGCTTGGAAGATAAGATGGGTCTCATTACACTAGCTCTCACCATGGCATATCGCGGTGGTGTTAACTATGGTGACGTAATGGGTACTACAGCAATCTGGGATGCTATCATCTTTAGAAATCTGTATGCTAATAATGTGATTGTACCCTTTGCTGAGGAAAAGTTTAAGTCTCCATATCCTGGCGGTTACGTCAAAGATCCTAAAACTGGAATGCACGAATGGGTAGTTTCTTTTGACTTAAACTCACTATATCCTTCAATCATTATGCAGTATAACATGTCTCCTGAAACTATTATCAGTGGAAAGGTTGGCAATGTTACTGTAGATAAACTTTCTGAATCTCCAGTAACTCCACCTAGAACTAGCAATGAATGTATGGCAGCGTCTGGTCAGTATTTTACTACTGATAAGCAGGGGATACTACCTAAGATTATTGATCAAATGTACAGCGAACGTGTTGTCATTAAACGTCAAATGATTGCAGCTCAGAAGGAACTAGAAAAAGTAGACAAAACTAATAAGACCGAATTGTATAAAATCCAACGTGATATTAGTATTGCTGAAAATCAACAAATGTCTATTAAGATTCTTCTTAACAGTTTATATGGTGCGTTAGGTAATAAGTACTTTAGATTCTTTGATCAACGTATCGCTGAAGGTATTACCTTAACCGGCCAGCTTACTATTCGCTGGGCTGAAACTGCCATCAATGATTATCTTAGAAAAATACTTAAAACCAAAAAGGATTACGTTGTTGCTATTGATACTGATTCTGTTTACGTAGTGCTAGATGATCTAGTTAAAGCAGTCAGTCCGGTTAACCCATTGGAATTTGTTGATACAGTTTGCAAGGAAAAGCTTGAAACTGTCTTGGAAGATTCTTATACTAAACTATTTGAAATGCTTGGTGGCATTGAAAATCGAATGGTTATGAAACGTGAAGCTATCGCCGATCGTGGCATCTGGACAGCAAAGAAAAGGTATATCCTTAATGTACTAGACAACGAAGGTGTTCGCTACGCTGAGCCAAAGCTTAAGATCATGGGCATTGAAGCTATTAAATCTTCAACACCAGCTCCATGTCGAGCGGCACTTAAGCAAATGTTTAAAACCATTATTGCTGGCGATGAAGTTCTAGTTCAACAGGAAATTGAAACATTCCGCAATCACTTCAAATCATTACCGCCTCATGAAATTGCTTTCCCTCGTGGAGTAACTAACCTTACGCAATACATGGATAACCTTAAGATATACAAGAAAGGTACTCCAATTCATTGTAGAGGCAGTATCTTACACAACAAACTGATTGGAGATTTATCTCTAAAGAATCAGTATAACAAAATCCAAAATGGTGAAAAGATCAAATTCGTCTATCTTCGTACTCCAAACAAAATCAAGGAAAACGTTATCGCCTTTGGTGATTACCTTCCAGAGGAGTTTGGATTACATCGGTTTATTGATTATGATACTCAATTCAACAAAACGTTCTTGGATGCTATTGAACCTATTCTATCTGCCATAGGATGGACATCTGCTGAGGTAGCAACATTGGATGAATTCTTTTAAAAAAACAGTGTACAAACAACTAAAACTATGTTATAATAGATCTATTACTAAGGAGAAAAACATGTCAGACATTAAATTATACAGGTTAACTACAGGCGAAGAAATTGTAGCACAGTACGTAGGTGATTACCCTGATGGACATTATGTTCAAAACCCGATCGCAATGTATGCGGCCGAAGAAGGCAAAATTGGCTTCATGCCATTCATGCCATATACTGATGCTGCAGATGGATTAGAAATTAAAGATACAAATATTGTGTTTATTCTTAATCCCATCCCCGAAATCATTGCTCAGTACGAGCAAGCAACTAGTACCATTATGGTACCACCAAAGCAAGGAATTATTGTATGAGTGTAGATTGGGTAAGAGATATTGCAGAAATGCACCAAAAGTATGGTGTACACGAATGGATTAAAAATAATCCTGAAAAGCTTGAGCAATTGTTACATTTTCGTGTAGCATTTCTTAAGGAAGAGTTTGATGAAACGTTTAAAGCTACAGGCGAAAAGGATGCTGAAGAAATCGTTGATGGTCTTATTGATCTATGTGTAGTGGCAATTGGAACACTAGATCTATTTGGTATTGACGCTCACAAAGCATGGCAAGAAGTCCATAGCGCAAACATGTCAAAGGAAGTAGGTGTCAAGGAATCTAGACCAAATCCATTAGGACTACCAGATCTCATTAAACCTGAAGGCTGGACAGCTCCATCACATGAGTATAATCATGGTCGCCTTAACAATATTTGATAACATATACGACAACAAAACCAACAAACGTATGGATTATAACACGTTTGATGAATTTGAAAGCGTATTATACAAATTGGCTAATGGTGATAAGTATCAAAAGAAAACTGATGCACCTTTAATATCACCAGCCACATATAAGACCGGAACCACCCGAGCTAATAGTAATGTTACTGCTTGGGGTGGTTTCGGCATTGTCGATGTTGATGACTACGAAGGCGATATTGCTGATATTGAAAAGAAGTATTCGCAATATCGCTACGTATGTTACTCTACCGCAAGTTCTACTAAAGAACGTTTAAAATTTAGATTAGTATTCCCTTTAACAGCAGAAGTACCAGCAGATAAAATCAAACATTTCTGGTACGCGCTTAACAAAGAAATCGGAGATATTGCAGATGCACAAACTAAAGACCTCAGCCGAATGTATTACGTACCAAGTCAATACAAAGGGGCTTACAATTTCATCTTCTCACATTCTGGATCTACAATGGATCCCACCGCTCTCATGGAATCTCACAGATACGTCGTACAGTCTGAATCATTTTTCGATAAGCTTCCAGAGTCAATTCGAAACGGACTTATTGAGCATAGAAAATCCCAGCTAAAAAATACAAGTTTTACATGGACTGGGTATAAAGATTGTCCATTTGTAAATAAAAAGCAAGTTGAAGAATATAAAGTTATTAATGGCGGTGGATGGTATCTACAAATGTACAAGATTATGGTATCCACAGCAGGCAATGCTTTACAACGAGGTTATCCAATTACTTCCAAAGAAATTGAATGGATTTGTAGAGATCTGGATAACGAAACTGGTGGTTGGTATGGAAAACGTGACATAGCTAAGGAAGCTGATAGAGCTATAGAATTCGTATTTAAAAACAATATATAGGATTATATTATGTTAGAGAAATTTGAAGAAATAACTATGAAAATTTTAATTTGGGTTTGTGTCTTAGCGTGGCCAGTATTAATATTGGTCTTAATTCTAGCTCCAATGGCTCAAGCTTCCGATGAAAATGGTGATGTGTTTTGCATGGCTAAGAACATCTATTTTGAAGCTGGCAATCAACCACTTGCTGGTAAACTTGCAGTATCTCATGTAGTTTTAAACAGAGTTATGAGTGATGAATATCCAAATAATGTTTGTGATGTAGTCTATCAAGCGCAATGGTTTGAAAATTGGAAAGGCACAACTATTCCAGTAAGACATATGTGTCAATTCAGCTGGTTTTGCGATGGCAAGTCTGACGTACCTGAAGACAGTGCTACATGGAATTCATCTTTAAAGATTGCGGCTAATTTAATGTATTATAGAAATCAAGATATTACTGAAGGCGCAACGCATTATCACGCAGATAATGTTCACCCATATTGGGCAGACAGTTTGAATAGAACAGTCACAATTGACCAACATATTTTTTACAAATAGTTATATCCATATAACAAAATGATCTAAAAAAACAGTGTACAAACTGCTTCTACTATGGTATAATAGTCTTATAAACTGATAAGGAACTACATTATGAAATTTAAACTTGACGACCTAAACATCGATACTAATGAATTTAGACAACGCGCTTTAGAAGAAGCCATTCTGATTAAGTCTAATAAGAAAGACTCTCATAGAGATCTTGAGGGTAATATATTACCTATGGTTATGAAAGGGCATTATGCTGAATGGATTGGCATGACTGAACTAAATCATACCGATAACCCAGAACCATATCATGACACGTTTGATCATGAAGGCGTTGACTCAGATCATAAAGTTAGCTATAGTAAAATCCAGTTAAATAAAAATATAAGTGAGTATTCTTGGAGAGTTCAATCTCAAGAACGAACTGGCTGGCCTAAGTCTCAACTAGCTCATAGAGTATACGGTTGGGTTGGTGATGCTATCAGCGGTGACTACGAATTAGTGGGCATATATAACTATGATAAAGAAACTAAAAAAATGGTGTACACAGCCCCTGAAACATGTTATAATAGATCTTTAAGTTTTGAGGTATAATAAGTAATGGCAAAGTACGATGATCAAAAACCACCATTAGGCTTGATTCCACCAGAATGTCTTGAAGACATTGCTGTCGTATTTGGCTTTGGCGCTGAAAAGTATGGTGTAAACAATTGGCGTGATGACCAACATGAAACTAGCTGGATACGTACGTATTCTTCTATTCAACGTCATCTAAACAAATGGCACAGTGGCGAAGATATAGATCCAGAATCTGGTATGTCTCACTTAGCTCACGCAACAACTCAGTTAATGATTTTAATGACAGCTCAATCCGAGCATCCCGAAGTTGACGATAGGTATCGAAAAAATGCATAACACAATTGATGATGTACGTTCATATTTTATAAATGAATTGTTCTGTAGAAACTTTACAGAAGATCGCACCGGCGGTAAAACTATTGAATTGCTAGGTGCTTCATTCTTAGCATCAGAAAATGCTATCTTTGGTAAACCTAACCAAGATTACATTGATGCTGAAATTGATTGGTATAATTCACAATCAACTAATATCAATGATATCTATGGAACTGGCTTTGATGATAAAAAGCCACCGCAAGCATGGCGAATGACTGCAAATCAACATGGTGAAATCAATTCAAACTATGGTCATTTGATTGAAGCTGATAAATACTTTAATCAATGGGATCGTGCTTTAACTGAATTGTTGACTAATCCAGATTCTCGTAGAGCTTCAATGATCTATACACGTCCATCAATATGGAATGAGTATAATGAAAATGGTAAGAATGATTTCATTTGCACTAACTCAGTCACATATTATATCCGTGATGACAAAGTCCATTGTGTAGTTCAAATGCGTTCTAACGATGTTATATTCGGTTACCGTAATGATTACGCATGGCAGCTTCATGTCTTACAACACATGGCTGAAGATCTTGGTCATGAAGTAGGTGATATCCATTGGCAAGTTCAAAACCTTCATGTGTACGAACGCCATTTTGACTTGGTACTATAATGAATAAATATAAGTGGGATAAGCGATTTTTAAACTTAGCAGGACAAATTGCTACGTGGTCTAAGGATCCATCAACTAAGGTTGGAGCTGTGGCTGTTGGTTCCAAAGGACAAATTCTAGCGCAAGGTTATAATGGTTTCCCTAGAGGTATTAATGATTCTGCTGATAGATTAAAACACAGGCAAGCTAAGTATCAATTCGTAGTACATGCAGAAATGAACTGTATATATAATGCTACATATAATGGCGTTTCATTAGATGGCGCTACGTTATATATTCAAGGATTGCCATGTTGCGCAGAATGTGCTAAGGGTATTATTCAAGTTGGAGTAGCAAGAGTAGTAACAAAGGGTTTAGATGATTCAACACCAGATCGTTGGTTAGAGTCAAATAAAATAACAGAAGAATTATTTGCGGAAGCAGGAGTTGTATACGATTACGTCGTATAAGTATAATTATGACAAAAGATAGATTTGATTTAGAACAAGCCATCATGGTTGCATGGAGTACATGCGAAGATATCGATTTAATTTATCACAATACTGATAACTTAAGTTTAAATGCTAAAGACGCTGATATTCTACAAAACCAATTATTAGGTTTAAGGTATATCACTGAACTGCGCTTTGAAAAGATGTGGAGTGTATTTGAAGAGTTAATTGCTTTGCAAGCGCTTGAAGTGCCAGATACCGAAGACGTGTATAATAATGAAATGGAAGAATATTTAGCAATGAAGGATGGAATTGAGTCTGATAGTATTTGGAACTCAACGGAATAGAATATTGCGCCTTTAGCTCAGCTGGATAGAGCAACGGCCTTCTAAGCCGTAGGTCAGTGGTTCGAATCCACTAAGGCGTACCAAATTTTAATAAAGAGGAAATGATAATGCAGTTATTACGAGATGAAAATAATCGACCGTTTGTAAAGATGGATTTATATTCAGATCTTGTTGATGAGTTGTTTGTAGTTAAAACACGTTCGGTCATCAAAGATCTTGAAGAATATCTAGATGAACCTTTGTCAGCGCATCCGGAAGATCTTAAAGTTTATACTGAGCAAATTGCAGCTCATCGTAAAATTTTAGAATGGCATACGCCGAATGACGAGTGGGAGAGCTAGAAAGTGTTATATGTAGATTACAAGTTCGAGATAACTAGACAAGGGATATGTTTTGTGGATTCTAACTCTGAATTAGAACCCCACAACATGATGAAAATGCCTGAAGGTTATCATATAGGTGATACTTTTGTGTTATGCCAAACAGCAAATGGAAATGTATTCCTAAGAAGAACTGATCATCACGTCTTATTTAATGAAGAGTTTGAATCAGAGTATTATTCCTCATCTGAATAATTGGTGCACTCGGCATTGGGTTTCATTCCTCAATTAAAATAAACGAATGGATGGTGCCCAGGAGATAATGTGAATAGAACAAACGGAGTATGGTTACTCCGAGTATTACTGATGATATGGTTATCGTTTTCTGTAAAGAATACAGATGATCTATATGGCGTAAGATATAGTATGAGAAGTTTTGAAGAATGTAAAAAGGTGCAAAAATGATTATTAAAGATAAACCGCGCGCAAAACCAAATCCGGTTAAAAAGAACATGGATAAGTTTCATAAGCCTGCAACGCATAAAGACGAAAGTAAATACGATCGTAAAGACTTTAAGCAAAAGCAACGTAAATTGACTGATCTAAATTGGGATGGCGAATAATGAGTCCTAAAGATATAAAAACAATTGCTCCTGAAGAACTACAAAATTCAAAGAGAATTTATAAGAGTGCTACACCAAAGCAGACTCTTGATTGGTATGTCAAATGGGTAGCTTCTGTATTTGTATTAGCCGCAATGTCGATAAGAGGTATTGATGGTTTACAAATGTATGATTTAGCTTTATCTGCATGCGGTATTATGTTATGGTTGTGGGTATCTATTCTGTGGAAAGATCGAGCGTTGATTCTACTCAACGGAGTTGGTCTAATGTTTTTATTGAAAAATTTAGCACAAAGCCTTTACATTTGAAGCAAACTGTGTTATAATAGATCTATTATTAAAAAGGTGAATTTACATTATGAAAATAGCGTTTATATTCGGTAAAGGTATCGATGGATGTGGAGTTACAAGAGGCGCTCTCATATTCGAAAAGTATCTAGCTGATGCTGGCCATGAATCAATTATATTAGATTTTGATAATGGTCAAAGTTTTGGTAGAGCAAAACATGCTCAATGGCTAGGACAAGTATACAAAATTGCTAAAAATGATACTGATGTTAGTAATGAAATTATCAATGCTGTAAACAGTTGTGACATGTCAGTATTTCATTCTCATCCAACTCGTAAGCAAGCTCCATACGTAGATCGATATAGAAGATTCTTAGAAAAAGTCGATACGTTAAAAATTATGCATGATCATTCGATCGCAAAAACAAACATTAATGCTATACCACAAGCCTGTGAAATCTTTTCTCATGCTGATACTGCGGTGATTCAGTCACTCGATGGTTTTAGTAAAGAAGCTTATACCAACTTTGATCCAGGGTTATCTAATAGATTAATAGAAAACCCAATATGGATTGTTCCAGAATCTATGGATAAGTTTCGCAAATCATATTCTGAAAGGGAAAACCACTTGTTGTATCTTGGGAGAATGTCTCCTTTAAAAGATCCAGCAATGATTTGCCGTATTCAACCTCATATGAAAGATTGGAAGTTATCCATCATAGGCTGCGAAAACTCTATCTCTTCAGTGAGCATGTATTCTGAAGATTTAACGATCAATCCATCTCCATATGTTCCAGCGTTTCGTCCTATGATATACCAACATTCTTTAAATAAAGATGGCGGTTATAACTTGAATGAAAAAGAACAAGCTAAAGATGGTAAAATTAATTCTTATGATAGTTACCTTTATGATTGGGGTATGGAACAGCTTGGCTCTTGCAAGGCCTCATGGTGTGGCTACAAGCTTTCGAACGCTGATGAGTATGGTACACGCATGGAATATACCATGATTGAATCATTCCTATTAACTCTACCTATTATGAATCGACACTTTGCAGATAATGCTTATGCGCCAGATGGTAGAAAGTGGGGTGCTATTGAGGGACCTTTAATATCACAAGCTAGAGAAGAAGAAGAGCTAGCTGATATCCTATTGTCTATGAGTGAAAATGAATGGAACGAAAGAACTGAAGCATGTAGAAAACTTATATTTGATTTTAACAATATTGAAACTCTAGGAGCTAAGTTCTTATCGCAAGTACAAGCTATGGGATCTAGATCTAAAATAAGTGCCATAGATAGAATTAGTGAATATTTTCCAGATGCTCCACAATTAAGAAAAGAAGGTGAAATTATTATGTCTTCTGCTGTAGGAACACTAAAGAAAAAACAGCATATAATGATAGATGGAAAGCAAGCTGAATATAAAGCTCCGGTTAATTCCTTAGAGGCATTTTTTTAATGGAACATAATAAAAGATTGATAGTAGATTTTGATGATACTTTAGCGCATACCAAGAATAGAGATTGGGAAAACGCTGAACCTAACTGGCCATTGATCAATAAGTTAAATGATCTATCTAATTCAGGTTGGACAGTTGATATCTTTACAGCACGTGGTTCTATATCATGCTCTTCAAGAGAAGAAGCTGCAGAAAAGTATAGCTTACAGATTCGTGATTGGTTATCAAATAACAATGTGAAGTATAATACGCTAAGCTTTAATAAACCATTAGGCGCTTACTATATTGACGACAAAGGTATATCCCCAGAAGATTTTATCACCACTGATATAAGACAACTCGAAGGTGGATTGTCTGGTTCAGATATTTACACCGATGGAAAGTTAGTACATAAAACTGATACTAATGCATTAGCAGTTCAGCAATGGTTTTCTGATGTTGACTCTTGGCTTCTTACGCCAAAGATTGAACGTGTAGTTGGTGATACTATTACTATGGAATATATTGATCATGATGAAGATTTTTTTATTAATAATTTTTATGTTTCTCTTGCGTTAATTCAAGAATCATTAGATTCAATGAAAAGAATCCCCAGCTCCAGCCCTTTTAGTTTTAGCAGTTACTGTGATCGGATTGAAGACCATGCTCATCTAGCACAGGTTCATTTATATGTCGAAGTGGTAGAATTACTAAGAACTATATGGAATTTAAATTCCTCGTTCTCTCATGGAGACTTTGGAATAAAGAACATGCTTTTTACTGAAGAGCATAATGAATTAGTTCTTATTGATCCTATTCCTAATATGTTTGGTTGTACTGAATTAGATGTAGCTAAATTTTTAGCATCGCTACGAGTCAACTATCCAAGAATGGATCGTTGGGATATGGCATTTAAAACTTTAGCAACATATAACAACATTGAATTGGATTTGTTAAGCGTGTTGACAGCGGCTGAACTTATAAGAATTCATAAGTATCACCCAGAAAAACAATTTATTATGGAGCAAGTTAAGTATGTTTTTGAACAAAAATGATTTACCGATTGGTGGCAAAGTTGGATTCACGTGTTCAACGTTTGATCTATTTCATGCTGGTCATATCGTAATGCTACAAGAAGCTAGATCACTATGCGATTATTTAGTAGTAGGTTTATTAATTGATCCAACAGTTGATAGACCTGATTCTAAGAACAAACCAATTCAAACAGCATTTGAACGTTATGTTCAATTATCAGCATGTCGCTATGTAGATGAGGTTATACCTTTCTCAACTGAACAAGAACTTGTAGATATGATTCTAACAATCAATCCTGATATAAGAATCGTTGGAGAAGAATACAAGGATAAAGAACATACAGGAAAAGGATTAACTCCTGTCCATTATAACAAAAGAAGGCATTCGTTTTCTTCAACAGACCTTAGAGAGCGAGTAAAGAAATCATGAATTATGCATCTATAGTACCACTCATTGGTGGTGAAACAATTGCAATGGAACAAGTTTTTGGGAAAAGGCCAGAATATATCATGTCTTATGATGGGTTTTTTAATAATGATCAGCACATTTTAGAGCATTATAATAATGAAGTACCATATTATAATTTGTCTCAGGTGACTGAGAAGATGAAACAAGTAGACGTAGTAAATGCGGTATGTCCTTGTGCTGGCCTTTCATCCCTTTCTCCTGCAGCTGCTTCGGATAATTCAGCAAATGATTGGATGGTTGAAAGCGCTAAGTATGTTTTAGGAACAGTTAAGCCTAAAGTATTCTGGGGAGAGAATGCTCCAAGATTAGCAAGTAAGATGGGTGAACCTATTGTAGAAAGACTACGTAGAATTGGTTCTCAACATGGTTATACCTTCTCTTTATTTAAAACTAAGTCTAAGCTTCATGGTTTAAGTCAGGTTAGAGATCGATCTTTTTACTTCTTTTGGAAGAGTGAAACAACGCCGCTTATTCGATATACTTGGAGACCTCATCAACGCATTGAAGATTTGATTATGTCAGTAGAGCGTAGAGAAGATGATCCAATGAACATCTTGACTAATCAAAAGAAGCCAACCGATAATCCATATTACAAATATATTTTAGAAGTTATTCATCCAGGAATGACTCATCCAGAATTTGCGGCTCAGTTAGAGAGATCAGAAAACGTGTTAAGTTATATCGAAGAAAAGCTAGGTAGAACTACTTGCTATAACATCGTTGGTGATTGGATGACTGAGCATGGATACGAACGTGAAGCTATTAAATGTAAACGCATGTACGCTAAGCTAAAAGCTGGTGGTAACATTATGCGTAAGACTACTGAAATTCCTAGTAGTTACATTGGAGCTTTCGTTGGCCACATGCCAACAATGTTAACGCATCCTGTAGAAGATCGGTATCTTACGATTCGTGAATGTTTGACCATTATGAAACTACCTGATGATTTTATATTACAAGGTGGACTACGCAATCTAAATCATATATGTCAAAATGTCCCAGTTACAACAGCTGCTGATATGGCTCAATCTATTAAGCTATTCTTAGAAGGTAGATTAGAGAGTGTTGATTCAAGCTTCGTTGTTCAAGACAATAAAAATAAAATTGAAAAATATGAAAAAAACAGTTTACAATTAACTGAATTTATGTTATAATATACCTTATAAACTAATAAAACGAGAAAACTATGCCAAGTGTAAAATTAACAGCAGAACCCCAAAAATATCGGAAAGGTCAGAAATCGCGACCACCTCAAGATATGCCATTCGATGTCGCGATGAGAAAGTTTAAGAAAGCCGTAGAAGCTGCTGGTGTTCTTCAAGACGTTAAGCGTAAAGAATACTATGAAAAGCCGACATGGAAGCGTAAGCGTAAGAAAGCAGAAGCTCTGGCCAGAACAAAACGTCAGCAGCAAGCTAATGATATGGGACCTAATGGTCGTAGGAGAATGTACTAATGTCAGTAATGGATAAATTGAAAAAGAATTCAAAGATTAAAACTACAGCCGTTCTAGCTGATAGCATCTTCTTTGGCGAAAAGACTATGACCAAAACAGAAGTGCCAATGATTAACGTTGCGCTTTCAGGAGATCCAGATGGTGGACTTACTTCAGGACTTACAGTTCTTGCCGGCCCATCAAAACACTTTAAGACTTCATTTGCCTTATTGATGGCTGGTGCATATCTTAAAGAGCATCAAGACGCAGTGTTGTTATTCTATGATTCTGAGTTTGGTTCTCCACAATCGTATTTTGAAGCATTCGGTATTGATACTAATCGTGTACTGCATACTCCAATTACAGATGTGGAACAACTTAAGTTTGATCTAGTTGGTCAGTTAGATGCTATTGAACGTAAAGATAAAGTCGTTATCATTATTGATTCTATTGGTAACCTTGCTTCTAAGAAGGAACTAGAAGATGCTTTGAATGAGAAATCAGTTGCTGATATGTCTCGTGCTAAAGCTATTAAAGGTCTATTCCGTATGGTAACACCTTACTTGACTATGAAAGATGTGCCTCTATTAGCAGTCAATCATACATATCAAGAAATGGGTCTATTCCCTAAAGCAGTTGTTTCAGGTGGAACAGGCATTTACTACTCAGCTGATAATATCTGGATTCTAGGTCGTAGACAAAATAAGACCGGAATGGAAGTTACAGGTTATGATTTTATTATCAATGTTGAAAAGTCACGAATGGTTAAAGAAAAATCTAAGATTCCCGTATCGGTTTCTTGGGATGGTGGTGTTGAACGAAACAGCGGTCTACTTGATATTGCTCAAGCTGGTGGCTTTGTAGTCAAACCTAACAATGGTTGGTATTGTCGTGTAGATCAAGATACTGGTGAAATGATTGAACCAAAGGTGCGAGAAAAAGCTACTAGAGAAGATGAATTCTGGGAACCTATTCTTAAGACTCAAAAGTTCAAAGACTTTTTAATTAAGCAGTACCAGATTGGCCATAAATCTTTAATTGATTTTGACCCAGAAAGTCCTGTACAAACAACTCAAAATGGTGTATAATAGATGGATAATCAATATAAGCTAGTTGAACATCCTGGATCTGATTTCTATGCAATTCATTTAACAGATGAATCCCCTTACAAGGACGTAAGGGTTATCTATGGAACAGTTAAAGTTTTAGAGTCTGTTGAAATAGATTCTGCCACTTTATCGTTTACATATAATATCAATGACCCAGGGGAATTTGATGATAGCAAGCTAACTAAAGATCCAGACTTTAATAATTATCTTGGCGATCTATTAACACATATTATAAGTGAGGGAACAATTGGAAATATCAAGTCAACTACCAACGCACATACTGAATCATCTTCTTAATAATGATGATTATTGTCGTAGAGTAATACCGTACATTCAAAAGGAATACTTTGAGGGTACGCACAAATTAGTATTTGATCTTATTGTGAGTTTCGTTGGAGCTCACAATAAGCTTCCTACAAGCAGAGTATTAGATCTAGAATTAACTAAAGTTTCTGCTCCTGAAGATGTGTTAAACCAAGCATCACGTTTGATCAATGAAATCGCAATTAAGTCTGATGTTGATACTGAATATCTTATTAATGAATCTGAAAAGTGGTGTAAAGATCGTGCAGTATATCTTGCGATTATGGATTCCATTCAAATCATTGATGGTAAAGATGAAGAACGTAGCGATGGTGCTATCCCTGAAATACTCTCAAATGCATTAGGAGTTTCGTTTGATCAAGCCATCGGCCATGATTACATCGATGATTCTGATGCTCGTTTTGAGTTCTATAATAATGTTGAAGAAAAGATTGAGTTTGACCTAGATTACTTTAATAAGATTACAAAGGGTGGATTACCTAACAAAACATTAAATGTCTGCTTAGCAGGTACTGGTGTAGGTAAATCTCTATTCATGTGTCATGGCGCAGCTGGTGTTTTACAGCAAGGTAAGAACGTACTGTACATTACAATGGAAATGGCTGAAGAAAGAATCGCTGAACGTATTGATGCTAATCTAATGGATCTACCAATCCAACAATTAGAAACTTTACCTAAGAACGTATTCAGTGAAAAGATCGCTAAGATCGCACAAGCTAACCTAGGTAAACTAATTATCAAACAGTATCCTACCGGTAGCGCACACTCTGGTCACTTCAGAGCTCTATTAAATGAGTTGAAGCTTAAGAAGAAGTTTGTACCATCTATGATCTATATTGATTATCTCAATATTTGTTCATCTTCTCGTATGAAAGCAATGGGTGGGAGCATCAATAGTTATACATATATCAAAGCTATTGCTGAAGAGTTAAGAGGATTGGCCATTGAGTTTAATGTTCCAATCATGACAGCAACTCAAACCACACGATCAGGCTTTGGTAATACTGATGTTGGATTGGAAGATACTTCTGAATCCTTTGGTTTACCAGCAACTGCTGATTTAATGTTTGCTCTAATTGCTACTGAAGAATTAGATGAATTGAATCAAGTTATGGTTAAGCAGTTGAAGAATCGTTATAACGATGTAAGTAAATACAAAAGGTTCGTAATCGGTATTGATCGAGCACGCATGAAGTTATATGATGTAGAGGAATCGGCTCAATCTGATATCATGTCAGATATGGCTATTCCAGATGTTCCCATAGCAACATGGGGCGATAGAGAAAAGAAAGATAAGTCATTTGATTTTAATTTTGAAGGTTAATAAAAGGAGAAATATATGGATTGGTTAAAGAAAAGAGCGCTGGAAAGAACAAGTATTGATGGTATTACTATCATTGCTATTTGTGGTTCTATTATTTTGTTTGGCGGTATTGCTAAAGTACTAGCTTACTTAGGATTACTTTATGGCATCGCTGCTATTACTATTAAAGAAAAGGATTAGTATTAATGAAAGTAAAGCTTATATCATATAGTCAACCACCTGCAGAAAGTGAACTCAATGATGATCTTCTGCAGATGGTTGCATATTGCGCACGTGTTTCAAACCCTAACAATCAAAATAGTGAAGGGACTTCTGAAAAACTAGTAAAGTATCTAATGAAGCATCAACATTGGTCTCCATTAGAAATGGTATCGGTTTGTATGGAAATTGAAACAACTCGAGATATTGCACGCCAGGTCTTAAGGCATCGATCTTTTTCATTCCAAGAGTTTAGTCAGCGCTACGCTAAGCCGGAAGAGATGGGTGAAGGTTGGCCATTTATTGTAAGGGAAGCTCGTCTACAAGATACAAAGAATAGACAAAATTCTATTGCGACTGATGATGAACTACTACAACAACATTGGATCCAGCAACAAAAGAAAGTTATTGCTACTGCTCAAGGCGCATACAACTGGGCTATTGATAACGGTATTGCTAAGGAGCAAGCTCGTTGTGTATTGCCGGAGGGTAATACCATTAGCCGTATGTATATGAACGGTACTTTGAGAAGCTGGTTACATTATATAGATCTAAGACGATCTAATGGGACTCAACAGGAACACGCTGATATCGCTCTAGTTTGCGCTGACGTGATTTCTAAGATCTTTCCTATAGAGTTATAGGCATAGCGTGACCAGATTGTGAGATCTGGTCACCTTTATGTGAAAATAAATGAAAATAATCCTTTACAAAGGTCATAAACTATGGTATAATAGTCTTATAAACTGATAAGGAACTACATTATGAAAGATTTAATTACTGCAACTAACAACCTCCTAGCAGCTATGGAAGCTGATCTTAAGCACTTTTACAGCCGCAGCGAGTATTCATACGGTGAAGGTTATGCTGAAGAGAGAATGGAAGATATGGTCTTTCACTATGAAGAAGGTCGTAACTACATCAAATTAATCAAAACTGAAGAGTCCGAAAGAGGACATCGTTCAAACGTTCTTGGCTTCATTGTTAAGAAATCCCCTAAAGCAACCGATAATAAAACTAAACAACCATTTAACGTAGGTGATATGTTAATGGCTGCTGGTTATAATGCTCCTGCGACAAACTTCGCAAGAGGTAATGTGTTCGAAGAACTTAACCCCGCAAACGTCAGATGGACAGGAATTTAATATGAAATCATTTGAAGAAATAGCAATGGCTATAGCAAACAAAACAGTTGGTGAACTGACCGAAGCTCAAGTAAGAGATTTGGTTGGAGCGCCAAGTTATGAAGAATCTTTAATATGTGACTGTGGGGAACCACTCACGGAATGTAAAGATTCTTATGTCCATATGACATCTGGTTATTAAGGCGTGACCCATTAGATCAAATTGGTCTAATAAAAGCCTTTACAAAACGGTATTACTATGGTATAATACCTATATAAACTGATAAGGAACTACATTATGAAAGACTCAAACCGAACAAATTCTTACGTTACTACAGCACATACCGCATCAGCCGGTGACATGCTTGAATTACAAACGATTAGAAATACTATTAAAGCTATTAATAAGATGGCTAAAGAAACTGATCGTATGTCAAATTATCGTTATGTTAATGGTTGGTCTAATGTTAAGCCTAGTCCATCTCCAAGGTATCGTGTAAGTGTAATGCCTCGTGGACCTAGGGCTATTCATGCAGTGGCTGATGGAAAACATCCCCGAGCTTATGATCAAAGTCTTCCAATGCGTCATGCTGAAAGAGTTGATGTATATATTCATACACGTTCAGTCGAGTGGTGCTAATATGTCAGATTTAAGAGCATTCAAAGAAATTACTCAGTGGGACGACTTAGGTTATGAAGTCCCTAACCATATTTACATCCTTAACGCACAAGGCCAGTTGGTTGGAATGCGTTCAACAACAACGAAAGTCTATAAAGAGTTTAGCAAACCTATGAAGTCTTTCTCTAAATCACGTCGAAAATTTATTGAACTTAAACCCGCAGCAAAATATATGGAGCAACAAGTATGAGCAATATTATTATCCCAAGTAGCCCGAACGATCTAGCACGAATCAAAGGCGCAATGCAAGAAGTAAGCAATTCGTTTACTCGCATGGAAGCCGAACGTTCGTTTATTAGAGAAGCTATTAATGAGTTATCTGATGAAGTAGATATCCCTAAGAAGATTCTCAATAAGATGTCTCGTGTATTTCATAAGCAAAACATGGCTGAAGTATTAGGTGAAATTGAAGATGTTGAAGCTTTGTTGGAATCCATCTAATGGGTCGGATGGCTCATAAGGTAGTGGCTAAGGACTCAGCTGAGAATGTTCTCGCTGAGTACCTTTTTGCTACAGGCGCAGAGGCTGATCTATTTGCTGAAGGATGCAAAGAGAAAGGCCTTAAAGTTACTCAAGATACTATGAACATAGACCTAGAGCCGGAGACAGCATGAAGAAAAGATTCGATAAAGAACCACTTATTAGAGATTATAGAACTGAAGCTAGAAATCTAATAAAGCCGTTATCAATGGATAACCTATATAATCTATATGATATCGTTAACAACAAACTAAAACAAACAGTTTCTGAAGATAGATTTGCAGAATTAACTGCTGTTAAAAAAGCTATTCAAATGGTACCTCATATTGATCAGCACAAATTAAAGTTTATCATTAGTGGATATAAATCTGAAATGGCTAAACACGCAAGACCCAAGGATGGTTACACTAAACCAAACCGGAAAAAAGTATAATGAACTTAATAGTTAATGCACTACAAACTCCCGATGGCACAATCCTTGAATCTAAGCACAGGCATGACTACAAAACTTATACTGATGCCAATGGTAAACAATACATGGTTGACGGTGGTTTAGAGTATGTAAGACGGTCTGTTCATTCAGATCAAATTGATATGTGCATGTATGATGATGAACCTCACGAAATTCAAGCTAAAATTTTAACTTGGGGTTCTTATGGTATCAATGGTGACCAACCAATTCGTTGGATACCTATTGCTGAAATGGACACTGCTCATATTGAAGCAGTACTAAAACTTAATGTAAACCCTACGCATAAAGCATGCATGATTGAGGAGTTAGTACGAAGATGACAATGCCGAATGAAAGATTCTATGCTATTAGAAATACTCGAGAGTTTCTAGTAGAATTAATGGACCCTAAGAAAACCCCTAGGGTTCCTAAAGAGATTCGACTTAAAGCGTATTACGCAATTAAACATTTCCCAGGAGAGTACCACATGGAAGAAGCACGAAAACTCGCGCCATCAGTATTTGGAGAATGGAATGATTGAATTGTGGATGTGGATTAGTGTAATTGCTTGTGTGACAGGTTGTGGTTGGACATCGTATAGAACTGGAGTAAGACATGGTGGAGCAATGATGATTGATATGTTAGAAGCTATCGGAGTTGTTACTGTAGATGATGAAGATAATGTTCATCCTAACCGAGATTATAGGCCACCGCTCGAAAAGTAAAAGTAAAACTAGTATAAATAGTACTGTAGATTTTATTTTAAGAGGAATATACATGCTATCGTTCAAACGCTATTTACGAGAAGGAACCAGACCATTTAATCCATTATCGATTGGTGATCTTCGTAAAGACGAAAACAGACCTGCTGCCTTTGTCAAAAAGGTGGCTGATGGTCTACCCTTTCAAACAACTGAATTCACTAATGTTATAGTGGATTTATCCGAGTTAGATAAAGTTAAAGAATTCATGACTGCTGATGATGGAAAGTTTCCTCTTAACCGCACCGCAATGACTGTAAAAACCAGCGAGGGTGAATTATCAATCCCTAAGTCTTTCCTTAAGACTCCATCGTTTGGTGGTAAAGGTCAAGGATCTGGTACTAGCAAAGAAGATGCTGCAATGAAAGACTTTAACGAAAAGCTTAATGCTATATTAGTTAAGGAAAAACTAGGTCAAATATCTTTAAGTATTAATGGTAGAAAAGTAGATGTTTCATTGATGGTAAAAACTGAAGGCAAATATCAAGGTAAAGAACCTAAGTCTGATATGACTTTAGTTGATGCTCAAGGAGATCCACAAGCATATATTTCTCACAAGGCAGGAAGAACTGCTAAAGATTATCAACAGTATGGTGGTCTATCATATAAGCAATACGCGGCAAATAAAGACGTTCAAAAGTTTATGAAAGCTGTATTGGCTGAAGAGCCAAAGGGTTTATCATCAGGCCAGTCATTCTTTAGAAAAATCAAAGATAAGCAATTAGTTAAAGAAGCAGTATTCGGTCCAGAATACGGTGGAAAGCCGAGTATATCTAATGTAGATGAATTCCATCTTGGCAACATGTCTCTTGTAGGTTCTGGAGATGGTCCATACAAAATTACTTCAACTCATAAAGGTAACAATGGTGATATGCCAAAGGGAGAATTTGAAGCTTATTACATGATAAGATACCAAGCTAGAAGAGGTGCAGCACGAGCAGGTGGAGTCACAGTACCAAACGCAAGGGTAGGAATCTTCCCTAAAGCTAAAATTGTTGGAACGAGTAAGGAAATATAAATGAAATCATTTAAGTCACAATTATCTGAAGCAGCTGGTAAGAATACTCATATGATCCATATTGAAGATTTAATTCTTGATGGTGGAGTTAAAGGGGCACGCCAAGCTATTCTCGCGCTAAGGTCGCTAAGAGATATGCTATCCGGTAACGCAAAATCTGCAGTTGACGTTACTGTAAAATGGGACGGTGCCCCTGCCGTGTTTGCTGGTCAAGATCCATCTGACGGTGAATTCTTTATTGCTAAGAAAGGTGTATTCAATAAGAACCCCAAGGTTTATAAGTCTCATGAAGATATTGATGCCGATACTTCCGGTGATCTAGCTAAGAAGCTAAAAATGGCGTATACATATCTTAAGCCATTAGGTATAACAGGAGTTATACAAGGTGATTTTATGTTTGATCAGTCAGATCTTAAGACTGAGAATATTGGTGGAGTAAAGCATATTGTATTCCATCCTAATACTATTGCTTACGCTGTACCGACAGGAAGTGATCTAGCCAAGGTAATATCAAGGGCTAAAATAGGTATTGTATGGCATACTGTTTATAATGGATCTAGCTTTGAATCAATGTCAGCATCATTTGGACAAGTAATAGCTACAAAGTTAAAGCCTTCAAAAGATGTATGGATGCAAGATGCAACGTTGGACGATTTATCTGGCACCGCAACTTTAACTAAAGCAGATACAGAGTTACTAAACAAAAAGCTTTCAGATGCTGGTAAGTTGTTTAGAAAGATATCAGGTTCAACTTTAAAAGAATTAGAATCAAATAAAGAGTTAAACTTAGTGATTAATGTATATAATAACACTAAGGTTAGAGATGGTCAAAGGATAACAAACACTAAACAGCATGCTCAGGGATTAGTTAAGTTTGTATCGGATAGATACCAAAAGGAAATAGATAAACGTTCTTCTCAAAAGGGCAAGGACACACAAGTTGCAAAAAGGGATGCTTTGTTAACCTTCTTCTCTACATCAAATATAACAAACTTGCAAAATGTATTTGATTTGCAAAATTATGTTGTAGACAGCAAATTAATTATTATAAATAAACTAAATGGACTAAGTAAGATTAGTACATTTGTTAAGACAAAGTCCGGATTTAAAGTAACCAACCCTGAGGGTTTTGTTGCTATAGATCGTATGGAAGGTGGAGCAGTTAAACTTGTTGATAGATTAGAATTTTCTACTAATAACTTCAGCAAAGATATTATAAAAGGTTGGGACAACCCCAACTGATAATGGGATACCGAGGATAAGTATGAAATCGTTCAAAGAACATGAAGCAGAAGTCAATGAATCTGAAGAAACTACAGAAGCAATGACAATGCAACAAAGAATGAAAGCTAAGGCTACATTCAGAAAGAACAAATCAAAGATCGCTATGGGCAGAAAGAAAGCCGCAAGAAAATTAGCGAGTCCTGAGAAACTAAAGGGTAAGGCTAATAAAGCCGCTCGTAATCTCATTATCAAAAGACTACTTAAGGATAAAGACAAAGCTGATCTTTCCTTCTCTGGCCGTCAAGGTTTAGAAAAGAAAGTCGATAAGAGAAAAGTAGCTATTGCCAGAATTGCTAAAAAATTATTACCTGCTATTAAGAAAGCTGATAGGGCTAAGTTGAAAAAAGGTCCTAAAAAGTGATTAAAGGTTTTAATGAGTATATAACTGAAGCAAAAACAGAAGCTTTCTTCGTATTTGGTCGATTCAATCCACCAACTAATGGCCATGAAAAATTATTTGATAAGCTAAAGTCAGCAGCTGGAAGTAATACATATCGAGTGTATGCTTCAAAATCAAATGACCCTAAGAAAAATCCTCTCCAATTCAAAGATAAAATCAAATTCCTTCGTAAGATGTTTCCTAAGCATGCTCGCAATATTATGGCAGATGCTGATGTCAGAACTGCACTTGATATTGTAGTTAAGTTATATGATCAAGGGTTTACATCTGTTACTATGATTGCTGGTTCTGATAGAGTTACAGAATTTGAAACACTACTTAATAAGTATAATGGCGAAAAGAATCGTCATGGCTTTTATCAATTCGAAAATGGTATCAAAGTTGTATCAGCTGGTGAAAGAGATGCTGATGCAGATGATGTATCAGGTATGTCTGCTTCGAAGATGAGAGCAGCAGCATCAGATAACGATCTAGATACGTTTTCAAAAGGTATGCCAAAGGGTTATAAGGGTGCTAAAGATCTATTCAATGCTATTCGTAAAGGTATGGGTTTAAAAGAAGCTCATATACATAGAAAACATGTTGAATTAGAAACTGTATCTGAAGATAGAGAAAAGTTTGTTGAAGGTAACCTATTTAAAGCTGGCGATGAAGTAGTTCTTAAAGAATCGGGTCAAGTTGGTATTATCCAACGATGCGGTACTAATTTCTTAGTTGTTGAATTTGGCAATTGGAAGAAAAGAGTATGGTTAGATCAGGTAGAATTACTAGAAAACTGTGGTGGAGTTGGTGAACCTAAAGTAACAAAGAAATATGCTGATGCAACACCTGGGCAAAAAGTGCCAGAGTTTAAATCATTCAAGGATATGGAAGAGGGTGGCTTATGGACTAACATCCATAAGAAACGAAAAAGAATCAAAAATGGATCTGGAGAAAAAATGCGTAAAAAAGGCTCGAAAGGCGCTCCAACAGATCAAGACTTTAAAGACGCATCGGGAGATGAATAAAAATGAAAAC
>Ga0209092_10000222_pt1 | contig 54115 bp, 34 predicted proteins | sample FraStrMetagenome_FD_187446 | JGI IMG/M metagenome (GOLD analysis project Ga0209092, IMG submission 187446) | Marine eukaryotic phytoplankton communities from Arctic Ocean - Fram Strait ARC3M Metagenome (SPAdes) (version 2) | ecosystem: Environmental > Aquatic > Marine > Oceanic | place: Fram...
TTTCGACTGCCAACATGCAATCTATATCAACTAGTGAGCCCAATTTGTTTGGTGGCTTCCACACTCTGGTGTGTCAATCAATATGTACGTGTGCTTCTATACGAGAGCTTTTTCCACAGCGGTATTTTTAATCTGGCCCGCCAACCTTAGGTGTTGGAATGTTTTGCCTTGATATGATGTTCTAGCAATGCCTGTTTGAGTTTGTCTGACCCGCCTACTCTAACATTAATGATACCGTTGTAGTAATCATCTGTTTCAAGTACTCGCCTGTCAAACTGCTCTCGTGCCTCTATGTAGGACATTTCGCCCCTACCTTTACATAGGTATAGTATTTCTCTTGTGAAGTGTTTTTCGCCTAGTGCCTGTACGTCTGCGTTTAGTCTGTCTGAACTACCATAATAAGTTTTCCAGTCTGACTCTTTATAGCCTCGTCTTTTATTTTTTCTGCCTTTAAGTGGTGGCTTAGTGGTTTTAAATTTTGCTAGTTTTTTGCCTACGTACTTTTGTCCAGTTTTCTTATTTGTGATTAGGTAAACAAAGCCTTCATACTCATCTGGAATACTATCTACTTTTTTACCTTTATAAGTCCACTGCATGAAGTACTTATTGTTTGCCTTGTTTTTCTGCCTGCTTCTTGGCTTGATACGTTTCGTGTATCTCGTCCATTCTTAATTTAGATAACTTTCTTATTTTTCGTAACCAGCTGCGACTTGACATATGTGTACGATGAGATTTACGTTTCTCAAATGCTTCGTTTGCCTTAAAATATTCTAAGTATGCCTTAGTCAATTGATCATGAATATCGTCTTCAATCATAATATACAGCCTCTAACTTTATAGGATTGTCGCCACTTGCATAACCTGCAACTTTTGTAGTACAATCTCCGCCTATGCCTTTTAATAATGCTCTTTCTAATTTTGCTTGCCTGTATGTTAGATCGTGATTTATTTCTTTGATTATATCACTGGACATAAGTCCTTTAACAGTTTGCAATGCAATTATACCTTGTCCTACAGCTGGCACAATCGACAATCTAGTATATTCTCTATCAATGCCAAGTGCTTGAAGTCCAGCTTCTGCTAGTATTATAGCATCATAATCGCCGTTGTCAAGTTTTTCTAGTCTAGTATCTATATTTCCTCTAATAGGTTTAATAACAACATTTAGATTAGAATATAATTCTTCTAGCTGTGCTTTGCGTCTTGGGCTACTAGTGCCTAACACACAGCCGTCAAACACATTACCTAATAATACATCGTGTGGGCTGTTACGTTCTAGTACCGCACTAATTTCTAATAGCGGGTGTTCAACATCGCCCGGCATATCTTTTAAACTATGTACAGCAACGTCAATAGTACCATTTAATAATTCTTGCTCTAGTGCATTACAAAATACACCTTTGCCTCCTATTTCATGTATAGGCACATCAGGATTTAAATCTCCTGCACTTTTAATAACAACTATTTCTGTATCACAAGAAAGTTCATTGCATACTCGTTCTGCATATGCTAATGCAAGTTTACTTCCTCTTACGCCTACACGAACAATCATGACCACCTCACAGTTGGAGGTAAACTCATTAGTATAGCATCCATGTTGCCTCCGGTCTTAAAACCAAAGCGTGTTCCGCGATCATAAAGTAAATTAAACTCTACATAGCGTCCACGTTTAATTTGTAAAGTATCTCTTTCAGATTGTGTATAATCTTTATCTAATGTAGGAGTAACAATGCTTTTAATTAAATCATTAAATGTTTTACCTACATCTTTTACAAAGTCAAAGTTCATTTCTTTAGGATCATAATATTCAAAAAATATTCCACCAACACCTCTAGTTTCTTCTCGGTGTGGCAAATAAAAATACTCGTCACATGCTTTACTAAACTTAGAATAGTAGTCGGGATTGTAGTAGTCGCATATGTTTTTTAATTTTTTATGATAAGAATCTTTATCAAACGGCATACACGGTGTAATATCCATCCCACCACCAAACCATTCCTTGGTACTTGTTTTCATATAACGAGTATTAAAATGCATTGCCGGTGCGTGTGGGTTCCACGGATGTAGTACAACACTTATACCCGTTGCACTATATCCGTTGTGTTCTTCTGTTCCTGGTATCTCTTTAGCAAACTTAGGATCAAACTCACTAACAATTTTGCTAAAGTTAACAGTTCCTTTTTCGAATACATCACCGTAAATAGTTCGGTGTTCTTGTATCCATCCAGGTTTATTTGATCCTGTATGACTTATCATATCGCAATCTAAATTTTCAATAGTTTCGCATATTTCATTTTGAAGGTTTTTAAACCATTGACTTGCTTCATCAAACATTAATTAAATCGATTCCTAATTGTTTCAACAAAATGTGTTACATGTTCTGTTGGTGTAGTTTTTGTAATGCCGTGTCCTAAGCCACACACCCAACCAGTAGTGTTAACACCTTCTAATGTTTCTAGCCATTTGTCAAGTTCGTACTCAAACAATTTACGTTCTAACAACATGTGAGCTTCATTAAAATTACCTTGCACAAATCCATTAGTGTATGTGTTTAATGTTTTAGGTAAGTCAAGTGTACTATCAATGCCAATGCCTGACCAGTTCATCTTTTTTACTTTAGACAAACTATTAGTTGGAAGTCCTCGAGTATAGTATCCTACATTGCCAATATCTGTAATAGATTGTAACATTGGCAAGTATATGTTATCATGATAATTTTTACTAATGTTTTCTAAGCCGCTATCAAGTATCATAACAACTTCAGCCCCTGCTAATTTTTGTGCTCTAATACTATCTTTTATTAGTGGAATTATTACTGTTCTAAGATATGTAGATTTAAAATCATTGCTTACTTTGTTAGGCCCAAGTGCATAGTTAAGTAAACTCCAAGGTCCGCCAACAAATCCAATTAAACTTTTACTATGAGGAAGTGCTTCTCTTGTTGCTTCAACAGCATTGCTCTGAAAATTGATATGTTTGAGCGCACGACCAACATCGACATACTGTTCCCAGTTTTCTTCGCTAAGGTGTGTTTCAAATTTAGGACCTGGGTCAAACTTTAATGGAAACCCTAATCCTTCTAAGTGCCATAGTATATCACTAAACAATATAGCAATATCAAAATCAAATTGTTTAATAGGTAGCATAGCAACTTCGCTTGCTAGTTTTGGTAATTTACACATTTGTTCAAATGTAAATTTTTCTTTCATGTCCATATACCCTGATTGGTATCTGCCTGCTTGTCGCATCATCCAAATTGGCGGACATTTTTGTTCAACTCTATTTAAAGCGTTTTCAAATTTTATGTTTGTCATTCTATAATATCGATATCATTCTCGTAACTTGTAAATCCATTTTCTTTGATAACTTTCATAACGTGATTAACACGCCCTACTAATTCATCTTTGTGCGAGATAAGGTAAACATTCTTGTCGCCTTCTCTACCCATCTTTTTAAGAACACTTAGAGAATTTTCAACACCTGCGGTATCCATACCACTGTCAATAAGCTCGTCAATAAACATCAAGTTAATCTTTTGATATAAACTCTCCCATACATCTCTAAATGCAAAGCTCATACCAAGTATAAGCCTGTTGCGCTCGCCTCTTGATAAGTTATCAAAATCTAAATCTTGACCAAGTTGCGTAATTTCAACAGCTAAATCATTTAAGAAAACAACTTGATGCGGTAATCCTAGTTTATCTAAGTAATAAGTAAGTCTATTGTTTAGATACGCCAAGTTCTGATCAATGATCTTCTTTCTAATGAAGCTATCTTTATTAGTTAGCAATTTTAACAAGAAATCTTGATGTTCTTTAAATTCGGTTAAGGCATTTACAGGTGTCCAGTCAATTTCTTGTATTGCAGACTCTTGTAGTTCATCAATTTGTGACTGATAAGGATCAGTTTCGTCCTTCTTTGCTTCCCATGCTTGCTTCAGACTATCAACATTTTGTCTATGATCGTATGCTTCTTTAGCTGTTTCATAAAATGTAGTAGGCTTGCCATTGATGTCGCCTATTGTAGTTAGTGCATTTAATACTTCAGATCTCTTTGTATCAACCTCAGATGCATATGTTATTGCATCTTCTAATTCTTTGTCTTTACGACCTGCAATCTCTGCTTTTTTGTCTGCATGTAACTCTTGTCCGCATGTATAACACGTTGCATCATCAAGATCTAAGATGTCTTTTTGTGCTTTTTCTACAGACTTGGTAGCACGTAGTAGTGCTGGTTCTAATGTGCTTAATTCTTTTTTAAGAGCCAAAATAGCATTGTTATGTTCAGACCAATTTGACAACTTTTCATGCAATTCAAGTTCATTTTCAATGTCTAAATGCTCTAATTCGGCGATTGCATCTTTTAACTTCATTGTATCAGTAGTGCGTTTAGATAGCCATGCTTTTTGATTGCTTTGTAAACTACTAATAGTAGTTTCGATCTTACTATTTGCACTTTGAATAGCATTAATCTTTAATGTTTCTTCTGTAATAGAATCCTTAGTTTGTTTAGTTTGTTCTTTTAGTGCATCGGCCTTTTCGCTAAGGATAGTAATACCAAGTAACTGTTCGATAATAGCACGTTGATCGTTTTGCCGCATACTCAAGAACGGTTCTGTGTATGTGTTTAGTGCAACGATATGCTTGAACATGTCATGACTCATATCTAATAAGTCGTTAATGTATTCTTGTGTCTTACGACTATCGCCTTGCGACTCGTCTGTCATCTCTTGTTCTTGATCGTTCACATAAAACTTTAATAAGTTAGGTCCGCGACCACGTTCAACTCTATAATCTACATTATTCTTTTCAAAGTGTAATGTAACCAACATGCCTTTACTGTTAGTTTTATTAATTAAGTTGTTAGCTCTGATGTTTGTAAGAGCTTTGCCGTACAACGCATACGATAGTGCATTAATAATAGTAGTCTTGCCTGTGCCGTTACGTGATCCGCTATCGTCCCCGCCTTGGTCTAAGTTTTCGCCGAGTACAAGTGTTAGTTGTTGCTGATTAAAGTCAACAGCTTGGGTTTGATTGCCCACACTCATAAAGTTTCGTACTGTGAGGTCTTTAATTTTTATCATAGTTCGTTGTAAATGTCCAATAGCATCTTCTTATTGAAGTTGTCTGAGTCGATTGCGGCAATTTCACCAGCAACAATTTGATCGACACTTTCAAATTGTTGAATATCTAGTTCTGTACTAATTTCTTCTAATTGTTTTTGTGGAATTAAACTAATTTCACGACACTTGTATTGATTAATAAAAGTTTCTTTAATAAAACTTGCTTCTTCATAGCTAATAGGTAAGTCTAAATTAACACGCAAGTACATATTAGGCTTAATAAACGAATCTGCTTCGTCTATTAGTCTACTAAGTTTAACTGTACGGTATTTAGGACAATCTGGCCAGTCGAGGTACACAGGTTCTGCATTATTTTCTCTATCAAGTATCATCATACCACGTTCGTCATCCCATGCATCTGCATAGTTGTGCGGAAATGCATTACCTAAGTAATGTACTACACCTTGTTGCTGACGTTTGTGGAAGTGTCCGCTAAAAACATAAGACTGATTAGCAAAGTCTTCTGCTCTAAGCTCTCCGTGATCAGGCATTTGCACCATAGCGTTCATATAGAAGCTAGGTAGTTCAAAGTGTCCAAACACATACTTGCTTTTTAGCTTGCGTAGTTTCTTCCACTCGTCTCCTACAAGCCAAGGTACAATAGTTACGTCTTCAATTGTAGTAATTTCGTCTACAAATGTAATACCTGGAATGTGTTTTGCAAATGCTGTACTATTAACATCACGCTTGTCTTTGTAATACAAGTCATGGTTACCGTCAAAGAAGAAAAACTGCTCAAAAGCAGCCCCTAACTTTTCCATACTACGGATTGTTGCATCCATAGTTGTAAGATTCAAACTGTTTCTGTTGTGATGCCAGTCTCCGCAGAAAATACCAGTTTCACAACCGGCAGCTTTTGCTTGATCTATGTACCAATCAATAAAGTCTTCACAGTCTTGATTGTGTACTTTACTATTGCCTTTTAGACCAAAGTGGATGTCAGTAAAGACAGCTGCTTTCTTAAACAAATTCTAATCTCCATTATTATATACTTGTATAATACACTTGATTCAACAAGATGTCAAGTAGTTTTGGCGTTTTTAACTTTTTCAGCAATATCATGCTCTCTTTTTTGAGCTGCTTCCCATTCTGCGTTATGTTGTCTAGTATAACTAGGATTCATATCGTTCATTTCAAGAATATCGTCTCTAATGTTTTGATTGCGCTTTTCTAAGTTAATAACACGTACAAAACTATTAGTAACTGCCGCTGTATAATAAGCAAATGGATTGTTTGACTTTGATTCGTCAAACTGTAAGCCAATTTGTGCTAACTGTAGGATTGCTTGGCCGCGCATTTCATCATTGTAAGTGTATCCACGTACATTGCCTCTTGTTGCATACCTTTCGCACAGTTTAATCCACATCATAGCAAGTTTGTCAGTTGCTTTAGCATGTTTCATACTAAAGTTGCCGTTTTCCATACCACCTTGCCAGTGACTTTTACCAACACAATGTAATTCGCCTTCTTCGTCAAACTTATAATGTTGAAACGGTGGAAAATTTAACTTCACTCTAGTATCTGCTACTGTTTTAGGATTCTTTTTGCGTCCTGGTTCTTCCGGAATGTGATCAAATGTCATAATACGAAAGATTATTTCTTCTTTTGTAATTTTTTTGTAGTCTACTTCGCATTGCGCCTGCTTAACCTTTTCGCCTGCCATCTTACGTTCAGCATAATCAGCATCGCCTAGACGTTTTGCTTTGTTACGTTTAGCTTCTGCAATGGTTCTGATGTTAATTTTGTCAATATCGGGCAAAATAATATCAAATTGGTTAAAGTCGTTGTCTACAAAACTAGAAAACCTTGATTTTGATTTGTGTATCTCTTTTAAAAGATCTTTGTTGTTTAAGTAATTTACTTTTCTCATATTTTCTCCAGTGATTATATATATTATAATATACTCTGTTAATAAAGTCAACTAAATAATGTATATAGGAGACACAAATGGCAAACAACCCACAAAGTAGTATAGAAAACTTAGGCGGTAGCGTAATCAGTGCCGCTGAAGGTGTAGTTGATACAATTATAACTAAACCTATACAAAGTGTAACTGACAGTATTTCTGATACTGGCTTTGGTAAAGCATTACGAGCAATTGGATTATTACCAGGTGCTGTTCCTACAGCAGGTGTTGGATTTACAGCTGCAAATTGGGGTTCTAAAACTGACCTTGATTGGCGTGTTAGATTATCAGTTCCGTCAACATATAAAACAAGTCCAATTTTACAACCATTACTTGAAACTGATGGATTCATGTTTCCATATACTCCTCAGATAATTATGGAACATAGTGCTAACTATAATTCACTACATCCTACACATAGTAATTATGCCTTTCCTGCTTACCAGAACAGCCAAGTGAACGCTATGACAATCATTGGAGACTTTTTTGTTGAAAACGAAATGGAAGGTCGCTATTGGGTAGCAGCAACACATTATTTAAGGTCTATAACAAAAATGGCTTATGGTGCTAGTTCTAATGCAGGTTCTCCACCTCCAGTTGTTAAGTTAAATGGTTATGGAGATTATGTCTTTAAAGACGTACCAGTTGCGGTACAAATGTTTACAGTTGAATTACCAAACGATGTTGATTATATTCAAGTTGGTATCGGAGAAAATGGTACTTGGGTACCTACACGTAGTTCTTTTTCAGTTGTTGTACAACCAATATACAGTAGAAAAAGCGTAACTGATTTTAGTTTAGATGCATTTGTAAATGGCGCATATGTAGTTGATAAAAAAGGATTTATTTAATGGCAACTTATACTTCAACTAGTCCTTGGCATACTACTCCAAAAACTGAAAATCGATATTTAGATATATTGAACATCAGACCAGTGCCATCTGCAGACGATGATATATTATACACAGTACAACCGCAATATGCTTATAGACCAGACTTACTAGCCTATGACTTATACGGATCAAAAGATTTATGGTGGGTATTTGCACAAAGAAATATGGATCTTTTAAAAGATCCAATTAACGATTTATTGCCTGGTGTTAAAATTTATCTACCCAAAGGCCCAGACTTATCACAACTATTAGGAGTGTAATGTAATATGGCAACAACACCATCTGGAAATATTATTACAACATCTTTAAACAATGCGGCAACTACTGTAACCTCGGGGGTTACTAACACAGCAAATATAGTAACTGGTGAAGTAACTGGGCTTGCATCTGGAATTATAGGCGGTGCTATCAATCAGGCTATTGCACCGGTAATTGATATTGCATCAAAAGGCAAACAGGTTTATGATCTAGTAACTAACCCAACACTAGGCGGCGCCCTAGCTTTACTAGGTAGAGGATTTCCGCCTTATAGAAATGAATTAGATAAATTTGCAAGTTACAATTATATTTTTACACTTGGTGCGTTAACAAATTTAGAATTAAATTTTCCACTAAGTTATAGAACAGTTGGTCCGCTAATTAAAATAATTAAAAGTGGCGGAACAGGCGGAAACAAAATTCCTACAATTTATGAATTAGACGGACAAGTAGAATATTTTATTGAAGATGTTGAAATTCAAAGTCACCTCGCGCCCAATCCAGGAACAAGATTAAGTAACGCTACTGTTATTGACTTTAAAGTAATAGAGCCATACAGTATGGGACAATTTTTTCATTCTTTAAGAACTGCGGCACTAGTAGCAGGCCATCCTAATTATTTACAAGCACCATTTTTATTAAGTGTTGGCTTCATTGGATATGACGATGATGGAAATGTGCAAGAACCTTTTTTCAGTAAAAGACATATACCTATTAAATTTGTACAAGCCGACATGGACGTTACTGAAGCAGGAGCGGTATATGATGTTAAGTGTGTGCCTTACAACGAAAGTGCGTTAACCGACGAAATTGACAAAGTAAATACTGACACTGTGATAAAAGGAAGAACAGTTGCAGAAGTATTACAAACTGGTGCTGAAAGTTTAACAGTTAAACTTAATACACTAGAAGTTGCTCAAGTTAATGCAAAACAAAAACCAGCAGAAGATTATTATGTTATTAGTTTTCCAAAAGGTGGCGCATTAGAATCAGTCGCGCCGCTCGGTGCATCAGCAACACAAGGAGCCACTGCAGGTAAAGAGCAACAATTATACGAAAGTATTCGAGGAACAGGAGCAGAAGTTCCGGATAACTTTGCCGATCAATTACAACAATTAAGTGGTACTACTACATTAGGAGCTCCTTTAGCTGCATCATTACAAGAAGCGGCTAATACCTCTATTAATGCAATAGGCTTACAAAAAGTAAACCCAGCAGATTCTTCAGGATCAGTAACACCTGGTAATGTTGCACCTGGCGATGCTGAAAGTGAAGACGAAGAAGGCACAATGGTTGCAGAAAGAATGGCAGCAGGCGATGGTGATGCAGAAACATTTACATACCGAGACGGCACAAGTATAACTAGCATGATTGAAGATGTAATATTATCTAGTGATTGGGGTCGAAATGCTATTAGACAAAAACAATCTGCTAAAGGTGAATATGAGTGGTTCAAAATACATACCCATGTTTACAATAGCTCTAGTTTATTTGGCGGCCTTGTTACAGGTGCTTCACCTAAAGTTTATGTATTTAGAGTAGTTCCATACACAGTACCGGCATCTATATTTTCTGGACCTAATACCCAAGGTGTGTTTAATGCACTGGCAGCACAATCTGGTGCAATAAAAGCATACAATTATATCTACACAGGACAAAATAGCGACATAATTAAATTCGATTTGCATTTTAATCAAACGTTTTATACAGGAATGCAAGCAACACGTTCTCAAAAAATGATGAGTCAAATTTTTGGCGGAGCATCTTTATCAAAAGAAGAAACTGCCCAAGATTTTGCAACATCGAATACTGGAGGAACTAATCCATTAACAGGTAATCCTGAAACTGGTGCGCCAACAACGTTATCAACTACTGTACCAAATCAAGTAAGTGGCGGCGGCGGAAGAGAAGACGCAAGTACTTCAGTTGCTAAAACTTGGAACAACAATCTTATTAATACTGATAGAGATATGATTACAGTTGATTTAGAAATTAACGGAGATCCGTATTGGCTAATGGATGCAGGCCTAGGCAATTATTTAGGCATTTCGAACCCACTACAGCCCGGCATAACACTCGAAGGTTCTTGCAATCCGGTAAATGGCACAATTACTACAGTATTAAATTTTAGAACACCACTGGACTATGACGGTAAAGATGGCTTTGTAAAATATCCATTGGGCGGATTCTTGCCACTAGCTATGTTTAGCGGAGTGTATAGGACTATATATGTTACTAACCATTTTAAAAATGGTAAGTTTACGCAGACATTAAATTTAGCAAGAATAATGAATCAAGACCTAACACCGACAGCAATAGCAGGTAGTTTAATTAGTGCATTTAAGGGATCAAGTGTTGGACAAGCAATTGGTCTAGGTAACGACGAAAACGAAATGAGACCTTCATAATATGGCACAACAAACTCGCACTCCAAGATCAAATAATATTAGCCCTGGCGTTCATATTGGCAAAGTAGTAAGCCACCTCGACGGCTCATTTATGGGCGGCATCGAAGTAATGATTGTTAAAAGAACAGAAGCCGGTTCTATAGAAAATTATGTTACATGTAAGTATGCTAGTCCGTTTGCAGGACAGTCACCTTATGACGGTGTAACAGATAACGCCGGACACGAGTACTCACAAAAAAGTTATGGCTTTTGGGCGGTACCGCCAGATGCAGGTACAATGGTTATTGTACTAATGCCAGACGGAGATTATAGTCAAGCATATTGGGTTGCTTGTGTTCCAGATCTTGGAATGAACTTTATGACGCCAGGAAACCCCTCTACAACAGCAAATAGTGAAGATACAACAGTAGCGTTGCCTGTTGCAGAATATAACAAGCGACAAGAAGAAGGCGCTGGGCAAGATTATACTAAATTTGTAAAACCTACAAACACAGTTGAAAAAGAGCGTTTAGAAAAAGCAGGCTTAGATAAAGATTCTGTTAGAGGATATAACAGTTCTAGTGCAAGGCGAGAAGCTCCTAGTGCTGTATTTGGTTGGAGTACTCCAGGGCCACCAGATTTAGATGGTCCAAAATATACATATGGACGACAAGGAGCATCAATACAACGACCATTTAACAGACTAGGCGGATCTAGTTTTGTCATGGATGATGGTGATATGAGTTTGCGCCGTAGAAAAGCACCAGGCGGTGATGATCCTGACAAACCTTCATATGCTAATATTACAAAAGGCGAGTCAGACGGTGATAAAACTATTCCTGCTAATGAATTAGTTAGACTTCAAACTCGTCATGGTCATCAAATTTTATTGCATAACTCGGAAGACTTAATTTATATTTCACACGGTAGCGGTAATAGCTGGATTGAAATGACAGCTAATGGTAAAATTGATGTATATGCTAAAGACAGTATAAGTTTTAGATCAGAAAATGATATAAACTTTTATGCTGATAGAGATATTAATTTTGAATCAGGTGGTAACACAAACTTTACATCTACTGGCGGAAGTACATTTATATCGTCTACTAATAACGTAGAAATTAAAGCAGGCGCCGACGGAAAAATTACAGCAGGTAACACTACAAATATTAGTGCTAAAACTCATCATGAAACGGCACTTGGCGGCATTTATATGAATTCAGATCAATCAGCATCAGATGCTGTAGATGCAAGTGTACCAGTTAGAATCCCTGCTCATGAACCATGGTCGGATCATGAAAATAACAATCCAAAAGAATTTGTAGCTGATAAAACAGCTGCAAATTCGTTAGAAGAAAGAAAAGATTTTGTAAACGGGACACTAGAGGAAGCGCCTGAACAATTTGCATTAGCAGACACATTTAAGCGTTCGACATAATAAGGTAAATACGGTATGAGTACAATAGAAAAAAGTTTATATAAACAAGTATCTGTAAAGGGTAGTAATAACTCAGACAAAATTACCACCGAAAAAAGTCCTACGTACAGAGGATTTAGTACAGTAAATGAAGAATCAAATAGTCATATACTGCATGATGTTTCGCTTATTAAGCAAGACATTATTAATCACTTTCATATTCGCCAAGGAGAAAAACTTAGCGATCCTGAATTTGGAACAATTATATGGGACATATTATTTGAACCATTAACCGACACAGTTAAAAACGCAATCGTTGAAAATGTATCAAGAATTATAAATTATGATCCCCGTGTTCAAGTAAATCAAATTACTGTAGACGCTTATGAAAGCGGCATTCAAATCGAGTGTGAGCTTGCATATTTGCCTTATTCTATAGTAGAAAAACTACAGTTAAAGTTTGATGAGGACGCTGGGTTTTTAACACAGTAATTATATACGCACTTATCGATCTCACATAAATACTGTTATAGATAAGGAATAGCCGATGTCGTCAACAGATAGACAAAATAGATTATTATTAGCAGAAGATTGGAAGAGAGTCTACCAGTCATTTAGAAACGCAGATTTTCAAAGTTACGACTTTGACAATTTACGCAGAACTATGGTCCAGTATCTAAGGGAAAATTATCCTGAAGATTTTAACGACTATGTTGAATCCAGTGAATACCTTGCACTGATAGATCTTATTGCATTTTTAGGTCAAAATATTTCTTATCGTATTGATCTAAATGCTAGAGAAAATTACCTAGAACTTGCAGAGCGTAGAGAATCAGTTCTCCGTTTAGCACGTTTGCTTTCATACAATCCAAAGCGAAATCAACCTGCTAACGGATTACTTAAAATTCAAAACATTAGAACTAGTGAAGAAGTTAGAGACAGTAATAATGTTAACTTACAAGGTCAAACTATAACTTGGAATGATCCTGCTAACAGTGATTGGTATGAACAATTCATCAAAGTGATGAATACAGCATTACCTGTTAATGGAACATTTGGTCGTCCTGCAAAGAAATCAGTTATTTCAAATGTTGACACTGAACAATATAGATTTAGTAGTACTAATACTGATGTTCCTACGTACCAATTTAACAAAAATATTGACGGCAGAGCTGTGCGCTTTGAAATAGTATCTACAGACATTACAGAGACTATTAAAGAAGAAGCACCGTTTCCAGGAAACAACTTTGCTATGTTATATAGAGATGATGGCAAAGGTCCTACAAGTTCGAACACAGGATTTTTTAGTCACTTTAGACAGGGTGTATTAGACCAAGGTATATTTACAATTAATGATTATGCATCTAATCAAGCCGTTGCAATTGAAACTCCGCAAATTAATAATTCTGATGTTTGGTTATATAGTTTAGATAGTGTAGGTAACGAAAAAGAATTATGGTCTAAAGTTGAATCCCTGCAGGGCAACAATATTATATACAACAGTCTTAACAAAGATAATAGAAATGTATATTCTGTACTAACTAGAGTTGACGATAGAGTTAGCTTAGTGTTTAGTGATGGAGTATTTGGAAATATTCCAACAGGTCAGTTTAAGACTTATTTTAGAACTAGTTTAAACGAAAGAGTAATTATTACTCCTAAAGATTTTAGAGGAATAACAATTACAGTTCCTTATCTATCAAAGCGTAATAAAACAGAAACTCTTACAATAACTTATAGTTTACAATATACTGTTGATAACAGCACTAACAGCGAATCAACAGCATCAATTAAACAAAATGCTCCAACTACATACTATACACAAAATAGAATGGTTACTGGTGAAGATTATCAAATTGCACCATTAGGAATTAATCAACAAATTGTAAAGGTTAAAAGTGTTAATAGAGTATCAAGCGGAATTAGTAGATACTTTGATCTAGTAGACGCTACTAGTAAGTATAGTAAAACAACACTATATGCAAATGACGGTGTTGTTTATAAAGAAACCCAAACTAAAAAGGATGGATTTTCTTTTACAACTAGAACTGATGTAGAAGGCGCTGTTGAAAACACTATTGTACCAATTTTAAGTGATAAGAAAATTAGAAATTATTACTTTGATAAATTTAATAAAATTATAACAAGAGACTTAGGTGTTAACTGGGTACAAACTACAAAAGATACAAATTTATCTACAGGCTATTTTAAGAACATTGAAGATGTTCCGTCAACATTAGGTAAATTTACTGGATCTATTTTAAGTATTGTTAAAGTAGGCTCATTAATTAAAGTAATTGCTCCAGGATATGTTGCTAAAGCTAATCCGGCAGATATTGACACATCAACTAATCACTTTAATTCAAAAGGCGAATTAGTTAATGGAACAGTAAAGCTATTAGGTGACACTTATTATAAATGGGTAAAAGTTGTTAGAATTAACGGAACTGGATTTGAACCAACAGATGACGGCGCAGGTGCTGTTATACTAAATGATGTTATTCCGTCTGGAGCAATACTATTTGAAATTAAACCACCACTAGCTAATAACTTAGAATCAGGTGTTAAACAGCAAATAATTGATCAAATATTTTCGTACAAAACATTTGGTTTACGATTTGATCAAGTTGCTGCAGAATGGCGCATTGTTACAGAAAATAACTTATCACTAGGAACAGGATTTAGTACAGGTAAAACTGGCGATGTTACAAATCAAAATCTTGATGCAAGTTGGTTAGTTCTATTTGAAACAAATGGCGAACGATATACTATTACATACCGTTCAATGAGATTTGTTTTTGAAAGTGATAACGAAATGCGTTTTTACTATGATTCAAGTGACAAAATATTTGATAACAAAAGCGGAAAAATTGTTAAAGATACTATTACAGTATTAAACATTAATACACAGCCAGATAACCCTGCACCATTTACTCAAGATTTTAATTGGGAAATTGTTGATGCATATAGAGACGTAGATGGCTATGTTGATAGTAAAAAATTAGAAGTAAGTTATTTTGATGACGACGAAGACGGCGTTGTAGATGATGCAGATTTGTTTGAAGAAATTGTTCAACCAGAAACTAACACTACTAACAAGTACATTATCTTTGAAAAAGTTACTACAGCAGACGGTGTAGAAGATTTTAATTATCTTCCAAACGATAATGATTCAATTATTATTTTAAATTCTAAAACTGAAGTTGCTCCGTTTAGCACATACAATGATCAACAAATATTCTATTACATTGACACTGATGTATTTGAGATATTAGACAAATCGGCACTTAGATTAAATATCACAGCTGATTACAAAGCAAGAGTAGGCAGAAATAACTTAAAGTTCCGTTATATTCATGCTGCAAGTTCTGAGTCTAGAATAGATCCTAGTGCAAGTAATATTATTGATATGTATTTACTAACTAGAAACTACGACAATAACTTTAGACTTTGGTTGCTCGAACAGTCTCAAACAAAACCGTTACCACCAAGTAGCGATCAGTTGTTTATTGAATACGGTGCAGAGTTAAACAAAATTAAATCATTAACAGATGAAATTATATATCATCCAGTTAAGTATAAAATACTATTCGGTAATGAAGCGGATCAAGAATTGAAAGCTAAATTTAAAATTGTAAAGAACGCTAACAAAGTATTAAACGATAACGACATTAAGACAAAAGTAATTACAGCAATTAATCAATTTTTTGCTTTAGACAATTGGGACTTTGGTGAAACATTTTACTTCTCTGAATTATCAGGATACGTAATTAACGAACTTGCTCCTGACGTGTCGTCATTTATTCTTATACCAGTACAAGAAGATCAAAATTTTGGTAGCTTGTATGAAATCAAATCAGAAGCAGACGAAATTTTTATAAGTGGTGCTAGTGTAGACGATGTTGAAATTATTGATGCTATTACAGCTTCAAGATTAAAAGCATCAGGAAATGTTGTAACAAAATCTACAACAATAAATGCTGGAATACAAAGTTCAGCATTTACTGATACATCGACCCCTATTAATACAACAACTTCTACAACTTCTACACCAAGTAGTTCGAGTAGTTCAAGTAGTTCATCAGGCAGTTCAAGTAACGGAGGATATAGTTACTAATGGCATACGACAAAGATCAAAACGAATTTCCACTTCCGGGTGAAGATCCGCAACGCAGACAAAGTGCTAGACATCTGCCTAAATATTTTAGAACAGATAAAAATCAAAAGTTTTTACAGTCTACATTGGACCAGCTATTACAGCCAGGCGTTTCTGAAAAAGTTAATTCGTTTGTAGGTAGAAAAACTGCAAAAGCATATAATGATAAAACTGACAAGTATTTGCAAGATGTTTCTGCTGATAGAACTGACTATCAACTAGAGCCAGTTAGTGTTATTAAAGACGGTTTAGGAAATACAGAATTTTTAAGAGATTACATGGATTATGTACATCAAATTGAAAACTTTGGCGGCGACAACACTAATCATAGTAGAAACAATAAACAAGAATACTATACTTGGAACCCAAGTATTAATTGGGATATGTTTTCAAACTTCCGTGAATACTATTGGTTACCCACAGGCCCACAAACAGTAGTTGTTCCTGGAGATGCTAAAGAAATTACTAGTACATATACAGTTGAACTACAAAATGCTTTAGGCGATTTATCTTATTTGTTTACTCCTGACGGAGCAACAAACAATCCTACACTAAAGTTATATAGGGGTGTAACGTATAGATTTGAAATTAATGCTGTTGGATCCCCTTTTACATTTAGAACTGCAAGAACACTTGAAGATGAGTTTTTATTAACTACCGAAGTGTCGCAACAAGGTGTAGAAGACGGTGTTATAGAATTAACATTAGGACCAGGCACACCAAACGAAATTTATTATGTTGCTGACAATGACATTAATATGGGCGGCCTAATTAGAGTTGCTAACCAATCAGAAGCAAGTATAATTGATGTAGAAGCAGAGATCATCGGTAAAAAATATTATACTACTAAAGATAACTGGAGTTTAACTAACGGATTAAAAGTACGTTTTGCAGGAGAAGTATTACCTGCAAAATATTCAAACTCAGAATGGTATGTTGAAGGCGTTGGAGACAAAATAACTCTTGTAAGTGACATTGATGTTGAAGTTAGTTTTCCAGTTGGTATTGATTTGTTAGTACCATTTGATGATACTATTGACGGATTTGATGCACTCCCTTTCGGCGCAGCAACAGGTTACCCAAGAGATAAAGATTATATTACAATTAACCGTGCAAGTCCAGACGGTAACTTTTGGTCAAGATATAATAGATGGTATCATAGAGAAGTAATAGAATTATCTGCAAAAATTAATAATCTAGTTCTTGATATTGATCAAGCACAACGTGCTAACAGGCCCATTATACAATTTGATGCGGGTTTAAAATTATATAACTTTGGTACAAAAACAAAACCAGTAGTTGACTTACTTGACAACTTTACTACAGATGCATTTAGTACAATTGAAGGTAGTACAGGCTACAATATTGATAGTGTTCAACTTGCAGAAGGAATGAGAGTATTATTCCTTAATGACACAGATCCTTTAGTTAACGGTAGAATCTTTGAAGTTAAATTTATTAACTTTGCTGGAAGTGGTGTCAACGGACAAATTAGTTTAGTTGAAACAGAAGATAGTTTACCTGTTGAAAGTCAAACTGTTTTAATTACTAGAGGTGAAGACTTTGCAGGTACAATGTGGTATTACGATAGTGTCACCTGGAATAAAGCACAAGAAAAAACAGCAGTAAACCAACCACCAGTTTTTGATATTTTTGATGCAAACGGAAAAAGCTATTCAGATACAACAGTTTATCCTGCATCTAACTTTAGAGGTACAAAGCTCTTTAGTTATAAAGAAGGACAAGGTGTAAATGATACAGTATTAGGTTTTCCAATTTCTTATAGAAGTATTGAAAATGTAGGCGATATTGTTTTTAACTTTAATTTTAATCAAGATACTACACAATATCAAATTGACGATCAAACATATAATATAAATGTTAGTAATGGTTATCTAAGAAAGTATTTGCTATCTAGCAATTATCTATTAGTAGGTGCATATGTTAAAGCAAGTACATTTAGTAATCAAGATGTAGTATTGCAATATGTTAATGACGGTACAAAGATTAACTATCCAATTAATAGTTATAACAAAAGTGCATTTGTAGAAGATTTAAAAGTTAATGTAACTGTTGATAATAAAGTTGTATACGAAAATACTGATTATGAAATAGTTTCCACAGCAGACAAAGTAAAGTCGATTAGATTTTTAAATAAGATTTCAGAAAATGCAAACATTATAATTAAAACAACATCTGCTACGTCTAAGAATGAAAATGGTTTTTATGAAATTGCTCCAAACTTAGAAAAAAATCCGCTAAATGCTGATGTTGAAACATTTACATTAGGTGAAGTTACTGATCATGTTAACAGTATTACACAAAATGCTCCAGACTTTGTTGGAGTATTCCCTGGAGTTAGTAATTTAAGAGATTTGACTAATTTAAGTGTTTATGGTAGAAAGTTTATTAAACATTCTGCTCCGTTAAACCTTGCAATGTTTTCTACATTAGATAAAGAGTCTAATGTAATTAAATCATTAAGATTTGCTAAAAAAGAATATAGTAAATTTAAAAGAATGTTTTTAGAAAATGCAGAAGTGTTACCGTTTAGTGGATCAATAAAACAGCATGTAGATGCAATAATTTCTGAGATTACTAAAGATAAAATTAATACAATGCCTTTCTACTTTTCGGATATGATAGGCTATGGCGCATCTATTACAACTACTATAACAATTGAAGATATTGGTACTAGGTTCTATGCACTTACAACACCGTTTGTTTTAAACGAATTAAGTACACGTTCTGTAACAGTATATTTAAACGGCACACAGTTATTACACAATCAAGATTATGTCTTTAACACTGAAGGTTATTTAGATGTTACAGCAACTAAACAATTTGGCGACATATTAGAAATTAACGAGTATGAAACTACAAATGGAACATATATACCGTCAACTCCAACTAAGTTAGGTTTATTTCCTAAGTACATTCCAGAATTATTCCAGGACGATACATATGGTTCTGCACCAATGATGCTTAGAGGACACGATGGTAGTATAACAAAAGCATTTGGTGATTACAGAGACGACTTAGTTTTAGATTTAGAAAAAAGAATCTTTAATAATATTAAAACAGAATACGATACTACAATATTTGATATCAACGATTATCTTCCTAACACTTTTAGAAATACACAGTTTTCTAGAGTAGACGTATATCAACCAATGATTACAGATTTTATTCAATGGTTAGAATTAATTGACGAAGATTATACTGTTCAAAAATATTATGATAGAGTAGATTCTTATTCTTGGAATTATTCAAATATGAATTCGCCTACAGGTGAGCGTTTGCCAGGATGGTGGAGAGGTGTATATAGGCAACTCTTTGACACAGATCGTCCGCATACTAATCCTTGGGAAATGTTAGGCTTTACAATTAAACCTACATGGTGGGAAGCACAATATGGTCCTGCTCCATATACTAACGAAAACTTATTATTATGGGAAGATTTACAAGCAGGTATTATTAGATCTGCAACAACAAATTTTTCAATTAACAAAAAATATGCTCGTCCAGGGCTATTAAACTTTATACCTGTAGATAGTAACGGTAACTTATTAAGTCCTTCAGATTCAAATGCTGTACAGCGTTTTGCGTCAGTTGGATTAGATGCTCCATTTAAGTTTGGTGACAATTCACCTATTGAAAATGTATGGAGACAAAGTTCTGATTTTCCTTTCGCATTACTAACAAGTTGGATGATTAACTCACCAAGTTCATTACTAGCAACAGGATTTGATAGATCAAGACAAATTAGAAATACACTAGGGCATATAGTTTATAAGCCTACAATGAAACATTTAACACTTGCTGACTTAGTGTTTCCGAATACTTCAAAAGAAGAAACACAAGTATTAACATCTGGCATAGTAAATTATGTTGCTGCATATATGGCTAGTAGCGTAACAGCAAGTTATAGCAATTATGTTCGTAGATTAAAATCTATAAAAAATTGTTTAGCATTTAAGTTAGGCGGATTTACTGATAAATCTAAATTTAAATTAATTCTAGAATCCAGAACTCCGTTAAACAGCGGCAATGTGTTTATTCCAGAAGAAAATTATAATATATTATTGCACACTAGTTCTCCAATAAAAACAGTTAACTATAGCGGTGTTATTATAGAAAAACGTTCTACTGGGTTTGTTGTAAGAGGATACAACAAAGAAAATCCAGTATTTAAATGGTATCAGCCCTTTAGTTCAAATAAAGACGTTAATATAAACATTGGCGGAATATCAGAATCTTTTAGTAGCTGGGATGCCGGTAAGGTATATGTTAAAGGAAAAAATGTTCAATACTTAAACAATTTTTATACAGTATTAGAAACTCATACAGCAACAAGTGTTTTTGAAACAGCTAAGTTTGCAAAACTTCCTTCGTTGCCTACAGTTGGCGGCGCAGACGCAATATTTAAAGAACGCTTTAATAAATTTGATACACAAGTTTTATCTTATGGATCTAATCTAAATACAATACAAGATGTTGTAGACTTTTTACTAGGTTACGAACAGTGGTTGAAGGATCAAGGATTTAGATTTGAATACTACGATGGTGACGAAAAAGTACTTTCAGATTGGAAAAATAGTTGTAGAGAGTTTATGTTTTGGAGTACACAAAACTGGAGCGAAGGAGCACTTATTGCACTAAGTCCAGTTGCTGACGAAATAAACTTTGAAACTGAATATTCAACAGTTGATAATATATTTGATAACTTTTATGGATATAGTTTATTAAAATCAGACGGTACAAAGTTTGCAGAAGAGTTTACAAGAATAAGTAGACAAGAACCAAATAAATTTAAAATACGTCCTAGAAAAACTGGTGACGGTGTTTATGCTGTACAAATACCAATAATAAGAAAAGAACATATTGTATTATTAGATAATACAACAGTATTTGGTGATGTAATATATCAACCACCTACAGGTTACCGTCAAGATAGAATACGTTCATTGGGTTATAGAACTGTAGACTGGGATGGTAGTTTAAACATTCCGGGCTTTATATATGATGAAGCTATTGTAACAGAATGGGAACCTTGGTCAGACTACGGCGTTGGTGCATTAATTAAGCATAAACAATTCTATTACAGTTCAAACAATAAAGTAACAGGTACTGAATTATTTGAGTCATCTTCTTGGACACGACTTTCTGAAAAACCAGAAAGTAAATTACTTACTAACTTTGAATACAAAACAAATCAGTTTGCAGACTTTTATGATCTTGATACAGATAACTTTGATGTAGAGCAACAAAAGTATGCACAACATCTAATAGGATATCAAAACAGAGATTACCTAGCAAACATTATTAATGACGATGTAAGTCAGTATAAATTCTATCAAGGAATGATTAAGGAAAAAGGTACATTAAACAGTCTTAATAAATTGTTTGATGTTCTTAGTGAAGCTGATAAAGAAAGTATTGACTTTTATGAAGAATGGGCAATTAAACAAAGTCAGTATGGAGCGAGTGAAGGATTTGACGAAGTTGAATTTAAATTAGACGAGGGTAAAATTAGAAATAATCCACAACCGTTTATACTTACTAATAACATTACAGGCGAAGAAACCGATTTAATTTATAGAATATCTGATTTCCAAGTTTATAAAAAGCCTGCAAAATATAATAATAAGCCGTTCCCTACAACTGATGATTTACCACAATTTACAAAGTCCCCGGGTTATACACATATTGAAGATGTGTCGGTTATATTAAGTAAGTACGAAGATCTTGTTTCTACAGACTTTGGCAAGATTAAAAGCAATCAATATGTTTGGGTCGGCACCAAGAATGCACAATGGTCAGTATATCAACATGTAAACTCCGGTTATACTATTACAAGTATTAAAGGAAACGCTACAGCGGTTAGTGTTGGCGCATCAGATAAAGACCAATTCAAAATTACAATTGATACTTCTGTATCAGATATAAAAGTTGGTGATATTGTTGGAATTTATGATATTATTGAAACTGATTATACTACAGTTGATAGTACATATCCAATAGCAAATCAAACAACAGTAGATGTTGATGGATTTTTTAAAGTACTTAAAGTTAGTGTAAATGAAATTATTATTGAAACTGATAAAGTAATTTCAGACATTAATCAATGTAGAGGAATCTTAACAAAGTTTAATTCAGTAAGAGCAGAATCTTATGTACAAGCAAATGCTATTGCACAAGCAGGCATTGAAAAAGATAGCCTACTATGGGTTGATAGTGATGACAGCGGCGATTGGAGAGTTATTAAAAATAACAAACCGTTTAACTTATTGCAACGTGTCGAAGGCGAAGACAGAGTACCGTTTAATAGTTTCTCAGACAGAATAGCTGTTGATAGTAGAAACGTTACAATGGCAGTGTCAACACCGTTAAGTGGATCACTAGACGAATCACTTAATCCTGTTGCAGGCGATGGTAAAGTATTTGTTTATACTAGAGGCGGCAACAATCAAAACTTCCAATTTACACAAATTGTTGATCCGATAACACCATTAGCAGATTTACAAAAAGGATTTGGTAAAGGTCTTGGAATTAGTTCGGATGGCAAATACTTAGTTGTTGGTTCGCCAGATAGTTCAAATGTAAAAACTAAATTCAAAGGACTTTATGATTCTACAGTTGATTATCAAAATACAGAAATTGTTTCATACAATGATCAATTATGGGAAGCTGTAATTGATATTAATGGTGCTAATTTAGCACAACCGTTTGGTAGCTTTACATCAATGGTTGAAGTATTGTTGGATAACAATATTACTGGTGGTGAAATACAATTTAACAATTTACTAGCAGGTAATTATCCGTTTACAAATACTGATACAGATCACATATTAGTAAGAGCTGGCAAAGATCAGTACATAGCAACAGGTCCAGGAGATACTGTTTTCTTAGATTGGTATGCTACTACAACAGCAAACCAAGGACAAGATCCTGCTAATTTAACTAGAGCTCCGTTTGGAGGAGAATTACCGTCAGTAACTGAAGCGTTCTTAGAAAGCGGATTAGTAGTACAAAAGAAAATTGATGTAGTATTATATATTGATGCATTTTCAATAATACCAAGTGTAGGTGATCAAGTAGAATCACAAGGTGTATTTGGGTATGTAGAATATGTATATCAAGAAGGCCCGAGCGTTGTAATTTATGTAGGCGGTAGTGTAGGACTTTGGCAAGAGACTGAAGCATTGTATTTAGAAACAGGAGAGTTTGTAGGACAATATGTTCGTAACGCTCCTAAGGAATTAACACAAGTAGACACTACAGAAGATTTAGGTGGCTATTGGTGGTTTGATCTTCCTGCAACAGTAACAACAACAAATATCGTTGAAGATGAAGGTAGAGCATTAGCAATTTATAATGTTGTTCCTGCAGGTAAATCGGCAACTATAGCAGCTGGCGGAAATATTTACGATTATAATAATACTGAAATATTTGAAGGCGATAATAATATTAACAGTTATATTAGAACATTTACTTCTGAAGGCGAACCAGGAGCATACGGAAACTTTGATGTTATTGAAAGTGACTTGTTTGTAGTCAGAGCACCTAAAACACTTACTGATATTCTTAGTAATGGTGACGATGTTAACCTATTAGTATTAAATTTACCAAACTTAAATGATCAATCGTATGTTGATATTACACCAGCAGGAATAAATTATACTCAAACAAATAAAACCCACACGTTATATGATTTGTGGGACGGATTTATTGAATTTTCTTTAGATGAGCCAGATGACTTTGGTAATTATTATGAGCCACTAGTTGGACAATTTGTAAGAGATACTACAACAGGCGCAACAGCACAAATTACTTTCTATCAAAGAGATTCTAGAAATGCAACAATATTTGTTAAAGATGTTCAAGGTTCAAATAACTGGTCATTAGGTAGCGAAAGCGGCGAACCGTCTACTATTGAAATGTTAAGAATACCAACTAACCCATCTCCGGTATACAATGTTACAAGAGAATTAGGAAATATTAAAACTACTTCATTAGGTAGTGATAACTTAGGCATAGGTAAACTTTGTGTATTCCAGCTTGATGCTGAAATTGCTACTGTTCCTGTAAACGATACTATAATAGGTGCAGAATATATTATCTATAAAGATACTACAATTTTAGGATTGCCAACAGATGCAAATATTCCATCCTCAATAAACTTGGATTGGAAAAATGTATATAGAGTTCCGGTAAATGCTGAAGGCGAAGCGTTAGCGTTAAACAACTATGGTATGTTCTCTGTGTACATTAGAGAAAACGTAAGTACATTTACTCCACAGGGATCTTTCATTGTTCCTGAGCAAATTGACGGATTGCGTATAGGGTCTAATATTAAAATAGCCAAGCGTAACGAGTTGTATAAAGCGTTTATTGGCTGCGAAGGCGATGGAACAGAATCTAATCCAGGAAGAATATACTTTGTAAACAACGGAACAGACGAAGAAGGAGTATCATACAACTGGGATCTTGCTAAAGATAAAAGATACAAGGGAGCATTTGGTAATGATAGAGATTACTATTTAAATGACATAGTATTTAATGATGGCAATTTTTACATTGCACAAACTAATATAGCAAACGGTGATAGCTTTAATATATTAGACTGGCAACTTGCTACTGATGATAAAATTAAAAGTATTGATTACATTGGTTACATACCAAATAACACAGATCTTGTTTATAATAATGATTCGTCTTTAAAACTTGATGCAACTGGACTAACATCGTTTGGTAAAGATTTTGATATTAGTGATGACGGCGAAGTATTAGTTGTTACAGCAGAGTACACAGACGCTCCTAACAAAGTTATTGTTTATAGAAATGTAAATGACAACTATCAAAATTATCAAGAGTTTGAAGCAACACAAGTAAATGACGGTTTTGGCACACAAATAAGTGTAAGTCAAGACGGTTCAATGATTGCAATATCTGCTCCAAATGCTAATACTGTAGATGGTGATGAAAGAGGTACAGTATATGTTTATACTTACAATCCTAAAACTAGTGTAAGAGCATTTGAACTAACACAAACACTAGTTAGTTCTAATCCAGTTAGAGGCGAAATGTTTGGCGGAAACATTGACTTTGACGGGAACATGTTATATGTAAGTGCATTTGCTGCACCTAGTGATGATGAAACATTGTTTGATACTTATCAAGAACGTTTATATCCTGAAAGCATTACAAACGGACAAAAATATTTACTAGATCCTAATTCAGCAGGAACAGCGACAACAACATTTGATAACGGGTTTACATCGTTTAAAAATATTATAGCTACAAATGGTGTAGTTTATGCTTATGACAGAATTGAAGATAGTTTAATATTTGGTCAAACACTTGATCTTAATAGTCCTAACATAAGATTCTTTGGTAAAAATATTACAGCTAAGAACAACCATTTGTATGTTGCATTACCTAGTTATGATAATGTAAACAGTGATGGCGTGTCTACTAACAAGCCAGGATTAGTGTTAGATTATAGACGTGACGACAGTGCTAAAATATGGGAAACATATAGAGCACCATCTAAACCTGCTAATTTAGAAAAAATAAAACGTGTAATGTTGTATAACAAAAATAAGAATTCTATTATACAACATTTAGATTACATTGATCCTGTACAAGGCAAAATTGCAGGCCCAGCTGATCAAGAAATTCGTTACAAGTCTAGTTATGATCCGGCAACTTATGATGTAGGCACATCAGAGCTAGATGTTGACACTACTGAATCATGGGGAACAAGACAAGTTGGTCGAGTATGGTGGGATCTAACAACAGCTAAATTTGTAAACACATATTTAGATGGTAGTACAACTTATAAAAATAATAACTTTAATACATTATTTGAAGGCGCTAGTATTGACATATATGAGTGGGTTGAATCTAAATTAAAACCTGAAGACTGGGATAAGTTATCTTTACAACCAGAGGGAGAAGCTAAAGGTGTTACTGGTATAACAAAGTACGGACCTGCGGCATATACTCAAAAACGTGTATACGATAGCATAGGAGAAAAATTTACTTCTTATTATTACTATTGGGTAAAAAATAAAACAACAGCTCCTGACATTGAAGGCAGAAATATTAGTGTAGCAACTATTGCTAAATTAATTGAAAATCCAAGCGGTGCAGGATATAGATTTATTAGTATATTTGGTGACGATTCTTTTGCTTTACATAACTGTGAATCTTTAATTGAAGATCAGGATACAATACTAAACATTCAATACTGGACATTTAGTAACAAATATGACAACATACACAATCAATACCAAATCTTAGCAGAAGGACTTGATACGAGTAAACCGCATGTAGAAATAGAACAAAAATGGTTTGATAGTTTAGTAGGGTATGATAAGCAAGTGCGTCCTGTTCCAGACCCTGCATTAGCAGCTAATGAAAGATACGGAGTACTTAACAAGCCAAGACAGTCTTGGTTTATTAATAAAGTTGAAGCGGTAAAACAATTAGTTGAGCGCACAAATAAAGTTTTAAAAAGTACCTTAGTTACTGATGAAAAAGATATTTCTAAGTTGCAAGACTTTGATCCTGCACCAAGTTTAATATCACGACATTATGATGTAGCTGTAGATACTGAAGTTGATTTGCAATTTGTAGGTGTTTCTAGATTAATACAATCAGAATTACTACCAATTATGCAAGACGGAAAAATTGTACGTGTTGACATTGTTAACTCTGGCAGGGGCTACAAAACAGCACCAACATATACTATTACAGGACAAGGAACTGGCGCTGAGTTTGAAGTAGTAATAAACACAGCTGGTCAAATAACAGAAGTAAACATACTTAATTCGGGTTATAACTATAATGAAAATACACAAATTAAAGTACGTCCGTTTACAGTTCTAGTAAATGCAGATAGTAATATCAGAGGCAACTGGGCGTTGTATCAAAGAGACTATACAGCTAGGGCCTGGGATAGAATTAACAGTCAGGCATACGATGTAACCAAATACTGGTACTACTGTGATTGGTATGCAACTGATTATAGTACATTTACTGAAATAGACTATGTTATTGATCAGAGCTATGGCTTACAAGGACTTGACGATAGCTTTGGCGACATTGTTAAGATTCTAAATGTAGGAACTGATGGATGGTTACTATTAGAAAAAATTGATAATCAAGATACAACAGACTATACTGTTAACTATAAAACAATTGGTAAACAAAACGGTACAATACAACTAAGTGAAAACTTATATAACTTTGATCTAAGTAGAGTTGGTTTTGATACACAAACATTTGACACACAGTTCTTTGATAGTCAACCAATTATAGAAACAAGAATTGTATTAGAAACATTGAGAGATAGTATTTTAGTTGACGATTTGGCAACAGAGTATAATAAACTATTCTTTGCAAGTTTACGTTATGTATTCACAGAACAAGGATATGTTGACTGGGCATTTAAAACAAGTTTTGTAAAAGCACAACACAATGTAGGACGTCTAAGTAATCGTGTTACATATAAAAACGATAGCCTCGAAAGCTACGAAAAATATATTAACGAAGTTAAGCCTTACAAATCTAAAATTAGAGAATATATTTCAGATTATTCAACTCTTGAAAAGTCTGAAAGTGTAGTAAGTGATTTTGATAATCCTCCAAAATACAATAACGATACACAATCAATCGGAGTTAGTGATGTAAGAGTCATTAACGGACTACTAGCAGGATCACTTGATGGCTATGATACATATCCAAATAAGTTTTGGTTAGATAATGCTTCGTATAATGTTGTTGAAATATCAATTGCAGATACAGGATCAGGTTATTTAAGTGCTCCACAAATTATTATTGAAGGTAATGCAACAGCAAAAGCTTCTTTAGGACCAGGTGGCAAACTATCATCGGTTACTATTACTAATTCAGGAAGTGATTACATTATTGCACCGACTGTAACAATTAACGGCACACTAGCAGATGGCGGAACACCGGCAAGAGTATCAGCTAAAATTGGTGACAGCTTAGTTAGGTCTATGCATACTACAGTTAAGTTTGATAGAGTTAGTGGAACATACTTTATTACACAGTTAAATGAAAGTGAAAATTTTGCTGGCACAGGAAGTACTACAGACTTTAATTTAAAATGGCCAATGGACATGCGTACTAACACTATTGAAATTACAATCAATGATGAGTTAGTATTAAATAGTCAATATGAATATAAGAATTATATTGATACTACAAGCAACTTTGACAAATATTATGGAAGAATAGTATTTGATCAACCGCCAGCAAATAATTCAGTAGTAACTATTAACTATAAAAAATCTATAGACTTACTAGATGCACAAGATAGAATTAGCTTATTCTATAATCCAACTAGTGGACAAATAGGAAAAGACATTACACAGTTAATGGAAGGTGTTGATTACGGCGGCGTCCAAGTTAAGAGTTATGAGTTTGCAGGTCCTACAGGATGGGATACAGATAATTGGTATGCAGGATCTTGGGATATATTTGATCAAGAGTTTGATGATGAGTCTTTTGAAACAGACGGTTCAACATTAGTATTTGATCTAAGTGCGCCATTACAAGCTGGTGTAAAATATAATGTTTATATTAACGGACAACGTGTTGATGATGATGCATGGGATGGAACTACAAGTGCAGATAGTCTAAACAATAAAAAGGCATTTATGGCTCCAATTACTGGAGACGGAGTAACTAACACGTTTACATTTGAAAATGAAACAGGCTATTATAACTACCTTACTGAAATTAATCCAACATGGCAAGATAATCCACCAAGAGAAATTATAACAATTCGTAGATCTACATCAGATGGTTCGTTGTCCCCAGGACAAGACAGTTTTGATACAGCACTACAAGGTGGCGACTTAGCATACACTACAGCACTTGGTATTAAAGCAGAAGAAATTAATGTCGATGGCGACGGATTTGTAACACCTACAACATCAAAAGGCCCAGAGGAAACTATTCCGGGGCAAGTACTTGATACATTAGATATTACAGTATACGAAAGACCAGTAAGCGGTTCTAGTTTAATGCAAAGTCACATATTTAAAGGTGACGGAACTACAACAGTGTTTAATCTAAGAGAAAAACCTATCTCATATGAAAGTGTTATTGTTAAAGTTAACTATGCTGTAGTTTATGGAAAAACTAATTACAGAATTGATTTTGATACTAATCAAATAGTATTTTATGAAGCGCCGGCAGTAGGCGACAATGTTGTAGTAATGACTATGGGAATTTCCGGAGAAGATATACTTGACTATGATGAGTTTATAGCAGATGGAACTACACAAGAATTTTTAACTAACATTAAATTTGCTGACACAATAAAAGCATATGTAACTGTAAACGGTGATAGTTTAGCTTATGAGTTAATTGAATCTGATGATAGTTACGAAGTACCGGGAAATTGTGTATTAAGATTTGTTCAACCACCAGAAGCTAATAGATTAATACAATATGGATTATTTGATAATGAAATACAGTCATTTAGTCAAGTAACAATCGACGAAATAGTAGCAGATGGTTCTTCTAGTAGTTATGAATTATCAAAGGCTCCGTTTAGTCAAGATCCGGCAGGATACCACACTATTGTTACAGTTAAATCTAGAGAAGGTTATGTTCCAGCAGTTCCAGCAGTTCCTGGAGGAGTTGCTGATCCAGAATACAACAATGCTGCAATTATTAATGTTGCAGGCGATGGTAGTGATTTCTTCAAACGTGAAGTTACAACCAACGGTGTAAGAATTATGGGTGCTGGCACAGTAGGTGGACAAACAGCAGTTCCAGATGCGTGGTTAGAAAAAGTAGCACGTATGTTTGAACTGTTTACAGATGTAAATGGCGCAGGTATTAACGAATCATTCCAAAGAAATTTAATTAAGAATCTAAGTGGTGACGCAGGAACTTATCACGCAGGACTTCCAACTATACAACGAGTAGCTAGAGGCGCAGGAGCAGATTATACTCCAAACTTCTTAACTGACCAAGGTGTTATTGATTGGAACCTAACAAACTTGTTTGACACTCATGTTGCTAATGACATGGTGTGGTACCTAAACTCAACTGGTGACGGCTATGGCGACGGTGATCAAGACGCACAAGAAGTTATTGAACACGTATTCCACACACTACACATGCACGGGTTACCTGCAGACGATATAAAACTATATCAGTTCTTAGCCGCTGACTGGCAGACAGGTGATTTGTATGCCGCAATGGAAGAAGCATACGATGCCGGCAAGTGGGATCCATCAGGTTATCAAGAAAATCCAGATGATTGGAAAACAATCGCAGATGCATTTGAAGTAGCCGCAAAAGAATACTTGTACTTACTAAACTTCTGTATGTTTGAATACACAGAATTATGGGACGGTGGAAGTCTTGCTCCAGAATGGTCAGACGATATGCGTACCCAAGCAGGCATTCAAGCAAATAACCCATTAGGTTATGCGTTCCACAACACATATATTGCTCCAGTAATTAGTAAGCCATCACTTGCTACTATTAGAAGTATATTCCAAGACGGTAATACACCAGCACAGGACAATCCAGCACTAGCAGGTGCGTCAGGATATGTTGTTGATGTTGCAGGCGAAGGATCACCAGCTATACCAGAAGTACCTGGAACAATTGTTGAGCGTGTATTAAATGCAGGTTACAGTGAAGTGTTTACTGTTGAAGAAAATGTATTAGAATACAAAATGAAAGTATGGCAAACTCCAGTAGGGTCACTATCGGGTACACGTTTAAAGGTATTCCTAAATGATACAGAAATTAGATTCTTACAAGACTGGACATTTGAAGGTGCAAGCTCCTTTAATCCAAACATTACTCCAGACGCACAGCCAGGAAGTACAGTAATACTTAATAGAGGTGTTGCAGCTGTAGGTGATAAACTAAAAGTATATGTTATGGATGATGGCGATTATAGATTTGGCTATTGGACAGCAGATGATGAATTTATTGATACTACTGGTGGTGACAGTTCTACATCAATAATACATTTTGATAAAACATATGAAGAAGGCGAACTTATAAGAGTTTACCAATTTAGTAATCACGATGGTCAAGGAATTGACAGAGAGCATTATGATGTAGTTCAGCGTACTGAAATGACATATCAGTCAAAAGGGTATTATGACTACAGACAACTTAAAAGAGGTTTAATTAAACTAAGAGAAGAGGCAGTAAGTGTTGACTATGTATGGGTAGCACTAAACGGTCGTTGGTTAACTCCTACAGCAGATTATATACTATTAGAAAACAAACAGTATATTGAGTTTACTGATACAGTAGACGATGGCGACAGTATTGAAATTATTCACTTTAGCAATACTCCAATATCAAATAAGTTTGGTTGGAGGCAGTTTAAAGACATGTTAAACCGTACACACTATAAGCGTCTAGCAAGAGAAGATCAGTATGTACTAGAACAACCGCTAAATTGGTATGATAGATCAATTACTGTTGTTGACAAAGTAGGTAATTTACCTAGTCCAGATCCAAAGAGCAATATTCCGGGTGTTATTTTTATTGACGGCGAGCGTATTGAGTTCTTTAGAAAAGAAGAAAACGTGCTTAAACAACTACGTAGAGGTACATTGGGTACAGGTGTTAAGAATTTACATGCTGCAGGTACTAGCTTCTATAACCAAAGCCAAGATAGTACTATACCATATAGTGATACTGAAGAAAATGTAGTAGCACTATCAGGCCAATATCAAGATATGTCAATTACATATCCAAATGACAGTATTGAAATGAGTGTAACAAGTATTGCTTACAACTTTAATAACAACACAGTATTTCCATTAGGTGGACAAGTAGCAACAGTAGACGGAGAAGGGTTCCGTCCAGGGGTTAAAGTGTTAGTACAAGATATAGAATGTGCAACAGACTATGTAAGTGCAACACAATTAACATTTACAACACCGGCTATGGATGTTGGCTCATATGATATGGTAATTATTAATCCGATAGAAACAGAGCCAGTATATAGACCTAGCTCTACACTAGTAGTACCTAAATACCTTCCTTATGTACAGATACTATTACCATATGCTCCTAAGCCAGTAACTTATTGGCCAGATGGATCAGTTAAGGTACAAAATCCAGCTGTATTAAATGATTGGTATACTGAAGATTTTGATGAAGGTGGCATTCCAGGTGAAACATATTGGGAAGCACTAGATATTGAAGTATTTGCTAATGGACGTAGATTGCGTAAAAACCCAATTGAAGTGTATTCAGTAGATGAAGGACAGTTTAGTCCAGATGGTGATGTGTATTTAGAAGCAGAATATGCCGTTAACAAAAACGTTGGAGCATATGTGCGCCTAACTACGCCGCCACAACCAAATACTGTGCTAACTATAGTTAGAAAGCAAGGTTTAATTTGGAATGAAGTAACAGACGAAACAACAGGCGACTATAAACCACTAGGTCAGTCTAATACAAAAGTAGCAACTTTCTTACGTGGAAAGAGTATTGATCTACCGCGATAAATACATTGACAGGAAATAAAAATGACAGATAAATTTTTAGATAAACAGGGTATATTCTTAGAAGGACATGTAAAAATACATGATCCAAAGTCTGGGGAAGTACTTCTTAATAAGCGTAATGCAATACATTATGAAAACATGAGTATTGCCCTTGCAGAAAGTTTAAGTAATGCAGGCCAGGGGTGGGTGCATGAAATGAGCTTTGGTAACGGTGGCACAAGTTTAGATCCAACAGGTATCATTACATACTTAACGCCAAACAGCACAGGTACAAATGCAAGTTTGTATAATCAAACATTTGCAAAGGTAGTTGATGACAGAAGTGTTAACAACGTTGACCCTGCAAGGAACAAGATAGACATACGCCATGTAAGCGGAACAAATTATACTGATATATTAGTTACTTGTTTATTAGACTACGGTGAGCCAAATGGCCAAGATGCTTTTGATACAGCGAGTAGTACTGAAAGTTTATATGTATTTGACGAATTAGGATTGAGAGGTTATGATCCAGATGGCACAGGACGTTTATTAACACACGTTATTTTCCATCCAATACAAAAGTCGTTAAACAGGCTTGTACAAATTGATTATACTGTAAGAGTACAAAGTTTAACAGGATTTAACGAGGGATAATAAATGGCATACACTATTAACTATACAGATGTTGCAAACAAAGGTACCATTACAGTTGAAGACAGTACTATTAATAGAGAAACAACACTTGGGTTTCCAGGACGTAACTCTACAGCATATGGTGCAACAATTGCAGAGAACTTTTTACACTTATTAGAAAGTTTTGCATCTAATAATCCACCAAGTAGTCCAGTTGAAGGGCAACTTTGGTATGATAATACATTAACTGAAGAAAAGTTAATGGTGTACAATGACACAAACTGGGTGCCAGCAAGTGGTATTTCTAAATCAATTAATACTCCAGCTATTGCCCAACTTGGCGATTTATGGGTAGACACAGATAACCAACAATTATACTTATTTACAGGCGGTGGTTGGGTACTAGTAGGCCCTAGTTTCTCAGATGGACTAGCCACTGGAGCAAAAGCAGATCAAATTATCGGCCAAGATAACTTACTATACAATGTTTTAAGAATTGAAGTATCAGGACAAACTATTGGTATTCTTAGTGGATCAGAAATTCCGTTTATTCCTAAGTCTACTATTGCAGGATTTGCAACAATTAATCCAGGATTTAACTTAATTAACAAAGATACCGATAATGACGGATTAAGTAATTATAAGTTTTTTGGTACAGCAGAAAAAGCAGAGAATTTAATTGTAAATAATGAAATTGTTGCTGCAGGAAACTTCCTAAGAGGTAATACTACTAGTACAACAACATTTCCATTAAACATTCAAAACAACCAAGGCATTAACTATGGTGTAAATGCAGAACTTACAGTTGGCGTTGAAGGTAATGCTGGTGTGATTCAACATAATATTGGTGGATCAAACATTGATATGCGTGTTAGAAACAATGATGCAGCTAAAACAGTTATACGTGTTGATTCGAACTTACGTGTTGGTATCAACACAGAAGCCCCAGAAGAAGCACTTGACGTTATTGGTAATATTCAATCAAGTGGCGGCATTATTATTAATGATACAACACAAAGTACAACTATTAATAATGGTGCATTACAAGTACGTGGCGGCGCAGGTATTAGACAAGGTCTAAATGTAGGCGGAGAAACAAAACTTTCTAACTTACTTACAACTAATAGTATTGTTCCAGATGATAATAATATTAGAGATTTAGGTTCTTCAACAAGATATTATAGAAATACATATTCAACTAACTTTATTGGAACACTAGACGGAACAGTAAACGGTAAAGTTAACGGTCCGTCAACATCATCGGCTAACTTAATTAACAAAACTACATTTATTATGCTTGGCGATGTAGCAACACTTGTTCCTGTTGAATTTGATGGAGCATATCAAGACCCACAATTTGATAATGGTTCAACAACAGATGAAAACGGCGTAACAACTCCGTTAGCACCAGGCGAAGTACCATTAACAAAAACGTTTAGAACAGAAATTTCAAACCAATTTATATCAAAGAAACCTCGTGAATCAGATGTTGCATCATCTGACTTATTATTGTTTAATGACGTAGATGGATCTACACCTGGTCTTAAGAGTGTTACTAAAGAAAACTTCTTAAAAACTATTCCAAGAACACCGGCAGGTGTACTAATGCCATATGGTGGAGATGTTGCTCCAGAGGGCGGCGACTGGATTTTATGTGACGGTAGAGAGCTTGATAAGACAGATTATCAAGCATTGTTCCAAGTACTTGGTTATAAATTTAAACCAGAGTCACAAGTTGGAAATAATAACTTTGCTGTGCCTGATATGCGTGGTAGAATGCCAATGGGTGCTGACAATATGGGCGGGCAAAGTGCTAATATTGTAACAGCAACGTCTGCAGACATTGTAGGTGCATTAGATGGTAGTGAAACAAAGTTAATTGATAAAACTAACTTGCCTGAACACCAACACGATATGCAAGACCAAGATAATAACCAATTTTATGCTACACAAGATAGACAAGATCCGTCAACAGATACTAATGTTACAGGCATAGACGGACCTACAGCTACTAACGGCGGCCAAAAATTATCAAATAGTGGTAACGTTATTAGTTCTAACCCTGTAGGACAGGATTTTAATATTATGCCACCGACAGTAACAATGAATTACATTATATATTCTGGAAGAGGGTAACAGATGAGCTATAAATTAAATAAAACTAACGGCGAATTATTAGTAGATCTTGTAGACGGGCAACTAGATACTACTTCAACAGATATTTCGTTAGTTGGTAGAAACTACAAAGGATACGGCGAAGCATTTAATGAGAACTTAATTAAGTTATTAGAAAATTTTGCTAGAACTAGCGCACCTGGAACGCCTTTAATAGGCCAACTATGGTATGATACCGCAGAACAGCGATTAAAGGTCTACACAGGTAGTACTTTTCGTTCAGCAGCAGGTGCTGTTGTTAGCCAAACACAGCCTAATTTAGTAGCAGGAGATCTTTGGATTGACAGTTTAAATAATAAACTATATTTCTTTGATGGTACTGACATTGTTTTAGTAGGACCACAGTATACAGCTAGCCAAGGTAAAACAGGAACTGAAGCATTTACAATATTAGATGAAAACGGACAAGACCAAACAGTCCTTGAGTTATATATAAATGGATCATTAACAGGAATTTACTCTAAAACAGAATTTAGACCAAGAGTTAATATTGTTGGCTTTCCAGTAGATGCAAATGACAACAGAGTTCCACAGCGTCAACTAATACAAATTGGATTTAATCCTGCAAGTCCTAGTTTTTGGTGGCGTGGAACAGCACAAAGTTCAAGAGGACTAGTTAGTGACGCTGGCGAAGAATTCCAAGAAACTAACTTTATGAAAACTGACAGAAACACTAGTACAACTGGTTCGTTAGCGGTTAAAAACGCTGGAGGGTTAACAGTTGGGGTTAGTGATACTGTATATGCAGCATTAAAAATTGATAATAATTACATTACTACATTAGAAACACAAAGACTTGGTAGAGATTTTACTATTAGAACTCGTAGAGGTAACTTATTTGATAATGCATTTTATGCAGATTCAGATCTAAAGCGTGTTGGAATTTATACAACAACTCCTCAAGTAGATTTTGATGTAGTAGGCGATGGTAGATTTTCCGGAGACTTAGAAGTTCAGGGAAATTTAACAATACAAGGTGATACAACTTATTTAAATGTGTCGTCACTAAGAGTTGAAGATAAAAATATTGAACTAGGATTAATGAATGATAGTGCAATTGGCAACGATGCAGTTGTTGATGGCGCCGGAGTAATTATACGTTCAACAGACGGCAATAAGTCAGTTACATGGGAAAATGAAACAGGTAGCTGGACATTAAGTGAAGACTTAGATCTAGTAACTGGTAAAACATTTAATATTGATAACGTAACTAAGCTATCAGCAGATAGGCTACATGATTCGGTATTGTATGCTACAGGACTTATACAAGTTGGTAGTTTAGCAAACCTAACAGTAGTAGGCGATGTTACAATCAATGATAATCTAATTGTAAGTAATGCACTTGCAATTACTAGTAACGGTACAATAACTATTAACAATCAACTCATTACTGGCGCAGATACACCAACTAGTGCTAGAGTTGCTAATAACCTAGGCAGCACAGAAGATTTAGACTCTAGTGTTGCTACTAAAGGTTATGTTGATCAAGAAGTTGGGGCAGAGCCGGTAACAATAGCATTAGATGCTACTGGAATGGTAAATCCATCACCAGTGTTTTCTGATAATGTTGGACCGCACGAAGATATTAAAGATGCTATAGAATACCTATATCCGGCAGCACAAAAACAAGCTGGAACTTATGCAAGAGTATATGCAACATCATATATTGATGCACCAGTAACAGGTATTGATGTAAATTCTGCAATAACAAAAACTACAGTTAACGTATATGTTGATCCTGACGATAGTACAACACCAGAGTTTGATAGTGTACTAAAAGATATTACAGTTAGTTCAGTATCTGGTATTGCTAACTTATCACCGTCAAGAGCTAAGGTAGAGTTTCAAGTAGTAGGAGGAGTATGGCAATGGCAACGAACCATACCAGTTTAACAAATCAGATAAATACTAAGTCGCAATAGGGGTTTATAAATGGCATACACAATAGATACATACAGCAACGGAAGGTCTTGGAAAATTGAAGACGGTACCGTTGATCAGACTACTGATTTAAAATTAGTAGGTAAAAATTACGCAGGTTACGGTGAAATACAAAATGAAAATATGGTATTTTTACTGGAAAACTTTGCAGGGCAAACTGAGCCACCAAGAAAGATATCAGGTCAAATTTGGTTTGATACAGGTAACTCAAAACTAAAATTTTATGACGGAATTAAATGGCGCACAACAGGCGGCGCAGAAGTTAGTTCAACAGTTCCAACAGGCCTTAAAGAAGGCGACTTTTGGTGGGATCAAAATAATGAACAGCTTTACACATATAATGGTGGCGACTTTGTACTTATTGGACCCCAGAGTGCAGGATCAGGCCAAACACAAATTGTAAGCCGTACAGTACGCGACACTACTGGATCAAGTAGAGGCATTATTACAGCAGTTGTAAACGATGAAGTTATATTTACTGTAAGTTCACAAGATTTTACAATTGATACAAGTGATGTAGACTCCAACATTTTAGGCTTTGATAGAATACGTCAAGGTCTTACATTAAAGAATACACTAAACAGTAGCGGTGGTATTACATCAGGTGACTGGAGACTAGTAGGAACGTCTACTAACTCAGAAAAACTTGGTGGATTAGCATCTACTTCATACGTACTAAAGACAGATGCTAACTTTAGTCAACTAGCTCGCTTTTCAGATCTAGGTATTGCTATAGGTGATTCAAACGATTTAAAAATTAAACAAGAAATTATTACTGGTAACGGCACACAAGTAGAACGTCCGATAATTTCAAACGAAACTGGCGGCAGTATTGCATTTAAAGCTAAAAATACTTCAGGTGTTATAGTTAACTCAATACAAGTATTAGCAAATGCAATTATTCCAGGTTACGTAAACGGTACAGAAACACAAAACAAGCCAACAGCAACACTTGCAACAATGGGTACAGCACAGTATCCTTGGCAAGAGATGTATGCAAAAGACTACATTGGTTTAGGAACAGCTGCAAAAGGTCTAGTACTTGAAGACGATGTTGATGCATATGTATTTGACTTTACAAATGGCGTAGCTCCTCCTGCTAACTTACTAAGAAAACCAAGCAAAGCAGCAGCGGCAAATACAGTAGTTGTAAGAGATCAAGACGCTGATATCTATGCAAACTATTTCCAAGGTATTGCAACAGAAGCATTATATGCTGACTTAGCAGAAAAATATACTACAGATGCTGAATATCCAGTTGGCACAGTAATGGCAGTTAGTTTAGATGACGGTGCAGAAGCAACAATAGCAATGCGTGATACTATAGCAATTGGTGTTATATCATTAGAGCCAGCATACTTAATGAACAAAGCATGTGACGGACAAGCAATTGGCCTTAAAGGTCGTGTTCCTGTACGTGTAATTGGTCCTATTAGAAAAGGACATGCTGTATATGTTGATGAAAACGGATGTGCAAGCGATGTTGTTAACGGTGGTTGTATGGTAGGCATAGCACTTGAAACTAATCTCGATGAAGACGAGAAATTAGTTGAGTGCGTGTTGAAAGTATAAATAATAGTAGCACTTAATTAGGAAGAAGAAAACATGCCAGATTTAGTAAGGGGAGCCAACGATCCACAAGGCGCTTCTAGGATTACCGCAGCTAATTATAACGATCTACAATCATCTGTAGCAGACATACTTGGCGGCGGCTTTGCTGATACTGGTTATGGACAAGAACCTGTTAGTACAGCACTATTAGCAACGGATACAGTAAGAGCTGAACATATGAATTTGTTAAGAGACGATATTAACAGAATTCAAGTACACCAAACTGGAAGTCTTAGTTCGTTATTAGAACTTGTTCCAGGAGAAAGGGTTAGTGCTAATGACATCGGCGGCCTAGTTGATAAAGGATTTAATCAATTTGTTGCGGTTGTTAATATTTTAACAGCTAATAAAGATACAGTTGATGGAACACAAGTAACACTAGAAACAGCAACTACTAGTACACGCTTTGCAGCATGGAACGGTGAAGTAGTACATAGTTTTACAGCAACATTTGACACTCCAGAACATAGACGTGCTTATTTTAATGCAGGCGGAAAAATACAACTAAGTGCAACTATTGAAGGTGATACTACACAAAAAGGCGCAGACTGGAATTCCATATTAACAAATATGGGAACGATTAAGTTTAGTGCTAACACAACTACAAAAACAGGATCAGCAGGATTATTGCAGCCTGTTGGTAACTACGATTTGACAACAAGTTATCAAAAAATATTTGAACGTAGAGGGCAAGCAGATTACTACGCAGAAAATAGATTCTTTATCTATGCTAAAGAAGTAAGTAATCGAGCAATTCAATTTAGAGTAGAATTTCAGGACAATGACCAGGGCGACCCAAATGATGATGAATTAATCCGCGGTACTTTAACTAGTATTGTTAAACAGTTAAGACCAACAGGGTCTTATGTATCTGTGGCATCACCATCATACAGTACACAATCAGACTTATCAGCTGGAGATTAATACGTGGTAGCAACTGGCGGAATTATTAATAAGAGCGAATTTGTAGCGTTATCGGATCGACTAGTCGCTGTACTAGGCAACGGCTCCGGACAAACTGGCTACGGACAATATGTGCCTTCGGCATTTTCGGCTTTACGCAATGCTGGGACACCAATAATTGAACCCCTTCATTGGAATCAGTTACGTTTCGACATTAATAAAGCCTATAATCACCAAACTGGTGGAAACTCAGGAATAACAACAATTGACGATGGTGCTATTATCGGTGCAGATGCATCTGGCACAAGTGTTACTAGAATATCGGGTGATACATTTAGTATTAATGGTACTAACACTCTTGAAGGTATTAATGATTTTGATAGTAAAATTTCAGACATTGAATCTTCAGCTAATTCTATTGCTGCAGGACAGTTTGATCTTACTACAGGAAGACAAGCTGTAAATTCTTCAAGAACTACGCCCTGGGGTGTTAATAATATTAATATTATGGTATATTCAGAATTTACTGTTGAGTTCGAAGGCGGATATACTACAACAAATAGTTCCGGCACTTCAATGACAGCTAGTGCTTCAGACCATCGTAGACACTTTTTTAATGCCGGTGGTGAAATTAGATTAAGTGCAGCTCTTACTGGTACAACAGCAAAAGACACAGACTGGGGCACAATGTTAGGTAACATGGGCCAAGTTATTTTTGGTAAAAATGCTACTACAAATGGTACAGGAACAGGCCGTGCAAGAGACGGATCAACTAACGTAGATAATGCCGGCGGCATTGAAAGTGCATTAGGTAATTATCAAGCAACAACCGGTTATCAATTAATATTCCAAAAGAACGGTTCTCAAGCAGAATACGCTGAAAACCTTGTAGCTATATATGTAAAACGAAATAATGCCGGTACTATATTAACATTCTTGTTTGAGTTTTACGATAATGACTCAGGAGATCAAACTGGTAGCGGCCCTGGTGTTGATGAAAATGTTCTAGCAAGCGGCGGAACACATACTTGCGGATTAGATTTTAAACGCCCTAATGCTTCAAACGGAGTTGATATTCCGGCACCAGCTGTAGCAGTTCAAACGGAATTACGCCTCACATAACACTTGACAAATACTTTTTCAGGCTATATAATATATATTATACCTGGAGAATTATATGGACGAAAGATTAGAACAAGCGTTAGACTTTTCAAACTACATGGTTACACTAAACAACCAGCGTAGAGTTATTCATGAACAATTTTTAGAAACTTGCGTACATTATTTAAATGGCGGCAAATTTTCTATAACTCGAGATTTAATTACATTTTGCCAAACATTAAAATATAATGAACAAGATAGTGCAATTTTAATTGATGATAACAACACTCCGATTGAAGTACAAGAGCTACAGAAATTTTTAGACGACATTCTTGATATTTACTTTACTACATCATATGAATATCTTGATGAGTACAATAAAATTAAAAAGAACAGAAAAGTAGAAGGTCTTGTTAATTTATGAGTAAGGGTGTACTATTATTTGCACAAAATAATCACTCAATTGATTATATTAAACAAGCAATATTTTGTGCTAAAAAAATTAAAAAACACCTTGGCATACCTGTAGCACTTGCTACAGACAATTCAGATTATCTAAAGGAAACGTATCCTTATTACGAAAAGTATATTAGTCATGTAATAGAGTTAGATTGGTATGAATGCAAACAAAAGCGTACATATCGAGATGGTACTATGAGCAATAAAGATCTAGAATGGCGAAATCACGATCGCGCAACAGCATACAACATAACACCGTTTGATGAAACTATAGTAATGGATACTGATTTTATTATTGGTAATGATATTCTATTAAATGCATTTGATACAGATCAAGACTTTTTAATATTTCGCCACATAACTGATGTTAATATGGATAGGCCAGACGAATATAGGTTCAATAAAATTAGTGATCGAAGTATAGACATGTACTGGGCTACGGTATTTTATTTTAAAAAGTCAGAAAGTATGCAACGGTTCTTTGATCTAATAACACACATTAAAGATAACTGGAACTTCTATAGACTTACATACCAGATTGTAAATAAAACTTATAGAAATGATTTTGCATTTAGTATTGCAATACATATGTTAAATGGCTTCCAGCGCACTAACTGGCCAAAAGTTTTACCAGGAAGACTATGGTTCACTAGTGATGCAGATGTATTAATAAAGTTAGAAGATGAAACTTATACTTTTTTATTAGATAAAAAGCATTGGGTAGGACACTATCATGCAGGTTCTATAAAAGATGCAAACATTCATATTATGAATAAATTTGCATTAGATAGATTTATTGACGAGGATTTAGTAAATGAGTAAAGGATTTTGTTTATTAGCACAGAATAATTCAAATACAAACTACATTCGTCAAGCATATGCTCTTGCTCTTAGTTTACATTTGTATAATAAAGATCAAAAAATTAGTTTAATAACCAATGACGATGTTCCAACTGAATGGCAAAATGTATTTGATCAAATTATTCCTATTCCTTGGGAAGACAATGCTGAAGATAGCGATTGGAAAATACAGAATCGTTGGAAAGTTTATCATGCTAGTCCTTATGATGAAACTATTGTATTAGAAGCTGACATGATGATTACATCAGATATAACACACTGGTGGGAAGAACTAGCAAAACGTGAACTATTTTTTGTTAGCAATGTTAGAACCTATCGAGACGAAGTTATAACTAGCAGATTCTATAGAAAGACATTTGACGCAAACGATTTACCTAACTTATATAGTGCATTGCATTACTTTAAAAAGGGTGATACAGCAAAAGAGTTTTATAATCTATTAGAAATTATTGTAAACAATTGGGCTTTGTTTTATTCTAAGTACGCACCAAACGAATATCAAAAATGGTGTAGCATTGATGTGTCAATGGCAATTGCTAGTAAAATATTAGGTAATGAGAAAGATATTACTGACCCTAACAGTTTTATTACATTTACACATATGAAACCACTTGTACAAGGATGGTATAATAAACCAGAAAAATGGACAAAGGTTACTGGAAAATATTTTACTGACGGTAAATTATTCCTAGGAAATTACTTGCAAAACAGAGTACTACATTATGTTGAGGACGAATTCTTAACAGATGAATTATTAGAGAAGATGGAAAATGGAACTACACTTTTACCTTAACTTTAAAGATGATACAGGCGAAATTTGGAAACTAACAAATGAGTTAGATACTTCCACACCTTACATTGAAATTACTAGAGACACAATGTTAGAGTTTGCTAATGAAGATAAGAAGATGGACGACTATATGGTTATTCCGTCTAGTGATAAAACACTAAAATATGAAATTGTTCTTAAGCATAAAGATTTAGATATTTTTGATGTAGACAAGAGTGTACATCATCTTCCAAAAGTAACTAGTGTAGATACTAACAATGCATTTGTAATAACACAAAATTTAAAAAGTGCAACGTGGACAATTAGTTTAACACATGAACTTAGAGAATTATTGTCAAGCACTACATATTACAAAGATAAAAATCAATACGTATATATTACACAAAAAGATAATCCAACAGTGTTGTTAGATACACTTGATATAAAAATGTATAATGTATTATATTCAGAAAGTTTTAATATGACAGAACAAAATAAAGAGGTTGCTCAGAACCCTAATGTGAGTTTATACTGTGGTAAAGTATTTGAAAACTATTTGCATATTCAGGAGACGGCATGAGTACTATAAAGGTAGTTGATCAAGATATTATATTCTTATCGTACGATGAGCCAAACGCAGAAAAAAATTATGCTGATCTGTGTAGCAAAGTTCCGTGGGCAAAACGTGTACATGGAGTAGAAGGTTCAGATGCCGCACATAAAGCATGTGCTGATTTAAGTGAAACGGAATACTTTGTTACTGTAGATGCAGATAATATTGTTGACCCAGAATTCTTAAATCAAGAAGTTGATTACGAAGCACTTGGATTGTCAGCAGAACATGTGTTTAGTTGGTGCGGTAAGTTACATGTCAACGGACTAATGTACGGCAACGGCGGATTAAAGATGTGGACACGTAAGTTTGTACACAATATGAAAACACACGAACATTCAGAAGACGGTGACGAGCGTGGCAAAGTAGAATTTTGCTTTGACGACAAGTACTATCAGTTCAACGAAAACTTTAGTGTATCTTACACAAACGAAACACCTTGGCAAGCGTGGCGAGCTGGATTTAGAGAAGGTGTTAAAATGAGTTTAGATCAAGGATCTAAAGTAGAAGACTTGCGTAAAGTATGGTGGCAAAACTACCAGCGGTTGCTTATTTGGAGTCAAGTAGGTGCTGATGTTAAAAATGGTATATGGAGTATACTAGGCGCACGACAAGGATGTTATCTAACAAACTGTACACCATGGGACTATGCTAACGTGCGTGACTTTGAATGGCTAAACAACTTTTGGGAAAAAGAAGTAAAGGGTGTAGATCCACTTCAAACATCTATTCATTTAGGAACTGAAATACTAAAAGGAACCGGTGCAGACATATCAACTACTCCGCTTGATGAACAACAGAGTAAGTTTTTTAAAAGCGTGTATCAAAACACTCCGAGAATAATTAGGTCTAGATGAGCAACGAACAGCGTATACAGATATTAGAAGAAAAACGTGAAAAAATAAACAGTGTAAGTTGTTCATTTTGTACAGCCAAGTGGCTACAAACTACTCTAATGTTACAGAATGGATATAATCACAGTTGTCATCATCCTGCCCCGCATAAAATTCCGTTGCATGAAATTCAAGCAAATCCAGCGGCACTACACAACAGTAAGTTTAAAAAAGAACAACGTGCTAAGATGCTTAAAGGTGAGCGTCCTAAGGAGTGTGGATACTGTTGGAAAATTGAAGACTTAGATAAAAACTATTTTAGTGATAGACATTATAAAACAAGTGACTCTTGGGCTTGGGATAGATTTGAAGATATTGCTAAAAGCAATCCACAAGACGATGTGTACCCAAGTTACTTAGAAGTATCATTTAGTAATGCTTGTAACTTTGCTTGTGCATACTGTTCACCTGAGATTAGTAGCAAGTGGATGGAAGACGTAAAGCAAAACGGTCCTTATCCAACTAAACATGGCGCACACAATTTAGATTATTTAGAACAAACAGGAAAAATGCCAATACCTAATAGAGAACACAATCCTTATGTAGAAGCATTTTGGAAATGGTTTCCTGATGCATTACCTCATTTAAAAGTGTTGCGTATCACAGGCGGCGAGCCTACTATGTCAAAAGACACATGGAAGTTGTTAGATTATCTTATTGAAAATCCACGTAAAGGATTAGACATTGCAATTAATACAAATGGCTGTGTAGAAGATGCACTAATTGATAGACTTATTTTTAAAGTTAATCAGCTTGCCGAAGTAGGTGTTAAAGTTGATGTGTATACTAGTTTAGAAAGTACAGGCAAACAAGCAGAATATGCTAGAGACGGTCTAGATTTTATGAAATGGCTTAAAAATGTAGATAAGATTCTTAAAGAAACTAATGCAACAGTTGCAATGATGACAACCATCAACATATTAAGTTTACCTTCCTTTCTTGACTTTATGATGACCGTAATGGACTTCCGTAAAGAGTATAACAATAGTTTTGACATTAATAGAATACCACTAAGCATTAATATAATGCATTGGCCACCGCATTTACAGTGTACACTACTTGATGTTGATTACCGTACAAAGACAGCAAATACTATTGAAAAAGTATGTGAACAATGGTTAAAGTATTATACCAAAGAAAAATATGCTAGATTGTATTTAGAAGAGTTTGACCAAATAAAAAGATTGTGTGATTACTTGCGTAACACAGAGCCAGCAATAGAACATAGAGCGGACTTTGTAAGATACATACATGCATACGATAAGAGAAGAAACAAGAATTTTGCGGATACGTTTCCGCAATATATTGATTTAGTAGAGGAATGGAATGCCGAAACAGCCTGAAGAAAACCTACAACAGTATCGAGACAGGGTACTTGACAGCAAAAGTAAGAGTTTTTGTGGAGCAAAGTGGTATAACGCTACTACCTGGTTAGGTAGTGGTACAACAGCGAGTTGTCATCATCCACCTGCACATCAAATTCCATTAGTTGAAATACAAGACAATCCGTCTGCAATCCATAATACTAAGCATAAGAAAGAAATGCGCCGTATGATGCAAAAAGGCGAGCGTCCTAGCGAATGTGAATATTGTTGGAAAATGGAAGATATGAAAAAAGATGCTGTCAGCGACAGGACTTTTAAAAGTATTATCTATTCAGACGAACAGTTACAGCAAGCGTACGAAGCCGATGCTGACGATAATACTAATCTTAAAACTTTTGAAATTGCATTTGACAGAACATGTAACTTAGCATGTAGTTATTGTAATGCAAGTTTCTCAACTACATGGGCCAAAGACATTAAGAAGAATGGCGAGTACACAAACTTAGTAAGTGACGGTGCTGGTGCATTTAAGCAAGACGGTAGTTGGACACAGCCTTACAAAAATGATGAAGACAATCCATACATACAAGCATTTTGGAAATGGTGGGATAGTGGTTTAGCAGATAGTTTAGAAGAACTACGTGTTACAGGTGGCGAACCTTTAATGAGCGGAAACACTTGGAAGTTGTTTGATTGGTTTAATGAGCAAGATACTGATATGCGATTTGCTATTAATAGTAACTTAATTGCTAAAGATGATATCATTGACAAGCTAATTGAGAAAACACAAGGTATGAAACATTTTGACCTGTATACTAGTTGTGAAGCGACTGGCGCACAAGCAGAATATATACGTGACGGCTTAGATTACGAACAGTGGCTTAGAAATATTAAGCGTATGTTAGTAGAAGGTAACTGTAATGGTATTAACATTATGATGACTATTAACAGTTTGTGTTTGTTTAGTATTACTGACTTCTTAGATGAGGTATACAAACTAAAAGAACTTACACAAAGTAGAACACCAACAGTAAGTTTAAACTTATTGCGTTTTCCAAGTTTTCAAAGTCCACTAGCACTACCTAACCATATTAAAGATTATTTACATAATCAATTTAGTACATGGTGGGAAGCACATAAAGATGATATCGGTTGGCATGAGTTTGAAAAAGCAAGTATTGAACGTTTGATAGATTACTTAGTAACTGTAGATGCTCCGCATAGACGTACAAGTAACCCTACTACACTATGGCGTGATTTTAAAACATTCTATGCACAGTATGATGTACGTAGAAACAAAAGCCTAAGTGTATTTCCTAAAATATTAACAGATTGGGTTGAATCAATACCGGACACAGATGCAAGCATTATGGAACTTGCAGAAAAAGAAGGCTGGATACTAAAGCCTAGCTCAAGGAATATTGATGATCCCCTTGCGTCCTACGATTAATCTATATTACGATAAAATTATAGATGAAATGCCAGTGCCTAATGGTGTGTCAGACTACACATTTAGTAATGATACTTATAGAATCCCTATGAATAAGTCTAAGGCATCACCGATTAATTTTATTACAATATTGTTTAATACATTAAAGGTACTAAACGTAGAACGAGTTAACTTATTTTCTGGTAAAGAAACAGCAAAGAATTTGTTTTATCCTTTAGAATTAAATGAAGGCACTTCTTGGTATGATGCTGAATTTGAAGACTATATTCCTGTTAAATCTATTAATAAGATTAAAAAGGGAAAAATGAAGTTATTGATATTTGCTCCAACGTTATCGCATGACTATAGTATTATGTGGAAACTACGGACAAAGCTCGATACTTTAGGTAGCAAAGGCATTACACGAGATAAGATTTATATTGTATTAGGTGATATGAGTAGATCATACAGAAGATGCTTTGATAATCCAAACGTATACGGAATTGACTGGTGGCAAATATATGCACAACTTGCATATAAAAGTAGATACCATCAAGAAGATTACTTTTGGGCTTTTAGAAATCCAACATTTCATCCTTTAATGCCAGAACAACTTGAGAAAGAAGACTTTAAATTTGAAGATTGGAAACCTAAGCGCATATTTACGGCATTTACTGGTAATAGAGCATTGCACAACACAGCACTTATTAGTGAATTGATATACGCAGGACTTGATGTTCACGGTGAATATAGTTATAATTTAAATGGTGACCTAACTCCTAAAGATTATGATAATTTTAGAATAATTGATAAAACTCGTAGTGACGATTACATTACAAAAAAGAAAGAAATAGTTAATAACTTAACATTTGTAAAAAAACTTGACAAGACACTAGAAGAAATATCAGCTCGTCCTTTAAATGTTGATAAAGAGTATTATCAAGATAGTCTTATTTCTATTGTTAGCGGTTCTTTCTCTCCAATGTTTGATCAACACTACTTAGATGAAATTGATGTATGTGCGCCTGGGCTTGGTGTATGGCGTCAAATAGCCAAAGGGCACCCATTCATGGCGCTCGGTTGTTTAAATACTATGGGATACGTAAGCGGTGAAGGATATTTTCTTCCTAACCCGATCACAAATCAGTTTTATGATAGAGTTGCAAAAACTCCTCAAAAAGTTAAACTAATGTGTGATAGTATTAGTAGAATGGCAGAACTTAGTGAAACTGAAATACAGGATAAGGTACAAGAATTAATACCCTTTATGGAAAAAAATAAACAGAAGTTTTTCAATATGAAGAATCAACGTAAATTTGAAAAACTATTCGGAGAAATGAATTATGAATGACGATTTAAAAAATAGCCCAGGATTTTGCGTAGCACCCTGGATGCATTTACACGTTATTAATGACGGAAGATCGTTTGCGTGTTGCCAAACTCCATTGCGTGAAGAAAACAGTTTTGGTAATGTTAAGCATGAAAAGTTAATAGACATAGTCAATAGTCCTCGCGCTAAGAAAATGCGTAAGGATATGCTAGACGGAAAGCCTTTGCCTAGTGCATGTGAACGTTGTGTGTCAAAGCAACAAAATAATTTAAACACTATGCGTACTGGTTTAAATTCTAAATGGTACGATGAAACTAAAGACCTAATTGCAAAAACAGCCGAAGACGGTACACTATCAGAACTACAATTAAAATACTGGGACTTTAGATTTAGTAACTATTGTAACCTTGCATGTACAACTTGCTCACCATTGTTTAGTACACAATGGTCTAAAGACTTTCAAAAACTACACCCAGGTGCTGACAAGTACAGTGAAACTCAACTTATTGATCTAAAAGAAGCAAATGTTTTTTGGGATGACATTGAAGACAATTTAGAAACAATGAAAGAAATACATTTTGCCGGAGGCGAGCCGTTGATTATGCCTGAGCATTGGCGCATTCTTGATATGCTTGACAAAAGAAAAAAATACGATATTGCATTGCGTTATAGCACAAACGGCACAACATTAGGCCAAAAGAAACAAAACGTAATGGAAATGTGGAAGAAGTTTGATTATGTACACCTAAGTATAAGTATTGACGGCGAAGGCGATGCCTTTGAGCATATTCGATATAAAGGAAAATGGAAGCAAACATTAGAAAACCTTAAAACTATTAGAGCTAGTGGTGCTGTTGATTTCTGGTTCCATCCTACTGTTAGTATTCTTAATATATTTAGACTTACTGAATTGCATCACGAACTACACATAAATGATCTAATGCCATTAGAGTCAGTGCATCCATTGCGAGGGTTCCATATGGAAAATTATTGGATTGATAGATTCCATATCAATCCGTTGTTTACACCTGAGTATTATAGTATTACTGTATTACCCGAATTGTTAAAAGAACAAGCAGCTGATAAAATTACAAAATATGGTAAGAAGTTAGAAGCTGATACTGGTATACCATTTAGTGGATGGCAAAATATTATAGACTTTATGTATCAACATGATAACAGTCATTTGTGGAAACAGTTTAAATGGAAGTCTAAGCAAATTGATGACATAAGAAATACAGATGTATTTGAATTAAATCCGGAATTAAGAAATGCTTAAAAAAGATCCTGTTAGAAATAATCTACCAGCTTATGCTAAGTTTATGCCTTCTCTTATTAAAACAGTAGAAGACTTAAAACCGTTTGGGTTTTTGAAAAATGATTCTTACAATATAAGATTTAATAAAAACCAAGAGTTTGTTGAGATTAAAACTGTACAGGACACAGAGATAGATTCTTACGATAACGATCCCTGGAATTATGTGATAGGAAAACACAACTTTAGAGGTTTATGGGATTTCAACGATTCTAAAAAGCGCATTGGATTCTTTGGATGTAGTTTTACCTTTGGTGAAGGTATTAAATATGAAGATACGTTTATTAACATTGTAAGCGAACAATTGAAATTAAATCCGTTCAATTTTGGAGCTGCAGGAGCAGGGGTTGAACGAGTTGCAAGGCTTTTTAGTGCAGTTTCTTCTGTTATTGACCTAGACTATGCAGTAGTTACATTACCGGGATGGCATAGACAATTACACATAGATCCTGACGGCACAATGATTAGTCTTATTCCGCACTGGCCGCATAAGGGTTACGAAAATCTTACAGACTTATTAACAAATGTGTCTGAAGAATATTATGTTGTTAGAGCATCAACGTCAATTAATTGGATCTATGATATAGCAAAACATAAAGGAATTAAATTAATTCTATCTAGTTGGGATCATCCGCAAAACGAATTTTGTAAGTTAGCATTTCCTAATACCACTATAGGTCCATTTCCTAATATTGATGATAAGTGTGCAAGAGATAAAATGCACCCTGGTCCAAAGTCTCAAGCGGCACATGCGGAGCAGATTATAAAGGCATTTCATGATAGAGCTTGGGTTTAGAAATATCAATAACGATATTAAGTATATAAAAATTAAACCAGATGATACTGAATTAGCAAACGTATGGCTAAGCCAACTCGATAGGTTATTAGAAACACATCAAAAAAAGATATTTCAAAAGAATTTTAGTTTGTTAGGAGTTCATAATAATAATAGAACAGTAGATCATATATGTAATGATTTAGATAGAAGTATTGCAACGATTAATTACTATAGTGATTACAAAATAGTAAACAACTTTGGTGCATTGCGTAGTGAAAATAATCAACAATTACTAAATGACTTACATCATCATTTCGAAACAATGCAGGGACAACTTTGGAACCCCGGAAATGAATTAACAAAAGCAAATGGACATACTAGGTTAGCAATTTGTTATCTAAATCATTGTTGCCACGAACTCGAAGCATGGTACGAAACAACAGATATAGAAGCAGACGGATATCGCAATGGTTACTTTTATTATAATTTATTAGGTATACAAGAGCGCATTGAATTAGAACCAAAGTTTAAAAAACAGTTTACTAAAAACGTTGAAGACGGAATGGTGTACTTACATTATGCACAAACTGGTAAAACTTGGTATGAAGCATATCTTGATAATGATGATGTAGTTACAGCTGATGGTATTTCAGAACATCGTGTAATTAGTGGCGAATTTAATTGTTACTTTGGTACAGGGTATGAACTACCGTCTGACGGCAAGTTTACAAGTTGGTTAGAATCAAAAGGAGTTGATCCTAAAGATGAACAACTAGCACTAGGATATGCTCCGGTAGGTAAAATACAAAACTTACCTGATTTAGAAGCACAAGAATTTTTTAAAGAGTATACAGACTTTTACAGTATCCAATTTAATCGTAAACGTATCGAGTACGACTTCCGTCATAATGACGAAAGTTATATTAACTTGCTTACAGAAATATGGGACAAGTATGGACAGTAATGTACCTAATTTAGAAAGAGCAGTGGTTGAAGTATTTGGCGGCTGTAATTACAAATGTCAAATGTGTCCACAGACTACCGGAAGAGGTAAAGAATGGACTCGCAAGATGCCGTTTGAAATGTTTGAAAACATTTTAGATCAATTGCCAGGTAAACCTGTAATTAACTTAGAAGGTTCAGGCGAACCAACAATGGCAAAGGATTTACCACGTTACATTGAAGCATGTACTAAGCGTGGCTTGCCTAGTTTTATGTACAGCAACGGAAGTTTCTTTAGCGGACACTTTATGCAAGACTGTGTAGATGCAGGCCTTAGTTTTGCAAGATTCAGTTGCATAGGCTATGACAAAGACAAGTATAAAGAATGGATGGCCGTAGACAATTTTGAACTACTGAAAACAAATGTTATAAAGGCAAAACAGTATATTAAAGAAACTAACAGCAAGTGCGAAATCAGTAGTTATCATTTAATACTAGATAATAATCAAATAGAATATGAAGTTGATCAATATAGGAATAACTTCATAGGTCCTACAGGTACAATAGGATACATATGGAAAATGCACAATTGGAGTGGTAATTATCAGCCATTGTATGTGCGTGATCCTAGTAAGCGTAGAACATGCGGTAGGCCGTTTGCTCCAGAGATTACAATACGTTCGGGTGGAATTGCAGGATTAAAAGGTGCTGTTACTCCTTGCTGTCAAACAATGGGACCACCTAATGAAAGTAAAAGTGTACTAGGGCATATTGAAACCACTAGCATAGAAGATATTTGGTATGGTGATGCATATAATAAGTTACGTAAAGATCACGAAATGGGAGACTTTCCGGACTATTGTCAAGGATGTGATTTCTTATATGAAGACCCTGAAGTATTAGTTTGGAGCAATGATAAAAAAGCAAGTACAGATCACATGTTAGGTACAAACTTTAGTTTGCGTGACTTTATGATTGACAAAAAATAGAAAAGGCTGTATACTATATAAATGTATGATATCGTATTCATAAGTTATAATGAACCTAATGCAGATACAAACTGGCAATTACTAAAAGCTAGATTTGCAAGAGCAAAACGTATTGACGGCGTAAAAGGAATTCATCAGGCACACATTGCCGCCGCTAAGAAATGTTTTACTAAAATGTTTTGGGTAGTTGATGCAGATGCACAAATTCTTGATGGATTTAATTTTGATCATAAAGTAGATGAATACGATTTAGAAACTGTACATGTGTGGCGTAGTCGTAATCCAGTAAACAATTTGTTATACGGATATGGCGGAGTAAAGTTATTACCACGTAAACTTACATTAAACATGGATACTACAAAACCAGACATGACTACAAGTATTAGTAAGTATTTTAAAGCAATGCCTGACACATCTAATGTTACAGCATTTAACACAAATGAGTTTGAAGCATGGAAGGGTGCATTTAGAGAATGTACTAAACTAGCAAGTAAAACTATAGATAGACAAAACGAGGATGAGACAAATGAAAGATTGCATATTTGGACAACAGTGGGAGAAGACCGTCCCTTCGGCGAGTACGCTATTAAAGGTGCTATTGCTGGCCGGGAGTATGGGCTTTCTAGCGGCGTTGATATTCGCTTAATAAACGATTTTGATTGGCTAAGGACACAGTTTGATGACTGATTACAACAAGATACCTTGGCAAGATATTACTGAGTTTGGACAGAAAACCCTCCTAAAGAGCCATCTTTTCACGGTTTCGTGGATCCTGGCTAGATTTTGTAATTATTCGTGCAGTTATTGCTGGCCATACGCTAGATCTAGTACCCCTGACCACCAAGATCTAGAATTGTACTTAAACACCCTAGATAGTATCAAAGCACAGGCTCGTGCAAACGGCTTTACAGACTTCCATTTTAGTTTCTCAGGAGGCGAACCTACAGCATATAAATACTTTAATAAAGTAGTTGAGTACTATGCTAACGATGAGCTACCGGAATATCAAAGCATACATATGACAACAAATTTAAGCCCAGGACACAAATGGTGGGCTAATTTTATTGACAATACTCAACACCTTAAACGTAGAAGTATAACAGCAAGTTATCATGCAGAGTTTGCAGATGAACAAGAGTTTGGAGATAAATGTCTTCAACTAACAGAAGGAGGAGTATATGTTACAATCAATCAAGTTATGGTTCCTGAAATGTTCGAAGAGCTTTACGAACGCCTGGAACGATTTGCCGCCAGAGGTATTAACGTCACTCTCAAGCCCCAGTCCGATCCAACCGCCTCCCACGTGGTACATGGATACACTGAAGACCAGATCACAACAATGCGACAAGGATTCCCTCAGCACTGGAACGGAGAGCAAATTGCACAAAT
>Ga0209092_10000223_pt1 | contig 54072 bp, 30 predicted proteins | sample FraStrMetagenome_FD_187446 | JGI IMG/M metagenome (GOLD analysis project Ga0209092, IMG submission 187446) | Marine eukaryotic phytoplankton communities from Arctic Ocean - Fram Strait ARC3M Metagenome (SPAdes) (version 2) | ecosystem: Environmental > Aquatic > Marine > Oceanic | place: Fram...
TTATGTTATATGTTATGTTATATGTTATGTTATATGTTATGTTATATGTTATGTTATATGTTATGTTATATGTTATGTTATATGTTATGTTATATGTTATGTTATATGTTATGTTATATGTTATGTATCGTATGGATGCAAACACAAAACATAAATTCTCACATTTTATCTTTTCAGACTTTATCTGTTTTAGATCTTTTGATGACTATGTAATTCTCCGTCCATCAGAGTATAGTATCATTCCGATAACATCATGAGTACTCCATGGAAACCCTCCAACGCCAAATCTAGCCCAACCTTGCCTTTCTATAGGTCTCCTGGTCTGGATAAAGATGATCCAGTTTTAGAGCCAATATCCGGCACTACACCATCATAAGTCAACGTCTCGGCTGATTCAAACGATTCTAAGTTTCTTTTATCTTCTGCTGATACACCAGAAGCAGCATCGGCTGGTGGAGCATCGATGGTCAACATGCCGACTCAGTCTCTTGTCATAATGTTGACAGAGGCTATGCCGAACATTCTGAACTATTTTAAGGATCTTCCCAATCTTGTCGGTGGCAACCCATATTGAATGTCTAATAACAACTTGTATTAAACGATATTTGTTGACGAAAATACAATGTATTATATTGTGCATTATCTAGTTGTAAATTGTGAGTTAGTTTAAACAGTTAACTAGGTAGGAACAAACAATCTGTTTGTTCCCACAAATCTTCTTTACTTCAATCATGACTCACGTCATAACAATTCTTTTACACATGATAAAAGATGAAGCTGATATGTCATCATATCCTCATATTGTTGATAACCCAAACATCGATATCCTTCATCTCATGGTGATATTGTCACTGCCCCATCTCCTAAAATTCTTTCAGTTCCCATGGTTAGTCGCCCAGCCCTGTTCCTCTAAAAATCACCCCTGAAAGTCATCACCAACATGTGCCTACTCATGCCTCCTTCCTATCCCGTCTGTCTCTCCTCAACTTTGCGGCGAGGAAATATCATTATGGAACAGGTACGATCCCTGTCATCTATACGCACCCTCATCCATAGAAGGAAGTGCAAGACTTTCATCAAGAAAATAATTGAGATACGAGTTCACCAGATGTGCAAAAGTATTCCTCTTCCACTCGACCACCTTCAGAATTATTTCTTTCTCCAACCCAGTTCCACTTGTTACGCCATTTTTGGCGCCAAAATCAACATCCACTACGACTTTGACACATCAAAACAAAATTCACCAGACAAACAGCCCTGAGTCCATGGTTTCATTTTGCATGGCTAAACCAATGACAAAAAAACTACAATTTCGATCGTTTGAATATATAAAATATAGCTTAACTATGTACATCGCTATTGATTTGTAAAAAAATAAATGATATGTATTTGGATCCAAAATAAAATTTAAAAAGCTTCTCAAATCTCTTTTTCTGACTCCCAAAGAAGACGAATATAGAAAGTAGAGATAATCAGCCGTCTTCAACTTACAAAAAATTCTTACGAAAGAAGAGATGGATAAAGAAGATGAATAAAATATATAAATTAAACTCATAAGAAATAATTAATGCACTCACTGGGCTCGTAGCTTTCGAGCTCACCACCATTCTCAGGAAGTAATCGCCTTAATTCACTGGGTATAGAATCAAAATTATTTCCTTCTTCGATATCAAAGAGATACATTATAATGATTGAGTTAGAGGTTACATTGGATCTATATTCTTACATATCGTTCAGGCAAACTCACCAAGTAAGAGAACTTTGAGCTTGGTACATTCTGCAAGACTCGATGGAATTGGACCTGTCAATTTGTTATTTCCTAGAAATAAAGCATAAAGTCAAGAGATTTGAACACAATGAGAAAGAGATGCAAAAGAATCACAATAACCACCCAATTACTCACGTAAATTAAGAAATCTTAATTCTTTGAGATTTCCAATATCAGATGGGATTGTACCCGAGAAATCATTACCATCTTGTAATTTTTAAAATATAACAGGAAATTTATTGGTAAATGAAAATATTGGAATGAAAGCACAATGTTTGAATCAAGTTCTATGCCCACTTACTCAATGCTACAACTTGGATGTTCGTTATGTCTGATATATCTGGGAACGGACCAGTGAATCCAATCGGGTTGTATAAATTATTTATCCCTGCGTCTTCTAAATATTGTACATTACATGAGCAAAGAAGTAGATATTGCGCAATCTTAAACCAAGCTATAAAATCTGCCACTTACGCAAATCAAGAACCAACAGCCTCGTCAGTTTATTTACTTTACTTGGAAATGTTCCCGTAAATGAGTTGTCGGCTAGTCGTTTCAAATGCGGAATATTGTTAAAAATGATTTTAAATCATCCATTCAAAGTAAAGAATGAGATAAGGAACTTACACAAACTAATGTGTTTCAAACGCCTTAAATCACCTATTTTATCTGATATCGTACCAGTGAACTTGTTCATATCTGGAAAAAAGAATGCATGTAAGTTTTGTATCACATGCAAATTTGAAGATATTGATTTCAATTCTCTTACGGAAATAAAATGATTTTAGCCTCGTATTTTGATAGAATTCATCAGGGATATTATTTGTGAAACCATTGTTGCCTGTATTTTTCGTGCATGTATTAGAAACAACAATCTAGAGAATACATGTTTGTATATTACACATACCTAAATCAATGGATTGCAACAAGTTCAAATTGCCAATTTGTTTGGGCAAAGAGCCACCAAAAGTTGGTCCTGCACTATCTGCAATGTTGAAATAATGACATGATTTTGAGATGTGCAATCTATTAAAACAAATTTTACTGTCCAATTGCTAAACTTACTTAGATCTAGGTCCTTCAATTTAATAAGACTCCCAAGCATAGTTGGAAGGTCTCCTATCATCATTTCGTTACCTCCTACAAAGTTTCAATTGATTAGATTCCACAAAAACGTACTTCAATCATAGAAAAGAGTGTGAACTTTGAAACTCACGGATTTGTAACATCTGGAGCTTCGAAAGATGCTTAAAATTTGTTGGGAAGCTTGCCATAATTTGCAAATCTATGAAAATAAGAGAATATTTACTGTTAGAAGAAAAAAATTACACTTTCATGGAAATGGATTTTAACTTACTCAATCGTAGCTCTATCAGAGAATTTTTGAATTTATTAATCTTGTTGCTCTTAAACCCAATTCCAGGAGGAATGGCTGAAAGAACGAATATGAGGTTTTACATCAAAAGAAACGATATGGAAAGTGTGAGAAAACATTTATCGTAAGGATTTTCATTTTTGTCCAAACTCGAACTTACTAACATTTAGATAGGCTACAAGATCATCGATGCATTGTACATTTTCAATTTGGCAATAATCCTGAAATTGAAATTCATCAATCTCAAGATTCCAAGCATGAAACAGGTCTTTTAATTTATCCTTCTCAATAGCATACGTTGTTGCTGGTATGTTCGATGATATGATGGTGCCATACTGTTGTCGCACCAGAGGATTTGTTGCGAATGTCTGCAAACTATACTCATACATTTGATGAATATTGTTTCCTTCTGAATTCATTTCATATTCCATAGAATAGTCAAACTTTGGAATGACTCTTGAATTCGGATCTTCTGCAAGATATGTTTGGACACACTCATCTTCAATTTTCGGGATATAAAGATCCTTACACAACGCACCATTCGTGCAAGAGTCAATGCAAGAGACTCTAATAATGTCTTGATCTAAGAATCCACTAAGATGTGGCGTTGAGTTTACATCAAACAGGTAAAAGCCTTTCTCCATCCTACATTGCCAATATTCAGACAAACTGAGAAGAGTTGCAGCAACAACGTCTTCAGAGAAGGATTCTGATTCACTTTCGAACGGTGATCCATCAATGAATTGTAGTGAATATTGTAGTATTGTGACCGACGTATAATTTGTATTCCACCAAATTGGGTCAAAGTCATAACACATAGTATTCTCATTGAGATATTCTTCATCCTGTGATAAGGAATATGTGGGACTTGGAGTTTGAGTGGAAATTTGAGAGGAATCAATAGAGTACACAAACTTGTTCAACCACTTTCTCATAGAATTTGAAGCAGTGTCACTTTCTCCTGAAATTAAAGGCAAATCATCTTGCGATTCTATTGTAGAACTTTTAGAATTCTTATCGCCATTGATTATGCCACCATATTTTTTCCGAAATGCCTCAAAAAAAGAGCATGCCACTTGCAAAGCAACAGGCTGAGTCTCTTTCGTTTTTCTTGCGTTAATTTTCTTCTGCACTAGAAACCTTGACTTATGAACCGAATGAAAAGGATAGCTCAAGGCAAAAAAGCAGAAAACGCAAAAGAAAATTTTGCTAATGGTATGGATGCACTGAATCATTTTAATTATCCACAAAGTTTTAATTGTAAGGCAAGTAATCCGAGAACTTTTTTCCTCATTTATCAAGACATTGCATAGTTGGTTTACATTTCCTTATGCTATTACGCAATCCAAGACTCATAAAGATATACCAGCTCATTCGTACAAGGAATGCACTTCCTTCCTGTAGAATTGTATTTGACTGTTCTGAAGATTGGCTTTTTAATTAGAGTCGTAGACATCAATAATTGAAGTCCAAAGGAACATGCGGTTAGAGCGAGCACGCATGAATATATCTTGGAATACTCTTTTCAAGCATGAGTTCCGATCGTAAATAAATAATTAATAATTTATTACGTCAATTCCTAAGAAACAAGACACTCGCATACTACTATTTATGTTGTTGTTATTGATAAAAATGACTTCACCTCAAATGTTTCTTTAATTCGGAATGCCGCTCTTAATGTGTTCCCATATGGGATTGACAGTAGTGTCCTTCCTACATGCGTGATCGTATCTTTCTTGAAAAAGTAATTAAACGAGGCATTTGTTATGTAACCAAGACCTTACATTACAATGTCTTCATAACCTCATGCATAAGGCGTTTCTATTCCTTAATTGAGTTTTCAATTCTCATAAGCCTACGGACTGTCGTTCTATAATTTCGTCTTGGTCTCTTTTTCATGCATTCTAAATACATAGAAGAAACTCTTTGTTATATTTGAATTTGCAAGTAAGCCAATATCATTTTATTTCAGAGAAATTCACAAATAAGCAAAGTTACTTGACACCGAATTGGCAATGGAATCGAAATGGGCAAGTCTCACAATACAATGATTTATTTGGGTTGTCTGTCGATAAATAGAAGCATTCTAATATAATATAGGTATATGATAATGCTAGGATGAAGACAACGTATAGGTTGAGGATAAAAATGACAACATGTGTAACTGTGATGGATAAATTGAATCATGGAATAAATAATATAGTGATATTTGACAATCACCTATGAATGAAACAAAGTATGCAATTAATAAATGAGAAGTCATATTCACCTACAAATTATGATAAAATCAACTTTTCAATACAAATTGACATTAGAAGAATCTTGCTCAACAAAAGCCACTGAATAAAAATTAGCAAAAAAGAGTGGTAACCTTTCAATTACAATTTCTTTGCAAGACTTGGTTTGTATTCGGCTTAATCTAAAAATTACAAATTCTTATTAAAGTGTGACAGTGAAGATTCAAGAAATCCAATTAGTAGTATAACCAAAGTGCTTCTTATCCAATGAACTTTTGCCATGATGAAGGTTAGGCATCATTTGTAAGAGTTCAATTTAACTATAAAGTGATTTTTTAAAGATGACTTCAAATTAGTTGCTGAATCATTGTTTAGTACAGTACGTTATTGCAAAGTTAATCAAGGAGGAGCAAGAAAGGTGACGAGAAAGCGCACAAAAATATGAGATTGCAAAAATGGCGTTTAGAAGATTTTTTTAGAAAATACAAGCAACTTCTAGGAAAAAGTCATGACTTATTCATATCCAGGCGCTTCATGATCAATAGGAATAGGAAATGAAAGAATAAAATACACTGGCAAAGATAAATTGTTCTGTACGAGAATGGTTTGGAATTTTTCGGATTTGAATTGATAATAGATTTTGTCTCGTCGAATCATACATTAGATGACTCACAAATCATGTTCTCTTTTTGAGGCATAAATTAAAGTTGTGCTAATACTCTATTTGAATTGAGCTGTGTAAAATTTCGTTACGAACAAATGCGTTTCGAAGAATTACAAATGAATTGTTACAACTCAATCAAGCAAAAAGTGGGCGGCACGTTCCGTGAAGGATGCTCCTTGTGAGAGACTCATTTTACTTATCTCGTAAAAAAAGACGATCCATAAATGCATCGTAGACAGGAAGAAAGAAGCTATGCTTTGAAATTTACTTTCTTTACTTGTTATTTGCATCTAAAATATTATTGAGAGAAAATGAATAATTACATGAATTGAGACCTACTCTCAAAAATATCATTTGTTATGTAAAAATATAGTCAATTAAGGAAGATTAATCAAGACATTTCCACCCTTCTCTCCAAGATCATAAGTTGGTAATGGTTCGCTTGGTTTGGCTCCCATCAATCCTTTCACGACTCCCCCAAAAAACCCACCAGTTCCTTCTGCGTCTGCCACTTTTTCTCCAGTTCTGATGTTGTATGTAGCACTACAGAAGTCACATGATACTCTCGGGGCATCTCCAGTTTCTTCATTTGGTTCGAATACTTTAGCTTTTGTGAGTGGAATTTTACACGATGGACATGATGAGCTGAAGCAATATGTATTTCCTTTGTAATTGACCACAGATACAGCACCATTAGGGTTGGTTCCTGCATTCATAAGCTTTTGTGCTTTTGTCTCAACAAGCTGAACTGAATTTTCATCTTGTGGAAGGTCTCCCATTGAAGAAATACCCGCTACAGGTACCCAATTTGTCTTTTTTGATACTGTTGATTCACCTCCCATTGGTGTTACTCCTGCTGATCCACCTCCAAGGCCGTTGTTAATATTCTTCTTTAAGCTTTTTCTGCCTTTGCGCATTGTCATGGTAGATCTCTTTGTGAGAACAGCTGGGGCAAACGATAATGTACTGCATGTGAAAATTGCGCTTAAAGTAAGAAATAGATTCATCTTGATACCAATCATCGTGATTTATTTTTATTTTTGAATTGTATAAGTTCGTGAGTTTTGTTTCAATATATGAGAATTTGGTAAGCGAGCTATTCTCACGAAACATTTCACAACACATCATCGTAGTCAGCACTGCTGTCTGACAAATTTACTTGGCGTAAATGTTGACAGGAGAGTTCGCTTACGTATTTCCATAACAAACAAAATTCTTAAATGCAGTGGAAAACTACGACATGAACAAAGTACATTACGTCATGATTTAGTATTTAGATTCCGGGTCAGTGCCGCACTCGTTCAGCTCAAGATTTGACCATATCATGTGAAGGAGCATATAAGCGTTACTCCTTCTCTATGGATAAATTATAGTGCTTATGTAATTCAAAATCTCTAATTATGATGTGAATGCGTTCTTTGTTTCATAACGCTCACCCAGTTTATTTAGGATTATTAACAAATACTTAAAAAAATAATCGAATTATTTTTGTGAAAATGTTCCATATCTCATTAAATTATATGGGGTGTCTGTGGAATCATCAAAGATATCTCTCTAAATACACAATTAAAATATCCTACGGCAAGTGTTCGCTCACTTTGATCCTGCGTTGAATCCGTTGCTAAATATCGTTGGAACCAACACTTAGGAGATGGATCAATTTTTATTACCGTTGACAGTATTGCATATTCTCTGAAAGATTTCTCTAATTATTGATCGATAATTATAGATTTATTAGCCTAAGCTAGCCAAGAAAATCAATCACGACTTTCATCACAAAGAAAATCATATCAAGAGCTAAAAAGAATGCATGCAAGCAGCAAGAGCTAAATCCAAGTAGATAATAAAGACCACTGTATTGTAAGAACCATGACATTTCCATCCATTGTAAGTATATTTGATTTTTGCATCATCATCATTCAGATAGAGACTTTCTCCTCACTTTTCAACAATCCTGCAAACTATCGAACAAAGAATCCTGAAGATGTAGGTGTAACAGGCCTCTTATATCTTGTTGCATCCTATGGATTTGTTTTATTTAAATCATCTGAATTAATTGCGCATGGATCGGAGCTTCTTTTATTAATTCCATCATTAGCTGGAATAGTGGGAGGTGTAGTTTTACCTTTAATGGGATCAGTACCTGACGCTGCAATCATGCTTTTCTCGGGTTTAGGAGACAAGGAATCTGCACAGGAGTCCATTTCAGTAGGTGTAGGTGCACTGGCTGGATCTACTATCATGGTATTGACAGTACCCTTTGGAATGAGCATTCTAGCTGGATTAGTTGACTTAACAGAGAATGAACAGAAGCCAAACTACTATGGAAGACCAAAACTATCTGATGGAAAAACATTTACAGAATCATTGTTTGGGACCGGAATTGCTGTATCTCCTGCAATTAATAAAGGAGTTTTCATCATGATGATGACAACCATTCCATATTTTGTAATCGAAATCCCTTTGCTTTTGCTACCGAGTGATGATACAGATGAACAGATTGCGGAAGGAGAATATTATTGGGCATGGCTAGGGTTTGGTGTTTGTCTTGCTGGATTTTTTAGATATCTTAAGGTTCAGTTTGATGTGTCTAAAAGAGGAGATGACGATCTTAGGCGTATGGCGGTAATGAAAAAACTTTTGAGCCATGGTACAGTTTCTTTGCGTGGTGCTTTGTATGATGCGCTACTGCTGGAAGAAAAAATGGAACAAGAGGCTGAAATGCATAATACTTACAAAGAGATGCTTGATGATCAAAGTTACTACACTTCTGCAATTGTAATTCATTACTTGGAGGAAGTTTTAAAAGAGCCTTTCCATAAATATGATAGAAACGGCACAGGTTACCTTGATAAAAGTGAAGTCCGAGTATTATTCAAAGATATGAATGAAGACATCTCCCCAGAAAAAATGGAAGGATTATTCGATACTTTTGATCGTAATAAGAGCGGGACAATTAATTATGGTGAATTTTGTGAAGTGATGTATGCATATATGAAGAGGAATTTTCGTGAAATGCAACTTCCAACCATGTCTTACTCAAGTCCATCAATAGATAACGACGAAGAGGAAGAAATGCCATCTGATCTCACGAATTTATCACCAGAAGAACAACAAAGAGCTATTAAAAAAAGAGCCTTTTCTATGTTGGCTGTAGGATCATTTCTCGTCGTCCTTTTTTCAGATCCTACAGTTGAGGTGATAACAGAAATTTCCAATCGGTTGAATATATCACCATTTTATGTTTCCTTTATTCTTGTTCCTTTCGCTTCCAACTTAACGGAAGTAATTTCTAGTATATATTATTCATCCAAGAAAACATCCAAATCGATGACAGTTGCGCTTTCGTCATTATCTGGAGCTGCAGCTATGAATAATACTCTCTGTTTATCACTCTTTATGGGTCTCATTGTGTTTAGGGGAATTGCATGGGAATACACAGCTGAGACAATTGCTATAGTTGTTGTACAATTCATTGTGGGTTATTTTGCGAGCAAGTCAAAAATGCGTAAGATAGAAGGATACATCATTCTCTCTTTATACCCTCTAAGTATTCTTCTTGTCGCTGGTTTGGAGGCTCTTGGGATGCAATAGGTTTTTTAAGTGTTGTCACTAAGTAAATTTATTTTGTTTTTGTATTCATGGTCTAAAATTTTAATTGTTAGAGTTAAGCTCTTTTCTATTCATCTTGTAAGCAATTGGAATGCGTGTACCTTATCATTATTATACGAATTATGGAATTGATTGCCCCGTATAATTCTTCAAATGTTCTTAGTGTTCAAAGCAAAAGAGGCAACGATAAACATTTTTTTTTTCTCTCCTTAGAGTTTGAAATCTCGACTGATTTTCTGCCACCTGCTACCTTATCGTATGTACGGTACAGTACTAAAACAGTAACAATTTTGTTACGTTTCATAGATGAAGATTGACGTCATAATTTTATGAATAGCTATCATAAAAAGCCCAATCGTGAAAGCATCTAAATAAAACCGACTATGAAAACGTCACCATGGTGCGTACATAAAATTAGTCATCATGAATCAGCTCATGTCGACGCACGCAAACTGTTGTTTTTGTTCTACCGAGAAAGACGACTCTTCATAACACAATCCTTCCTTGCGTAAACCAAAAATAACAATGAAATCTTTTGCTGTCCTTAGTGCCTTTTGCATTGCTTCCTTCAACTCCGTTAATGGCTTTGTGCCATCAACTATGCCTTTATCAAAGTAAGACCTATCCAAAGATTGCCATTATATTCAGATTCCACATGCACATTCTTAACCTTTGAGTTTTCCTTTCATTTATACGTTTCTCGACATAATTGCTTTTCAACAGAGCTATTTCCACTACAGCGATTGATATGGCACCAAAAGGATTTGGAGAAAAAAAGGAAAAGAGACAAAAATCTGATGGTGAAGCTGATCGTGAAAAGAAGTCAAACAAATATGATGAAATCTCCGCAACTGGTGGTCAAGAATATAACATTTTTGTAAGACAATTCGGAAGTGGTAAGTGATAAATTTGTGGAGAAAGAAAAAACAAGTTCATGCAAAAAAATGAAGTATCTCTAATTTTTTCCCAAAACCATTTTATGTTAAATAATTTGACCAGACGACACAACTTGGCTACCAACTGGATCAATTGCTGTTCCAAGAGGAGCACAAGTTTCAGATGCAGTCTTTGCTAACGAAGAAGTACGTACTCTTTCTTATTTTGCATTTTTTCGTTACCCCAGTTTTTCGACAAAACTCAACAAATCAAAATGTAACTTTAAACCAAACAATAGGGAATCAAATCATCCATCGTTAGAACTTACCCAAAACTTGCAGGATCTGAGCAAGAAATGGAATTCGGATTCAACCTTAAAATCTACCCAGATGATCCAGTTGAAGTTGCTGTAAAAGGAGGATCTAAAACAGGACCAAGCGTTGGAAACTGGATTTCTAACTTACTAAGCCCTGTTGATGCGTCTGATGTCAAACCAGGAAACTAAGAAAAAATCCTGAAGTTTTGCCGTGCTCACAAAAACTTCATTATTTTTCAATAATGAAGTGGCGTACAAATTGTGTTACCTTCATTAAAGATGAGTAAAATAATACAATGTGGTAAAACTGCCATTATGAATAATTTGAATCTTTTGTAGGAAAATATCATGTACTTCAACAAAAACTCTGTTGCCATGGGTTTCATTTGTACCAAAATGCCTGGTACATCGAACATAATAGAAGATATAAGAAGAGTATAAGAACTTTTGTTCTACGACGTGACATTTTTAAATTTAAGACTAGATCAATTGCTGAGCAGTGTTTTCGTCTGATATCAGCATTCTATGGTATGAGGAGAAGTTCATACCGCCAAGCAGCTCTCATATACATTACAAGATGCTGCCAAAGTCTTCTTCTCCACAAATAGCTTTACAATTTTCAGAACAAGACCCCGAATCCTATTCAATCATGCATTTGAAAATTAGAGTCAAATTACAGCGCTAACGTATCATAATCATAACGATGAAGCAAAGATCATTAGGATAGACTTACAAAGATTCCTTGAGTTTTGCAGTTCTTCAAGCATTTCGTCATGCAATTATTATCGTTGGCAAGGGCAGCTTTGGGTGCTAATAGAGGTAAAAGGAGGGAAGACTTAGAGAGAATTGACCTCCTACTGACTTCGATATCAGTGAAACCCGACATTTGTAAGGTTTGTAGTGTATCACAGCTCTTTGACACAGGTGGTGCAGGAGGCGAAAACGCTTCTACGCGGATATCGTAGAATAGTGTAGGCAGCAACATATAGCTGATGAATACTGTAATAGCTTTGAGCATTTGCATTTGATTTTGCATTTGAGACTATAGAAGGAATGGTAGCTTCGTTAGAAATTGAAACTAAAGATAAAATATATGAGTTGAAACGTTTACCTTGACGGAGTTCTCCTGTATCTATGAGTTAATATTGATTGTTGTGTCATCTCCATAGTGTTCATTTGATTGATTTGGCTTACGTAACTCCTCCAAAGATCTATGTTCTCTAAATAAGCTATTTCAGAGTTCTCTTTTTGAGAGAACAATATGTCACCACCTCCCAATTAAATAAATTCTTGCAAAAGAACAATTAAATGTTTCGTTTACTTAGAAAATGTAGTTTCTGACTATAAATGATGTCATAATTACTTCAATTTAGCAAGTATCGTTGCGCCTCTAAGTACATTCAAGTGGTACAAAGACTTACATGATTCTTAATCGTTGCATCATTTCAATTGAAAAGAAGTTGAAGTTGCAATTAAAATAATTACTCTTTTATCTCGTATTGTAATAATCAACAGGTAAACATAAAAAGACTTTCGATCATATGATGTCCATAAAAGACGCAATGGGTCCATTCGGTTACAGTATTTGCTTACGTTTCTTCATTCTGTGTATTTACTACTTAGTACATGATGATTAGCAACAACTTTCCAAATCTGAATACTTTGTATATTTAAACGCATACATGTTTGAAGGTCTTCACCTGAAATACTTGTGTGACACTGTGATTATGAAGATAAAAAATAAGCATATCAACTTAACTTCATTGTCGTGTTCTCTGGTATTCGCCCATAAAGATGTCTGTGTGATATCTATTCCTAATTCTGATAGTTTTAATACCTTTTATTCTTTGCCAAAATGATCAGCTTCATGGAAAACAAAATTAAATGAGTGGAAATGCTTGGGTTCCGTAAGTCCGATAATGTATGTATTACGATGTAAGAGAAAGGTGTTTTGTTTCGAGATATTTCTAAAATATCAATTTCATTTCCGCTAGTGATGCTTGCGTGAATAATTAAGCTTCCATATTCTAGTATAACATTTTTGTATGTTCTATTCAGAGAGATCGTTTCAACCAAGATCAAGTACCTGAGTTTTCATTTTATAATTTCTTATCTTTCTCTACTGATTCAATTCGAACTGAGATATAATTCATGTAAATGCATTTCATAAATTCTTACTTTTGTCTACTCTATGTTATCAAATCAGCAGACACTGAAGCCAAGATTTCGAATTGTTAGCCTATGTAAACATACATAGATTGCACGTCTTCTTCATTACAATATGATTTGCAGTTTTCGTCACAAGTTATAAATTCCTGTCAATGATTATATTGAGTAAAGTGTTAGCCACAGCATCTACAAAGCAATAAGATCCAAAGGAACGTTCTAATATGAAACTTACTGGATGAGTTATTTCTCTCATACAATCTCTAACGCATCCTCCGATGCAATCACTTGCCAATGCTAGTTGTGGGACAAGAAGCGGAAAAAGAATTGTGGATTTCTTGAACAATTCCCTTCTGGTGAATGCTACACTGTGGGCTGGTTGTTTTTCTGATTGCATATTCAATGATTGTGGTAAATTGGATCTATTAGAATGAGTTTGAGGGTTGGTGGATACAAATGCATAACTTGGCGCATTTGAGAGAGCAAAGAAGATGGATAGAATTTTGCAAAGACGGGCGTGAGTAAAAAGATTCATGTTTTTGTTCTATATTTTTTGGTGCTTGACTGTTGAGCTGATATTTCGATAATGATTTTATATGTGTTGATGCTGTCCTGATACAATTGGGATTGTGTGCTTAATTAAGCTGATTGATTGCTTTAGTACCTTTTGATGTATTTACTATTGATGGGACTGTTCACATGCAATCTCAAAAGAGATCTAAAATCTTTGTAAAAGAATCTTCGAAGTGTAGAATATACCATTAAATACCGTAAGTGCAATACAATAAATTCAGTACAAAAATCCCTACATAAACTCTTTTGCACAAATTTGTGGTTCTGTATCAATAAGTTAAGCCGATCAATGTTCATATGAGAACTCGTAATTTGTGTATCATATATGTTGCAGTACCACATCGCATGTAAAACCAAACAAGAACAAACTCTGCTGAAAAATGATTAATTTGAAGAGGATTGTAAACTAAAGTAACGTACATTGAGAAGATGACGCTATTGATTTTCTTCTGAAATTAACCCCCTTTCTTGAACTTCCAAATCCAATTAAAATGAACGAATTTTAATTCATCTCTTTATGCCCTATGTTATTACTTTGATCTCTTCTCATACATTCGTATGAATGTTCTAAAAGTAACATACATATGATGAAATGATTGTTCTTCTATGAGAATCATTTAACTTCAGATTTCTTACCTGCTTTGAAAAGTCCCAGGTATAAGATGTATGCAAAGGATAGCAAGATCGAGAACCTATCGATATATATTTGAAATTCTTCAACCAATATTCAGAAAAAGATTGCAGAAAATGAACTATGTATTTGATAGACTTCTCATCTTCATATATATGCTTCATGTGTATTGGCTCTAATATATAATTAGGTATTCCTTTTTAGGCAAAAACAATGAAACCTTTATACACCAAATAAAAGGGGTCTGCTGCCCGCATTTTAACAATAATAAAAACGGGAAAAATAAGATCTCGGTTTTTAATACAACAGCTTTAAAATGTAATGATTTACAATACAAAACATGATCATAACACACAATGCTAGATTTCATAGGATTTGTATCATATTTGTCTTGAAAAATTGAATAAGACCGGTCATGACTTATGAAAGTAATGTTCATTGCCAAAATAATCAATACAAGTAATATCTATTAAGATAGCAGCGATTGATTCAATAATGATCTCTATTCCTTCTTTATGACTTTTACGCATTGAGATGAACAACATACTACATCCTATTTCCAAAGAAATCGTTTTTTATATTTAGGTAAGACGATTTTATTTTATTGCATGTTTTCTTTCTCTACTCTATGATATCAAATCAGTAGGTATCGCAGATAGAATCGTTGATTTTTTACCTACAAAATAGATTGTACATCTTCTTCATCACAATATGCTCTGCAGTTTTCGTCACAAGAAAGGAGTTCCTATTGATGATTATATTGAGTAAAGTGTTAGCCACGGCATTTATAAAGCAATAAAATCTAAAAGAAACTTACTGGATAGGCTATTTCTCTCATACATTCACTGACACAACCTCCGATGCAATCACTTGCCAATGCTAGTTGTGGGACAAGAAGCGGAAAAAGAATTGTGGATTTCTTGAACAATTCCCTTCTGGTGAATGCTGCACTGTGGGCTGGTTGTTTTTCTGATTGCATATTCAATGATTGTGGTAAATTGGATCTTTTAGAATGAGTTTGAGGGTTGGTGGATACAAATGCATAACTTGGCACATTTGAGAGAGCAAAGAAGAGGGATAGAATTTTGCAAAGACGGGCGTGAGTAAAAAGATTCATGTTTTTGTTTTATGTTGAGGAAGGATATTCGAAATTGTGTGCAAAGCGAAATTTTATGGATGTAATGGGTTATTCATATGAAAACTATAAAGAACTCATTCTCATTTTCTACGTTTCCATTAACTTGTTATTTTAAGGTATTTGCATGTACGTTGTGGATATGTAGAAAGTTGTGTATTGATCTAGATTCATTGCATTGAACTACATTGCTTTTCATTATTTATGATATATTCCGTTTCCTATATAATCATACAGGCATAAACTTTGCGATTATTTTATGTTTATCGTTACAGCAGCAGTTAGCGGTATAGTAAGATCAATAAGAACTCTGACTACATTTTAGATAAACGCCATCTGTTGTGTCGGATAGTCTGGGAATATTCTGAAATTTTTATTTTTTCAATCTATTCATGTTAGAAATGTCCAAGTACAACATGCGAATTTCAAGTCATCAAGATATGCCCTTTTCTTTTCTGTTTTTTCTTTTTCTAAAATGAAAAAGAACTTCAATTGGATTTCATTTTTCTCTGCTACCTACAGCACAATTATTTACTCGAATTCTTTTTCGCTTCTTCCTCATCACAATAAGCCTTGCAAGTATCGGTGCAATAATTGCCGGTATCCTACGAAAAAGAAAAAAATATCAGCAGGTTGAGAATTCATGATCAATCTTGCTCTATTACTGCCATCATAAAAAATAAGTGGATGTTGATAGATCATCTTATCGAAACGAGTTCCCATCTTAATTGATAATTAAATCATACCTTTGGTGCAAGTACCCTGCATTCTTTGATACATTCAGTTAGACAACTATTGTAAGCAGATGCCATTTGGGGCTTCGCAAATAATGGCACAAGAAGCGATGATTTCATTAATAATGATCTTCGACTCTCTTCCGTTGTCTTGGTAGTAAAATAATCGTCAGCAATATTTTTGGGGGAATTCCATACGGCAATTAAATTCTGGGAACGTGTGAAAGACGAATCCAATGCTGGTGTAAAAGATGTCACATCCAGGATTTGCATTGTTAAACTGATAAGAGCTAAATTTAAGATGCTAGAAAACATTTTCGAAAGCTGAAGCAAACAAAGAAATAAGAATGTTGAAATGTTAGAATCATTAGATCACTCTTTGAAGGAAGGGACTTGAATAAGAATTAAGTTTTGATCTCATGAATAGATTTCGAGAAAAGATTTACCTTGTTGTTGAATTTATTTTCTCTTTTCACGATGAATGAATGAAAGGATAATAGAGTGTTTGCTCTTTTTATAGTTCAAATGTTGATGCCTCCGATTAGCTATCGGTAGTTTTCATTCTTGTGTTGTAGGTGTTCAAGCTATCTATTTACGCACTTACTTGGTTTGACTCTGTGCTGACAATCTTCAACATATATATGGTATAATAATAAATAATTAAATTCAAGAAAAAGAAAAATTCCTAAAATCAGCAGATTTAGCATGGAAATTTTTTTTTCACACAAATGAAGTTCTGCTAATCTTCAACACATGAACATTCGAGAAGAATTCTAGAGAAAACTTGATGAGATGTCACAATCAAAGAACAAATCCAACCAAAAGAAGAGAATTCTTCGATTCTGTTACGACATAATTTGTCCCTATGCTTACCTTGCATCTCTCCAAATAGAGCACATCGCCAAACAATGTCATGCCGAATTAGAATTTGTACCGGTGTTATTAGGTGGGATCTATCAAGCAAATCGTGCACCTCAAGGAAAGGATGGGAGTGCGTCTCAACCAATGTCAGATGCCAAACGTAAGATTATAGAACGGGACTTACTTCGCATGGCTTGGAGAAATAATGTAGTAGCCCCTTTGAAAGGGTGGGATGTCATAAAGAAAAAGAGGGATCACTTTCGACGAGTATCCCTTCCAGCAATGCGCATCCTGAGTGCAGCGGAAGGAGAAGATAGACGTCATTTAACACATTTATTTTACAGCGCTTTTTGGCAAGATGGGAAAGATATAAGTGAAGATACGATTTTAAGAAAAATAGTTATGAGTTACTATAAAAAGGAAACAGTTTCAGATCATCTCATGGGGTACTCAAAAGAAGCCTCGAATAAATTGCGCGAAGCCACGGAAAAAGCTGTATTAGATGGCGCTTTTGGAGTCCCTACGTTTTTTATTCAACAATCTTTGACATGTCAGCAACAGCTAGTTTTTGGTTTTGATCGACTCTTCTTAGTGGCCAGACTTCTAGGTCGAAAGGATATTATTCCATTGAGGTTGACTAATCGACCAAACACAAAAACCCGGTTGAAAAAGAAGCTCACATTCTACTATGATTTTTCATCTCCTTGGGCTTTTATTGCTAATCAGAGGCTGCAGTTATTGAGAAAGAAATATTCATTACCAACATCCAAAGTAGATATCGAGCTGGAATATGTTCCAATTTTATTAGGAGCATTATTCAAACAACTTGGAACTGCGAATGCACCCTTGTTGGGTTTATCTCCCAATAAACAAATGTATAACTCAATGGACCTTACATATTGGAGAGAATGTGTTCAAGAACTACAGCAACGCAATCATGATACAACTCAACAAGTCAGTGCCAAAGTTCAATGGCCTAATACTTTTCCTATCCGGACTGTTTTACCGTTACGTTGCGCTATCCAACAACCGAATCTTCGTAATCTTTTGTATCAAGCTGCATGGCAGCAAAATAGGAACATAGGAGATATAGTTACTTTATTTCAAGTGTTATGTACACAAATATCCGAATCAGAAGCATCTAAATTAATCCGTGAATGCAAAGAAAATAAGCAGATTAAGCAAATATTATTTCAAAACACGAAACGAGCCTATGAGAATGGTGCTTGTGGAGTCCCAAGTTTCCAAGTGGACGATGGTGAAATAATTTTTGGTCAGGATCGACTAAATGTTGTTGAAGATCTATTGAATGGGTGGGTTGATATTTCAGATCCTGCATCATTTTCAAAATGTAAACTATAGAGAGTAAAATAAACTGATAGTTACTTTAAAGGCGTCTTCGTTCTTTCCTGTTTTTGAATGTTCCATTAACTTCTTATATGGGGGGAACTGGATGATAAATATGTATGTTATTTTACCTATAGATTGAATATCTAATATCCAATTAGTTTTTTCCCTTTTGACGAGCTAAAGTCTAACCCTGGCAGATTAAATGACGGTGGCTTATCTTCACCTTTTACGACGGTGTTGGTTCCCAAAATTCCAGTTTCTCCTTTGGCACTACTAACACTTCCACTTAGCCCATCTTCACGATCAGGTTGATCACAATATTCCTTACAATTTTCGTTACAGTACCCTGGATCCTAAGTTTGTGAAAAGAAAAAGTTTATACTCGTAAGAGAATATATGAAATACATTTATGAAATGCAAAGAAATACTATCCGAAATTGACTAACCTTAGGAGCAACTAGTTTACAATTCTTTAAACAATCCGTCATACAATCAGCTGCCGCATTAGCTGAAACTGGAGACATAATACTAGCAAACGAAGCTACCGCAGCTCCTCCAAGAACATTTTGAAAACAAGATCTACGATCCATTGTTGCTTCAACATGTTTGTTGACACCTTCCCCTTTTTCAGTTTGGTGCAAAGATAGGTTTGTCTTCGTGGTGATTTTTGATACTGAATAATGAGATGGAGTAAATCCATATGTTGGTGCTGCCATCATGAAGATGATGCACTTCAAAGTTATTAGGTTCATTGTGTATGTGGTCTGATGTTACTTGAGTTTGTTGTTCTCTCAGTCGCTCTAGCTAGAGGTCTCGGTTTATATTTTAGGTGATCCTCTTTTTTTTTTCAATCATCTAAGTTGACATTGATGATGTCATGGCAATCGTCATACGTTGCAAAAATCTCTAGAATCGAATCAACAAATTTGTACTGAGATTCTATGCAATTTCTACGGCTGTGGTATATCCATATCATTTCTTATGTAGGGAACTATGGGCCAGCACGAATTTGCTACAGACGTGATGAGGCACAAAGATCAAGTCATGGGAAACTATTGCTGACTAATGCAGAGTATACATCAACACCACTATTTGATTCAAACTCAACAAGAACCGTAATAAAAAGATTTCGAAAATTCTCATCTAAAGGTTCGTTGCATGTCTGTTGCAAGGTCTAGGGACATTGACAAGGCCAACAAGAAACAAACAAAATCATCATGTCGAAAAGAAAAATACCAGTGCACGTTTTCAACTTCTCCTTAGCTCTCCTTCCAGTATGCGCTTATACAGTGTACACTCTCAGGAACAGCGAATCTGATGAAGAACTTGAAAAAATCATTCGTGAAAAACACAACTCATCAATAGAAACCTCAGAACAAACCAAAACGGCTATGTCTCAATTTTTTAAAGGAATTCGTGATCCTAACAAAATGGATAAAGAGCAAGAACAAAATCTATCCAAATTATTGGTTGCTGGTAAGGAAGAAAATTTCAAACGACATCATAATGTGGATTCAAGTCTCTACGGGACAGAAGAAGGATTTAAACAAGCAGAGAAATTACAGCAAATGGCAAAATACGAAGCAGAAGCAAAGAAGAAATTGAAAAAGAAGAAAAAAAAGAAACAACAAAAACTGGCGAGTAGTGAAGATCTTCTTGCTGAGGATACAGAAACTAAAAATAAAATAGAAAGAAAAACTAAAAAGAAAAATAAGGATAAGAAAGAAACCCTTCCTGCATCAAACGACGGTGTCAAGGAAGTCCCTACAACTAATGACTCTGAATCATCGTTATCTTTACCTGCTATATCGAAAGAAAAGGCATCTGTAGCAGCAATGATCATTGCAGCTACTGCTGTGGGATTCCTCATGGGAGACAAAAGATCACGATAGAATCTTCAATTGAGTGCTATCAACATATAGTGAGTAATGAGTTAATTTCTAATAACTTGAAGGATTACGAAGTGAATGGTTATATTTTTAGTAAAAAGAATCAACGAATACATCGCTGAAGTAAAGCAAATTATTCATAGATTGAAGTTTCCCAGTGCTGTGAAAATATAAATAAAGTAGAGATTGACTATTTTTACAACAAATGCAATATTTATCAATTCAGTTTTAAACCACTGAACAATGCAAATACATTTCCATCCACTAAACACAACCAACTTTGTGTTTCAAACGAATTGTAATTTGCATTTATCTGTTGACAGAAACAATTTTTGGTTGTTGGGCAGTCATGCTTGATAAGAAAAAAGAGTGTCTTATTTTGAATTTGCTATATCTTAATCTATTCATTGGTAACACAATTTCAAGCTTTTGATTCTTGTTGTGTTAGAAATAGAGTTGTTTGAGACGTATCTTTGGATATACGTTGTGAAAGAAATTTAGTAAAAAAAAGAAAAAATCTTTGTTTTTCAATAAAACAAAATTCTGTTGACTGCTGTTGAGTTTTATGTGTAGATTACGTCAGAAAAAAGAAAAACTCTGTGGTTTGAGAGAAGTTGTCTACACCCCTTTCAAATGCATCGTTAAAAAATTGCCTTACAAGCAAGCCAACACATTTTGATGGAAACTCAAACGCAATTTTGTTTGATGAGAGGTCATCTGATGCGAAATAAAAAAGGAATAATCTCCTATCGAAGACATAGTAGAAAATTTTGTCTCCAGAGATTTATCATTCCTTTACTATTTTTCTTCACTCTCTGCAATAAAAGCGTCCAATGTGCTCCAAATCCAACAGCTTATGAGACTTTAGGAGTTTCTCGAAATGCTGCGCAGGATGACATACAGCGAAACTATCGAAAGCTGTGCCTTAAATACCATCCTGATAAGAATGTTGGAAAAAGTGAATCAGAACGGAAAAAATGTGAAGGTAGGGTAATTACAAATCATCCTGATCTCTGATCAATCAACCTTGTTTTGGAAGAACAACCATTATTATTTTTGTGAATTAATGAACACATTGATTATGTTTGTTTTTTTAATATTAACAGATACATTCAAAAAAATCCAGGAAGCAAATACAGCGATTGGAGATAAAGAATCTCGTGCAAAATATGACAATCAGTTGAGAAACCCATTCAGCAATAATTTATCAAGAGGAAGTTACGGTAATGCAGGTAGTTCCCCATACTCATCTGCATTTGCAGAAGCAATGTATCGATCGTATGAACAACAACGCAGGCAACAATATAGTCGCCGAAGTCCTTTTTATGTGAATGGAATTGATGTTTCAAGTTTATTTCCAGATCAAGGCAAAAGTGTTTTTGTGGCACAAGTTTCTGTCCCTTTGAGTGATCTTTACAAAGGAAAATCTCAACACAATTTTATTATAAAAGACTCCATTTGGAATAGGTATAAAGCTGCTTTCAAAGGTACTGCAGCGCGACAATTAGCAGTTCAAGGCCTTCTTTCATCTTTTGCAATTCTGTTAAAGTCGGGGTGGAGTCTTTCTGTTTGCTTCTTTGGTGTATATTTCCATTGTCAATTGCCACAATTAAGAAGGACAAATTTTTCAACTCGTTTAAAACCAGGCTGGAAAAGTGGTACAAAACTCACTTTCCAAAATGTTGAGCCTGGGATTGATGTGATTTTTGTAATAAAGGAAGAAAACGATGGTGAATACGAACGCGTAGGAAATGATTTGGTAAAGAATATGGTTGTTGCTCGCAGTGAATTAGAGAAGAACAAACAAAAAACAGGAGGAGGAAAATGTCGACTGCATATAAATTTGTTTGACAAAAAAGAAGGAAAGATAGAAATAACTTTGAGTAAAGATGAAGTAAAGAGTTTAGAATCCTCGAGAAAGACTGAAGTTGTTGTGAAAGGGAGGGGTTGGCCAATTAAGGATGGTTTGAACGGAGATCTTAAAGTGCGAATAAAGCTGTCAGTAAGACGAAAGAAGAAGCGAAAAGAGAAATCGAAAAAATTACCCTCAGGCAACAAATAATCAAATCTAAACTTGATTTTGTCAATGCATTGAATCTTTAATTTTTATGAATTTTTCTTAAATAAAATCAAGCATAATCTATCACGTTTATTCCATTTTTATATGATATCAATCACAAAGAAATACCTGTCCTCCATTAATTTTACCAGGAGTACCAAAATCTGGTTCTTCCCACTGAAAATCACGGTCGTCACTTCCAACACCGTTTAATTGCAAAGAGTATGTCAAAGGTGAATCCTCCGGCTCAAAAACACCAATAAAGGATGGCGTCATACCGCTTGCAAATCCGTTGACAGCTGTAAATGCAACATTGGAAATAGAGGGATCGCCATATCCTAAAAATTGTACAACATTTCCAGAGGGGTCGATAAGGGCTATACCCGCAGGTCCATCATGAAAGCTCACTTGTGAATAAGCTGAAAAAGTCACTGATCCTCCATTAGGATCTGAACTTGTGACGGCAGGAATAGTATTACCCAATTCAGTTCTTTTGTATACTTGTCCACTAATTCCATCGTAAAATTCAAGAGCATATCCAGAAAGATTCAAGTCGGTGGAATGCACAAGCTCCACAAATTCAGCAAAATCAAAGGCTTGATTTTTGTAATGAAACTCATTAATGAATATTTTGTTCTTTGATGTGATGTGGGTTGAAAAAGAAACGAAAAAAGTGATGGGGTGAGACGGATTATGATTTCGATCAAGAAATGTTTCAAACAAAATACGAGGAACGAAAAATCAATAAGTGAAGAAATAGAGATAACATACCTGAAACTTATCTCGAGTACAAATATTCTCTGTAGGAACTTGAACAACAGGCGCCCTGGTTTGCGGTGGAAGGGTTGGTGATCTAGTTCCGCATGTTCCAATAATGAATTGAATAGTAGGACATGGAGCATTAATGTTATTATTCTGATTAGATACAGTAGGAGTCATTCTAGTTGGAGAAAGTGTGCGAGAAGACGAGGATGGTGTGGGGACGGTTGGAGTTGATGGAAATGATGGGGTTCCAGGGGATGGTGCTGGAACATTGTTTACATTGTTATTATTGTTGTTACTTGAGACCATATCATCTGTATTACTTCCACTATCTCTTACACAAGTCCCGATCAACTCTTGTACGGAAGGACAAAGAACTGGTTCGGAGGGTCGATTTTGAGTAGACGATGGGGCAATGGATGGCACGTCAAATGTGGGTTCCATTGTAGGCCACTTTGTTGGTGAACGAGATGCTGGAGTAGGCACATTGTTTCCACTTGTAGAAGGTTGTGAAACAATGCCATTACCTCCAGGGTTCTTTTTACCACCATTCCCAGTTCTCGTAAATACAAGAGCAGCCACGGCTACAACGATACAAACAACGACTACAGTACCACTGATGGCGACCTTTTTAACAAGTGACATTTTCTTTTTTGGTTTACCTCTCTTTCCTGCCTCAAAATCAGCTTCATAGGGTGTTTCACGTTTAGGACGTTTGCTAATAGCTGATTTTCTAGTGTTTCTGGTGTTAACACTTTTATCATCTCTGTGAGGCTTAGAACGACTTTCTTTTTCCTTCCTGTTTTTTTTATCGCTGGAATTAGGCTTTTTCTGTTTTTTTTCCTCATTGCCATTTTTCCTATGACTTTTGCTTGCTCTAGTGCTACTACTACTACTACTAATTCTATTTTCTCTTTGTTTTTTTGTTTTTTCTCTGTCTTTGCTCTGAGATTTTGACGCGTAATCTGAATAGTGATCAGGCTCGCTCTGATGTTGATGATATGGTTGTGGATCCATTTGATTTGGTACATTATGTAAAGCTGATGGGACATTCATCATGGGTGGTGGAGGTGGTTGTTGGTATTGTTCTTGATATGGATTTTGCTGGGGATACATATTATGAGAATTCATAAGGGGTTGATTATTCGGAGCATAGTTTGGTTGTGAATTTGTGCTATAATTTGGATCATGACTGATTGTACCCTCATAATTATAATCTTCTTCATCCTCATAAATCACATTGCCATTATTGTTATTCTGATGGTAAGGGTCTTCCACAGCGGTTGGGTGATTATATCCATCATCATTATAGTAGTATGTTCCGTTTCCTTGACTTCCGTTGTGATCCATCGGTGGAGGCATTTGATTTCCGTCACCATACATTATGGATTACCTTGTTTAAGTTCACTAATCTTCAATTGTTGTCCTTGTGCGTTTCCCAAAGAGAGGAAAGTACCAAATTTTGGACATTCTCTAGCATAGGAGAAAATTCAATCTTATATTGAACCTAAATAAATTGTCTTTATGTTCATATACGACCTGACTAAATAGTCTACCTAATAAATCCCATTCTTAAGAATCTGTTTATCAACGTATTATAATATTAAATAAAAATCTATTTCACCTTATGTATTCTTTCATTTAGAGTAGAATTTAATATGCCAGACATCATAAATACAGTTCTGTCCTTTATGTCATTTTTTCAAGTGTAATATTTGTTATACGAGTTTTTGTTAAAATTAATTTTTAAAAATTATTTAATTTATTAATATATGACTTTGCATTATATAGCATTTGTTCATGAATGTAAGAAGAGGCTTGTTTTATTCCTTATAGGCCTCATTTCTTCCGATAGAAAAAAAAAATTACTACTACTGCTATACCGTAGCTGGATAGATCATTATTGTATCGAATCAAAATGTAAATAAGCGTTGCAAAACGACTGTGGATGGTAGCAAAATGGGTAATAAATACTTAATGAAACCTTGTGTTCATGTTTTATCACTGATTGATTCAGCCAGTTTAACAATCTTACTCCAGGATAACAATGACTTAATTATTTCAAGTTCCACTCAAGCGACAATTGAAATTGGATGTTTAAATTTGGCCAAGAAACATATTGCACACTTACTGAGTTTTGCTACAAGAATATATTTGAAATGTTTGTGAATTTGTAATGCTGTTCGAAACTAAGAGAAGATCTGTGAAGTTTCTCACCCATTGTTCATTTGCATATATGATTATAACATAGAAATTAGTTTCCCTTTAGATAATAGGTTATCGAAAAATTGAGCAACTCAATGTTTTTATGACTTTAGATAGAAAGAGAGAACGATGGGTTTCCAAATTGTTGAGAAATAATAACAGGTTACATTTTTTCCTGCATCAGCAATTAGATATTCATCAAAAAAGAATCTTGTATCTTGCAAGTGTTTTTCTTTATTCGTGGGTAAACTATTTATTTCAAAAATGGTTGTTGTATTGGAGAAGCTCTATTCTAGATAAATAAAAAATTATTATTTCAACAATCAAATTATTTTAACAAAGTAATTTAAACTTCCATGAGTTGACAAAGAGTCCCTCAAAAGGATAAGATATGTAGGCAACATAATAATATGGAGATCAATTTTCATCCATCCCACCTTCATTTGCGGGTACCTTTTCGGACCTTTTCCTAGCTGCAATTCTGGCTCTTGCACTATCAACAACATTTCGCATAACTTGCTCCCTATTTGCAACAGCAGGTGCCAATATTTCAATGCTCTTTTCAATTTCAACCCTAGCTTGCATTTTCTTCTCTTTCTTGGCATCCTTCATTCTATTCTCAAAGAATCGCAATTCACGTTTCTCCTTAATCTCTTGTACACGTTTCATGGCCATGATAGTCTTTCCCATTAAGTTACGATCATATTTCACTGGCCTATTTCTGCGCTTCTCAAACTCGAATGTAGAATCAACAGCAAGTTCCTTCCCGCGGGTTTTACGGTACGCCTTTGTCCATGCTACCTTACGAGGATTTCGCTTTTTGTTAAAATTTCGGTGACATTTGGATCGACAGAACCGAAATTGTTTTGAATCATTTCTAACGAACATGATTCCATGGCCTGGGTAGACTGGTGATGAGCAAAAATAACACTTCTCTATTCTCATTGTAAAATAACTAAGCTTTGATTTTCCTTTAGAGTTTCGTTTTGATTGCTTTCAGGAAACAAATACACTGAATTAAGTAGTTAGTTCTCCAAATGAAAAAGGCCTAAAGAATAATTTTACCCAAAATGGTTGGCTACCGGTAACACCAGGTTTTAAAAAATAATGCATGTACAATCTTACGAACGATCAAGAACGATTTTTTATATTATTTTTATATTATTTTATTTTATTTTTTTGTCACAATTTCACATGTGTGTTTCAAATTTCAAAAGAAAAGTACAATCGATGATGGAAGGTAAATCTTGTATTAGATAAAACCAAGCCTGCAACTAAGTTCACCAAATAAAAAAAATCATGTCGTCAAAGAAAGGAAAAACGAAAAAGAACAAAGATAAGAAGGTAACATACAATAGAAAGACATATATCAAATACACATTCCCCGTCAGAATCTCATTAGTTCAAATATTTTTTCTTCAATTTCATTTCCATAATCAAGAAGAACCAAGAAACTTCTGAACAAGCACAAGAGTATGCAAGCTTTGATATTCATATGATGAAAAAAGAAGCTCTCGATCTTCAAACAAAATTAACCAAACTAGAAAGAGAAAGAAATCTTTTTCAAACTGAGAGTGATACAGTTCAATCATATCATGACGTGACAGTCCAAAATTTAAATGATATCGCGAATGAAATATTGATGACCGATCTAGAAATAGAGAAAATCGAAGATGAAAATAGAGTGGAGAAGCGAGTCCACATGCATAAAGTTAAGCATCTCGAGTATCAACATGGGAAGAAACAGGAGAAATTACGAGCGGATGAGGTTTCAAACATCAATGAAGAAAATAAAAATCATGTTACTAGCACTCAAAATCTTGTAATGAATAAAAATGAAATACAACAACAACTGCATGATTTGGATCTCATCTGCTACAAAAAAATTCGACTGCTAAAAGGAGTTCACACAACGGAATTAGATAAGAATAGAGAGCACAACGAATCAGAGTTAAAGGAGTTGGTAGAAGCTTCCAACAGAAGACTTTCCGATCTTAATGATAGACTAGAGCAAAAGGAAAAGTTTCATATACATGAGGTAAATGAACGAAAAAACCTACATATAAATGATTTAATTGAGAACCATGATTCATCTGTCGACAGAATAAAGGCATATTACGGGGAGGTCACAAAGGAAAATTTAACAGAAATAAAAAAACTCGAAGAAGTGTGTTTGCTGATGAAGAAAAAAGCAGTCGAAAACAAGGATGAAATTCGTTCCACATCGAAAGAGAATCAAGAGCTTGCTAATCCTCTTGCAAGTGCTCTAGCCTCGGTATGTGACCTCTTTTTCTACAGTAGTATGATGGTCAAATTATTAATGATCCTGTATTGCTCCTTTCTTAACATTGTGGTAGGTTTCGAAACTCTCAGACTCTGTCAGGCACCAAGAGAAAGATAAGCAGTCTCTGAAGAATGTGAAGGCGAGACTATCACTTGCTAGAGACAATTTAGAGCAATTAAACACAGATTATGAATCACTGAAAAAGAAACTTGATATAACAAGAAAGGAGCGTGATGAATTGTATCAAAGATTTGATGAGTCTATATCTTCTATGTGTAAAGCTAGCGATTGTAAAAATCTAATTCTCGAAAAGAGATTGAAAATAATATCTAATGAGTTGGAAGTCGCTTCTGTTCAAGTCAATGAAATATTACAAAATGTTCCGATTGATATCAATAAGACTGCAGAAATAAAATCATCAATCAAAGATATGATTAATGAAAAAAATAATGAGATACGGCGGCTACAAGTAAATCTTGCATCTGAAAAGAAAAAGTATGAACAGGAGCGAAATATTGTGAACGAAGAGTCTGTTTCTGTTGCCATGACAGGCTTTTGAAAACGCTTTTCGATTTCAGGGACGATTTATGCTTCCAAAAATATTTGAAATGTTTTCGAGAAATACAAGTTTGCAACCAATTTTGTGAGACAAAGTTCACTTTTCAAACATGATGCCTTTTTATGAGCAGAATGATGAGGTGAAGACTATCCGATCATACGAAAAATAGGAAGGAGAATATACGGCAAAAAAATTTCAACTTTGCGTAGCTCCTCTTTTACTCGTTGAATTCTACGAAATTTTACGTTTGGTTTTTACGAAGTAAAACGCACAGGAAAACGTGTCTGTAATCACATATCGGTGACCATGATAGCGGCAACACTTGGAAGAAGAGTTGTATCCAGAGCGTCTTCTGTGCGCTCAATAGCACAAAATAATGGTAACAAAGTCGCTCGCCGCAAAATGGGCGGCCAGCCTGAAAGTCAATCGATGAAAGCTGAATTGTTCCAAGGCCACGAAAAAGACACAGGCTGGGAAACTATCACTCACTTCACTTATGCTGCAACAGTAGTTCTTTTAGGTGTAGTTGCAATGGTGCCTGATACAAGCATCACAACATGGGCATCTGGAGAAGCAGCTGCTCGATTGAAGTTGAAAGCAGAGGGAAAGGTTGAGAAATTTGAATTCGGTACACACTATGATACTGATGACATCAAGTACAACTATGATTCAAAATTTCCCGACAATCCATTCGACGAAGACTTAGATGATGACGAAGATGATGATGAAGATGACGACGATGAAGAGGATGAGGAAGAAGAGTAATATCTGCCCTTTTCTATGACAATGATGTTACGGATATAGTCACGGAGCTATTAACTTTACGTAATATTAATCAATCAATGCAATAACATAGACACAATCCACCCAAATTTATCTCTGATTGACCCAAACTTGGTTAGATATTTTGAGCGAAGCACAATCTTATCTGTTCAGACTTGATTTTAACTGTCAAAATAACATCAATGTGAACTTCAACTGTAAAGTTCGAAACTCTAGGTGAAAATGGATATCTCCTTCGAGGAATGAAGATTTTACACGCCTGAATAAACAGAACTCTTTTATACTTTTCTATCTTGGAATATTTTTAATAATTTCCCTTACTAAATGAATTAACTTATTTATCTGTGTACACTTCTTCGACATCGCTATCACTATCGCTGTCTGAATCATCCCCGGCTGCCTTCTTACGAGCATTACGTAACTCTTGCTTTTTCCTCTCGGCAGCAGAAAGCTCTTTAATGCCTTCTTCCTCTTCTTCGTCATCACTATCATCACTGTCGCTATCCTCCTCGATATTAGCAGCCATCATCTCTTCAAATAGAGTGGGCTCGTCATCAAGTTGGGCATCCTCGGGATGAATCTTGTATTGCGGTAGAGTTGATGGGTCATGAGTCTTGAGTTTGATTTGTTGCTTGTGATCAAGTCCAAGGTAAGCATTACTCTTCACAAAAAGATCGAATTCGTAATCCCCTTGTTTTGGTGCTAAGAACTTAATTTTATGCTTGACTACACGATCGGCATCTATTACCTTATCAATAGTGATGATTTTTCCCTCTTTTGTTCCGCACAAAATCCACCATGCCTCAGCTTTGGGGAAAGGGAATAATGGAGCGTGGACAAGTCCAGCCTTTTCTCCTTCCTTCAAATTTGTCCTTGTGATGCAAACTTCTATGGTCAACAAGTCACCTTCATACACTTTATCATCCTCATCATCATCGACGTATACTTGATAGTCAACAGCGATTTGTGGGTAAATTTTGCAGCAAGAAAGAACATCTTCTTTTTGTTGGTCTGACATGTAAGCCATGCCCTTCTTGTCTTCATCTGGGATTTTGATAAACTGAGTTAAGTTTGTAGCACGTTGTGATGCTTTTGCTTTTTCGCAATGCTTTGCATCATCAGCAGTAAAGTGTGGCAGTTGTAATAATTGACTGTCCTTAGTCCAAACAGCCTGTGCAATACATTGACCAAATTCAATACAGTTTATGGCAGTTTTAATCCAATCCTGATGCTTGCACACAGATATCATGGCATCAATAAGACTACCAGACATCTTAAGCATATTACTAAGATCTTCTTTTGATTTTGCGGATAATTCAGCTGTTTTTCTCAACAAGTGGGCATGCAACAAAACATTACCTTTGACCACGATTGGATGCATATATTTTGGTTTCTGCATCTGTGATTTGACTTTGGACATGGTAGAAGTAATATCTTTCTTTTCAGCGGCGGATGTTGTAATATTGGCTTTACGGAATTCTGCACTTCCAGCAAATGTCTCAGGAAGCACTTTCATAATACTATGCTCGTTAAGAGTGTGGTGGTACCAAGCGTAGGTGTCGTACATGACATCTTTCTCTCCATATTTGGATGAATCAGAATAGTATTTCCAAACAGAGAAAGGAACTAAGATAACCATGAAAATGAGGTAGAACAAAAGAACAAGATTGCGGTTTCCAGTTTCTAACAAAAAGGATGGAAGTCCGATACTAACTTCAAGACTTTGTTTTCCGTCAGGGTTTCCGTATTTCTTATAGTTTTCCATAGATTCAGGGTCTGTCAAAGCTTCATAAGCCTTAGCAACCATCATGAACATAGCCTCTGCAGAAGGATTATTCTGGTTTTTGTCGGGGTGGTACTTCAATGACATTTTTTTGTATGCTTTTTTGATTGTCTTTGTATCTGCATTCATATCAACATCCAAAATAGTGAAAGGATCAAAACTATTGACCTCTCCATCTTCTTGTACAGAAAGTACTAGATAGAAGAAAATAATAGTAAGGATTGTGGTGATGCACAAGTTGAAGATAAATCCAGAAGAGCTAATGGTTTGGAACCCTTTCATAGTTTTCTTTACTTCTTTAGCCTTCTCTTTCTCAGCCGAAGTACGAACAACAGCTCCAATATCAGAATCACTGGCAAAAAATGCCTTAGAGAAGCTCTTGAAAATAGATCTCCATGCTATACATCACAAATAAAGATCATATTCAATAATGGGACAATTGTGGGTTAGTCTCATGTGCGTACAGCCAAAGAAAGTCGTATAACTCTACACGTATAAAATAGGGCTGTGCGCTAAAATTATCGAACATCGATACAACACCATTTCCATAAAAGTCAATCCAACACTCACATGGAATGATATAGATGCTGATCAAACTCAGCGCAAAGAAGTTGAACGCATTAGTATCGTATTGAAGCATGGTCCAAATTGACTTTCACTTGGACCTAACAACTACAATTTAGCTTTCCGTCTTTTTACTTCAAAATGTGTGATGTAAAGTTGTTGAACTTTCTACAGGGTTAAAAATAGGAGTCCTACGAAAAATTACAGTTTTTAATGAGTCGTCCACGATCATCAATTCTTACACGTGTACTCATTTTCTTCCATTTCCACATACGAATGCGTTCGAAAGTATTCTTGCGAAGAAAAATGCCCTAAAATGAAGAAAGTGAAAGTCGGTCGAATTCAATCATTTTTTTTATAAGGGCAAGTGCGTACGTATCCTACTTTTGGTATATGAATATATAATAAACTAGATAACTCTATAGAAAAAAACTTTCATTTCACCCTATGGATCCAATTCACACTGCTTCGTTTTGGGTGTTTTGGAATCAAGCAAGTCACTGGCTTGTATGAAAGAGTTCGTTGGTCGCCGCCTTAACGTCTGTAAAGCTCTTGATGCGAATAGTCGCGGTCTATCTCAAGCGATATTGGGTAATAATTAGATAACTATTATTTAATTTATTCTGGAATGAGATAGGTTATTCTTCTGTGCATACGTCATATTCTACACTTTTGATCTTAATTTAATCTGGAGATATTTTTCATCACCTTTGTAGCTTGTTCAAAAATGAATTTGGGGCAATACAATTTATCCCTTGTCAAATTTACAAATACATTTGGATTGAGAAAGGGAAGCACCAAAAAACGATAGTGTAATATCTTCCCAATCAAAATGAAAGAAAGTGCTTGATAGTAAGGGTGTGAGCAGCACTAGAATAATGCAATTCAAGGCATTAGAAAACCAATTTACTTGGAAATTCTTGTGATAGGTTCAAATAAGGACAACAGGTGGTGATAAGTTTGCAATTTGTTGGATGTTCAACATAATTGTGAGCAAAACATTTTGTGAATTGACCTGCTTTATGGAATTCCATTTTGTGTTAGTAAATGAATATGATATTTTCAATAGATTCTGTGCACTCTATAAGCTCTAAGATATAGGGTGCAGTTCAATAAGTAGTTTATGTCATTAGTTTGGTTGCTCTTCTTGCACAAAAACCAAATATTCACATTTTCTACTTTTTTAGCAAGCGTTTTGAGATGCACTTTTATGTTGCTATCTTGAGCAGGAAGAAACCAAATGAAAGAAAAGGAATATGGATTCCTTCTCGAACTCATAAATGATTATCTTTTCAATTCTTTTTTTTAAGTACTTTGATAAAACATTCATTGATCGCGCTCATTTTTAAATCGTGGGAAAAATCGGCACTATCAACTATTTGTATGTTTTGGTAATGTCCTTTCTAGATTGAACTGCCATCTTGAATTATGTGGAGCGATACAATTTTTGAATTGAAATTACTTAGAAACTAATCATATTGCTGATCAAAACTTTACAAATAATTGAGGACGTATGCAATATGTCACATACATACAGCCGCTTAATATCGATTTTCGAAATTAGCGGAACTTTCCATGTAGAACAATACTAAAGATGTTTCTATTTGTACAGAACATAGGAAAGATATCAATTCAACACGAAGGTTATTTAGAACTTTGGTGAGTGAAAAATATCGACTCGATCAAAAATAAGTGATTTGACACAAGTGTTCATTTTCTCATTTGTAAACAATGTCAATGCAATGAGCTGTGGTCGAGAGTAACTCTACATTGATGACACTGATAGGATTTTAAAAATACATTCATATCAAAACAACACTTCTTCAAGGTGGAAGAGGATATTCAAGTTTTTTTGGACTATGCAAAATTCCAAATTGGTTCATACAAAAATGCCAAAAAACAAAAAGAACAAATCGAGTAAAACAGACAAATCATCTACAGGATTGAAAAACAATGAATCTCTTCAAGAAATAAAATCGAGCGACAAAATAGGGTCTTCTTTTTTGTCTAAGTTGAGACGCACGCTTCCTGAAGACAAACACGACAAATTGAAAAAGATTTGGTATTGCCTTACAGGAAAGGATGGTAAACGTGATACTATTGATTTGTGGGAATTGCGTCTTCTTGCCCTGACCCCTGATGGGCTACTACATCCTGAAATTCGAAAATTGGCTTGGCCTAAGCTTATTGGCTTAGTGCCGAGCAACGAAGAATCAAAAGATCACGGTTCAGTTTCATTAAAAAAACACGATTTGCCGTATGATGAAAGGAAAACAATCCAGCAAGACGTGGGAAGAACTTTTTGGAGATTAGATGAAAAATCGAAAAGGAAAATAGCTAATGGAAATCATGATAAATTTACCTCTGAAGACATATTGGAATCCACGATTGTGAAGGCTCTAGTCGAATGCCCCACCCAACTTCATTATTACCAGGGATATCACGACATTGCATCACTGCTGCTTCTGAACACACATTCATCGACGTTGACTTCAAGCATTCTTTCCCAAATTTCGTCATATCACTTTGAAGACTATATGCAAGAGCACTTTAAATGCACAATGTCTCTGTTACAAATTGGTCTATGGGTTCTTTTAGGAGAAAAGGAAGAAGATCTACTTGTTCACTTGCTTAATTCTGGCATGCAGCTTCATGGTTTTACTCTAAGCTGGGTTATTGGTTGGTTTAGTCATGACATAAAAGACTTTGTCATCGCTAGTCGCATCATAGATGTATGCCTAGTCAGCCACCCCGCCATGCCAGTCTATTTGTCTGCAACATTGCTCTTATTTCCTAGGAATATGGAAATGATTATGGATACAGAATGTGATATAGCATCACTTCATTGTACTATAAAATCTTTACCAAAATTAATGCTTGCTGATGAAGAAGATATAGAAGAATGGATTGAATCTGCGTTGGAACTCATGTAAGTAGCATGTTTGCAACAAAGGAACAAATAGAAAAAAATTGTGTCACTTTATTGGCGTACACATTTCTCACTTTTTTGATCCTGGACATCATTTTTAATAGGGCACTCATTTCTCCTCAAGAACTCATTTCAATAGCTCATGAATATGAGCATGAAGGGTTTCTTGACAAGTCACTTCAAAAATCACCGGAAGTCAGAATGTTAAATATAGAAGTTCCGGCTCAACATTATAGCATCGCAACAAGTGCACCAGTTATTACCGAAGAAGATTTCAAGATCCCGAAATCATATGAATTGCAGAATAATATGTATACTGATCTTGCTTCCAAGAAAGCAAAGAAGGATTCTTTTGAAAAAGTTCTTAATAAAAAAATATTTAAAAGAGTAAGACGACACCGTCGTGCAATCGTTGCTGCTGGAAGAAAAAAAGAATACAAGGGTATCATTCATAAGCGTCGAAGGCATCGCAAATTACGACGGATATTGTTTGGTTCAGCTGTAACAATCATGTTAACAAAAGGATTTTGGCAATTCTACAGCAAGAATAGTTCTGGATGGAAAACATTGGAACGAACAAAAAAGATGGCTATCACTCAGGAATCTCCTTCGAAAGCTGATAATTTAGCACAGTCGTATGTTTCAGAAATCAGTGAGGGCAGAGACAGTTCAATATCCTCTGTCGATTGCGACTCAGGTGAAGATGTCGATTGTGAAAATGTAGAAGGAGGAAATGATCAACAATTTACATTTTCTGAACACCTCAGCAAGGAAGTAGACCAATTTCTCGAAGAAGGAGAAGATCATGATACTCCACATGATAAGGATACTCCTCCAGGAGAGGAAAATGATTCTACACAAACAAAGGAAGTTCATGACGACACTGCGTCACATGACGAGATCTCCTCTAATGAAAATGATGGACATTCTGGGATAAGTCGAAAAGATCAAGATCCTGTAACTGATTTGAGCTTGGAACAAAAAGATATTAGTACTGAAGAAATTAAAGGTTTAGAGTCAATTTCTCCATCAGAAGCACTAAATGAGGAAGTTTCTGAACCGGCCGAAACTCAAACCTTAGAAACAATAGGACAGGTTGAGGATTTTGCTTTAAAAAAGCTGGAAGATGCAGTTGAAAAAGGTCAAATGGTAGGGGAACAAGAAGTTTTCTCTCTTGAAGCAGAAGTACATGCGAATGATAATGAATCACTTAAGACAGATCAATCAGAAAATGTAGATGAAACATCGGTTGAGACCTCAGAGAATCTACATATAGAAATTAAGAGTGATAATCTTCATGTTCATCTAGAAGAATTAGATAAAACTCTTGAAGCGGTTGCAGGCAATATAAAGGCTATAAAACAGAAAAACAAAACTGAAATGATGACCTTGATGAGTGACTTGGAACGGGAAGACGAAGTTCTTACTTCTGAACAATTAAATTTGGATGAAGAACTGATTATAAGTTTATCCGAAGACATTACATCGCATGAGGTAATTGAAGAGGAAAAGGAAATAAGTGAAACAAAAAACGATATAACCGTCGATGATAAGCAGGAATCATCTGTAGATAATGCAGAGTTGGTTTTAGAATCAGAAATGGTACACGCTGAATCAAAGAATATTTTGGAAGCGACAGACTCTGACGGGGAAGATCCTATCGTTGTTGACATTATGGACCAAGTACAAGATTCTGTTAGCGTTGTAATCGAAGAATATGATGATCCACTACTTATTGATACTGAAACTACGGCATCTGCGGATAAAATTACAGAGGAAGCCATCAAGAAAGAGACCAAAGTCGATTTTACAGATGAACCTAAAGATTTTGTAAAGAGTGGAGATGAGCCAGTATCAATTGTAGCTGAGAATGAAAGTACAAGGGTAACTGTCGATGACATTGTAGAGACAGCTGAAGGTGACTTTGATCATTTGGAAGAGCATGAAGTTGTTAATGCCGAAGAAACTGAAGCAGTCTTTGATGATTTAGCAGAGAGTGAAGTTGACATATACACCAATGTAAATGCTCCTTTAGACAATCCAAAGGAGAAAGATTACGATCAAGCCATTGATAAAGAAGATTATGTCTTAGTTCAAGAAATAGAAACATCAATCATAGAGATTGAAGAAGAGGAATCTATACACGACAACATTGCCTTCGAGGAGGGGGAGCTAAGTTCCCTAGAAGATTTGGAGACAAGTAAAGAGAAAGAGGAACAGTTTGTAATAGAAATAGAAGAGGAAATTCACGAAGTCACGATAAGTGAAGCAGGTAGAGGAACAGGAATCGCGAATGTGATCAAACAGAATGTAACTAATGTGGGGAAAGGACTGAGAACATTCGCACGCAATTTGAAAAAAGAGCTAAGTACTGATGATGCAGAATTTCTGATATTATAATGATTGAACCCCATGGATGAAAAATCAGTGTCAATAAGAAAGTGAAAAAAGTAGACAGCAAGAAAAAGAATTTTCTTTATATTTTGCATTTCCAAATGGTTGAATGGTATAGATAATAGAGACAAATTGAAGAATGATAATGATACTAATAGCTAAAATTGATATATTTGACGGCTCTAATTTACAGCATCAGCATTAAAAATCATATATTTCTTTTTTCAAGAAAAGTTTGCATAGAATACAAAAACTCGACGAATAAGCTTAAAAAAATTGTACTTGGCATAGTTCCAGAAGAAAATGAATGTATTATTTTTTCATTAATGATAAAGAGAATTGGTAAAGTTGCTCGTTTGGAAAGAAATCTTTGGGATTGGGCCTGTACTCCTGGTCTACAAAATACGTTTCATAGGTAGCTTTGATTCCATAATCTTCCCACATAGCAACAAGTGTAGGACCAATGTAATCAGGTGAAAATCGAGACCCCTCTGCAGTAATTTGGAGCGCAGCATTCAAAGTTGAAGGTTCATAAACACTTATGAGGCAATCAATGGAGTATCCATTTGATGATATTTCTTCATCATCAAGTACATCAAAAAGATATCCTCCAATTTTATCCAATTCATTCTTAGTATCACCAAGGCGATAATTGCCGCAAAAGTTGGAGGTTGTGAAGGTATTCATGAGTTCAGTGAGAGCAGGTATTGTTCGAGTTAGTGGACCTTCGAATGTAACTTTTCCGTTGTTAGCAGTATTATTCTTCTTATTGTTCTTCTCAGATGCTTCTGCAGAGATAGTGGATGCTGGCAATTCTTTCGGCCTTGTGAACAACTTTGAATCTTTTCCTCTCTGATAAATCTCCCTTCCCATATTTTTCACAAAGACATCACGTGCAGCAAAATTGGGTATAATTTTTGCTGCCGATCTCCAAAGTGCATATGCCGTAACATCAAAATAATATTGATCAGAAACTGATTCTGTTTTCCATTGTGCTTTGGAAGCAAATCCCCGCTTACTGGGTGTTAGAAATTTGTTGACGATTTGAGAAAGAGATGATATTTCTGGATTTGGTGTTTTAGCCAAAATGTCTGCTAATAAAATTGCTGGAATAGAATGATAGCTCATATCATCACTGTCAGGAGTGAAATCTTCTAGCAGCAATGGTAAAAGGGGCGTCATTAATGTTCGTGCTGGAGGTTTTGGAGGAGCAGTTGAAACTGAAATATTTCCACCTGGATTGCTGTTGCCTTGTACCAAGTCTCGAAGATAAAATTCTAAATCATACTCTGCTGCGCCCTTAGCTGCATTGGCAAAATTTGGTAAGGAAAGAAGACTTCCTGCAAAGATACTCCCTGAAAGAAAGGATCTTCGAGTGTCTATATTTAATCTATTTGGAGCATCTTGATCGTCGTCTAGCACTTTGTTCGGAAAATGTTGATGTAACGGGCTCTTGTTTGCATCGTATGCTTCTTTCTTTGCACAAGGTGATGAGTATTTCTTCTGAAGCCAAGGACGATTCAATGTAGAATGTTGATCGTAAAGAGATAGATTATGTTGAAAGGAAAGAATTGGTGCAGTAGATCCCAACAATATCACCACTCGCATACAGAATTTCATATTGATAATATATTTTTAGAAATGTGTGAAAGAGTTATCCTCATAACGATTATTATTTGTCATCGTAATTAGTTTAGCCACTTCACTCATTTTTCAATGATACATCATGATGAAAGCATTATGACGTAAGTCCAAAAATACTGAAACGACAATTTACGCACTTTTCTTTTATTTTCACGTCTCTTTCTCATCATTCGTTTCGATTTTGTATCTGGAGGTATTCTTTGAGAGATCAATTTGAGCTTGGCACGGAAATGAGTTCGAGATTTAAAAGCAGAAAAGTATTAAATAAAGAAATTGTGAAAATAAAAACTATCGTAGTCTTGGTTGTTTGGACTATCCTTGTTTTCAATTTTGTGTGTCTTAATTTTGTGTGGCGCACTAAAGTTTATCAGCGAATTATTGATTATATCTAAGCTTGGGCACAGCAGTGAAATTGGCTGACACAATGAAATTTGGAGAAAGATTTAATTCATTTCATGGGTTTGATACAATTCATGACCTTTCTATCTAAGGCTTCCATGAAACAAATCTCTAGAAAGAATAAAAGGTTTTCTCTCAATGAATATGCTAGAGTATAAATGGATGTGTGTATGCAATTGAATTTAAAAGTTTCGAGTTTCATCATCTTAAGTTGAAAATTTTCTAGAAAATAATTGGTGTTCTTATCAAAAATTGTTTCGAAATCCCGTACGTGCTGTGTACTGTTCTTGAAGAATGTAGAATTGATAATGAAATTTACGGAGAATAAATATGTGACAAACAATAAATAAATAAAATCGTGCAGATGGCAATTAAATTCCAGCACGTGGCTCTACTTGCGCAAAGATATAGTTATTTTAAGCCTTAAAAAGCATTCAATTATAGAAAGATTCTTTTGATAAAGACGCGGGCTTTATGTGTTGAATGAATCTTTTCAATCCAAATTCATGATTCCCAAGCTCAACTTATTGTTTCTAATCTTGTATTCAAAATGGAACTAACTCTAACTGGTGGTTCACTAAGCACTAAACGTATTTCTAGACCCAAACCCAAGCCTCAGCAAGTTGCGAATATCACTGATGCCGTCTCGAAACATCTAAATGCGCCAATCGAACTAGACCATCCTACAACCAACGAAGGGTGTGAGCATTGCAAAGATGAAAAGCATCAACATAGTTCCCATTTTCTTCAGATACCAAAAGAGATGTTAAATGCTAAAAATACAAATGATGCATTTGAACGCATTTTATCCTCATCGAATACTGAAGCTAGAGCTACTGCATTGGCATCTGCTGTGAAGGTTGGAAACTACGAAGGGTTTGTACGCCTCTCTAATGCTATACTGAAAAAAGAAAAATCAGAACATGATTTGGAGGAATATAAGACTATTCAGAAACAATCGTTATTGACACAATATATAGGTGATTTTACACTTGCGCATTGGGCAGCAAAGCGTCAAGATCATCGATTTTTAGAATATCTTTCCGGGATTCCAGGAGGCCTAGAGATTTTGTCTTTGCCTTCATTAGATAATATTGGGATGTGTCCTATTCACTGGGCTGCCACAACGGGTCATATTCCTACCTGTGCTTTCTTGTTGCAGAAAGTAATTTTACTACCACAATCATCTCAAAATAATCAGCCCAATTTGTATTCAGCAACTGAATCTTTCACGGATTATGACTCTCACATCAATACAAGGGATAAAGGCGGAAATACACCCCTCATTGTTGCCGCACAATATGGCCATGCTGATTTATGTGCTTTCTTTGTCAAAAGAGGAGCTTATGCTTCTGCTGTAGATTCTTCCCAAGATTCTGCTCTTCATTGGGCTGCCTATAAGGGAGCCACTCCTGTAGTTGGCTTATTGTGTTACATTGGTTGGAATCGTCATCATCAAAGCAATGATCCTAGTAATCAAATGATGATTCAACATCATGAGAACAACTACGAAAAGTATAAAAATTGGTTACCACTGGAAGCGGTAGATGCCTACGGTCAAAGCCCTTTGCATTTAGCTAGTTTAAGAGGAAATGCTGAAGTAGTTCAATATTTATTAGAAGAGGCACAAAATCGACAAATGGCCTTACTTGCACATACGAATCATTATGGAAACAATCAATCAAATCCCAATTTGCAACTGCACAGTAGACAAGGAAGCGATGCTGTACGTTATCTACTTACTCTTACCGATAAGGATGGAAAAACTCCTTTGGATTTAGCCATCAAAAAGTCAAAAGCTAGTTGTGTGGTTGTGTTACAGGAATGGGAAGAGCGTTTGAACATAGGCGCTCATAGCTTTCCTACTTCAGTATATGCCAAGGCCTTGAAAATAATCAAATCCTTAACTTCTCGGAAGCAATGGAAATTGTGGTTGGGTATGGGTCTTGGAAATGACGGTGACTCATCTTATATTCAATTGCAAAATATGGTTTATCCTTTTGCTGGTTTGGTTGGAGTCATGGTATTATGCCTTTCTTCCTACATCTATTATTTTACTCCCTTATGGAATACGGAACGTGGAATCTTATGGGATCATTTGTTTCTGCATTTATCCTTTTACCTCTTCGGTACACTGAGCACTATTTTATTTTACAAGACTTGGACAACCAACCCTGGTGTTCTTGGAGAAGATTATGACTCTCGAAATCAACATTTAACTTCCATTGAAAAAGAATTGCAAGCTTTAACTCTCAAATATAGACGACTTTACGATGAAACCATTGAATCCTATGCAAAGATCACTAATGACGATCAAGAATTAGAACAGCAACCAAAGTTAGCACTATGTCATTCGTGCCACATAGCAAAACCATACCGATCCAAGCATTGTCGTGTGAGACGTAAATGTGTCCTGATGTTTGACCATTATTGTCCTTTTGTTGGAAATGTTGTGGGATTGTACAATTACGCCTACTTTTATTCTTTTCTTCTTTGCGCAGTTCTGTCGATATTGAATTTTCTTCACGCTTCGATTATATACATTTACCGGGCGGGGACACTTGATCCTTTTTTATTTTTTGTGTCGGCAATCTTAGCTATCTGTCTTTTACCTGGTTTCACATTATTGGTATATCATACACAGCTAGTCAATCGTGAACTAACAACAAATGAACATCAAAATGGTCATAGATATGAATATTTGAAAGATGAATTTAATCAGTATTACAATCCATGGAATCGAGGATTTGTGAAAAATTTGTTGAGGCGATTTTCTCCCTGTAAAGAATTATACACTTTGCCGAGAAAGCCGCCATCACTTGCATTAGCATGTGCTTCATCATGCTGTGTACATCGTGGAACTGATGATACCAAGTGCGAAAAAGATTCAGAAAAGAAAGGTCTGATTTCTCACCAAGTTTAATTTTGTTTGGTCTTTTCATGTTTTCTCAAATTACGCTATAAGCTTAGTCACAGGATTATTTATTTGTAAGAATTAATCTAAAAATTGTTTTCGTTGTAATTTTAATCATTTTTGAATGCTCTGAAGAATGTTTGCCCGTCATATAAAGTCTAATACCTTGAAAAGAGTTTATCTTCTTGTGACCAAGTAGAAAAATAAGTTTATTTCAGGTTGAAGTCTGCAGTAGATTCTATAAAACCATCATGAGGACGCTTATGAGAAGAGGATACTTTCAAACTGAGTGAAATAAGGGCTTTGTCCTTTTTTCCTCAAGCAAAGTATTTCTGTGCGTGAAATGTTTAGTACTTCAATTAGTGCTTTCACTAAATATTAAAATAGAAAATATCAAAGAGAGAGAAAGATAAATAAATTGCTGGACATATAATATGAGTCTTATTAATCTATAAGCAAATAAAACCTCCATAACTTTCTTTCAAATACTCAACAAAGAATACCAACCATTGAAGTCCAAACGAGTATGCAATTCTGTTGCATCACTTTCTCTCAATATAATGAAGAAATTCGATGTCTCCAAATCAAACAATTTGGAAAGTCGATTTACTTCAGTTGATGGTATCTCACCCAATGACTTTACAGATCGTACAGTTTCAGTGAATCGCAGCACCATTGTGAGTATTTTTTTTAGAGAATTACTCAAACGCTCTGAATCAAAAAAGCAGTGACGTCTCAAGAGACCTAAATATTGAGTATGAGAGGCGGTTAGAGCTTCAAAACTCTTTACCTTGATAGATTGTAGCTTTAATTTATGAAAAGCTGAGCCTGCTACGTCAAGCTTCCAATATTGAAGAAGATTGCTCACAAAAAAATCCATTTTAGTTCTTGTAGCCCATAGTGGTGCCAACCATAACCTATTAGAGTTTGGAAGAGACCTATATTTTTCTTCTAACAAAACTCTCCAAGTCTGATGGATTTCATAGCTTGCTCTTTGTACTGCAAACATTCGGTTGAATATACGATTATACATTTTAAATGATTCCTCCCTCAAAATTAAGTGGAAAGGCCACGGAAGTGAATACTGCAGTTGAAGCGGTTCGAGAATATGGTAGCTTGATGTCTGACTTACATCTAACCATGCAAGTTTAGAGGATACTGCATGCTGCACTTTTTTGAACGCTAATCGTGTGTGGTGCAATGGTGGCAAAGACATGAGGTCATTATCTGATAGATCAGATAATTCATCTGCTAAATTTAAAGACAAATTATTACTTTTGTCTTGCTTGCCAGGGGTGAAAGACCATTGATGTAGTTTTGTCACTGTTGGCGTTGCGCCAATGCCTATATGAGCTCCATTTATATTTTTCAAGAGAATCGAATGTTCTAATGATGCTACAAGAAAACTAGATGACGTTTTGGGTGGAAAGTCGTTCACGTTGATATCATTTGAAGATAGGTAGATATCAAGCCGATTAGAGTCTAATGTTACGGTCAGTGTCATGATAACCCCTGTGTATTCTATCCTTAAATGATTAACACATTTTTCACCATTCACAAATATTGCGACACCCTCGAAGGAGTCATTTTCAGTTTGTGTAATGCGTATCAAGAAAATAGGATGGGCAGTGTTTCTTTTAGCTGGACACTTCGTGTCTTGACCAGTGCTAGTTTCGAGACAAAAAGAATTTTGCGTTGGAATATCGTCATCGATAACTAATATTAGGTTACCGTAACTTTTCTTTTTCTCTACTCCGTTAGAACTTTCCTTGTCGTTTACGAATTGAAATGATGCACTTAGTGATGAGCCATTGCATATATTTTGTTTTGTACGAGTATAAACAAAACCTAAGACTTCTTTTGGCAAACTCTCACATCTTCTATTTGAAACTTTGGATACTGAGCTTGATGATAAGACAATGCAACCATTTCTCCTATCATGGTGAGCCCCAAGTCCCCCGAGTTCTAGAATTGGATAAATTGACTTATTAAAATCAGAGAAGATAAAGGATCTTGGGATAGAGATGATAGATATTCTTTTGGTCAATTCCAATCTCCAACCTGAAAGTGAAACAAAATCATTTGAATCCCAGCCATAAAGATGTCTCATAACAGGGTAAAGTGCCGTCATTTGAAACTCCATAGGATTGAAGTCCGAACAATTAGGAGAACTTTTAGTCCACAACTGGCTTGAATCGCATTCTTCACATAAAGCAGTGAAAAGTTGTCCATCTCCAAGTAGGTAAGCGAGACGAACGTTTTCAAGATGACCAATCAAATTCGTCGAATTCGAAAATGATTTATGAAGGGAAGGTCCCATGAGCACTTCATATAAAAGTTGTGAGACATGATTGTGTATTTCCGCAATAGAACACTCGAGAATCTGAGATAGAGGCAGTCTTTCATTATAATGAACATTTGTTGCTTTTTGGAAGATATTTGAAATATCATGAGATATTCCAATGGTATCTGCTTTTTCTTGAGCCCTATTGGTAGATGGATGATCGCTTGATTTAGACTGAACCTGCAACAGAACACGAACTGTTTTTCCTATGAAAAATATCCGATTAGCTAGTGATAGTGAAACGACAGAGTTTGGGATTCTATTCTGTACAATACATATTGCTTCATCTCGTTTCTGCAGGAAGCCTAATTCTTTATTAGCATGGAAATCTTGCAAGCTAGGAAGATATTCATATCTTTTATTTTTCTCATGAAACAGTTGTATGACATCATTTCTTTCCTCAACGAAGAAATCTCCATAAGGATCAATTACCTGCCCTCTCTCTATCCATAATGCGATATGACGAAGAAGGATTCCATTGCTTTTTTTGGAGTGTAAAAGGATATACGACAATTCATTATTAGAAAAAAGTTACCTCTGAAATCGTGCAATGCTATTAGTTTTGTTTTATCGTAAAAGATAAAAACGGGAACTCACCATGCTGATTCAATAGTTTGTAAGATAGTTCTAACGTGCTCATCGCCGCATAGTAGTACATGGTTGTGGACTAGCTCTAAAACTGTTTTCGCTGTAGAAATTTGAAAACTTCCATCGTGCGGAGAGATTTTCATGTCTATTGCAGTAATCAATTCGACAAGAAAAGGAATCCAGCGGATTTTTAATTCCATTTTGCCATAAATAAATCCCACGCCTAAATCCGGATCTTTAATTAGTGATCGTTCTAATTCAATCACTGCGCTTTCATATGAACTCAAGATCTTTTGTACAGCAGATGAAACCGCTCTCAAATACAAGCTGTTCCTATTACAATTAGATTTAGCACTTCGCATGTCCATCATGTAACTTTGCTTTTCAACAAATTCACGCAAAAACTTTACGTGCCCTCCATATTGAATAAGCCTATTCACAGCAGCTATCTCAGTTTGAGATAATAGGGAGCAGGCTAAAGGGTTGCATTCAAAGTTGTATTTTTGTATAGAAGATTTATTTTGAATTTGTGACGGGCCAAAAAGAGATCCTGGATGCCCTAGCATTGCAGCTAAGATTTCGTGTTGCATTGTTGAAGTTATTGTAAATTTATGATTCAATACTAACGGGTTTGTTTTGAATGTGGTACATATGTTAATATCTTCCCGGTCTCTTTACATGGTAAGTTTGATCTGAATCTTGAGAAACGAGAGCTTGCTCATTTTATGACGTCTGTTTCAAGAGCGGCAAAAATGTTAAGTGAAAAAAATCGGAAAATTCTTTCCAAAAATAAACAAAAAATCTGAAGATCATTTCTTAAAAAACTTAGTTTGTATTCAAAACAGTATTATTACCCAAAATATCTAGAAAAAAGTTCAAGATATCTTCTCGTTGAATAGGATGAAGATTGAGAAAAGGCATTTAGAATATATCTTAGAGTTTCAATATGAGAAAGATATCAAAGTGAAACTGGAATAAATAAAAGAGTTTTGCGACACTCCATATTTTTAAATATTTTAGATGTGGATCAACCTTTTCTACATAGTTTTCGAGTAATCGTTGGTTTAGAAAAATTGATCTAATAATTTGACAAATTGTTACATAACAGTATAGAATTAATAAGTTGCATCGAGCTTTGAAAGAAACCTTCAAATTTCTATTTTTCACCCATTTTTAAAATGATTAGAGGATCTTGTGCTTGAATTATTGTTTGACCTCCAATATCAAAGCGTAAATCTTGATTCACATTTGAAGCTTTCATCGGGGGTGATGTTCCCAGCCTGCTGCTATCTTCAATATTTTCATTTGCTCTATTATTTGTAACATTATTTTCTTCATTAAGATCTAGAAGTGATTCCAATTCTACAATTCCTTTTTCCAACATAGCAATTTCGTTCTCAGCGCTTACTAGAGTATGAGCAGCAAGACATACTCGTTCAGCTAATAGTTTATCCATTTTGTTCAGATCGATTCCCAGATTGTCACATGAGAGGCCCATAATGTGCTCGCTAGATGGCTTGTTTGTACATAATTCCCGCTCTTTCTCATTGTTTGATTGTTTCCTCTTCTTTTTGTCATTTTCACAGCAATCACGGTTTTCTCTTTTCTTCTCTGAAGTAAATTCTTCTTGAGGGGAAAGATATGCCTTGAGTTGCTTGAAATTGGACCTTAGTTGAGGAGACATGATGTCCTGGTGATCTTTGTCATCATTCGCCTCATTAAAGAGAGGAAATAGAGTGCCAGAGAATTCTTCGGATGCCATAAGATTTTATGGCAATGTCCATTCACAATCGTGAAAGGCGCAGAACAAGCAACCTTTTTTGGTGGTTGATATCGTCTGGTGATATAGAAGAAGAAGAAGGTAAGTTGCGAATTAGGTTGTTAGCGGTTCATTTTGTAAATGGAAAAACGAAATCTTGAGAAAACATTTGTCATGTTGAAGGAGGTTGTATATTATCTTACAACGAAAAGTTTACAAGTACGATTTGGTACAAAATCAAGGGTGTAAAATGCGAATGTAGAAAATTTTAATTTTGCTAAGTATCTGAATTACATAGAAATCATAGCGGCCTTTTTTGCAAAAGAGTGCCGAAGATGAGAGCAGTTGTTCTCTACACCTAATTGCAAGTTGAGCATCAAAATCAAGAGGCCTTAAAGATTCAATTTTTGGAATAGACTGAAAGACTCATGAACTAATCTGTAAGTCAGTGTTCGTAGATGTTTTTAACACGTCTCGTACAGAAACGTTCTAAAGCTTTTAGGCAAATAAAAATTGAAATGAAATTCTTCGATACTCAAACTAGCATAATCAACTTAACAATGGGAAGAAAGATAATAGATAGCAAACGATAGCTATTGGGTTCAATGATTCATAGCTTCCAGTAAAATCTAGAAACTATTTGTTAAAAAAACAAGTTTCGAGTATTGTTGCGTGTACTTGACAAAGTATGTAGACTTTTAACATGCAATACGTCATCCAACATTCCATCAACAACAGTGTCAAAAACCGAAAAATAAAAGTGATAGCGTATAATACCAGACGAAAAACAATACGATCAATAGTATGAATTTGCGAAGAGACGAAAGCTAGTTCAAGGAAAAAAGATGACATGAATGAAGGCACATGATAAATCGAAAACACAACGAAAACGGCCTTTTTATGAAATATCCAACACATCCAACAGATTGAATTCAATCTGAATAAGAATTAACTTACCAAATTGAAAGGCTTCACTTTGGTTGCCAATCTAAATCGACCCGGAGTTGATCAAGGAGAATGTTGATTCAACTGGGATTTTTCTATATTGATACTTGCTTTCTGTATTGTTTGTTTTATGACAACGCAAACGCTGTCTCCTCTTCTCGGTGAGTGAAGGAGGTGCGATCTGGCCTAAGCAAACAACAGAAAATAACAGCAACAATAAAGACCTGAACCAAGGTGCTACTGATCCAGATAGCTGTTCGAGACTTTTTTTGGAGAGAAAATGTAACAACAATATCTTCGATGACAGCTACTCTCGAAAAGGTTAGTTGTTGTTGTTGTTTGTATGTTATAGTTTTTAACGTGTTACTACGGGAATCACACTTAGGTGTATGGCCAGTCTCTCGAAAAGGTTAGTATCTACATTACATAGCAACAGAAAGATGCTGTTATAATTTTAACCTAAAAAGCATTCATTAGTAAATGCCTTTACGTACATAAGATTTCTGCACACTTACGAGAAAACATGAAAATGTAGACATAAGGAAGTTTGAACCGTTTTTCTCAGTTCGATTTTTTCTGTGTGGAATCAGTATGAGAAAGAGTATAATCTTGCATATCATTAATCTAATTTACCCGTGGAAGAACAGAGAAAAGATTATGTGTACTACTCAATTTACCCTTTTTCGTGTAGAAGTAATTTTTCTTAGTTAAATTCGTAACTTACACGGGTAACTGTCCTACGTAAATATTTATTTAGAGATCAGACGTTCATATCCCTATATGACTATTTTATTTACTCCACGTGGTTAAAATTATCAATTAGACAAAACATTTGTTCTTTGAATTCAACATCTTGAATGAGCATACGTGCACTTCTTGTAGCATTAATTGTCAATAAATACCTTTCTAATTAAGGCTACAGGTCGTACGTAATAGATATGGCTATTATTTTCATGAGCGAATAAAGTACAATAAATGAGAGCTTTTGTGATGAGTCATAGATGTCACAAATTCTTGTGTTGTAAAATGATGTCACGTTTGCGCTTGTTCTGAAAGATTCATGACGTCGATTTCGCAATACCATCTTGCTTGACAACAAGATTGTAAAATGCTTTTGTGATGCCACAAAAAGGTGACGACTCCTGTCTCGATGACGATAATGAAAGATCATTACTTTTTCTCAAATAAAACTCTTTTCACCTTTACTCGATCGTCACAATTGGCCATACAAATATAAATATCTCTTTTCAGTGTAACATACATCAAATGATATTTGCTTGATATCTTTTATATTGCGTTGTCATTATGAACATTGTTGCTTTATGACTCAACTCTTACTCAAAAAGAAGACTAATAGCGCTGTATCTCAGAGAGACTCGTTTTCAATAGAGAAAACATGTTGGTGGCATGCATTTTTGTAGGGCCAAATGAACTTATGTGCACACATCGAGAAAAAATATTTAGATATCAATTTTCAATAAGGTGCAAAGCGGTCAAGGAAATGAAATAATTCCTGGCTTAAAATAAACATTTATTTTGTGCCCTGAAACATTGCAAAAGTTTAATTAATTACGCAATTCCACCTAATTACTTTACCGCCTCAACAATGTTTTGCTAAAGCAAGCATCAAAAACTAGTGTTACAGGCCCATCTCCATTGAGATTGTCACCTCGTGAAGATGGTACACTCTGTAGACATATTCGCACATTTCTTGGTGCCGCTATTCCTGCTCTCTGTGTTAGTTCAACAATAGGACTAAGTTTTTTGGGTGAATGGATAATGTTAGATGGATATGCCATGCCGCGAAGGAATTGGACATTCCAGTGACGCGGCCTAGTGGTGTCGACCCTTTCATCTTCTTCGTCACTGGCGAAATTAGCATAGAGTGGATTAATAATATGGTGTGAGTATACAGGATTTGGATCAAGAACTTTCCCGAATGTCGTGGATAAACGGTTCATTACTGAGAGGTACAATTGCAGGCGAACTTCAACTTCTTCCATATCATCTCCGAATTTACTGTTCCGTGGATGCCATGGTGATACAAAATTCTTTCCATCTTTTCCTCTAACTCTCATCCTAAGTCAGTAATCAATACAACCCAAATAGTTATGAGAAACAAAAGATAGTGAAAGACAAGTTTCTTCGCTCTATTACTTACCAATCAACTGTTAACTTCCCATCAAAATTATTAAAGGTGCATTCTAATGCCCCTTCATGTTTAGATAAGAGAGTGTCACATAAATCTATGTGGTCTTGAAATAGCTGAAAAGGTACTCCGTGTCCCTCTAGGACGAAAGCCCTGCTCTTCTTCTGTTCGTATTTTTTCGCACTCTTTCTTTTTCGCCACTTGGAAGACTTAATGGAAGAGTCAAAATGATTAACTTCTGATTGTGATGCTTGCAGCAATGACACCCCACCTTCCTTTGTCCATGGCGGTGATTGAACTTTCAATGTTTTTGTTTCATCCTCATTTTCACTGTTATGCTCTCGCTCATTCTTATTATTTTGATGAGAATTAGTCTCCAGAAATGTATCTTCTTCAACATCATCGTCATAATATACTACTTTCGAAGATGGTCCCCAATTACATAAATCATGTTGAAGCAAATCAACCGCAAGTTGCTTACCCTGTCTCAATCGCTTAGCGGCAGCAGTTCCGCTAATAGAAGCATCGCCACTTTTCAAAGCCGACTTCCTACAAAATAGAGCTGGATCAAAAAGAGGAGAGGCATCCAAGACAGGAATTTTAGTTTTAAATGGCATATTTTCTCTATAGACAGGATTATTCTTTGAATGGTAGTAGTGATAATAAAAGTGGTTGTATATGCTACTTTCCACATCCTGATACTTAATGAGGGTAAGTCTTTTAGGCTTTTTGCGAAAAATGTTAGGCTGCTTTTGGTTCCTTGGGGTTTCTTTCGATCTTTGAGGCAAATCTGTTGAAGTTGTACGACTAGATTGAGCGCCAGAATCAGAATTAAAGTATCCTGCTTCATGATGCCTTTCATATGAAACCTTTTGTGATTGGAATTCAACTCCATATAGCTTATCGGAATTTATAAAGGATGTACTGGACATTTTGGTAAATGAGTTGCTTTGAGCTTTTGAGCCACCATTTCCAACATATCGTTGAAACTTATCGTCACTCGAAAAATTTCTCGAGTTAGATATTTTTTCTGCATTCATTCCACCCAAACACTGTATATTACTGTTCTTAAGAATCTTTTGTGCTTGGTATCTTCTTGTTAATTGACTAGTATGGCGAAGTCGAAACGAAGCCATTGAAGAAGATGAAACCATGTTGATCAAGTTGTGGAACGCATCAATAAGAAGCTAAGAGATTCGATCAAATTACTGAGTTTGTACCGTACTTAGAAGTTTCCCAAAACCATGGAGAAGTTTGAATTCTTGACTTAAACAAAATGTTAAAAATTTCTAAATAAAAGAATATAGTCATAAATGTTGATAACATAAGCTATTATTTTATCCTAAGTGTCCGTGTATTTTCATACTTTTATTCTTTTAAGGTATTCTTTCGTGTCTAATTCGAATCTCCGTTATCCGAACCCGGAAATGATTAACAGGCTTACGTACTTTTGTTGAAGAATGTTGGAAAAGTCTCTAGAATCAATCATATGTTGTAATTTGTCACAAGTTCTGTATTCCTTTAAATTAAATGCTGCGTGATTATTTTGTCAAATTCAAATACTAATTCCAGATGCAAGAAGTGTTCATGAGTTTCAAGTCACCTAAGAATCAGAATCTTCATTTCATAATGGTCACGAATCTTTCCTTCTAAAATAAACATATTTAGGAGGTTTTGTATACAAAAAATGTCTCCTTTTATTGTTAACATTTGAAATGGTTGATTACTAAGAAGCACCTCCTGATCTGTACTTCAATATCAATATCATCTGCAATTTATGAAAGTATAATCACTAACTCACTAAAACAAGATAAATTGGTGACATCAGAATAGTCCCACTAAATAATGCAATAGGTAGTATATTCTTGACAATTTAAGTATAAAAATCATCTCAATTTGAAAAATAAAGCTTGGAACACGATTGATACCCATTAATAAATTGAGGACGGATATTTCTTTTAAGTAGTGCATTCTCAATTATGAAATCCAAAATTATAGATGAAATTATTATATGTCCTTTAGGACAGATAAACCAATAATTATGCAATTATAATTCCAACAAAACTGAGTAAAATACTGGTCTCCAGCATACTACTTCATGTAGTATATCCATGTTGAAAATGTTCTCATTCCCTTGGAACTTCGTCTGCACCCATCTCCCTAAACAATATGATGTAGACGACTTGACGCATAATATATAATACAGTAGTTGTTTATTTTTGGCAAGACCTGGTTTCGCCCGTTTAGCAAGCATTGACGGAATATAAAAAAAGGCACAAAGAATCAAGAAAAGGCAGAAACATAAAAAGTTGAAAGAGAAAAAAAAAGAATGAGAAATATCTGTTACTCTTCCCTTAAATAAATAGGACAAGTTCATACAAATATTATTTGATCAGAGCTCACAAAATATAATGAGTAAGAAAACAGCAATGAAACAGAAACAAGCAGTAAAAAGAGGCAAGAAGGACTTACCCTTGACCACCCTACTAGAGGGTGAGAGCGCCGGCGAGGAAAAACTACTTACTGGAGTGACTACCAGAGGAGCTGCAATGAAAAAAGTCCTCAAGAATGAGTTGTTGCAAAAATTGAGTGTCCCTGAGCTTAAGGAAAACGAAACAGCCCCGTTGGAAGGTAAACATCTGGAAGAAAGAGACATCCTTCGAGACAACAAGATCTGTGAAATGATTATCGAGAAGGTGGAAGATTTGTTAGTGAACATTCAAGTAAAAAACGAAAGAACACAAGCAATTGACCATAAATATCTTTTGAAACAAATGACCTGTTGAAGGATAAGAAAACGAAAACAAAGAGTGAAAAGATGTACAAACAGTACCAGAACAAATGGTTGGAGAACACAAAAGGAAAGAAATTTAAAAGCTTCAAGAGCAAGGATGATGTGGATTGTGTTTTGGTAGATTTTTTCCATCTCACGGCAATGATGTATTCACCATCTATACTGTATGTTATTTACTCCTGTGTGAACTCATGGTTCATTGACAAATATGGGTATAAGTTAGATGCATGTTTAAGGGTGAACGAGTATTTAAAGCAAACAACATCAACTTATGTTTGCATAAAAAGTAAGGTTTTGACGGCCATGCAAGTCAATTACCTCCTCAAGTACAGCACTCAAAGCAGTAATCATGAAGGCACTCTAATGGGGATGTGTACTGTGCTGCAGTATTATAGTATGTTGAGAATATCAGACACGTTGAAAGTTAAAGTGTGTGAGGAAACAGGGAATGTGAAAGTTTTGTTTGAACATGCAAGAAAACGAAAAAATGCAGGATTTACCTTTTACATTCCAAAAGACTACAAACTGCTATTCAAAAAATATATTGGAGAACTACAACCTTTTGCAAACCCAACTGGATAATAATAATTAATATATCTTATTTTAAGTGTAGTTCAATGAACCATACAAGTAGAGGGTCCAAAGAAACACTAGCCCTTCTTAAGCTGAGGACTTACGCATTTAATTTAATTAATTGGACAAATGGTGGAATGAAAAGCAAACCCAACTGGACAGTTCCTGAAAAACTTTTCTGTAACAGAATTTGTACGTCTGAGGGGAACAGGATAAAAAAAAAGTTAGTTACATAATTATACAAGCATGTAAAGTTCTGAACATACCTGAAGAAGGCTAGTACACTGGCCACTGCTTGCGTCGCTCTGCAGAAACGAACTTGGCAGATCGCGGAGTTTTCTTTGCCAACTTGAAAAGGCACGGCCAGTGGAAAAGTGACTCTGTAGTTAAAGGCTATATTGCCAACTCAGAGCCACTTCACATGGAACATCTTCATGGCCTCTTGCCACCTCCGAAAGACGTTTCTCTTGCTCCCGAGACACCAAAAACATAAGCTCCTAGCACACCAAAAAAAAACAAGAAGTGGACAGTGAATCCTTACACCAAAAAGAAGATCTACCAAACTCCTGATAGTCCTACTCAAGTATTTGTCTTTCTGATGCAAGGAACATCAGTGGCAACAAGTGATGACAAAAACCTTGATGAGCTATTAAAAGAAAATCACTTAAGTTTACACCAAAAGAGCAGGAGAAAACAAGCTTAAAAAGCTTGATTAAGGTACCAGATACTAGTCCACCAAAACTCAAAAAATAAGTATCTTGTTTGATCGAAAAGGACAATACACCAACCCTGAAGGTGCCGAATAAAAGGCCAGCAGGAGTGACTCTGATCGAAAATTAGCTAGATTAGTGCCAACGGAAGCTCGCGTGAAATTGGGAATGCACAAAAAAGATGCAGAATTTCTGGTGAAATTCACGGAACAACAAAAGTTTTTTGTCAAAACAGCGTATGGAATCTAAGAGGATTATGATCAGTAAAGTAAGGATGAGAAACTATATTGACTTGGACAAGGCATAGCATGGTAGGTCACTGGGTGGATATATTGCAGCGATAGAACAGCAAAATACAATGAAGCATTGATGAAGCAATATCCTTGACGGGGATCTATCCTTCAGCCATAAAAATGTCAATGCTTATTAATATCTACATCGATTCGAACTTGTGTGTAAAATTGTGTAGTCTAAGTCCCTAAATAATTAGGGTTTTTTGTGAGGATACAGCAAACATGACTGCTAAATACTCCAAGAATGATGAGTTATCGTGACGTCAAAGAATAGATCCGTTACAAATATATTTTTGATTGTCTTGAAAAGAACAAACTGTGTAATTGACAAAATTTGGAGAATGCAAGACTTGCATGATCCAAAGGATAATTACATGACATCTGATATAAATGCAAAGTCAGATTAGCAAAGAGAATTGTAAAAGAGATTAATCATTTACATCATAATGTA